>Ga0070734_10004773_pt1 | contig 12582 bp, 13 predicted proteins | sample Coa_R1_8_FD_66444 | JGI IMG/M metagenome (GOLD analysis project Ga0070734, IMG submission 66444) | Surface soil microbial communities from Centralia Pennsylvania, which are recovering from an underground coalmine fire - Coalmine... | ecosystem: Environmental > Terrestrial > Soil > Unclassified ...
TTATCGACTCCGGACTTCGCAATGCCCGATCTGTCGATGCCGGACCTCGCGCAACCCGACCTGACGCCCGTCGATCTATTCATGTGCAACACCGACGGGCAGTGCGGCAACGGCAACTTCTGCTCGATGGTGACCGGCGGCTGCCTCGCCAAGCGAAGCGGCGGCGGCGACTGCACCGGCGACGGCAACCACGCCTGCAAGTCCAACAACTGCGTCGGCAACAAGTGCTCCTATTGCCCCGCCGACCAGGTCTACCTGCCGGCCGGCACCGCCATCCTCGGCTCCGATCTCGCCGTCGACAACCTGGCGCAGATGGACGAGACGCCGCAGCACGTCGTCACCTTCAGCAAGGGATTCTGCGCCGACGTCACCGAAGTCACCGTCGCCGCCTATCGCGCGTGCGTCGCCGCCGGCGCCTGCCAGAATCCGGACTTCAACTACGACGCGCAAAACGCCCCCAATTGCACCTATACCGCCAACCCCGGCAACTTCGAGCAGCTCCCGATCGATTGCATCACCTGGGCAAAGGCGCAGACGTTCTGCCAGTGGACCGGCAACGCCAACTATCACACGCTCGGCGCGCGCAGCCTGCCGACCGAAGCGCAGTGGGAATACCAGGCGCGCGGCACCGACAAGCGGATCTATCCGTGGGGCTCGATGCCGCTGCCGATGTGCACCTATGAAGACTTCGCCACCGTCGACAAAAACCAGTTCTGCACCAACGCCGCGCCGCACGAGCGCGCGGTCGGATCGACGCCGCTCGGCAACTCGCCGAACGGCACCGAGGACGCCGCCGGCAACGTCCTCGAATGGGTGAGCGACTGGTACGGCGCCACCTATTACACGACGGCGTGCGCGAACGGCTGCACCGATCCGACCGGACCCGCCAACAATACGGGACCCGGCAAGGTGATCCGCGGCGGCTCCTGGTACAACGGCGCCCAATACCAGCGTTGCGCCGCGCGCGGCGCCGCCGACCCGACGATGGCCTGGTCCAACGTCGGCATCCGCTGCGTCGGCCAGACCTTCTAATCGATAAAGAGACTGAATAGGAGTCAGCTCGATTCGCGCAAACGGCAGATCCCGCGCGATCGACGCGATGCGCGGCGTGGCGATCCTGCTGGTGCTCGTCTACCACGCGGGCGCCAACGGGTGGCGCCTGCCGCCCTGGCGCGCCGACGGCTGGATCCAATTATCGACTCTCGGGTCGAAATGGCTGGCGGTTCCCTTCCTCCACTTCGGCTTCGCCGGCGTCCACCTCTTCTTCGTCCTCTCCGGCTACTGCATCCACCTGCGCGCCGCCCGCGCCATCTCCGACGGGAAACCGCCGCTCCCGTCTCTGCGCGTCTTCTTCCTCCGCCGCTTCTGGCGCATCTATCCCCCTTATTGGATCGCGCTCGGCATTTTTGGATTGGCCGCTCCATTAATCGCCGGCAAGGTGGTCTCCGCTCCCGACCTCGCGCTGCACGCGACCATGCTGCACACCCTGCGCGAGCAGACCATCTTTTCGATCAACCCGGCCTTCTGGTCATTGGCGACGGAAGAACAGTTCTATCTCGCCTATCCGTTGGTGCTGCCGCTGATCGCGCGGCTCGGCGCCCGCCGCGTGGTCGTCGGCGCGCTCGCCCTCTCGCTCGCCTGGCGCGCCGGCGCGCTGGCGCTGATTCCGCCGACGCCAGCGCACTTCCTCGAGTGGCGCGTCGCGGTGCACGCGCTCTTTTTGCCGCGTTGGTACGAGTGGCTGCTCGGCTGCGCGCTGGCCGAAGCGCACGCGTCCAAATCGGCTGTTCTCGAAGGTAAAACGCGTTTCCTGGCGATCGCCGGCGCGCTCCTCCTCCTGTGCGCGGCGGCGACGCGCGTCCACGCCATCGCCGACAAGCTCTTTTCCGATTCGCTGTTCGCCAGCGCGTTCGCCGCGATCACCGGAGCCGCGCTCGCCGCCCGCCCGTCGGCCAATCGCGCGCGCGCCGCCTTCTCACGCGCGCTCGCGTTCGTCGGTCGCCGCGCCTACGGCCTCTACCTCGTCCACCAACCGATCCTCGATTGGGAGTCGCTGTCGATCGCCTGGCGGGCGGCGCTCGCCCCGCTCGCCGGCTTCCTCTTCTCTTACTTGTGCGAACGCCCTTTCGAGCGCCGCTCGCAAATGGCTATACTCGCGCCATGCGAACCCTCCTCTGCCTCATCCTCGCCCTCGCCGGTTGCAAGCCCGATTCAACGAAGGTGACGGTCGGCCCCTTCAACGCCGACCGCTACGAAATCCCCCTCGCCGACGGAACCAAGATGTTCTGCTACGTCTTCGGCGCCGACACCAACCAGCCGGCGCGCCTGTGCGGCGACGGCGGCCCGACTCCCGACCACGTCGGCGTCCTCTTCAGCGCGGTCGTCCCGCCGGACGGAAACGAGTTCTCGGACAAGGTCGGCCCGGCGATGGCGCCCGGTTACTACTTGTTGAAACCGATCGGCAGCACGCGCTGCGACGCCTGGTTCCTCGGCAAGCTCGGCACCCGCGAATGGCTGGCCGACAAGCGGCTGCTCGCCGTCGACACCACGCCCGACCACGTCACCCACGTCCGCGTCATCGACCCCGTCACCCGCGCCGACCGCACCTTCGAGGCGCGCACGACTACTTCGGAGTTCGTATTGGTGCGCGCGCCGAACGACGTCGCCGTCATGCTGGTCCAGAAGAACGGCGGCGAGGAGATCCTGCTGTTGGAAAACCCGGTCGAGAATCCGCTGCTGACGGTGACCAACGTGTCGGAAGGCAAGTCGGCCGGGAATCGCAAGCTGTACGCCGCCGGCTCGGTCGACCGAATCCGCCACGGCGTCTTCCAACCCCCGACCGGCTTCTTCGGCCACATCACCTGGAGCGGCACAAAGCCCCAATACGACGGCGCCCCACTCGGCCCGTTCGAAGAGCCCCGCCTCAACTGATTTTGAGGTCACAGTTTGTGACCGCAAACGGCGCCGGCATGGGCGGCTTCGCCGTCGGTGATCTTGATCTCCAATAGATTGATGGTCAGCGCGGCGCGGTGAATCCGATCTTGGGGAGCGCGCGGCCTGGCGGCGGGGCCATCAGCGCGCGGATGGCTTCGAACACTACCTTGAAGTGTTTGTCGTACTTTCGTTCCAGCAGCTGCAGCTTGCGGGCGAGGTCGGCGTGGGTGGAGAGGATCTGCCGCAGCTTGACGAAGGCGCGCATGATCTCGATGTTGACCTGCACCGCGCGCGGGCTGTTGAGCACGCTGGAGAGCATGGCGACGCCCTGCTCGGTGAACGCATAGGGCGCGGTGCGCCGCCCGCCGCGTTTTGCGGTCACAGTTTGTGACCGCAAACGGCGGAACTCGTCGGTGGTGAGACGAAACATGAAGTCGCGCGGAAAGCGCTCGCGGTTCCTCTTCACCGCCTGATTGAGCGCCTTCACCTCGACGTGATAGAGCCCCGCCAGATCGGCGTCGAGCATGACCTTTTGCCCGCGCAAGAGCAGGATCGCCCGCGTGATGCGCTCGACCGGCAGGATCGCCGTTTCACCCGGCATCCGCCCATGCTACCGCAAAACCAAATCGGATCGAATCAGGCGCTGGCGTGGGCGGCTTCGCCGTCGGTGATCTTGCCGTCGGCGATGTGGACGACGCGGTGGGCGTGTTGCATGACGCGCGGGTCGTGAGTCGAGAAGAGGAAGGTTACGCCCTTGTCGGTGTTGAGCTTGAGCATCAATTCGATGATCTGCTCGGACGTCTTGGAGTCGAGGTTGGCGGTCGGCTCGTCGGCGAGGACCAGCTCGGGGCGCGTGATCAAGGCGCGGGCGATGGCGACGCGCTGGCGCTGGCCGCCCGACAGCTCGTCCGGTTTGTGGTGGAGGAATTGCGTCAGCCCGACGTCGTCCGCCAATTCGAGGACGCGCCTGCGCAGCTCGCGCGCCGGCTCGCGCTTCTTGCGCATGAGGCACGGGAACTCGATGTTCTCGATGACGTCCAGCACCGGTATCAAGTTGAATGATTGGAAGATGAATCCGATCTTTTCGTTCCGCACCGAAGCCAGCTTGTCGAAATCGCGATCGGCGACCGGCGCGCCGTCGAGGAAATAGGTCCCGCCGCTCGGTTGATCCAGGCAACCGATGATGTTGAGCAGGGTCGATTTGCCCGATCCGCTCGGCCCCATGACGACGGTGAACTCGCCGCGCCGCACCGCCAGGTCGACGCCGCGCAGCGCGGTCACGGTCGTCCTGCCCAGTTTGTAGTCCTTGGTGATGTTGCGCAGCTCTACCAGGGTATCGCTCATGGTCTCTCCCGATCAGTAGAAGGCGCGCGCCTCGAAGAGGATTCGCCAATCCCACGGCAGAAGCGAGTACTCGTTATAGAGTCGGCCGTTTCCGCCGTCGACCTGCCCGACGGGGATCCCGCGCACCGGAATGAATCCGTTCAACGTCAGCGTCAGCCATTCGAGGGCGTTCCAGGCGACCGACGGGTTGATCATGGCGGACAGATCGCGCAGTCCCATGATCAATACCAATGTTGCAGTGAAGTCATCTTTGATTCTCGGCTTGGAGTAACTGGCTATCAGGTAGTGACGTCTCAATGGGTCGAAGGTGAAGCGGTTGGGGAGCGCTCCCGTGTTATTGGTGCCAGTGAGCGTGTTGCCGGCGCCGGGGATCTTCTGCAGCAGGACGAGGCCGCGGACGAAATCCTGGAAGTCCTGGTCGCTGTATCCGTCCGATTGATAGTAATACTCAATCGAAAGCGAGCTTTCGTCCCGGAAGAGGGTGCGCGTGCCGACGATGACTCTCGGGTAGAAGGAGCCTGAATCGACGCGCGACGGGGCGAACGCCATGTGAATCGGATCGGCGCAGGCGGGCGAAAAGGCGGCCGTCAAGCAGGCATGGTTGGGAAAGCTGCGCGCCGAGCCGGTCTGTAACAGCGCCTCGACGTGCAATTCATAGTCGGTCAGGAAATAGCGCGAGAAGGAGATCCCGAAGCGCGACTTGTTGGCGAAGGCGTCATTGTACTTGTTGGTAAACATGTAGATGAGATTCAAGTCGGCGTTCGCCACCAATGCATAGAATCGGCCGGCTACCAGGTAGTGTTGATCGCTATCGCGATAGCTCTGCCCGGAAGGCGTGTAATCGGGATATTGAAACAGTTGATAGGGAAGGCCGTTTTCCTGATACAGCACCGACGGGGAGAAGAGCCCGGTAAAGGTGAACTTCTCGAACGGCAACTCGACGCGCGCCAGCCAGGCGCCGGAGCGCTGGAAGTTGGGATCGGTCGGATCCTTCGGCGGATTTACCAAATCAGTCGGATTGAACGCGAACCCGGAACCCCACACGATCCGCTTCTTGCCTGCCAACAGGTTGAGCCAGGGCTTCGGCGACCAGCTGGCGTAAAGCTCGTTGATTGCGACGAACGGTCGCAGCGACGGGACGTCGTGATCGTCGACCGATTGCCTTCCACCCATTCCATCGTTCGCATAGAAGAGCCAACCCCCTTGGAAGAGGAGCGATACGTCTCCGTATGCGAATGCCTTGGAGCCGAGGTCGACGTGCAGCTGAACGTTGGCTTCCAAGATGTCTTGCAGAGAAGGGGCGTCGTTGGTCGGGATCGGCGTCGTCCCCGGCGCGATCCAACTATATTGAAAGCGATTGTCCAGATAACCGTTGACCGAAGCGATCGCCTTCTTCTTTTCCTCTTTGGGCACCTCTTTGGCGCTCGCCGCCTTGTCGATCTCGTCCAGCGACTCCTGCGCGAAAACCGGCGCAGCGACGAGAAACAGCGGTACGAGCGCGCGCCGCATCACCGTCCCATGTCATCCAAAACGAACTTTTGCGGCGGGACGTCGACGTTCAGCTTCATGTCCAGGGTGTTCATCTCGGAGAATCGCTTGACCGCCAATTCGTTGCGCATGACGAGGTGCGAAGGCCGCTTGTGTCCGTGGAAGTCCTTGACGTCGGCGTATTGCATGGAGCGGATCATCTTCCCGGAAGCGGCGTAGTATTCGGCCTTGACCGGCATCAGGTCGCCTTTGTGCATCCACAGCTTGATCTTGTCGTAGGCGGCGTCCTTGGTCTTTGCGGTCAGCTCCAATAGATACAGAGCGGGATCGCCGCTATCACCGTACTTGGGGGTGTAATCGGCGACGTAATTGACCCTCAGTGCGTCTGCGTTGTTGAAGTCGCCTCCCTGGAAGCTGTCGCGCGAGGCGATACGTAAAGCGCGCTTGAGGTTTGGCATGTAGACCCACATGTTCTCGCCGACGCGCAGCATCTCTTGTCCCTTGGCGGAAGCGGGCTCGAAGAACCACAGTCTGATCTTGTCTTCAGGGCCCTTCATCGCGCGAAACTTGTAGGTGCGCGTGGTGTCGTCCTGGCGGTGCGCGACCATCACTATCAGCGCGTCGAACGTCTTGGGAGACATGGTGTGGTCGTATTCGGCCAATAGCTGGTCGGGAGTGGGGTCGCTTGCCAAGGCACTCTGTGCGATAGCGGCCAACCCCACAAAGAACACTGCACTGTTCAAGATGACGCGCGAACGCATGGAGCCTCCTAGTTGGCGCGCAGCGCCTCGACGGGGCGCATGCGCGACGCCTTCCACGCCGGCCACAGGGCGGCGAGGATCGTCCCGGCGACGGCGGCGCCGATCACTCCCGAGATGAACGCAACGTTGATATAGGGATAGATGACCATCGGATCGCCGCCGGGCGCGCTGAAGTGGACGCCGCTGCCCATCCAGCGCACCAACAGGAATCCAACAGTGGCACCGAGCGCAGCGCCGATGATACCGAGCGCGAGCGCCTCCAATAAGAAGAGCAACAGGACCTGGCGGCGGCGCGTTCCGACGGCGAGCATGGTACCGATCTCGCGCACCCGCTCGGAGACGTTCATCAGCATGGTATTGATGATTCCGGTGACTACCAACATGAAGAGAATCAGTGAGATTGTGATAAGGACCCATTTGAGCCGGACGATTCGATCGCGGACGCCGGGGGCGAGATCGCGCCAGGTGTCGACGTCGTAATCGGCGCCGAGCGTCGCGCGCAGGCGTTTGGCGACCTCGTCGGCGCGATCGGGGTCTTCGATGCGCAGGGCGTATTCGGTGACCCTGCCGTCCATTCGCAAGAGGTCCTGCGCAAAGGCGAGCGGGACGGTCGCGACGCGCTTGCTTTCCATGACGAAGCGCGAGGGCAGCATCCCGCGCACCGTCACGTCCAATGCGTTTTGCGCGCCTCTTTGCGTGGCAGTCAACATCGATAGCGTGGAACCGGGTTTGGCGTCCAGGCTCTCTACCAATTGTCGGCCGAGCAGCGCCTCGCCGCCCGATTTGTCGTCGAGCGGGCGCGCGCCGGGCGCGACGTCCTGGCGCCGCTGCGGACAAACCTGGTATTCGCTTCTGGGGTCTATAGAAGTCGCTACGAACATGGAAGAGACGGTTCCGTTGTTGAGCATTCCTTCAAAGGCGATCCGGCGCGTGATTGATATGACTCCGGGGACGCGCAGCCTGGACGCAAAGGCGGGGTCGTCGGGGAGGTCGAGCTTCAATGGATCCTTTTCGGCGTCGAGATAGCCGTGTCTGTGCACCTGAACGGCGCCCATCTTGGCGAGCACGGTGTCGTCGACCATGCTCTTCAGGAACCCATTGGTAAAACCCTGCAGAAAGACCAATACCGCCACGCCAAAGAGGATCGCGCTGACCGATAGCGCGCTCCTTCCCTTGTTGCGGAAGACGTTGCGCAGGGCGATCTTGAATAGACGGCTCATGGCTAACCCGTCGCCGCCAGGGCTTCGACCGGGCGCAAGCGGCTCGCCATCCACGCCGGCAGCAGCGCCGCGAGCGCGGCGACCGCGATCGACGCGATGAAGACCGCCACCACCCACGGCGGCGTGATGAACGGATAGACCAGGAAAGGCGTTTTCTCGCCGGGCGGCGTGATGTGCACCCCGTGCGTCCCGTACCACCAGACGAAGGCGCCGCCGGCGATGGTGCCGAGCACCGCGCCGGCCAACCCGATCAGCGAAGCCTCGACGAGAAACAGCGCCAGCACCTGCCGCCTGCGCACGCCGACCGACATCATGGTGCCGATCTCGCGCGTCCGTTCGCGCACCGACATCAGCATGGTGTTGACGATCCCGATCACGGCGATGACGAAGAAGGTGGCGAAGATGAAGCCGAGCACGAAGTCCTGGCCCTTGATCACTTCGTCGACCCAGGAGGCGATGTCGTGCCACGACGAGACTTCGTATTCGGGGCCGACCGCGCGCTGCACGGCAGCCACCGTCTCGTTGACGCGCGCGAGATCGTCGACGGCGACGGCGATCTCGGTGGCGCGGCCCGGCATGCGCAATAGCTCCTGCGCGACGCCGAGCGGCAGGTAGCCGATCTTCTTCTCGGCGGCGAACACCCCGACGTCGCCGACCGCGCCGTCGGCGCGCACCTCGGCGGCGTTCATGACGCCGTCGCGATCGTTTCCGAGCAGCGCGACGACCTCGCCCTCCTTGGCGCCCAGGCGGTGCAGGAGCGCGCGCGTGAAGACGGCGCCGGCCGGGCGCGACGGCTCGAGCGGCCGCCCGCCGTCGAGGCGCTCCCACCGACGGGGACAGACGTTGGTCTCGTGCGCCGGGTCGAACGCCTGCAGCAGCGCGAACACCGTCTGATCGTTGGCGTTGACCATGCCGCCGAACGGGATGCGCGCCGTCGCGTCGCGCACGTGCGGCACCGCGCGGATCTTGCCGAGGAACGCCTCGTCGGCGGGCAGGTCCAGATCGAGGCCGCCCTGCATCGCCGCCAGATACCCCTTCTTGTGCACCTGCAGCGCGCCGACCTGGCCGTAGATGACGCCCTCGCGAATCGTCGCCTGCATGCCGTTCAGGAAGCCGCGGATGAACACCATCACCGCCAGCGACAAGAAGACGGCGAACAAGGTGATCAGCGAGCGCCGCCGGTTGCGGAGGACGTTGCGCAGCGCGATCCGGATCAGCGGCAGCATGGTCCCTCCGCCCGCGATCGTTTATTTAACGAACGTTCGTTCAATTTCCGCCTCCGCGGCCGGCGGCGCGCACGATGAAGGCGACGTGCTGCTTGATGAACTGCTTGAGCGGGGCGGTGACCAGGCGGCGGCCGCCGAACAGCCCGCAGCCGAAGAAGAGCGGCGCCGAGACGTGCATGAGGAACACCTCGGGCGAGACGTCGCGGCGGATGCGGCCGGAGCGCTGCAGCTCCTCGACCAGCTTGAGGGCGGAGCGGGGGACGCCCATATGGCGCTCGAGCAGCGCCTGCGGGACTTCGTCGGAAGCGGCGAGCCCGACGATGACGCGGAAGAACTTGCGGTTGCCCGGATCCGAGGCGAAAGCGAGGAAACGCTCGATCATCAGATTGAGGACCTCGGCGAGCGTGCGGTCGCCGATCACGGCGAGGGCTTCCTCGATGTGGGCGGTCCGCATGCGGTCGCGCTCGGCGAACATCTCGTCGAGGATCGCCTCCTTGGAGGGGAAGTAGTGGTAGATGGCGGACTCGCGGACGCCGGCGCCGGCGGCGAGGGCGCGCACGCTGGCGGCGTGGAAGCCGCGCTCGGCGAACAGGTCGAGCGCGGCGTCGAGGATGGCACGGCGGGTGTCGCGGGCGGCGGCGGCGGAAGGGCGTCCCATGCGCGGAAACTTAACGAACGTTCGTTAAGTTTTCAAGCGCAAATTGAACGATCGTTCAATTTCGCCGGCTTGCCGGACGCCGGCGCCCCATTTTGCGCGCGGTGATCGGTGGTCGATTTGCGAGAAACGCGCGCCGTTTTGTTGACATGCGAGATCGCGAGAGTGCAAGATGGCTCGAAACGCGTCGAGCGCGCTCGACGGAGAAAGGATGACGATGGCCGCGAAGAAGACGAAGAAGACGACCAAGAAGCCCACCAAGAAGACCGGCAAGAAGAAGGCGTCAGCGGGGAAGAAGGCGAAGAAGTAGCACGCCGGGGGGACGAGGGCCGGTCGCGGCCCTCGCGCCCGGCCCAATCATTCTCCCGAGCGTCGCGGCTCGGGGTCGTTCGAGCTCAACGGGATTCAAAGGCGGCGCGCGCTTCGAGGGCGCGCGGATCGCCGGTCGAGCCGCCGCGGATGGCGAGACGGTCGGCGGGGTCGAGCGGCGGTACCAGCATGCTCGAGATCCGCTGCGCCACCGTCGGCAGCGCGCGCGCGATCGCCAGCGAGCGCGGGTACACCACCGTCCGCTTGCCGCGCTTGAGCGCCGAGACGACCAGGCGCGCCAGCGTCGGCGCGTCGCCCTTCGGCATGGCGCCGAGGCGGATGCCGGGGACCGCTTTCACCTCGGCGAGCATCGCGGTCTCGACGGGGCCGGGCAGGACGTGGAGGACGGCGACGCCGCTCCCGCGCAGTTCGGCGCGCAGGGTCTCGGTCGCCAGCGCCAGCGCCGCCTTGGACGAACCGTAGTGTCCGGTCAGCGGGAAGGGCGCCACCGACGCCAGCGACGTCACGTTGACCACCGCTCCTCCGCCGCGCGCGATCATCGACGGAGCGAGCGCGCGCGTCAGCGCCAGCGGCGACCAGTAGTTGGTCTCGAACAGCTCGCGCGCCATGTCGTCGTCCCCCACCACGTGCTGCGCCCCCGCGATCCCGACCCCCGCGTTGTTGACCAGGACATCGATCCCGTCCAGCGCAATAGCCGCTCTTCGCCCCAGCTCCTCCGCCTCTCCGCGCTTGGACAAGTCGGCCGCCAGCACCACCGCCGACCCTCCTTCCGCCGAAATCTCGTCGGCGAGCGCCTGCAACGCCTCCGCCCGGCGAGCCGCAATCGCCAGCTTTGCCCCTTCCCTGGCGAGCGCCCGCGCAATCGCCCGCCCGATCCCGCTCGACGCCCCGGTGACCAATACATGCTTTCCGGTCAGTACCATGTTCGACTCCTTCTTTTTCGTTCGCCGTGATGGTGGTCGTAACGTGATCGCTCAGGCCGCCGCCAGCGCCGGCTCGACGACGGCGCCGAGCCGCTCCGCCCGCGCCGGATCCGTCTCCGGTCCCCCGCCTCGCGCCTGCAACGCGCCGAGCGCTTGCCACATCGCGCGCGCGATCGGCCCGCCGGCGAACCAGCCGTGCTCCATCGCGTAGCGCTGGTTGGCGTAGCCGTTCTCGGCGAACACCTTCGCTTCGATGCGGCGGAAGCGGGCGAGCGTCTCGATCCGCGTCTTCTCGTCGGGCGCGTAGCGGCGGGCGATGGCGTGGCAGTACTTGAGGTGGCGCTCCTCGTCCTTCGCCACTTCGACGAAGGTGTCGGCGGTCGCCGGGTCGAGGTCGCGGAAGGCGCGCTCGAACAGCTTGAACTGGGTGATCGCGCGCTCCTCGATCACCTGCAACAACAGATAGGCGCGCATCACGTCCTCGTCGCCGGCGAACGGCGCGTCGAGGAAGCGGCCGGTGGCGACGTTCAGGCGGTCGAGCAGCTTGAGGTCGGCGGGAGCGGGCGGCACCTCGGCGCCGGCGCGCGCCGCGCACGCGCGGAACAGCGCTTCGTGCCGCTGCTCGTCGGCCTGGTGCTTGGCGATCAGCTGCTCCAGTTTGTCGTCGGAGACGCGGGTGCGCAGGCGGTCGAAGATGGCCGCCTCGTCGCTGCCCTCGGCGTCGGCGACCTGGGTGAGCACGTGAGCGCGGCCCTCCGGGGTGGCGAGCAGGCGGCGGATGAAGGCGAGGTTGATCCGTTCGCGCAGCGTCATCGTCGTGTCCCTTTCTTCCGGCTAGTTGACCAAAATGGTTTTTCGGTCAACGGTCGGCCAAAAATTTTCAGGCGCCGGCGGGCTTCGCCAGCATCCCGTTGAGCACCAGGTCGAAACCGGCCTTGAAGCGGCGGGCGAGGCGCGCGCCGCGATCGGGGCCGCGGTTGTGGAAGGCGTAGGTCGCGATCTGCAGGTCGTGCAGCAGCTCGGCCACCTCCTCGACGTCGAGCGCCTTGCGGAAGATCCCCTGCTTGACGCCGAGCTTGAGGATCTCGACGACATTGGCGCGGCCGAGCGTGCGCAGCTCGTCGAGCCGTTCCGTCCAAACGGGCAATTGCAGGGCGTCCTGGCGGTAGAACAGCTCTTTCACCAGGGGGCGCTGCTCGAGGAAGTCGATCCCGGCGAGCGAGGCGTTCATCAGCAGGCGGTCGGCGGGCTGGCGCGGGTCGATCAGCCTGGCGGTCTCGGCGACCCACGCCCGCACCTCGCGGTGGAGCGCCTGGTAGTACAGGTCCTCCTTGCTGTCGCAGGCGAGGTAGACGGTGCCCTTGGCCACCCCGGCGTCGCGCGCGATCTCCTCGACCGACGCCTTCTTGAAGCCGAAGCGGGCGAACGCCTTGCACGCGGCGCGCAGGATGCATTCTTTCTTGTCGCGCTCCACGGTTGACCAGAATCTAAATCCGGTCAGTCACCTTGTCAAGCGGCGCCGTGGTAGATTGGCGGCGTGGGGCGCGGATTGGCGGTTTTGACGGTGTTGGCCGCGACGGCGGGGGTTGCCGCGTTTGCGGTCGCTTATCGGCCGGGGTCGGCAGGGGAGGCGGTTTCGCTGGCTTCGGCGTATGCGCGCTCGACGAACGGGGCGTTCGCGCTCGTCGCCGCGGCGGCGTC
>Ga0070734_10004774_pt1 | contig 12573 bp, 13 predicted proteins | sample Coa_R1_8_FD_66444 | JGI IMG/M metagenome (GOLD analysis project Ga0070734, IMG submission 66444) | Surface soil microbial communities from Centralia Pennsylvania, which are recovering from an underground coalmine fire - Coalmine... | ecosystem: Environmental > Terrestrial > Soil > Unclassified ...
CCGCGGCGATGCTGAAGGACGGGCTGTTCGAGCGCTTTCCCTGCGACGCCGTGTTCGGCATGCACAACCGGCCGGGGCTGGCAATCGGCAAGTTCCAGATCCGCCCGGGCGCGATGATGGCCGGCGGCGCCTATTTCGACATCGCCATCACCGGGCGCGGGGCGCACGGGGCGCGGCCGGAAGCCGGCATCGACCCGGTCGTCGTCGCGGCCCAGATCACCACCGCGGCGCAGTCGATCGTTGCCCGCAACGTGCGTCCGCTCGACACCGCGGTGCTCAGCATCACCCAGATCCACGGCGGCGACGCCTACAACGTCATCCCCGAGCGGGCGGTGCTGCGCGGTACCGCGCGCTGCTTCAGCCAGGAGACGATGCGGCTGATCGAGACGCGGCTGCGCAGCCTCGCCGAAAGCATCGCCGCCGGGTTCGGCGCCACCGCCGCGCTCGACTTCCGCGCCCAGTTCCCGCCGCTGGTCAACGACGCCGACGAGACCCGGTTCATCGCCGAATGCGCCGAGGAGGTGGTCGGCGCCGCCAACGTCAACCGCAATTGCAACGTGACGATGGCGTCCGAGGATTTCGCCTGCATGCTCGAAGCCTGCCCCGGCGCCTATATCCAGATCGGCAACGGCGACGGCGACGGCGCCTGCGAGGTGCACAACCAGGGCTACGATTTCAACGACGAGGCCCTGCCCTACGGCGCCGCCCTGTTCGTGCGGCTGGTCGAGAAGCGGCTGGCGCGGGTCGGAACCGATTGAAGGCCGCTCCCGCCCCGCCGCGGGATGCGCTATCGTTGGCCAAACCCTTCGAGGAGGAACGCGATGAGCGGGATCGGCGTGGAGCTGGACTGTCTGCAAGGCGTGCGCGTCGTCGATTTCACCCAGTTCGAGGCGGGCCCGTCCTGCACCGAGGCGCTGGCCTGGCTCGGCGCCGAGGTGGTCAAGATCGAGAACCCGACGACCGGCGATCCCGGCCGGCGGCTGCAACCCGGCAAGCCCGACAACGACCCGTGGTATTTCCACCAGTTCAACGCCAACAAGAAGTCGCTGACCGTCAACCTCAAGGCGCCGCGCGGGCTGGAGCTGGTCAAGGAGTTGCTGAAGAAGGCCGACGTCACGGTCGAGAACATGGCGCCGGGCACGATCGAGCGGCTGGGCCTCGGCTATGACGAGGTCAAGCAGCTCAACCCCGGCATCATCTATTGCCAGGTCAAGGGCTTCGGCACCGGCAGCCCGTACGAAAAGAACCTCGCCTTCGACATGATCGCGCAGGCCGCGGGCGGCCCGACCAGCGTCACCGGCGAGGCCGACCGGCCGCCGGTCAAGCCCGGCCCCAGCTTCGGCGATACCGGCACCGGCATGCTGATGGCGATCTCGATCCTCGGCGCGCTGTACAAGCGGGCGCAGACCGGCCAGGGCCGCCGCCTCCAGGTGGCGATGCAGGACGCGATGATCCATTACATGCGGGTGCCGTTTTCGCGCACCCAGCTCACCGGCAAGGCGCCGCCGCGCGGCGGCAGCGCCCGCTCGCAGCCCGGCGGGCTGGTGCCCTCGGCGCTCTATCCGTGCAAGCCGGGCGGGCCCAACGACTATGTCTACGTGTTCTGCAGCCGCGCCAATCCCGAGCACTGGCAGCGCCTGCTGAAGGTCATCGGCCGCACCGACCTGAGCGGCGACCCGCGCTACGACACCCAGGCCGCACGCAGCGAGCGCGCCGCCGAGGTCGACGAGATCATCTCCGCCTGGACCCGCCAGCACACCAAGGAGGAGGCGATGCGGCTGATCGGCGAGGCGGGCGTGCCGGCCGGCGCGGTGTTCGACACGGTCGAGCTGATGAACGACCCCTCGCTCGCCGAGCGCGGCATCATGCAGACGATCGAGCACCCGACCACCGGCACGGTCAAGATGCCGGCCTGGCCGGTGCGCTTCGACGGCGCGCCGCCGCGGGTCAAGCCGTCGCCGCTCCTGGGCCAGCACACCAGCGAGGTGCTGTCGGGCTGGCTCGGCCTCAGCGCCGCCGAGATCGACGGGCTCAAAGCGGACAGCATCGTTACCGGTTCCTAGGAGGTTCCCCGATGAAGCTCTATTACGCCCCCGGCGCCTGCCCGATCGGCATCCACGTGCTGCTCGAGGAGATCGGCAAGCCGTACGAGCTGGAGGCGGTCAACCTGCGCGAGGGCGCGCAATACCAGCCGCCGTTCACCCAGATCAGCCCGAAATCCAAGGTGCCGGCGCTGCAGCGCGACGACGGCTCGATCCTGACCGAGTTCCCGGTCATCGCCACCTATCTGGCGAAGACCAATCCGCAGGCCAAGCTGATCCCGGCCGACCTCGAAACCGAAATCCGCGGCTACGAGGCGATGGAATACGCGGTCGGCACGATGCACGGCCAGGGCTTTGCCCGCATCTTCCGGCCGGGCAATTTCGGCCCGCCCGAGCAGGAGGAGGCGATCAAGGCGCGCGGTCGCGAGATCGTCGAGAAGGGCTTCGCCATTCTCGACAAGGCGCTGGCCGGCAAGGACTATCTCGGCGGCAAGGAGCTGTCGGCCGCCGACTCGGCGCTGTTCTACGTCGAGTTCTGGGCCGCCGGGCGGCTCGGCATGACCCTGCCGCCGAACTGCGCTGCGCATTACCAGCGGATGAAGGCGCGCCCGGCGGTGCAGCGGGCGATGCAGCAGGAGGGCGTCGCCTGAGCGCCGCCAATGCCGAGATGGGCCGCTACTGGAACGAGGTAGCCGGCCCGCGCTGGGTCGCCCGCCAGGCGGTCCAGGAGGCGCGCAACGCCGAGATGCTGGCCCTCCTGCTCGCCGCCGCGAAGGCGGCGCCGGGCGAGCGGGTGCTCGACATCGGCTGCGGCACCGGGGTGACGACGCTGCCCCTTGCCGAGGCGGTGGGGCCGGACGGCCACGTCACCGGCGTCGACATCTCGCAGCCGATGCTCGACGCGGCACGGGCGCGCCTCGCCGGCCGGGCCAACGTGACCCTGCTGCTCGCCGACGCGCAGGTCCATCCCTTCGAACCGGCATCGGCCGACCTGCTGACCTCGCGGCTCGGCGTCATGTTCTTCGCCGACCCGGTCGCCGCCTTCACCAACCTCCATGCCGCGGTGAAGCCGGGCGGGCGGCTGTGCATGGCGGTGTGGGCGCCGCTCGCCGAGAATTTGCAATGGAAGATCCCCTACGACATCGCGGTGCGGCGGCTCGGCCCGCCCCGGCCGAGCGACCCGCGCGCGCCGGGCCCCTTCGCCTATAGCGACCGCGACTACTTCGCCGCGATCCTCGAGCGCGCCGGGTTCGCCGACATCGCCATCGAGAAGCGCGGCTTCCACATCGCCGGCAGCGACGCGGCGGCGCTTGCCGAGCACGCCACCGGCTTCGGCCAGGTGCAGCGCCTGCTCGAAGAGAAAGGGGCCGACGCGGCGGCGATCCGCGACATCGCGGCGGAGACCGCGGTGGCCTTTGCCGCCTATGCCACCGCGGACGGCATCCGCATCCCGGCCAACTGCTTCATCGCCGCCGCGCGCCGGCGCCACTAGGAGAGCCGCCATGGCCCGTATCCCCAAGGTCCTGCAGCCGCATATCAACAGCGCCTTTCCGGCCCATGTGTGCCTGGTCGGCACGGTGCTGCCGAACGGGTTTGCCCAGATCACCCCGCGCGGCAGCACGATGGCGTTCGACGACGAGCACATCGCCCTGTGGGAACGCGGCAGCGGCTCGACCGCCGAGAACATGACCGACGGCTCGCGGGTGACGGTGTTTTTCCGCAAGCCGCAGCTGCGCGAGGACGGCATCCTGCCGCGCGGCGGCATCGCGCGGTTCTACGGCACCGCCAAAATCTACAAGAGCGGCCCGGAATACGAAGAGGTGTGGCGCCGGCTGGTGCAGCCGGAAAAGGACCGCGACCCCGACAAGAAGGGCTATGCCGTGCTGATCAGGATCGACCGGGCCGAAGACCTCGCCGGCGAGGCGCTGAACCTGGACTAGCGCCTCGCCGGAAGATCGCTTCTCTGCGCTCGCAATGACGACGCCCCGTCATCCCGAGGCGGGAAGCGGCGAAGCAATCGCCACCGAGCCGGCCGGGGATTGCTTCGCTTCGCTCGCGATCGCAGCGGGTCCTACGAGGGCATCTGGCCCATGAAGTCGCGCTTGCCGATCTCGATGCCGAGACCGCGGAGGATGTTGTACGCGGTCGTCACGTGGAAATAAAAATTCGGCATCGCGAAGTGGTACAGGTAGGTCTGGGCCTTGAACTTGCGCTCCTGGCCGCCGGCGGTGATGGTCACCTCGCTGTCTTCCTTGCCGTCGAGCTGGGCGGGCGACAGGCCCTTGACGAAGTCGAGCACCTTGTCGATCCGCGCCTGCATCTCGGCAAAGCTGCCGTCGCTGTCGGGCAGGCTCGGCAGCGCCACCCCGGCGACCCGGCCGGCGCCGAGCGCATGGGTGCAGGCCTGGCGGACCTGACGCTCGAGGGTGAACATATCGGGATAGAGCCGCAGGTTCAGCACCACCGGGGTTTCCCATTTATGCGCGGTCGCATGCGCCTCGGCCTTCTGCAGCACGCCCTTGAGACCGCCGAGGATCTGCACGAAGGTCGGCACCGCGCCGCTGTACATCGTGATCGCCATGAACTCCCTCCTTGTCCTGGGCTGAGTATCGAGCCGGCGCGATCTTAGACCAGGTGCCGGCGCGGTTGCCAGCCGGCGGCATTTGGCGGATAGATGCCGGCAACGCGGGCGGGGGAGGACGACCGATGGGCGGCATCTTGCGAAACCGCTGGTGGGTGGTGGTGGCGACGGTGCTCGGGCTCATCGTCGGCTCGGGGCCGATCAACGTCTTTGCCTTCGGGGTGTTCCTGAAGCCGATCACCGCCGAACTCGGCATCGGCCGCGGCACCTTCTCGTCGGCGCTGACCCTGCACGCGACGATCGGGGCGCTCGCCTGCCCGGTATTCGGCTGGCTGATCGACCGCTGGGGCGTGCGCCGGGTGATGCTCCCCGGCCTCGTCCTCTACACGCTGAGCATCGCCGCGGGATCGCTGATCCGGGCCGAGCCGTTCGCCGTCACCTTCCTGATCTTCGCCCTGACCGGGCTGACCGGGCCGGTCGGCGGGCCGATCCCGTATTCGACGGTGACCTCGCAGTGGTTCGACCGGCAGCGCGGCCTGGCGCTCGGCATCGGCATGGCCGGGGTCGGCCTCGGGGTCGCGCTGGTGCCGCCCTTCGCGGCGCTGCTGATCACCCATATCGGCTGGCGGATGGCCTATCTCGGCATCGCCGGCGCGGTCGTCGTGCTGGCCTTCGCCCCGGTCGCCCTGTTCATCCGCGAGCCGCCGGGCTACACCGCCGCGCCGCGCCGCGGCGAGTCGCGCGGGGCGGCGCTGGGCCTGCCCGGCGCCGGGGTCGGCGAGGCGTTCCGCTCGGGCCTGTTCTGGGCGCTGGGCCTCGCCTTCTTTCTCGACGTCATCGCGATCAACGGCACGCTGACGCATATCGTCGCGCTGCTGACCGACCGCGGCGTCGCGCTGCCGGTGGCGACCGCGGCGCTGTCCGGCACCGGCATCGCCCTGCTCGGCGGCCGCATCCTCTCGGGCTTTCTGCTCGACCGCTTCTGGGGACCCTATGTCGCGGTCGGGTTTTTCGCGCTGCCGATGGTCGGGCTGGCGCTGCTGATGAGCCATGCCGGCGGCGCGGCGCCGTTCCTCGGCGCGATCTGCTGCGGGCTCGGCATCGGCGCCGAGATCGACCTGATGGCGTTCTTCGCCAGCCGCTATTTCGGGCTGAAGAACTATGCGAAGATTTACGGCACGATGTTCGGCCTGTTCGGCTTCGGCGTCGGCATCGGACCGGCGCTGAGCGGCGCCAGCTTCGACCGGTTCCATTCCTACACGCCGATCTTCGCGGTCTATGAGGTCATGCTGGCGATCACCTGCATCATCTTTCTGCGGCTCGGCCCCTACCCCTACCCGGCCGGGCGGCATGCGCCGGCCGCGGCGGCGGCGCAAACCGCCTGACCCCTGCGAGGAGCATCGCCATGAGCGTCGTTGACCTGGAGGCGCGGCCGGCGCGGCCCGAGATCGACCTCGCCCGCACCGGCCCCGACACGCTCGCCGGCCGCTTCATGCGGCGCTTCTGGATGCCGGTCATGCGCTCCGAGGACCTGCCCCGCGGCGAGGCCCGGCCGATCCGCGTGATGAGCGAGGATTTCGCGCTCTATCGCGGCGAGAGCGGGCAGGCGCAGGCGGTCGACTACCGCTGCCCGCACCGCGGCGCGCAGATGCATCTCGGCTGGGTCGAGGGCGACGCCATCCGCTGCGTCTATCACGGCTGGAAGTTCGACGGCACCGGGCAGTGCATCGAGCAGCCGGCCGAGGAACCCGGCTTTGCCCGCAAGGTGCGGATCGGGACCTACCCGACGCGCGAATACATGGGTCTCGTCTTCGTCTATTTCGGCGGCGGCAAGGAGCCGCCCTTCCCGCCTTATCCGCTGCCGCAGGCCGACGGGCTGATCGAGAACCAGGTGCCGCCGGTGGTGCCGTGCAACTACCTGCAATGCTTCGAAAACAGCATGGACGAGGTGCATGTCGCCTTCGTCCACCGCATCGGCGGCTCGCACCGGGGCATCTACGACCTGCCCGAGATCGCCGCCGAGGAGACGCCGTGGGGAATGATCCGCTACGGCCGGCGCGGCGGCAAGGAGCGCATCAGCCTGCACTACATGCCGAACTGCACCCGCGTCATCGTGCCGCCGATGGCCGGGCTGGACGGCGCCGGCGGCTGGCGCGAATTGTACCTGGCGTTTACCCCGATCGACGACGAAACCAACATGTGGTTCATCACCAACCATGTCGGCGTCACCGGCGCGGCGCGCGAGAGCTACCTCGCGGCGCGGGCGCGCTACCTGGACCGCCAGCGCGCGGCCGGCTCCGCCCTGGCGCTGGCCGAAGAGGTGATGGCCGGGCGGGTGCGCTTTGCCGATATCGACCACCCCGACCGGGTGCGGGTGCAGGATTTCGCGGTGCAGGCCGGGCAGGGCCGCATCGCCGACCGCAGCCGCGAGCGGCTCGGCCGCTCCGACACCGCGATCATCCTGTGGCGGCGCATCCTGGGGCGCGAACTGCGCGCCCTCGCCGAAGGCCGCCGCCTGAAGAAATGGACCCCGGCCCCGGCCGAGGTGGTGCCGACGCTGGGGTTCTGAGTGGCCGACCTGATCCTCGAAACCCGCGGGCTGACCAAAGATTTCAGCGGCTTCACCGCGGTGCAGGGGGTCGACCTCAAGGTCCGGCGCGGCACCATCCACGCGCTGATCGGCCCCAACGGCGCCGGCAAGACCACGGTGTTCAACCTGCTGACCAAGTTCGTCGAGCCGAGCGGCGGCCGCATCCTCTACAACGGCCGCGACATCACCGGCATGCGCCCGGCGGCGGTGGCGCGGCTGGGGCTGGTGCGCTCGTTCCAGATCTCGGCGGTGTTCGCCCATCTCTCGGTGCGCGACAACGTCCGCGTCGCCCTGCAGCGGCCGCTCGGCAACTCGTTCCATTTCTGGCGCCCGCAGCGGGTGCTCGACCGGCTCAACGACCGCGCCGCCGCGCTGCTCGACGCGGTCGGGCTCGGCGAATTCGCCGAGACGATGGCGGTGTCCCTGCCCTACGGCCGCAAGCGCGCGCTGGAGATCGCCACCACTTTGGCGCTGGATCCCGAGGTGATGCTGCTCGACGAGCCGATGTCGGGCCTCGGGCAGGAGGATATCGGCCGCATCTCGGCGCTGATCCGCGAGGCGGCGCGCGACCGCACGGTCTTGATGGTCGAGCACAACCTGTCGGTCGTCGCCGACCTGTCGCAGGTCATCACCGTGCTGACCCGCGGCGCGATCCTCGCCGAGGGCGACTACGAATCGGTATCGCGCAACCCCGAGGTGATCGAAGCCTATATGGGCACCGGCCATGCCTGACGCGGCCTTGCTGAAGGTCGCCGGGCTGCATGCCTGGTACGGCGAGTCGCATATCCTGCACGGGGTCGATTTCGCGGTCGGCGAAGGCGAGCTGGTGACGCTGCTCGGCCGCAACGGCGCCGGCAAGACGACGATCCTGAAGGCGATCATGGGCCTCGTCGACCGCCGCCGCGGCTCGGTCGCCTATGCCGGCAGCGAGCTGATCGACCTGCCGCCGAACCGCATCGCCCGGCTCGGCGTCGGCTATTGCCCGGAAGAGCGCGGCATCTTCGCCAGCCTCGATGTCGAGGAAAACCTGCTGCTGCCGCCGGCGGTGCGGCCGGGCGGCATGAGCGCCGAGGAGGTCTATGCGCTCTTTCCCAACCTGGCCGAGCGGCGGCGCAGCGCCGGCACCAAGCTGTCCGGCGGCGAGCAGCAGATGCTGGCGATCGGTCGCATCCTGCGCACCGGGGCAAATCTGCTATTGCTCGACGAGCCGACCGAGGGGCTGGCGCCGGTCATCGTGCAGCAGATCGGCACGGTTTTGCACACCCTCAAATCCAAGGGGTTCACCATTCTCCTGGTGGAGCAGAATTTCCGCTTTGCCGCGACCGTTGCCGACCGCCACTACGTGGTGCAGAACGGCCGCGTCGTCGACATGATCGACAACGCCGAACTGGAGGCGCACAGCGCGCGGCTGCACGAATATCTCGGGGTCTGACGGGGAAACAGGGAGGGAAGGATGCGGAAGGGACTGGCCATCTTCGCGGGGGTTGCCGCCGCGCTGCTGCTGTCGGCGGGGGCCGAGGCGCAGATCAAGAAGGACATCAAGATCGGCGTGCTCGCCGACATGTCGAGCCTGTATGCCGATCTCGGCGGCCCCGGCTCGGTGGTCGCCGCCAAGATGGCGGTCGACGATTTCGGCGGCACGCTCGACGGCCACAAGATCGACGTGGTCAGCGCCGACCACCAGAACAAGCCGGATATCGGCGCCTCCTACGCGCGCAAATGGTTCGACCAGGACGGCGTCGACATGATCACCGACCTGACCACCTCGAGCGTCGCGCTGGCGGTGCAGGAAGTCGCGCGCGAGAAGAACAAGGTGCTGATGATCACCGGCGCCGCCTCGTCGGACCTGACCGGCAAGCACTGCGCGCCGACCTCGATCCACTACGCCTACGACACCACCGCGCTGGCCAACGGCACCGGCGCCGCGGTGGTCAAGGCGGGCGGCAAGACCTGGTTCTTCATCACCGCCGACTACGCTTTCGGCCACGCCCTGCAGAACGACACCGCGGCGGTGGTCGAGGCCAATGGCGGCAAGGTGCTGGGCTTTGTCAACGTGCCGCTCAACACCGCCGACTTCTCGTCGTACCTGTTGCAGGCGCAGGCCTCGAAGGCGCAGATCATCGGCCTCGCCAACGCCGGCGGCGACACGATCAACTCGATCAAGCAGGCGGCCGAGTTCGGCATCGTCAAGGGCGGCCAGAAGCTCGCCGGCCTGCTGCTGTTCGTCAGCGACGTGCACAGCCTCGGCCTGCAGACCGCGCAGGGGCTGCAGCTGACCGAGTCGTTCTACTGGGACCAGGACGACCAGACCCGCGCCTGGGCGAAGAAATTCTTCGCCAAGACCAACAAGGAGCCGACCATGGTCCAGGCCGGCGTCTACAGCGCCGTCACCAACTACCTCAACGCGGTCAAGGCGGCGAACACGCTCGACGGCCCCGCCGTGATCAAGCAGCTCAAGTCGAAGCCGATCAACGACTTCATGATCCGCAACGGCCACCTGCAGGACGACGGCAGCCTGGTCCACGACATGTATCTCTACGAGGTCAAGAAGCCGAGCGAATCGAAGGGGCCGTGGGACCTCTACAAGCTGGTCGCGACGATCCCCGGGGCGGAGGCGTTCAAGCGCCCGCACGGCAACGAATGCCCGGCGGTCAAGGGCTGAGCCGGCACATCGCGAAGGATACCCTCTCCGCCGGCCGCGGCGGAGAGGGTGACTGACGGGCGATGCTGTCCTCGCTGCACCTTGCGCTGCCGCCGGCGCCGCTGTTCTTCGCCCAGCTCCTGGTCGGGCTGATCAACGGCGCGTTCTACGCGATGCTGAGCCTCGGCCTCGCGGTCATCTTCGGCCTCCTGAACATCATCAACTTCACCCACGGCGCGCAGTACATGCTCGGCGCGTTCGGCGCCTGGTTTTTGCTGACCCTGTTCGGCATCGGCTACTGGCCGGCGCTGATCATCGCGCCGCTCGCGGTCGGGCTGATCGGCATCGCCATCGAGCGGGTGTTTCTGCGCCGCATCGCCGGGCTCGATCACCTGTACGGCCTGCTCCTCACCTTCGGCCTCGCGCTGGCGATCGAAGGCGTCTTCCGCCAGGAATACGGCTCCTCCGGTTTGCCCTATTCGATCCCCGCGGAATTGCAGGGCACGGTCAGTCTCGGCTTCATGTTCCTGCCGATCTACCGCGCCTGGGTCATCCTCGCCTCGGCGGCGGTGTGCGGCGCGACCTGGTTCATCATCGAGCGCACCCGGCTCGGCGCCACCTTGCGCGCGGCGACGGAGAATCCGGCGCTGGTCCAGGCCTTCGGCATCAACGTGCCGCGGCTGGTGACGCTGACCTACGGCGGCGGCGCCGCCCTCGCCGCCCTGGCCGGGGTGCTGGCGGCGCCGATCTACCAGGTCAGCCCGCTGATGGGCAGCAGCATCATCACCGTGGTGTTCGCCGTCGTCGTCATCGGCGGCATGGGCTCGATCCTCGGCGCCATCGTCAGCGGCTTTGCCCTGGGGCTGATCGAGGGGCTGACCAAGGTGTTCTATCCCGAGGCCTCGAGCACGATCATCTTCGTCATCATGGCGCTGGTGCTGCTGGTCAAGCCGGCGGGCCTGTTCGGACGGGCGGGCTGAGATGGCGCGCGACCGCGCCGCCTGGGCCTGGGGCGTCGGCCTGTTCGTCCTGGCGCTGGTCGCACCGTTCCTGTTCTATCCCGTGTTCCTGATGAAGGCGCTGTGCCTGTCGCTGTTCGCCTGCGCCTTCAACCTGCTGGTCGGCTATGTCGGGCTGCTGTCGTTCGGCCACGCCGCGTTCTTCGGCAGCGCCGCCTACATTACCGCCTATACGGTCAAGGCCTGGGGGTTTCCGCCCGAGCTCGGCATCCTCGCCGGGGTCGCCGTCGCCGCGGCGATGGGGGCCGTGACCGGCTGGCTGGCGATCCGCCGCCAGGGCATCTATTTCGCCATGATCACGCTCGCCTTTGCCCAGATGGTCGCGTTCTTTGCCTTGCAGGCGCCGTTCACCGGCGGCGAGGACGGCATCCAGGGGGTGCCGCGCGGGCATCTGTTCGGGCTGATCGACCTCAACCCGACCCTGACCATGTACTACTTCGTGCTGGCGATGTTCCTCATCGGCTTCGCGATCATCGTGCGCGCGATCGACTCGCCGTTCGGCCAGGTGCTGAAGGCGATCCGCGAGAACGAGCCGCGCGCCGTCTCGCTCGGCTACCGGGCCGAGCATTACAAACTGCTCGCCTTCATCCTGTCGGCGGCGCTGGCCGGGATGGCCGGCTCGGTCAAGGCGCTGGTGTTCCAGTTCGCCGCGCTCAGCGACGTCGACTGGACGATGTCGGGCCAGGTGGTGCTGATGACCCTGATCGGCGGGCTCGGCACGATCCTCGGCCCGGTCGCGGGCGCCTTCATCATCGCGACGATGGAGACCTATCTCGGCGAGACCGGCTCGTGGGTGACGATCATCGAAGGCGTCATCTTCGTGGTCTGCGTTTTGACCTTCCGGCGCGGCATCGTCGGCGTCGTCGCGCCTTACCTGACCGGGAGCCGGCAGCGGAGCGGATGCCATGTCTGAGATCACCGTGACCCGCCGCACCCCCGCGGTCGCCGTCGTCACCATCGCCCGCCCGGCGCGGCGCAACGCGCTCAACCTGGCGGCGTGGCGCGACCTCGCGGCGGCGTTCCGCGGGCTGGCCGGCGACAGGACGGTGCGGCTCGTCGTGCTGACCGGCGCCGGCGGGCATTTCTGCGCCGGCGCCGACATCAGCGAGTTCGCCGCGGCGCGCGCCGACAGCACCAGCGGCGCCGAGTACGAGCGCCAGGTCGCGGCGGCCTACGCGGCGATCCGCGAGCTGCCGCAGCCGAGCGTCGCCGCGATCGCCGGGGCCTGCGTCGGCGGCGGCTGCGCGATCGCGATGTGCTGCGATTTCCGGGTGATGCGGCACGGCGCGCGCTTCGGCATCCCGGCGACCAAGCTCGGCACGATCTATACGATCGAGGAATGCCGGCTGCTGCTGAACACGGTCGGGCTCGCCGCCGCCAAGCGCATCCTCTACGGCAGCGAGCTGCGCGACGCGGCGGCGGCGCGCGAGCTCGGCTTTGCCGACGCGCTGACCGAGGGCGACCCGGTCGCGGCGGCGATCGAATTCGGCGCCGCGATGGCGGCGAACGCGCCGCTCGCCATCGCCGGCACCAAACGCATCCTGCACGCCCTCGCCGACGGCGAGGCCGAGCGCCGCCGGCCCGAGATCGAGGCGCTGATCCGCGCCGCGCTCGACAGCGCCGACTACCGCGAGGGCGCCGCGGCGTTTCTCGAAAAGCGGCCGGCGCGCTTCACCGGAAGCTGAACGGCCGACAAAAAA
>Ga0070734_10004775_pt1 | contig 12573 bp, 6 predicted proteins | sample Coa_R1_8_FD_66444 | JGI IMG/M metagenome (GOLD analysis project Ga0070734, IMG submission 66444) | Surface soil microbial communities from Centralia Pennsylvania, which are recovering from an underground coalmine fire - Coalmine... | ecosystem: Environmental > Terrestrial > Soil > Unclassified ...
CAGCACGGCGGAGGCGCCCAGCGTTGGTACAAGGCTGCGCTGTACGCGCTCGGGATAGCGTTTGGTCTTGTTTGCCATGGCGTTTGTACTCCCTTTCAGACTTCGCGGCGGTCGAAGATGATGACCGCGAGGATCAGCAGTACGGCGGAGTAGATCAGCGCGTAGATGATGTTGTTGCGTATGAAGACCGCCTCGTTGGTCACTTCCACAGTCGGGTGGATCAGCGAGTTCTGGATGTTGAAGTTCCCGAAGTTGGGCAGCAGATAGTGGATGACGGTTCCGACCATCTGGGTGACCTTGACCTTGCTGGTCGTCAGGGATTCGGTGACGCTACTGAGGTTGCCGACGATAAAGATGCCGAAAGACATAAAGAAGTTCAGTACGGGCGTGGCGAACGTCGAGAAGAAGATGGTCAGCGCCGCCAACAGCATCATCTGGAAGAAGGTCAGGATCACGCCTTTCAGCATATCGACCGGGATCTTGTGCTCCTGGAAGCGGAGCATGATCAGGAACACGATACCCAGCAGAGCGATATTGACGAAGACGATGGCGAACCCGCCCAGGAACTTACCCAGCACGAACTCGAAGCGCTGCACCGGCTTGGAGAGGATGGTATAGATGGTACGGCGTTCGATCTCAACGGGGATCAGGTAGATACAGGTCACGATGGTGATGAACAGCCCGGTCAGCAGGATGGCGGCGAGACCGAGGCTGCGCAGCACGGTCTGGCTGTCCTTGGGGCTGAGGAAGCCGAAGACAGGGCCGAGCGCGATCAGAAACAGGCCGCAGACCAGGAAGACGATCACGATGCGCCGTCGAAACGCCTCGTTCACTGTCTGTTGAGCAATGGCAAGTACGACACCCATGTTAGACTCCCTCCTCCTTCCGCACCGTCTCTACAAAGACATCTTCCAGCGTGCGCTTGTGCGGAATGATCGCAAGGACTTTGCCATTGGCGCTGCGCACGAGATCCACCACGGCGTTGATCTTCTCCGTATCATTGGAGGTGAAGCGGAGGGTATTGTCGTCGCCGGGCAGCACACTGGGAATGATCTCCTTGATCTTGCCCAGGGTTCCATTGGTGAGCGTCGGCCCCTGCACCACGACTTCGGAGTTGTCGCCGGCGACCAGGTCCTTGATCAGGCCGACGGCCAGCAGTTTGCCCCGGTGGATGATGGCGACGCGGGAGCAGATCAGTTCGACATCCGCGAGTTGGTGGGAGGAGAGGAAGACGGTCTTGCCCTCTTCCTTCAGGCTGGCGACGATATCGCGCAGTTCGGCGTGGGCGATGGGATCGAGGCCGCTCGTCGGCTCATCGAGGAAGAGCAGCTTGGGATCGTTGATCAGCGCCTGGGCGATGCCGGTGCGCTGGCGCATACCCTTGGAGTAGCCCCGGATATTGCGCTTCCAGGCGTCGGGCTGAAGCCGTACCTTCTCCAGGCAGATCTGAACGCGACGGCTGCGCTCCGGCTCCGGGATGCGGAACAGGCGTCCGTAGTAGTCGAGGATGTCCCAACCACTCATCGAATCGTAGAAGTAGGTCTCTTCGGGCAGGTAAGCGACCTCTTGTTTGACGCCATTGTCTCCCATCGGCTTGCCGAGGATGGTGGCGTCTCCGGCAGTCGGGAAGATCAGGCCGAGCAGCATTTTGATCGTCGTGGTTTTGCCGGCGCCGTTGCGGCCCAGGAAGCCGAAGATTTCGCCCTCTTCGACATCCAGCGTCAGGTTATTGACGGCGACGACCGGCTGGTTCTGCCAGACATCCACGTACTTTTTGGTTAGCCCCTGGATCGAGATCGCAGCAGCCATGAATGTGGGTACCTCCCTCCGCCCGCGTTGGGGCGGAAATTTGCATTACGAATGTGGAAAAGAGAGCGGACTAAACCGACGCAGCGAGTCTCCTACGGACGAGTGCGTGCCACGCCGGGGCGTAGTATACCTGCTCCTGTCGAGGAGTGTCAACGTGTTACAACTACGGGAAAATCCGTCACGAGCCGTCTTGGGGAAATGACACTTCCTCCTCTTGTACGGAAGGAATCGTATTTTTCGTCACACCGAAGCGGTATTTTCCGGAATTTTTTCCGGGTGGGAGCGGGTCACAACAGGATAGGGCAAAAAAAGGCTTGTGGCATCGAGAGGCGTTATGATATAATCGAGCGCAGGATCGTCCCCGTCATGCATCTGCGAACCATGCTGCGCCAGGAGTGCTGATTTTGGAACAGGCCCCGAAATTCAGGACGCGAAGGAGACCTCCCTCCCCTCTGCCGGGAGGTCCGCATGGCTGCTAATCCGGACTTCACCGCAGCCGTCATGGAGGCGCTGCAGCGGCGCGGGCGGACGGTCGTGCGTATTCAGGGGCGGAGCATGTATCCGACCCTCCGCCACGGCGTTCGGGTCGAGGTGCAGCCCGTCGCCTACGATGAGCTGCATATCGGCGACCTGGTGGTCTTTCACGATGGCAAGAAGATCGTCTGCCACCGCCTGATCCGCAAGGCGCATCGCCTGCTCTACCTCAAGGGCGATACCAACCTCTGGGCCGATCCTCCGGTCATCTGGGCGCAGGTGCTGGGGCGCGTCTCTCGCATCGTGGACAACGACTTTCGCATCCACTCCATCGACACCCCTCGCCACCGCCGCCGGGCCGCACTGCTGGCTCGCCTCTCCTACCCCTACGCGGCGTACTTCCACCTCCTGCACTTCCTCGGCAGTTGCCGCTGGTGGTCGCGGGGCATCGAATTCCACGAGTAACCTCTCGAATTTTACTCTCCAAATGGCTTAAAATCGTTTGGATATTTAGCACGCAGGGCGTTCCAATCGGCCTGAAGATGGGTCGGGGCGGCGGCGACGGGGCCGACGGCGGGGTCCATCCGTCTGCCGGAGAGCAGTTGCGCCTGCTGGACCAGATCGGCGAGGGGGCGTGTCTCCGGGGTGAAGTTCCAGCGTCGGATCTCGCTTTCGGTTATGGTGAGGAGAGAGCGCCCATCCGGGGTGAAGTCGGCACGTTGAACCTGTCCTATCAGAGGAAGCGGGGGGGTGACCGGCTCTCCCGTTTCGGCATCCCAGACCCGCGCCGTACCATCCTCGCTGGCCGTGACCACGCAGCGTTCGTCCGGGCTAAAGATTGCCGACCGCACGACGTCGGAGTGAAGCATGGGGGGCGTGATCGCCTCCCCGGTGCGTGTATCCCAGATCTGGGCGCTGACGGATTCTGAGGAGGTGAGGACACGGCGTCCATCCCGGCTGAAGACGGCGGTCCGGATCCCGATGCCGTGTGTCTTGAGTGCGGTTACGACCTCTCCGGTCCAGGTATCCCAGATCCTGGGTTCCGGGCCGATGGTGATAAAGAGCCGCCCATCCGGGCTGACCGCCGTGCGCAGTGCATCTACTATAGAAGGATGGGCTTGCGATAGGGGCTTCCCCGTGTGGAGATCCCAGAGCGTATTCGGGTGATTGCCGGCCCCGGTGATCAGCGCGCGGTCGTGGCGGGGGCTATAGACGATATAGGGAACGAGCCGTGGTTCTACGGTGCGCTGAATGTTGATGGAGGAGAGCGGTTTGCCTGTCTCGACGCCGGATACATGGACGCTGGAGTCATTCCAGGTCGAAGTAAACAGGAGGCGTCCGTCCGGAGCGAACCACGTTGCCAGGATCTGCTCCGCATAGGTGATGGCCGGGCTGGCTCTGTGTATGGTAAGATCCCATACCCGCGCTCGATGCGCCAGGGAGGCAAGATCTTCCGGTAGAGCGGAGAGGACCGCGATATGTTTGCTATCCGGGCTGAAGGTCCAGTCGGTGGACTCTTCGCCGAACGGCTCCCCGAACGGAGCGCCTGTCGCAGCCGAATATACCTGTAGCGTTCGATCCGGACGACGGGCCACGAAAAGGGCGCCGTCCGGACTGATTCGGGCGCCGACAGGCCCATCCGCCGGGAACGCCACCTCGCTCACCTTCTCTCCCGTTACGAGATTCCGAACCTGGATCGTCTTGTGCGAATACAGAACGATTCGGGTCTGGTCTTTTGAGAGGACGGATGTCTCTTCCGAGAGGAAATAGTAGAGGTCGTGCGCCAATTGCCCATCCACAGTGAACAGCTTCCTGCCGTCTGCGGTATCCCATAGCGCGATGGTAAAGGTATTTTGAGGATTGCCGGGGGTGAGCGTCAAAAGCCGGGTTCCGTTCCGCAGGAATTCGCTCTGCATTCCCCCCGTCGCCGGAGCCTGAACGAGGAGTTGCGAATGGGAGGAGGAGCGGACGTCCCAGCTACGGAGGATCCCGTCGCTTCCAACGATTATCACTTGATCGCCTTGCCGGTCGAACGTCGCCGCAACGATGTGACCGGGATGCCTTAAGAGGGACCCCTTCCGGGCGCCGGTCGCGGCATCCCAGAGTTGCGCCACATCGTCGCTGACCGTAAGGATACGCTGCCCTTCCGGGCTAAATTCGGCGCTGCTCACGGCGGCGCTATGCCGAATAGGGTGCTCCTGAAAGGGCGGGATCGGCGCGCCGTCGGCAGCGCTCCAGACGCCTGCCGTGTAGTCTTCGCTGGCGGTGAGGATGGAGCGTCCGTCCGGGCTGTAGTTCACATCGTCGGCGACCTTGCTATGTGGCAGGTAGCGTGGGGCCGCCGCCGCGTGTTTCGGATTGTAGAGCGCGGTGAGATCGAAGAGATACGCCCCTCGGTTTGCCCCCGTCCCCCCGAAAGTTCCTGCTACGGCCAGATGCCGCCCGTCCGGGCTGAAGGCCGCACGGCGTCCGCTATAACATTCGCCAAGCCACATCACGAGATCGCCGGTGTGCGTATCCATCAGATGCGCCCGAAAATTTATGGAGAGCACGACGACAAAACTGCCGTCCGGACTGTAATCCACAAAGGTGTCGTGTGCTCTCGGGAGGGAGATTGCCAGGATCCTGTGTCCGGTATCTGCATCCCAGATCGCGGTGCTGCCCGTCCCGGCGGTAACCACCTGATTGCCCTGCGGATTAAATGCGGCATATTCGATGGGTCTGGGGCTTTTGAGATCGAGAGAGAGGGACCGGTCGGCGGCTACGGTCCATATCTGGGCGGTTCCATCCATGCGTGTGGTCACGACCCGCCGCCCGTCCCGGCTGAACGCGGCGTGCGTCACCGCCCCCGAGTGGGGCCAACGGTGGAGGCATTTGCCCATCGCCAGGTCCCAGATCTGTACCGTTCCCTCGGGGTCGCAGGTGAGGACCGACCTGTGGTCCGGGCTGAACGCCGCCTGGGAAATGGGCGTCCCGCAGGCAATGCTCTGGGTGAGGCGAGGGATCGTCCGGAGAGCCGCCGCCAGCCGTAACCGATCCATATCGCTTCGGCGCGGGTCGTGCCTATCCGCCTCGAGGGCTGTCGTCAGGGGCAACAGAGCGCCCAGCCGATCTCCCTGATCCATATCTTGCATCGCCTGTGAGACATTGGCCTTGCTCCACTGCGTGATGGCGAGCGCCTGCTGCTGTTGCGCATCGGCCTGTGCGCTCTGTGCCACATGCGCCAGGGTCTGCGCCCTGGCCTCCTGGGTTTTGGCGTTGGCTTCCGAGGCGCGGGCCTGCGTGAGGGCCTGCTCTACCGCTCGCTTCTGATTGTCCACCTCACCGAGGCTCTGCTTCAACGCTTTTCTGGCGGCCTCGTTCTTGTTCAGTTCCGCCGACAACTGCCCCGCCAACCGTTCCGCACGCGCCGTTTCTCCGTTTGCGATCCAAAGATTCTTCCGGGCGCTTGCGGTCGCCTGCTTTGCGCGGTTCGCCTGCATGATGGCAACGGTGGCGAGCGCGGCGACGGCGGCGACCACCAGCAAGCCGATGGCTGCCGCGCGCAGCATTCCACGGCGATAGGCTGCCTGCTGGCGTCGCACCTCGGCGTTCGGCATGTGCGCCGCCACCCACTCCTTATCGAACACCTGATCGTAGATCCGGTTGCGGATCTTCAGTTCGCCCTGTTCGACCCGTACCACCCCGGAGAGGCGCAGGACGCCGGAGAGCGGGTTGGTCTCATCGTCTTTCACCCTCCGACCCTTCTGAATGCGAGTGACCATGTCGAGCAGGCTCGCCAGATCCACCTCGCTGCGCAGCAGCCGGTTGCGCACAAACGCCAGATTGTCATCCGTCTCTCGGGCCGTCTTCGTTAAGAACAACTGCTCGCACAGCCGGTCCACACTCTCGGGTGTCGGGGTTCGGATGCCGGATGCCGGGTCGGACATAGCCTCCGCGAGGGCGCGGCAGAGGCGTTGGGTCAGGTAGGGATGGCCGTTTGTCCAGTAGAGGATGCGGGAGAGCAAGCCCTCCGGTGGGTTAGGTAAGGACAACCCTTGCGCGAGGGGGGCGGCCTCTTCGGGAGTGAAGTCTGAGAGCAGGATACGCTCGCCGATATTGAAGGGGCTCATGCGGGTATCGCTGATCAGGTCGGCGGGAGTTGCCACGCCGAGCAGGCAAAAAGTGAGCTGGTGGAACAGAGGGTCCAGGGTGCGTCGATTGTAGCACTCGCGGATCCCGGCAAAGAACTCGTCGGAGGAGAAGGGGAGGCTGCGCACCGCATCGATCTCATCCACAAAGAGGGTCAGCGCCGCCGGAGTCTGGGGGGCTTCGCCCTGGATCAGTATCAGCGCCTGGCGCAGCACGACCATGAACCGCTGCATCGGCCCCAGACTACGGTTCTCGCGCCAGCAGTCGATCAGGGGGTCCATCAGGCCGATCTGTGTGCCGATCCGGGCGACCAGCCCGAAATACCACTGCTCCACGGTCAGGTTCTGGCCGACGGAGGTCAGGTCCAGCACCGCCGTCCGGTATGTGCGGGTCTCGCCGTCCGCATCGCGCAGTTGCTGCGCCGTGCGGATCATCAGGGAGGACTTCCCCATCTGGCGCGTATTCAGCACATAGCAGAAGTCGCCCCGCTTCAGGCTTTTTAGCAGTTGAGTATCGGCCTGGCGCACCACATAGGAAGAGGCATCCAGCGGAAGCGTTCCCCCGGTTATATAAAACCGATCTTCGGCGGTCGTCATCGTCATTTCCTTTGGGTGAGAGAAGAGAGAAGCATGCGTTTCTCCGCTTCTACTATCCCCTGGTTTGCGTGACTCCTGCGTGACGGCTGCGTGACAGATTCGGCGTTTCAACCTCGTAGATTTTAGAGGAGGTAGCGGCGCAGGTAGTTGGTATAGAGCCGACAGCGCATACCGACGTCCTGCCCCCACTCCCCGGCGACCAGGCCCGCGCTCCGCAGCCGATAGAAGCTCTCGGGCGTGGGGCAGGGCGCGCCGTGAAGGACCATCCCCACGATGGCGGCCATCTCGGGATCGCGGGAAAGCGCGGCCAGCAGGCGACGCAGGTGGTCTCCAAAGGGGCCATCGTCCCGGTCGGCGCAGGCTTCCAGCACGGCAATATCATAGCCGTTGCGGGTCATCTCCGCCAGGCCCAGGCGCACCAGGTAGGGGTGTCCGCTCAGGAGCTGATAGAAGCGTTCCCGCTGTTCGGCGCTCTGAAGCGGGGATTCGTGCCGCCGGTTCAGCTCCTCCACCTGTTCCCGGGTGAAGTCCTGCAGGGCGACCCGGGTCCCGACATTGAACGGCGACTGGTTGATGTCCGTGATAAACAGGTGGGCTTCGGTGGCATACGAGATCGCCAGCGTGAAGCGCGACCAGGGGCCGGTCGGCTCCAGAGAGCGGAGATTATGCCAGGAGCGAAACAGCCCGAAGACCTCGCTGCCGAAGGGATGCCCGAACAGCCGGTCCACCTCATCCAATCCCCACACAAACGGCTCCGGGAAGGCGCTCAGCACCTGCCGCCTTAAGAAGAGTTCGAGGTTCATGTTGGCGCCGAAGTCCGGATCCCAGATCTTCTTTATGGAGACATCCAGGTCGAGCTGCAGCTTAATGGCGACGGCGAGGGCCTGAAACAGGGAATCCGCGGAATCCAACTGGGACTCGTTGAGGGTCTGCAGATCGGTCAGGACGACCCGAGCGCCCCGGTCACGCGCCTGCTGCAGCCCCCGCGCCAGCAGGGACGTTTTGCCCATCTGGCGCGCCCCTTTTACCAGCACGATGCTCTCGGAGCGCTCTACCGCGCTCTGAAACTCCGTATCGGTGGGCCGGACGACGTAGAACTTCGAGTCCAGGGCCACCGCACCTCCGACCGATTCGAGGCGAAGCGGCTCCGCTGAGGTCTCCGTATCCTCCTCCAGCGCGCGGAGGAGGGCGGCCTGGTGCGCCGCGCGCTCCACCGCGCTCTCGCCGGTGCTGGATGCAGGGCCTGTGGGGACGCCGACCGGTTGGCGTGCCGTGACCGGCGTCCGGACAACGGCGGTTGTCATCTCAGTGCGCAGTGCGGCGGCAAGCGCTTCGGTCTCCGCTTCGAGCGGTTGGCTCGCTTCCGTGCAGCGAAACCGCAGGGCCTCATAGGCCTCTTCCATCTCCGGATACCGGCCCAGCGCCGCCAGAGTGGTCATCCAGTCGCGAGTCAGGCGCTCATCGGTCGGCGAGGAGGCGACGGCTTGCCGCAGGTAGGGCTCCACGCCCGCCGTATCCCCCTGCTCCAGCAACTCCAGAATCACCTGCTTGACCATCCGGTCGAAAGACCGCTTGCGCCGGGCGCGCGCCTCGACGGCCCAGCGCTCGGGCCAGCCGTCCAGGAGAGGTGCGCGATAGAAGGCGATGGCCTCCCGCCAGGCCCGGGTGTCGTCCTGGGCGGAGCGGCTATCGAAGGCGATCAGATCCACCTCCGCTCCCGTCAGATCCAGGGAGACGATCCCTTTTGCCGGACTGGCGAGCCGGTGCGCCTCGCTGCCGAGGGCCTGCCTCAGCGCCCGGATGGCCTGCCGTGTATTGGGGAAATCGCCTGTTGCGCCGATGTTGACGCGGGCTTCGGAGGGCCAGAAGAGTTGGGCCAGGGAGCGGTAGGCGATCTCCTCACCATGGTGGAGGGTGAGATAAGCCAGCAGGCGCTCGCCCTCCCGCAGGCGCAAACCGGCGACGGGCACGCCCTGAACATGGGCTTCCAGCACGCCGAAGAGCCGGATTCGCAGTGTGGCCCCACGGTCGTCTTCGAGGGGCGGTGACGTCGGTTGAAAGGGCATAGGCCGAATGCACCTCCGATCTTGCGGCGTGACTATTCTTACCGCACCTATTCTTCGCCTGCACTCTCAATCCCTTTTCAGAGGCTAAATATATTTCAAACCCAAACGTGGCAACAGCCTTCTTTCGCGAGGAGAGGAGGCTGTTACCACGATTCAGGGCAGGGTCGGTCGGCCAGGTCGCCCTTGTGCTTTATCTGACGGAGATCAGTTTGCCTGTATGCGCGTCCATCTGTACTTCCGTCGCCCCATGGTGGGCCAGATTAGCGCCTGTTGCATCATAGACGGCGGTGAAGTGGCCGTGCAGGATGCACGCGCCGTTAGCAAAGGTAGATTGGGGTGCGGCGGCGCGGGTTCCCGTGAAGGGCAGCACGCTGGTGAGCTGGCCGGTCGAATTGCTGAAGGTGATGAGAACGTTGTTGATTCCTGCGCCCAGGGCCACATTGACGGGTGGGATTTCAAGCGAACCGGCATTGGCGTAATTGACCGCTGTGATGCTGCTTGCCTGCAGGTTGAAGATCGACAGCGGCACGCCTGGCGCTCCGCCGCTCTGTGAGGTGAAGGTCCCCGGTCCGCCCTTTGTGATGGCTGAGAACATACCGGCGAACTGGCCGGTCGTGCCGTTGAAGGTGAATAGGGCATTATTGGTCCCGTTGGGGAGCGCTATGTTGGAGGGGTTTATCGGACCGGTCAGGTTCACCAGGTTGTTAACATAGGTCAGCGAGGTGATACTATCGGCTTGAAGGCTGAAGGCCATCAGCAGCGAGGCCGCCGAGATGCCGCTTAACGCGGTGAGTTGCGCCGTGCTGCTAGTGCCGACCGTGAAGGTCGCGAGACATGGAAGGACGGCGGTGCTGTCCTGCTGGCTGTAGAAAAAGCCATTCGCCGAGGCGCCGAAAATGCCGTTGGAACCGATTAGCGGAAGGGTAGGTGACGTGGATGCCCATTCGGGAAGAATGTCATAGATCCCTTTCGTAAGGTAGGTCCGATTGGACCCATCCGTATTGACCCTGGTGAGCCATGAACCATTACTGAAATCCGTCCCAAAGAGCACTATTTTGCTATCCGGCGAAAAGACCGGATGGGAATCCCCGTAGGAGAAATTCTGGACGTCATCGATGGTGGTCTGGCCCGAGCCGTCCGAATTCATCAGGCAAACATCATGATTGGTACCATTGTTGCCGACGACGATGTGAATACAGACGATCTTGCTGCCATCCGGTGAGAACGCAGGAGCGTCCCACGAAGTTCTGTCATTGCCGGTCAGTTCGGTCACCCCCGAACCGTCCGCATTCATCACATAAATGTGATTTTCGCCGCCTTGAACGTAAGGGCGTACATAGACGATCTTGCTGCCATCGGGCGAGAAGGAGGGGTAGGTGTCCACACCGGTCCCGTCGTTGTTAGTGAGATTGGTCAGTTGCGTGGCATTCAGCTTCAGTGTATAAATGTCCGCAACGGTGCTTCTCTGGCCGTTCGCAACCGTTGTCGTCAGGCGGCGGAAGACGACTTTGCTGCCATCGGGCGAGAAGGAGGGGGAATCGTTGATGCCCTTTGCGGTAAGCGCCACCGGCGAGGAGCCGTCCGCTTTCGCAATATAAATATCCTGCGAAGTGATCTTACCTGCCGAATCGGTGGTCTGGACAGTATAGGCGATCAAGGTGTTGTGATGCGAGACCGCAAACGAACCATAGAGCGTCCCATTTGCGGGGGTCACCACCGTGGTGATATTGGATCCATCTGGGTTCGCGGAACAGATGGAGTAATGGACGCCATCCTGGCTTCTCATGAAGTAGATCTTGGACGCGAGTTGCGACGGGACCGTCTCGTTCAGGGTCAATCCGGTGATGGTGCCGGTGATACCTGTCGTCACAGCGCCGCTGCTGCCTGCAGTGACGGGCGGTGAAATGGCGCCGGCAGCGCGGGTGAGAAACGGTCCCACCTGCAGCGTCTGTTCTGCTCCCGTCGTGGCTGCCGGGCGGGACGCCCCCCCTGCGAGATTGGAGTTGCCTGCCAGGCCGCTGCCCCCGCCGCAGCCCGCAAGGGTCACGGTCAGAGCGGCGAACGTGAGTGAGCCGAGGGCGCGCAGCAGAGGAGAGCGTGCGCCCTGCTGTGTGAAGATGCCGGTTTTGTGGGTGCGTGATGTGTTGGTTTGCATGATCCTGTTCCTCTTTTGTCGCTTGATCTGGGAAGCTCCGGTCACAGCCTGCAGAGGCGTTTGCCCCCGTTTGAATTGTGCTGCGACGTCGCTTCCGGCGAAGTCAAGCACAGGATAACCCCTCCTTCGTGACCGCTGCGTGATTATTGCGTGACGGGATTCTGCCCTCTTTTCCTCTCTTTTCCGTCACGCAAACTTTTTGGTAGTCACGCATGCGTCACGCAGCGCGCCCTATACTCAAAACGCATTGACCAACTCGGGCCATCGCGCCCCTCACTTCAGACAAAGGAGATTGTCATGAATACCCTGTCTTTCGGTTTCAATCAGGTGCTTCGCAACCTTGCTATGCCAACGTTGGCCGTGGCGGCCACTCTGGGATTGGGAACGGTGAGCACTGGCCCCGCCTTTGCCCAAAGCGGCGGCAGCAGTAGCAGCAGTAGCTCCCCTGCTGCCGCTTATACGATGACGCCGATCTCTTCGAGCCTGCCTGGTGCGACCGTTCAGGCTACGGGCATCAACAATCAGGGCCAGGTAAGCGGCTATCTGACAATAGGCAGAGTTCAATCTGCGTTCCGCTGGGATCCAAACACCGGCATGGAAACATTCACCTCTACCATCGCCGGGCTGCGTGACGCCGCCAACGTTGTCTACATGGCTTCCGCACAAGGCATCGATGAGGATGGCGCTCTCGCAGGCTCGATTTTTGCCGACACGAACTCAATGATCTCTCAGGGCTTCCTGGTGTCTCCCAGCAGCACAGGCGACCAGGTATCGCCTTTCATGTTCTCGACATCCGGGGAGACCTGGATCAACGGCATCCATAACGGCCTTGTTGTCGGCGTGGACACCTTTTCTGCTTCTACGTTAGGCGCTCTTTGGGACGAGCAAACCGGAACGCATTACCTCTATCCTGTTCCGAGCGGGGCGTGGAGTCAGGCACAAGCCGTGAACTCGTATCGGCAGGTGGTCGGGGCGATGGATATCGGAAACAACGAAATGCATCCGGCATTATGGGCGCGCGCAAAGGGTTCCTTGGAGGATACTTTTACCGTTCTTGACCTGGGGACGTTGGGTGGGACCGACGGCAGGGCGAATGCGATCAACGATGGCAGGCGGGTGGTGGGCTGGGCGAACACCGCTTTGGGGGCGGTACACGCCTTTTTCTGGCGCGACAGCATGACGGACCTGGGCGTACTCCCTGGCGATATGCAATCCGAAGCGCTCGCTCTGAACCGCTTCGACCAGGTGGTCGGCTACAGCGCTTGGTATTCAGAGCTGGTATCGCAGCGTGCTTTCCTCTGGGACAGCGTGCAGGGAATGCAGGATCTCAATACCCTGGTGC
>Ga0070734_10004776_pt1 | contig 12569 bp, 6 predicted proteins | sample Coa_R1_8_FD_66444 | JGI IMG/M metagenome (GOLD analysis project Ga0070734, IMG submission 66444) | Surface soil microbial communities from Centralia Pennsylvania, which are recovering from an underground coalmine fire - Coalmine... | ecosystem: Environmental > Terrestrial > Soil > Unclassified ...
TACGGCGTCGAGCTCTGGGACTTCAATCCGGATGGAGCCATGCGCCGCAGAGTCGCAAGCATCAATGACTCGCCGATCAAAGAGTCCGAGAAGCGCATTCGATAGGGACAGGTCACATGGTGTCCGCGCTAACGGTCACTTTGGCCGGTCGTCAAGAATCCACTGAGCGGCGAAACACTCAAAACGAAAACATCCGTCAATCCGTACGGAGTGGTCGTCCTGCAGCCTGCCTGACGCGACGGCAAATCTCAAAACTTGGCGCGCATCGCCAAAACGTTGCTTTCTACCAACAGCATCGGAATTTGCACTTTGCCGAGATACGCGGCCGCCGTACTATGTTTGCACCCAGACCTGCACATTTTCTTTACGCTACTGGTGTCGTCGCTTTGCGACATGTGAGGAAGCCGAGCTTGAGCCAAACGATCAATTCCCGCGACTCACAACACGTTTTGACTCTGGAAGAGATTCGGAACCTCGCGAAAGATAGCGGCAAGCCGGCGGAGACCCTCAACAACGTCGTTGCGCTCATCGCCGGTCGATTCAAAACGGATGTTTGCTCGATCTACCTGCTTGAACCCGATCGCGCCAACCTGGTGCTTGCCGCTACTCGCGGCCTTCGGCCGCGATGCGTCGGCACATTGCGCATGGCGTTGAGCGAAGGTCTCTCCGGCCTTGTCGCCGAGCAAGTTCGACCGCTCGCCGTCGCGCACGCCAAGAAACATCAGCGTTTCAAATATTTTCGTGAAGCTGGCGAGGAAGGCTACGAAGGATTTCTCGGGGTGCCGCTGATTGATCGCGGCGTCTTGCAGGGCGTATTGATCGTCCAGACCACCGAAGCGCGCAATTTTCGCGAAGACGAAGTTCGTATGCTGATGCAGGCAGCGGCGCAGGTCGCCCCCGTCGTCAGCGAGGCGCGCAGTCTCGATCGGTTCATCGCGCCGATGCAGGAACGGCTGTGGTCACTCGCGCGCAATCTTTGGTGGAGTTGGGACAACGATTCCACAGCCCTATTCCTGGATCTTGACCCTGCGCGCTGGCGCCAGTTCAATCACAATCCGATTTCGTTGCTCGGTGAACTTCCGCTCGCGACTCTCGAGCAACGTGCGGCGGAACTCGTACTGCACAGCCGCATCAACTACGCCTACCGCCGCCAGCGTGAATACCTGGCCGACGACAGCAACACATGGGGCGCACGCCACGCCGGCGTTTTACGTCCGCGGCCAGTTGCCTATTTTTCAGCCGAGTTTGGACTGCACGAATCGATTCCTGTCTATTCCGGCGGACTTGGTATCTTGGCCGGCGACCACATCAAGAGCGCATCCGATCTCGACATTCCGCTGATCGGAATCGGGCTGTTCTATAGCCAGGGTTATTTCCGGCAGCGTCTCGACAACGATGGTTGGCAGCAGGAAGAGTATGTTGAGAACGACGTGAACCATCTTCCGATGGAGCCGGCGATCGGCACGAACGGCGAGGCGGTGCAAGTACAGATCGACACGCGTACAGGTTCGATTCGCGCTCGCGTCTGGCGCGTCAAGGTTGGGCGCCGCGATCTGCTCTTGCTCGACTCTAACGTCCCAGGCAACGCACCTGAGGATCGCGAGTTGACTTCGCGTCTCTACGGCGGCGATCGCCGTATCCGAATTCGCCAGGAGCTGTTGCTCGGTGTTGGCGGGTTTCGCGCCCTCAAGGCCATGGGCATCACACCCGGCGTGCTGCATCTCAACGAAGGCCACAGCGGGTTCGTCGTCCTGGAAGCGATTCACAGTCGCATGCAGGAAGAAGGACTGAGCTTCGAAGCCGCGCTACCCGACATCGCCCGCGAAGTCGTTTTCACAACCCATACGCCTGTGCCCGCCGGACACGATCGCTTCAGCGCCGATTTGATCGAAGAGCATCTTGGACCCTTGCGTGATGCCATCGGCCTTTCGCACGATCGTTTGATGGAGATCGGTCGCGAGAATCCAGGCAATCGCGACGAAGAGTTCTGCATGACCGTGCTCGGCTTACGCGTCGCCCGCCGCGCCAACGCGGTGTCTGCGTTACACGGCGAAGTGTCGCGCGCGATGTGGCGTGGCCTGAATCCCGGCAAGGATGAAGATCGCGTCCCGATCGGGCACATCACCAACGGCGTCCACGTGCCATCGTGGCTCGCGCCGCAAATGTCTCGCCTCTATGATCGGCATCTCGGTACGGGCTGGCAGCAACACGCGTCCGAAGCGAAGATCTGGGAAGGTATCGAGGACGTCGATGACGGCGAACTCTGGGAGACGCACCTCAACCTGAAAGCCCGGCTGCTGGAGTTTGTTCGGCATCGCGCGATGAAGCAGGCGGAGCGCCGCGGTGAAACCCCGGAAGAGCGCATTCGCCTGGGCGGCGTGCTCAGTCCCGACGCGCTCACGATCGGTTTTGCCCGCCGCTTCGCCACCTACAAGCGCGCGAACTTGATTCTCGCAGACATCGAGCGCCTCGCTTCGATGGTCAACGACCCAAAACGGCCAGTACAATTCGTTTTTGCCGGCAAAGCGCACCCGCTCGACGAGCCAGGCAAGCGCGTCCTCCAGCAAATCGCCCAGATGATGCGCAACACCCAGTTCGGCGATAAATTTGTCTTCGTCGAGGACTACGATATCAATGTCGGTCGCCATTTTGTCCAGGGCGTGGACGTTTGGCTCAACAATCCGCGCCGGCCATTGGAAGCGAGCGGCACGAGCGGTCAGAAAGTTGTTCTCAATGGTGGCCTGAATCTTTCGGTTCTTGACGGCTGGTGGGCCGAAGCCTACGACGGACAAAACGGGTTCGCGATTGGTACCGGCCGTACGCACACGAACATGAATGTTCACGACTCGCGCGACGGTGAAGATTTGTATCGTGTGCTGCGCGACGAAGTGATTCCTCTGTACTACAACCGCGATCAAGACGGATTGCCGCGCGGCTGGATCAAGCGCATGAAGCGCACGATTCGCACGCTGGGATGGCGCTTTGGTGCCGACCGCATGGTGAAAGATTACACGCTGAAGTGCTACGTCCCTGCTGCGGGCGGGACTTCGAGCGATATGAGCGCCTGCTACTGAGGGCACGCTGCGCGGTCAAAGTGCGCGTCTCAGTAAACTAATTTCAGCGAAAACTGAATCTGTCGCGATGGTCCCGCCGTCTTGCTGATTGTTCCGAATCCCGTCCCGAGCACGGTGTTCGACGGCAAAGCAAAATTAACAATATTGAAGATATTGAAGAATTCCGCCCGGAATTCGATGATGCCGAGCTCGCCCTTGCCGCGGTGACCGAATGGCGTGTCCTTGATCAGGGCCATATCGAGCTGCCTGAGGCCCGGGCCGCGAAATGTGTTGCGCCCCAGCGTGCCGAATGTGCCGTTGTTCGGTCCGCTACCACCAGGCACGCCGATCGGAATCGAAAAAAATGAAGCATTGTTGGCACCGAGCCCAAAATAATCTTCCCGGATAGGCCGACTCGTCGAAAAGTTCGGCATCGAGACGAGATCGGGCCGATCGGTACCCCCTGCTCCGGCGCCGGTTTGTTGGATTCCGGAATATACTGTGAATGGCGGTCCGCTGGTGATGCTCGTGATGTTCAGAAATTGCCAGCCGCGCGTAAGTTTCTGGCTCAGGGGCTCCAGAAAGCCGATGCGATCCAACGGCAGTCCCTGAATCACACTGAGTGAAAATACATGCCGCACATCGAAGGTCGATGGACCTTTGTCGGCTTCTGGATTGCGCGGATCCTGTGGCAGAGTTTGCAATATCGTGCCTGCATTAGCAGGCAGGCCGCCGAGGACCGCGCTCGTGTCATCGATTGATTTTGAAAATGTGTAGCTCGCCTGCAGGCTCAAGCCGATTCCGGAATAGTTTTCAGTCGCGCTCGTTTGCAGCGCGTGATAACTCGAGTGCGATCCGTTGCTCATGATCGCTTCGGGACCGAATCCGCCGATCGCGTGCCCCGAGGAATTAAATTGAGTGAACGGCGCGAATTCGGGATCGGCTCCCGCGTAGCCGTTTGGCGAGAAAACGCTCGCAAGATGAACTCCGGCGGTGCCGACGTATGCCGCGCCCACTTTCACACCGTGAATGTCCTGGTCGAGGCCGGCGGTCCATGTGCCGATGTAACCGTTCAGGAAGTTGCGTGAAATCACCCCTGTCGAGAACAGCTGCACTTCGTGGCCCGGAGTGATCGCCGCCAAGTCATTCTGGAAGCGCTGCAGATCGACAACGGTATTTGCCGGCACCTTGGAGCTATCGCCGTTCGGAAAAAGCGGTTGGCCGTTGATGTTGTAGACAGTAGGAAGCGTCACCGGCGTTGCGACATTCGAAAACGATACAGGTACGTCGGGCAGCGCCGTGATCACGGGCGAAAACACGAGTGGAAAGGCGCCGGTGACAAAGTTGTCTTGCCACAGATTCGGCAGAATCGTTGTGATCGCACCGCCGGCGCGCAACGTCGTGTGCGAGGTCACCGCGTATTCGACCGAGAGACGCGGGCCAAAGCCTTTTCTGTCGAGCGGGTAGATCGGTTGCGGATTGTAAATGTAGATCTGCGTTGCGCCGGGCGCTAGAAACGAAGTCGGATTGCCCTTCGCGTCGATCGGCTGGGCCACCGAGGTTCGATTCTTCGATTCTTTGATGCGACTGTTGAGTTCGTAGCGCAAACCGTAGTTCACGCTGAGTTTTGGCGTCGCCTTCCACACATCGAGAAAATACAGATTGTAGGCCTCGCGTCGCACCGAAGCTTCGTCGAAACGATTTCCGCCAGGAGTCAGTCCCTCCAGCGCGCTCACCGTGTACGAATACGGCGTCGCGGTCAGCAATCCCGTTAGCGCGTCCGGCAACGGTTGTCCCGGCGCAATATTGTGCAGACCGCTCGCCGACGGAATCAGCACCTGCGAATAGGCCGTGCCTCCGCCAAAGACATACGCTCCGTTCGGATTGACGCCGAAAATCGTGGCGTCTTTATTCAGGCGAATCTCGCCCCCAAATTTAAAAGTGTGTGAGCCGCGCGTATACGTCAGGTCTTCTTTGACTTGATACACGTTACCGAACGACCCGTAGATCGAGCCGTCCCCAGTGTTGAATCCTTCGTAAAGGCCATCGCCGTAGCTGATGGAAGGGTCGGTTTGATTCGTGGTCGGGAATGTCGGCGTACTGCGGATATATCCGAACGAAGTTGCCGATGTCACGCGCGGCGACAGGGTTCGTGTGTAGCGCACCGCCGCGTTGCGCTGGTGATCGAAGAACTTGATCCCGAAATCGGGATCGATCGCGGTTTGATCCGGATTCGTCGTTGGGCCATTTACCTGATTGAGGCTGAAACGGGTGAAGAGATTCGACTTGTCCGAGATCTTGTGATCGACGCGAATGGAAAACTGATCTGTGTTGGTCACGACTTTCGAGGATGTCGCGTAGGTGCGATCACCGTACGGGCCGGACGGTTCGTTCGGCAACGGGTAACGAGCGAGAATCGGCGCGATCTTTGCACTTACAGGTACGAACAGCGTGTCGCCGGGCACGGTCGTCGTGTCGATGCCTTGCCGTTCCGCCGTGGTCGGCACCGCGAACACCTGCGTTGTGCCTAACACTTGCCGAAAGCCTTGATACTCGACGAAGTAAAAGGTCTTGCCGCGGCCATCGTAAATCTTGGGCAACACGATCGGTCCGCCATTGGTCACGCCAAACTCGTTGCGGGCGAACGGAGGAATGCGGCGAGGGTCGATCGCGCTGCTGTGATCGAAAAAATTGCGCGCGTCGAAAGCCGCGTTGCGAACAAATTCAAACGCGCTGCCGTGCATAAAATCGTTCCCAGATTTAGTGACAACGTTCGTGAATCCAGCGGCTCCGTGTCCAATATCCGCAGACATCACTCCCGAGCTGGACTGTACTTCTTGTATCGCATCGACGTTGAAGTTCGAAAATGTTGCGCCGCCCAGCTCGGGGTCGGTTGTATCCACTCCGTCCATCGCAAAAACCGAAGCAACGCCGCGCTGCCCGTTCACCGCGAATTGCTGTGTGAAGTTCGCCGCGCCGTTTGTGTCGGTCATCGTTCCTGCCGCCAGCAGCAGCAATTTGCTGAAATCCCGCTCGTTCAGCGGGAGGCTCGACACTTCACCGCTCGAAAGATTTTCGCCGCCGCTGCCCCGCTTCCGCTTGCCTTCATCACCGGTGCCACTGCTGACGACGCGCACAACCGCATCCGCTGAGGAAAGTTCGAGGATGCCCGACAGCGCCGCATCATCTTTGAATGCAATTGGACTCGCCCCACTCCAGTTTTTCGCGCCAACAGTTACGTGCAGCGAGTACGTGCCTTCAGCGACCGCGCCAAACGCGAAATCACCGCTAGCCGAAGTCTTGCTCGAGTAGTCCTGACTGCCCGAAGTCGCGTGAAGTTCGATCACCGCATTGGCGACAGGATGGCCATCCGCATCGCGCAACGTCCCGCGCCACCAACCCGGCGCGCCGTACACCTCAGCAACCGCGATCATCATGAAGAAACCAAAGAAGAAAAAACCGAAGCGACGAGGTCCGGCCAGCATAGTCAGAAAGTATAGACCCGAACGAAATTCCGCCTCGCCGTTTTTGCGAATCGAATATCGATCTTGTTTAGCCGTTTTCAAAGGCCCCAGCACGCGCCATAATAGGCCTCGCTATTAGGCCCAAAACGGAGCCAATTGATGACCCGAGACCTGGAAGCGACCGCTGATCCACTCGAAAATCCCGCACCTTCGTCGCCAACCCCTCCCTCCGACACCGATTCCTCATCCATGCTTTCTCGCCGCTCTTTTATTGCAAAGACCGCCGCGACTGCGGCCGCATTCACCATCGCGCCACGCCACGTCCTCGGTCGCGGCTACATTCCGCCCAGCGATCTCCTCAATGTCGCCGGTGTCGGCATCGGCGGCATGGGCCGCCAGAACCTCATCAATCTCTCCGACCAGAACGTCGTCGCCATCTGCGACGTGGATTGGGGCTACGCCAACAAAGGTTTCGAACATCTCGACACCGAGATCGACACCTGGCAAAAGCGCCTCGCGAATCCGCCGACGCTCACGCCCGAACAAATCGCCAACGGCATGCAGCCCTTCAATCCCGAACGCGCCAAAATCCGCATCGAGCGCATGCAGCGCCTCAAAGACGTGCATCTCCCCAAAGCCAAACGCTACGCCGACTTCCGCGAGATGCTCGACAAGCAGAAAGACATCGACGCCGTCTTTGTCGCGACGCCTGATCACATGCACGCCACCATCGCTCTCGCCGCGATGGATCTGAAAAAAGCCGTCTACGTCCAAAAGCCGCTCACCTGGTCCGTCGCCGAAGCGCGCCAACTCGCCAAGCGCGCGCAAGAAACAAAAGTCGCCACGCAAATGGGCAACCAGGGCCACTCCACCGACGACGCCCGCACCGTCATCGAGTACGTTCAGTCCGGCGCGATCGGCGAAGTTCGCGAAGTCCACATCTGGACGAATCGCCCGCTCGGCTTCTGGCCGCAAGGCGTCCCGCGCCCCGAGCCGTTCAAACCCGACGCGCCCGCTCCCGGTTGGAGCGGCCACGACGTCAACATCCGCGAAGGCGCCGCGCTCGCCGCAGAAGCCACTCCGATTCCGCCCGAGCTCAACTGGAATCTCTTCCTCGGCGTCGCGCCCGAAGTCCCGTATCACCCGATCTATCATCCGTTCAATTGGCGGGGCTGGGTCGACTGGGGCATGGGCGCGATCGGCGACATGGGTGCACATCTCATCGACCACTCGATGTGGGCGCTTGATCTCTCCTACCCGACGACGATCGAAACCATCTCGACGCCGTTCAACAACGCCTCCTACCCCCTCGCCACGCAAACCTTCTACGAATTTCCCGCGCGCGGTTCCAAGCCTCCCGTCAAACTCACGTGGTACGACGGCGGCCTCCTCCCACCCAAGCCCGTCGAGCTGCCCGACAACGAGCAGCTCAACAAAGGTGGCGGCGCGCTCCTCGTCGGCACAAAAGGCAAACTCCTCCACGACACCTACGGCCTGCGCCCGCGTCTTCTTCCCGCTTCGCTTCACGCCAGCGTCGGCACGCCGCCGAAAAAATTGCCGCGCATCCCCAACGAAGATCACGAGATGAACTGGGTCAACGCCGCCAAGGGCACCACGCAGGCATCTTCGCCCTTCGAATACGCCGCAAAGCTCACCGAAGTCATGCTCCTCGGCGTCGTCGCTCTGCGCGCCGGCCGCAAAATCGAATACGACGGCGCCGCGATGCGCGTCACCAACGTCCCCTCTGCCAACGACTTCCTGCAAAGGGTCCCGCGCACCGGCTGGTAACCAACCGCTGCGCATCTGGTCGTTACGCCGCCGTGGTCGCAGTAAATTCCGCCCCGGCCTCTGCTATTATCCCCACCGCCGGCTGCTCAGTGCCGGAAGCCAAGCCCAACCCATGCCCTTCCGACAACGCCTCACCGAGATCCGCGACGGCTTCGAGCGCCCCTTTTGGATCGCCAACATCTCCGAAATTTTCGAGCGCCTCTCCTACTACGGCGCCTTCTCCTCGCTCGCCGTCTACCTCCAGGAAAAATTAAATTTCTCCACCGAACAGACCGGCACCCTCACCGGCATCTTCGGCGGCATGGTCTGGTTCCTCGCCATCTTCGGTGGAGCGATCGCCGACCGTCTCGGATTCCGCCGCGCCCTATCTCTCGCCTACCTGATTCTCGCCGCCGCCTACTTCCTCATCGGCTCCGTCGGCGCATCCTGGCTTGCCCCGCTAAGAAACGCCGTCCCGCTCGGACTCTTCGTCGGCGTCATCCTCATTCTCCCCGCGCTCGGCATCTCCATGGTCAAGCCTAGCGTCGTCGGCACCACCGCGCGCGCCTCCAAACCCAACGTCCGCAGCATCGGCTACTCGATCTACTACACCATGGTCAACATCGGCGGCGCCGCCGGCCCCTACGTCGCCGGCTGGGCCCACAAGCATCTCGGCCTCGAGCCCGTCTTCCGCATTTCCGCGCTCAGCGTCTTCGCGATGTTTTTTCTCGTCCTGCTGCTCTTCCGCGAACCAAAACGCACCACCGACGAGCCCGCCCCCACCATCGCGCGCACGCTCCGCAATTTTCTCGTCGTCCTCTGCAACCCCAAATTCATGCTCTTCCTGCTGATCTTCACCGGCTACTGGATCGTCTACTGGCAGCAGTACATCAGCCTCCCCGGCTACGTGCATACCTACATCGATCCCAACGCCAGCGTTGAATGGATCCTCGTCACCGACGCAGCCGCCGTCATCGCCCTCACCCTGCTCGTCAATTTCCTCACGCGCGGCATTCCCGCCTTCACCGCCATCATTGTCGGCACGCTCGTTACATCACTCTCTTGGCTAATCCTCGCCTTCCATCCCACCGTGCTCGCATGTTACGTTACGATCTTCGTCCTCGCGCTCGGCGAAATCGTCCATCAGCCCCGCTACTACGAATACATTTCCCGCCTCGCCCCTCCCGGCCAGCAGGGCACCTACATGGGATTCGCGTTCCTCCCGCTCGGCATCGGCTCCCTCGTCGGCGGCTGGTTCGGCGGCCGCGTCATGCACCACTACGCCGAGATCGAACACCACCCCGCCCAAGCCTGGTACGTCATCACCGCCGTCGGTATCCTCACCGCCCTCCTCCTCCTGATCTACGATCGCCTCGTCAAACCCACCGAAGCAGCCACATCGCCCCAATAACCCGTACGCCGCAATAATCTCCGCGCCTACTCACCACTGTCATTCCGTCCGGAGGCCGAGTTTGCTTTCTTCGATTGCATCGACACCGACACAACATGACTGTCATCACGATCGTAGCGAGGGATATGCTGTTTCCTTGCTTAATCTCCCATTTCGCCGCGCCAAAATTGACTCGCCCCACCCGCCCCTCCGGTGTACGATTTCCCGACTTGGCCGGCCACTGAACAGTACGAAAACGACGAATTGATTCGCCATGCTGGCCCAGACTACGGGACCATCGGCCAAATTCTTCTTCACGTGAGGTGCCTCGGTGTCCGCTCCCAACGCCTCTTCCATCGGCACGCCCCCAACTCTCGGCGCGAATTCCAGCGACGCTTACGCCGACCTTGCTCTCAGTCCCACTCGCCCCGAAGAGCGCATCTCCGCCCTCGACTCCATCCGCGGCTTTGCTCTCCTCGGCATCCTTCTCATGAACATCGGCGCCTTTGCCTTGCCGTTCGCCGCTTACCAAAGCCCTATCCCCGCCGGCGGCTCCACAGGCAAAAATCTCATCACCTGGGCCATCGTCTACGTCCTTGCCGATGGCAAGATGCGCGCCATCTTCTCGCTCGCTTTCGGCGCCAGCGTCTACCTCCTCGTCGACCGCCTTATCCGCAAAGGCGCCGCCGCCGATGCTGCCGACATTCACTATCGCCGCATGCTCTGGCTCCTGCTCTTCGGCGTCATTCACGGCTACCTCATCTGGTACGGCGACATTCTTTACCCGTACGCCATGTGCGGCCTTATTCTCTATCCGCTTCGCAAACTGTCTCCGCGCATCCTGATCGGCACCGCGGCCTTGATGCTTGCTTTCATGACCGCCGGTGGCATCTACCAATACTTCCGCGTCCTCAAACTCCAGCGCGACTCCATACAGATTGCCGCCGACGAAAAAGCCGGAAAGAAACTGACGCCGCAGCAGGAAGACTCAAAAAAGGACTTCGCGGAAATCATGAAGGACTACAAACCGTCAGCGGACGACATCAAGCAGGAAGTCGACGCCTATCGTGGTGGATATTTCAAGATCGTCGCCTTACGCGCCGGGACGGTCCATCATTTCCAGGCATCCGCGCTCTACGAAGATTTGGACATACTGATGATGATGCTTATCGGCATGGCGCTGATGAAGCTCGGCATCCTCACCGGCAACCGGCCCATGAAGTTTTATGTTTGGATGGCTGCGATCGGCTTCAGTGTCGGCCTTACGTCCGACATCGTCATCACCTGGTGGATCATCCGCAACCATTTCAATCTAGGTCCCTGGTACTTTTCCGGAGCCGAATATGAATTCGGCCGTTTCACCGCGTTCGGCTACATCGCCGTGATCATGCTGCTCGTAAAATCCGGCGCTCTTCGCCCCGTCACCGAAAGGCTCGGCTACGTCGGCCGCATGGCCTTCTCGAATTACATCCTCACATCGCTCATCTGCACCACGATCTTCGGAGGCTACGGCTTCAACCTCTTCGACAAACTTCAGCGCTACCAGCTTTACTACGTCGTCGCCGCCGTCTGGCTCCTCATCCTCGTCATCAGCCCCATCTGGCTCCGCCATTTCCGCTTCGGCCCTCTCGAATGGCTCTGGCGCTCCCTCACCTACTGGAAAAAACAACCCTTCCGCATCGCCGCTCCTGCCGCTGCTCCTACGACGACGGCCGCTCCTGCCGCTCCGTCTGCCGCATGATCTGCGTCGCTATTTCGAAGCAAACTTCAGCAACGGAGGTAACGAATGCTGCGCAACTTCCTTCCTGTCTTTCTGCTTCTAGCAATCGCTTTGTACGGCGCGCCCAGACCCTCAGGCGCCCCGAAGTCTTTTTCGCCAAGCGACAACGCGCGCCTCGAAAACGAAATCCGCGACGTCATTCGCCAGCGCCTCGCGGCTCTGCGCAGCGATGACGCGGCTGTCTACGCCACATTCTTCGCGCCCGATTGTCTGATGACCAGCGACAACGGCACTGTCGCCAAACCGCAAGACATCTCCCACGAGTGGCTGACGGCCTCTCACGCAGGCATCGCCTACCACGGCAGCGATGTCCTCGACCTCCAGGTTCATTCTTACGGCGAACTCGCCGTCGCTTCATTTCGGCTTGAGCTCGACGAGGACTGGTCTGGCCAAAAGGTTCTGAGATCCTCGGGCTACACCGATGTCTTCGCGCGTCGCAACAGCCGCTGGTTGCTCGTCGCGCATCAAGAGACGCCCATCCCCAACGAGCGCCGTGTAGCCGTCGCGGTCGATCCCGCGCTCTTCGACTCCTACGCCGGGGAATATCAGTTGACTCCGCGCTACATCGTCAAGGTCAAGCGCGACGGCGATAAGCTCATGGAGCTGTGGCCAGGCGATTCACATTTCAGCGCCGATGTGCCCGTCGACCCTTCCACATTCGTCGCTCGCGGCGAAGACGGCGAAGTCATTTACGTCAAAAACTCCGACGGCAAAGTCACACACCTTATCTTCCGTACCACCGGCGGCGACATCGTCGGCCAAAAAGTGAAATAGGCCCGGTGTCAAAATCTGTTAATAGTCTTATACCCGCCCAGTGATACTCCGCACCTCCGCCACTGTGGAAATCCCCGCTAATAATCAACATTCCCGCGACTCACGTCCCAAAATACCGCATTTTTCCTCGCTTTTTCGCCCCTTCTCCCTTGCATTCCGCTTAAACACTGCCTTATAGTCCAATGCGGCCCGGATTTTCGTGCTTCAAGAGGGGGAGAACCCGCGGCTGGTCTCGAACGCAATGTTCGTCGCCGATTGAAAAACTGAGGAGGATAGAAATCTAAGATGGCAGCTAAGCCTTTGAGCAAGACCAAGATCGTTGCACACATCGCCGAAAAAGC
>Ga0070734_10004777_pt1 | contig 12565 bp, 10 predicted proteins | sample Coa_R1_8_FD_66444 | JGI IMG/M metagenome (GOLD analysis project Ga0070734, IMG submission 66444) | Surface soil microbial communities from Centralia Pennsylvania, which are recovering from an underground coalmine fire - Coalmine... | ecosystem: Environmental > Terrestrial > Soil > Unclassified ...
CAAACGCATTCTGGATCATCCGCTCGTTATCGAGAATGTTCGCGTGACTTACCATCACTCCTTTGGGAGCCGCCGTCGAGCCCGACGTGTACTGCAGGAATGCGATATCTGTGCCTCTTACAGCGGGCGGAGTCCACAGTTCATCGCCATCGACCGGGAGGGCGTGGGTGTCAATCCACTTGACATGCTCCCCCGCCGCTGCCGTGATCGCGTCGCGAACCGCGGGAGATCCGGCTCCGGCGGTCAATACTACCGAAGGCTGGGCGTCGGCCACCACCGACTCCACGCGGGCATTTCCTTTCTTATTCAAACGAGGCGCATAAATCGGGACCGCGATTACTCCCGCGCAGAGACAACCGAAAAACGTAACAATGTAGTCGGCTTCCGAGGAATCCAGAAGCAAAGCTCTTTCGCCTGCCGCTGAGTGTTTCTGCAATTCAGCCGCGACCTGGCGCGCCCGCCTGTAGAGCTCACCATAGGTGAGCGTGCTTCTCTCTTCTTCCCCATCGGCCAGAAACCTGTAAGCGATCTCGTCTCTCTGCGTCTCTGCCCTCAACCGCAACACGTCTACAAGTGTTGCGATTGCCACCTCGCTCGATATCGTGGTTGCTTTGCTCAACTTATCCCTCCAACTACTCCACATGCCAACCAAGTCCCATTACACCCGGCAGCTATTATTTTTGGACTACTTCAGTTCGGTGCAGATCGAACAACTCCTTGGTTTCTTTGCCGCGCCCGGCGAAGAAGGTCCAGTCTTCGGTGTGATGATTGGCGTCAACGATGGTGAAGATGAGGCGCCGCGTATTGGTGGAGTCGGCAGTTGCGTTGGTGTCGTCGAAAAAGTCGAAGGTGATGGTTTTGCCGTCAGCAGAAACAGTGGCGGCCATGCGCGTCTGAGTGCCGTCAATGCAGTAGTGAGTCAGGACCAGGCGGTTGGGGCCGTCGAGGTGAATCATGCTGATCATATTGAACATGACCCCGTCTTGATCCTTTCTCTGGACTTCGCTCATGAGCGCGGAATCTCTGGCAACGTCACGGAAGGAAGCGCTGACAGGCCGGCCGGCGGAGTCCTTACCTTCCCAGGAACCGGCGAGCGCTTTGAGTTGGTCGAACGATTTCTGGGCGGAGATTTGGGCGAAAGCGGCGGTTACAGCGAATGAGAGCAAGAGCGGAAGGGCGATACGGAGCGATTTCATGTTAGCGACCTCCTTTTGAATTTATGGAATTGGTTGGGCAGCGCGCGCCGGATTCCTTCTTTTGGAATACAGTGGAGCACATTGTGTATGCAGACGGAATTCAGGCAGCAGAGGTAACCACCGCGGTTCTTGCCAGAGGCCCAGGTTCGCTGCGATCTACAAGGAATGATTCGAGTAAGGTGCGCAGATAGCGGTATTGAAGGTCCTGAATATAATGTCCGGAAACGCCTATGCCTAATGTCCCGGCCCACGAGAAATACGATGATTCGCCAGCTTCAAAAATCCTTCCGGGCAGGCTCTCGCCTTAACCCCTTACATTGTGGAAAATCCTGCAGGGGTGCAGTTCCAATTCGTTGTGAAACTTCCAATTGGTAATCCTATACACAGGAGCAGAGGGGGTATAACTGTCTTCGCGGACAGGTAAATGGCCACAAGGCGACCCTGTACTTCACCCTGTTGTACTTTGCCGGGTGCCATTTGCTTCGGTTATATTGGTCCAGGCTTGGAGGGATTGGGACCAGAGTTCTTTTAACATTGGCCTTGCAGTTTAAGCGTGGAGCAAAACATTCTTGTGCCTGCAGTAGTTAACTGGCTAATGTAATAACTTCGTGAGCTTATGCCTCTACAACAAGAAGATCAACCTCAGCGTAACCCTGGCCGGACAGGCTGTCGGTGTCAAGGAAGTTGAAGATGGCATCTGGGTGGTCAGTTTTATGAATTACGATCTTGGCTATGTTGATCTGGAGGAGAAAACTTTGCAGCCCCTGGAGACACCTTCGGGCCAAAAGTGTAACCTATGTCTCCGAACGTTCTGTCACCCATGTCTCCGGAACGGACATAGTGAGGGTACATGGCGGAGAGGGAGGGATTTGAACCCCCGATACCCGTTAAGGTATGTCCGCTTTCGAGGCGGATCGTTTCAACCACTCACGCACCTCTCCGCGCCGTGAAAATTCGTGGTCTGCTGATTATTTTATCAGGTGCGCAAGATCACCGCGCGGCGGTGTTTCAGTCAAGTGTTTTCGTTCATCCCACCTTCAGCTCGGTTGTTTTGCCCACAAGTACCGCCACTTTCTCGCGAAACAAGCTGCGACCGTCGGAGTCGCGCAACTCGATTCTGGGCCATTATCCCTGCCGCAGGGCTTCCATTGGATCTACTTTCATGGCGCGGCGTGCAGGAACGTAGCAGGCCAGCATGGCAATGCCGCCGAGCAAAACCGCAACCGAGACAAAGGTCAGGGGATCGGTGGGTCGAACCCCGTAGAGCATGGATCGCATCAGGCGCGTGAGCGCCAAAGCTCCGGCCAGGCCAACAAGTATTCCGGCCAAAGTCATGCGCGCACCGTCTTTCATTACCATGCGAAGGACGTCAAACTTCTGCGCGCCCAGGGCCATGCGCACGCCAATCTCTTTGGAACGCTGTCCCACCATATAAGAAAGGACGCCATAAATCCCGATGCTGGCCAGTAAAAGGGCCAGCGACGCGAAGACTCCAAGCAACGTCATGGTAAAGCGCTTATTGGAGATGGAATCAGCCACGGTCTTTTCCATCTCTTCTGGGTTATGCACAACCAGCGCAGAGTTGTATTCAAGGATGCGGCTGCGAAGCGTGGCCAGGCTTGGCGATCCCACCACTTGCCGGCGCAGAAAAATATCAGATCCAAAGCCGCCGCGTTTCAGTTGATTATCGGGAATTTGCGCCATCGGCAGGTAAATCTCCGCTTGCAGAGAACCAGGCCCGTCACTATCCAGTCCCCATTGATTGACATGGCCAACCACCCCGATAATCTGGGGAGTTGGCCGCTTATCGACCTGGGAAGGGTTGGTATTAAAGTCCAGATATTGACCGATAGGCTCCTGGCCAGGAAAATACTTTTCCGCCAGCCTCTCATCGATCACGACGACAGGAGCAGTGCGCTCATTGTCAGCATTGGTGAAAACGCGTCCACGCTTTACGGGAATCTGCATCACCTTTAGATAGTCCGGTTCCACGTCATACTCTATGGTCATTGCGTAATCGGCCGGATTCGCCGGCTTGGGCCGCCCGACAATCCAGAAGTAATCTTCATCGTCGCTGCCCATGGGATGCGCGCCCCAACTGAAAGAAGCAGCTTCAATTCCGGGTGTTGATGCGAGTTTGTCATGGAGTTGGCGGTATGCGGAGCGTATGGCATCAGCGGAGCCGGCCTTATAGGAAGCCGGGCCGGAAAAGTCCAACGTAAATATGTTTTTTGGATTAAAACCAGGATCGACACTCCACAAGTGGACCAGCGTGCGGATCATCAGGCCCGCGCCGATAAGCAGCACCAGGGCCATCGCCAATTCGCCGATGACGAAAACGCTTTGAGCGCCACCGCGTGCAGCTGCCAGAGCGCGTCCGCTTTCAATCAGTTGCCTGCTCACGCTGCCGTGCGACGCCTTCCATGCCGGCATCAATCCAAAAATAAGGCCTGCAAGAATGGACAGAACAAATGTAAACAGCAGAACACGGAGATCAAGGCCAATATCTTCCGCGCGCGGCAGTGTGCGTGGGACAGCGGCCAGTGCCGCCGTGGTTCCAAATTTAGCCACGACCAGCCCGAGCGCGCCGCCGATGAGCGACAGCAGCATGCTTTCAGTCAACAATTGCCGAATCACTCTGTGCTGCCCCGCACCCAAGGCGATGCGGATGGCAAATTCATTCTGCCGCGCCGTGGACCGGGCCAGCAAAAGGTTGGCGACGTTCACACAGGAGATGAGAAGAACAAAGGCGACCGCGCCCAAGAGGACAAAAAGAATCGGGCCCAGATTGCCTACCATCTCGTCTTTCAAAGAGAGAAGATTTGCTTTCTTGCCGGAGTTGACGTCCGGATAAGCAGCGGTCAGGTCGCGCGAAACTCGCTCCATATCTTCACGGGCCTGCTGAAGAGTTACGCCCGGTTTGAGCCTGCCAATGGCATCCAGGCCCCAGCCGGCGCCGCGCTCAGCATAGAATTTAGGCTCGTTGTATTCTCCCACCGGAACATAGACTTCATTCATCGGTCCGCCGCGCTGGAAATTCTGGATGCGCAGGTGAAAGCTTGAGGGGACCACGCCGATAATCGTTCGGCCAACATCGTCCAGGATCATGCGCTGGCCGACGATGTCTTTGCGTCCGCCAAACTTGCGCTGCCACAAGCCTTCAGTGATCATCACGGTGGGGTTCGCACCAATGCGATCTTCGTCAGCGGTGAACGTCCTACCGATGATTGGATTGACTCCAAGAATCTCAAAGAATCCTGCCGAAATCATTTCGCCATGCAGTCGTTCTGGTTCGCCATTGCCGGAAAGATTGAAGCCCGTGGAACGGTAAGCAGCCATTCCCGCAAACGTGGTATTCATCCGCCGCCAATCAGTAAAGTTCGGGTAGGAGATGGAGCCGTTCTTGAAATTCGGCATTTGCTGGAACATCGAGACAAGCTGATCGGGATTATTGAAGGGCAGAGGATTGAGCAGCACGCCGTTGACCACGGAGAAGATTGCCGTGTTCGCTCCAATGCCAAGCGCCAGGGTGAGAATCGCGATCAGGGAAAAGGCAGGCGACTTGGCCAACACTCGAAATCCATATCGCACGTCTTGAGGCAGAGAAGTGAATAAGTTGGCGGACATAGTTTTTTTGACTTCTACCAAGGTTTCCGGTTAGCAGGAGTTCTGCTGTCTTTTTTGGCGGAAAAATTTCTGCAGGATCTCTGAACATCTTTCGGCCAGCACGCCGGCGGTGACTTCCATCCGGTGGTTCAGGCTGGGATTATTAATGACTTGTACCGTGGAACCGGCAGCTCCGGCTTTTGGATCACTGGCGCCATAGACCAGTCGGGCAATACGGGCATGGATGAGTGCTCCCGCGCACATCGAGCAGGGCTCAATGGTGGCGACCATTGTGCAGCCCACGAGCCGATGGTTTCCCAGTCGGGCGGCCGCCTCGCGCAGGGCGACGATCTCCGCATGAGCAGTGGGATCGTCATCCAGCAGGTTGCGATTATGGCCCTGGCCGATAATCTCGCCATCCTTGATTACTAAAGCGCCAACAGGCACTTCTCCGGCTGCCGCGGCGAGCCGCGCCTGCTCCAGGGCCAGTTTCATCCATACGGCATCTTCTCCGGATTGCATGTCTGCTGCTTTTTTGTGTGTGTCTGTCATAAACCTTGCCGCGGGTTGTATCAAAAATTTAGCACGAGCAGCAGCTCTGCTTATGTTTTTTTCTCAGTCAACCCGAGACAGTTTACTAGTCTCTAACCTGTATCGGCGTCCTTACCTCAGTGGACGTTGGCGGGAACAAACTCGCATCAAGCCCAGACGGGCGCAGATAACGAAGGAGCAACGACATGAACAAGAAATTTATTTTGGCGCTGATGCTGACCACAGGGATGGCATTTGCGCAGACAGGCAGCTCTGGCTCGACAACTGACCAGTCCAGCCAGCAGCCCTCGACAACCAGTCCATCCACCTCGCCTTCCACAACCGACCAGTCGAATTCAACGACCACCAGCACGACTTCGACGACCACCAGCACCAGCGACCAATCCAATTCCATGCGCGGCTGCCTGAAACAGTCCGGCGGGAACTGGGTGCTTGCGGCTGACAATGGTCAGAGCGTTAACCTGCAGGGTGACAGCTCCATGCTGAAGCCGCATGACGGACATCAGGTCCAGATCCAGGGAACGCGTGCCAGTGATGGCTCATTGCAGGTCAGCTCAGTCAACATGATTTCTGACTCCTGCACCAATAACCAGGCTGCCGGCTCCGGCGCGGCAGCGGGTAGTTCCGCAGCCGACGCTTCTGCTTCAAGCGCAGCGGCCCCGGCTTCCAGCACGTCCAGCGCTTCTGCTCCAGCTGCGACGAGCTCGACTGACCAGAGCGCGGCTTCTCCTTCTACTACGGCCAGCAACAGCACGCCAGCCGCATCAGGCAGCAGCCAGACTCCGACCACTGATACCAGCAGCGCGAACGCGCCTGCAGCAACCACCAATACAACTCAAGCTCCTTCACAGGGTGAGAGCGCCAGCGCTCCGGTAAATCCGCCGGCAACAACGCCCAGCTCTGACCAGAATGCCGCCGCAGCCAGCAGCACCGCTCCGGCCACAACTACGGCTCCTGCAGACCAGAATGCCGCTGCTTCCAGCACCGCCGCTCCCAGCACCACCGATCAGAGCGCCGCTGCTTCCAGCACCACTGCAGCTCAGAATCCTCCGGCCAGCAGCACCACCGGAACTGACCAGAACGCAGCTCCTGCCAGCAGCGCTGCTGCCGCTGACCAGACTGCTCCTTCGACTGACAAGAACGCCACTGCGGCCGACAATGCTGCCGCGGCTGACCAGAATGCAAACGCGAATGCTGATGCAGGCCAGAAACTGCCCCAGACCGCTTCTCCGCTGCCGTTACTCGGCTTGTTGGGATTCGGTTCTTTGGCTGCCGGCTTCTTTAGCCGCAAAAAGAAATAACCAACGCTTATCTACTTAACCGGCTGCCCGTATGCAATGCATGCGGGCAGTTTTGTTTTTGGGCTTGAACTGGAATTTGAGAAAAACTGGAAGCGGAGCTACGATTTATGTCGGTCAGATAAGTTGGCAACGGAGTCTTTCATGTCGAGTTCAATGGATGGGATTAAGTTTGATATTTGCTGCGCTGCTCGGGCACTGTATCGTGCCGGCCTGAGTGCGGGGATCGCGGGTCATCTGAGCGTGGCCATTGGCGAAAACAAAATGCTGATGAACCGGTTCGGGCCCTCTTTCGGCACGCTTCGCCCTGTGGACATCTGCACCTTCGATTTCGAGGGCAAAGTGCTGGAGCACGATCCTTCCGTTGATCCTTACGTGAATGACACGATTGCGCTGCATGCGGTGATTCACCGGTTGAATCCGCAGATCGCGGCGCTGGCGCATACTCATCCTCCGGCAACCGTTAGTTGGGGAGCGTTCCGCAAGGTGCCTGAGATCTACGACCAGGAAAGCTGCATCATTGCGGGAGATGTGGGCATTGTGGAAGAAGATTACACCGGAACCGCGGCTAGCGAAGATCGCGTGCGTCCATTTGCCGATGCTGTCGCAAAATACCCGGCAGTCATCCTGCCGAACCATGGCGCAATCACTTCCGGGCCAAACATCCAGGTGGCGCTCACGCGCATGCTGCTGCTGGAAGGAATGTGTGCAAGGAATATTTCCGTGGCGATGATTGCGCAGGCCAGCGGCCTCAAGCCGATTCCCATCAAGATGGAGCATGCGCTGACAGCCAAAAAGGAAATTGCCGCCATGCCGGCGATTTCGGCGGTGTGGAAAGATACGCTGGAGCGATTGCAGAAGAGCGATCCTGAGCTGTTTGAATTCAGGCCGAGAACCGCGGCAGCGGCGGACTAAGGCAAGCTAAGCTGCCTGTGACAAGGATTATTGTGATAGACCCGCGGTCACAATTTCGCCCGAAACCATGATCAGACGTGACTTTCTGGTTGGCTTGGCCGCAAGCGGCGTTCTTGCGGCTGGACGTCGAGCTGTGGACGCTGCCCCGAGCGCTTCACTGCTGAGCAATGGCTTTGTCAAAACCAGTTTGGGGGCCGAAGCCTGGTTTGAGGTGCATGGCAATCCCAAGGGCTTGAACGTCTTCCTGGCAGGGCCGGTCTTTTCTAGGACCCTGGTTCCCGCCAACATAAAACTTCAAACACAAATCAAGGAAGGATACATTAGGCGCCTTGGCGACCGGTACAGATTGTTGATGTCGGATTATCCTCATCTTGAAATCACAACAAAAAATCAAAACGCACCTCCCATGACGGTAGAGAGCGTTTGCAAAGACTATCTGGCAGTGGCTGACGCTGCCGGCATGGACAGATTTGCCGCGGCTGGATACTCCTGGGGAGGAAACTCAGTTCTGCAACTTGCCACGCGGTCTCATCGGGTAGGGGCGCTCGTAGTGGGTGGATGGCCCGTCATTAACGGTCCTTACAAACTGCTCCTGCAAACAGTGCAGGAACTCCATCGGAAATCCCCCGGTCGGCCGGAGATTGAGCGCTACGCGCAGTACTATGAAAGCCTGCAAGATTGGCCAGAGCGCAACGAGGTTGCCAGGTTGACCTGTCCCCGGCTGAACTACATTGATGCGGCTGACGCCGAGGATACCGATTTCATTGGACGCTTTCGCAGGAATAAGAAAGCGCTTCAGCAATTGGGCTGGGAAACCGTGGAAGTAAACAGTGGCAAGGGCCATTTTGGAGGAGTTATGCCGGAGATCGCGTGCCCGGTGATTCGTACGTTTCTGGACAAACACTATGTTCAGAGGCAAGAAGAAACGAGGCTTGAAGCAAGTGGGAAGTAATTCTTTGCGACTACTCCAAGATGCCTCTCCAGGTTTTTATTCAGCCGGCTGTTGTTGCGTCATGCAGTGGATCGCGCCCAGGCCCCAGATGAAATCCCCACAATGGATTCCGACGATCTCGCGATCAGGAAATAGGTCAGCAAGAATATTCAGCGCAACGCGATCATTGGGATCGTTGAAGGTTGGCGCCAGCACCACGCCATTCGCGATATAAAAATTGGCATAGCTTGCGGGCAACCGCTGCCCGCAGAAAGTCACGGGGCGGGGAAGCGGCAGTTCAACGATGTGCAGCTTGCGTCCCTGAAGATCAGTGGCGGCGCGAAGACGACGTAAATTCTCTTGCAGCGGTTCGTAGTTGGCATCGCTCTTGTTGGGCTCCACCGCAGTGAGCACGGTATCTGCGGCAACGAAGCGGGAGATGTCATCGACGTGCCCATGGGTGTCGTCGCCCTTGATGCCACACCCCAGCCAGATTACTTTTTCAACTCCAAGATAATCAGCAAACACTTGCTCCAGGTCGCGTTGTGATAGTCCCGGGTTGCGCTGCTGAACCTTGCTAAGGAGACATTCTTCCGTGCTCAGCATTAGTCCCTGGCCATTCACATCAATGCTGCCGCCTTCAAGGACCATCCGATGTGCGTTGCCGTTGCGCTCAAGGATGGGCGTAAACTGCCGAAGTTTGAGTTTCTTCCCGATGCGCTCAGGAAGCTGGTTGTCATGCTTCCAGTCGGAATACTTGGCCCAGGCATTGAAGCGCCAGTTAGTCAGCGCGATCCCTTCTTGGTTTCTGACAAAGATAGGGCCGGAATCGCGCGTCCAGATACGGTTTGTGGGCCAGACGTGAAAGTGCACGCCCTTGCTATCGACGTGGCTGCGCTTCAGGATCTCGCGTGCTATTTGCTTTTCGCGCGGAGACGCCACAATCAGATTTACGTCCTCATGGCGGGCCAGGTGGCGAATGATATCGGCAAAGGCCCAGGGGATGGCGTCGAATTTTCCAGGCCAGTCTGAGCGATTGTGCGGCCACGCCAGCCATGTGGCTTGGTGGCGCTCCCATTCGGCGGGCATGCGATAGCCAAGAGAGTGGGGCGTGGTCATTCGGGAAAACCTGTTTTGCGTACTTGCCCCAGTGACTTACGCGCATTTTTTCTGCGAAGCTTCATGCCATTGCTATCCATATATCTGACCTGAACTCCCAAAAAAGCGAAGAACAAACCAATGGATCCAATGAGCGTCGCGGATCGCCAGGGGGTCTGATACCACGCACCACGGCTGCCGCTGCCATAGAAAGCGCAGAACAGAACGAACGCACCGATCAGGAAGAAATAGCTGATCCATGCCGCGAACCAGTGCGGTCCCGTCAATTGCTTCCAAGTCTCGCGAAGACTCCGCTGATGGCAAGCAGCCCAAAAGGCGACAGCTACGGCAAGCATGCACAACAACGCGGGCCAACTTAGGGAATCCGTGTTCATCAATCCAGAAACCTGTGTGTGATACCGCCATAGCTGTCAATGCGGCGGTCGCGCAGGAACGGCCAGTTGCGGCGCACGTCTTCAAGATGCTTCAGGTCGCACTGGCCGATCAGGATTTCTTCCTTGTCATGTGACGCTTCCACAATGATCCGTCCAAAAGGATCGCAGAGGAATGAGCCACCCCAGAACTCCAGGCCCTTGCCCTGGGCGCGATTGCCGCGAATGTCGCCAAACTCGTGGCCCACCCGATTCACCACGCCGACGAAAACGCCGTTGGCGATGGCATGAGCGCGCTGGATCGTGCGCCACGCGTCATGTTGCGCCTCGCCATACTCCGCCTTTTCGTCCGGATGCCAGCCGATGGCAGTGGGATAGAAAAGAATATTTGCGCCTTGCAACGCGGTCAGGCGTGCGCCTTCTGGATACCACTGGTCCCAGCAAACAAGAGCTCCCATGCGTCCATATTCCGTGTCAAAGGCCTTAAAGCCGAGATCGCCCGGAGCGAAATAGAATTTTTCGTAATAAAGAGGATCGTCCGGGATGTGCATCTTGCGATAGAGGCCCTTGGTGCTGCCGTCGGCGTCAAGAATGACGGCGGTGTTGTGGTAGAGGCCGCGCGCGCGCCGCTCAAAAACAGAAACCACGACGCTAGTTTTTGTTTCGCGGGCGACAGCCGAGAGCGCTTCCGTTGTTGGCCCGGGGATGGGCTCAGCTAGGTCAAAAAGCGCAGCGTCTTCACGCTGGCAGAAATACTGTGTGCGGAAAAGCTCCGGCAAACAGATCATCTGCGCGCCCTGCTTGGCAGCGGAGCGAACTTTTTCCATCGCCCGGCGAACGTTGTCTTCGGGGTCGGCAGAGCAGTGCATCTGGATCAGGCCGACGGTAAATAAGTTTTGATCAGGCATCAACCGTCTCAATCAATTGCCAGAAATGCCAAAATTGCCAAAGATCGCCGAAATTTCAAAGCAAGCGAGTCCCAGCTTTCTTCAATTGTCAATTTTGGCAATTCCGGCGATTTTGGCAATCACAAGTCTGTTAAAGAATACCAAAAGGTCGAGTTTGACTCTGCGGCGCGCAGCGTTTACTTTTTAAAGTTTGCCCGACCACGTCCCAATCTCAGAGGTGAAGCATTGAGCAAGAAGCAGGAAGGCACAGGCATTGACCGTAAGCTGCACGATCCGGTGCAGGACAAGCTCTCCCCGGTATTTCCGCTGGATCTCTCCAAAACCAGGAGCATCAGCGACCTGGTTCGCGGCATGGCCGACACCGCATTTACCGGTCGCCAACTAGGAGAGGCAGTGGACGTGCTTGAAGCTATGGCTCGTGATAAAGACTGCTTCGTGGTAATGACGCTGGCCGGCGCCATGACTGTGGCCAAGCAGGGTTTGATCGTCTGCGATTTGATCGACAAAGGGCTGGTGAACGCCGTGGTCTCTACCGGTGCGTTGATGGCGCATGGGTTAGTCGAGGCTACGGGCTGCAAACACTATCGCTATGACCCCAGAATGAGCGACGTTGAGCTTTACGAAGCAGGCTACAACCGCGTTTATGACACGCTGGAGCCGGAGCAGAACCTGGACCATGTTGAGCTGGTGATGGAAGAGGTGCTGGGCAAGTGGGACCCGCAACAGATCATGTGTTCGTGGAAGCTAAATCGTGCCATTGGCGATCATCTGAAGCATCACGCCAAAGGGCGGGGAATTCTGAAATCGGCTTACGAGAAGAACGTGCCCGTCTTTGTTCCGGCGTTTACTGATTCAGAAATGGGGCTGGATGTGGCGCTGAACAATCGCATGCGCGCCAGAGAAGGCAAGCCGCAGTTGCGCTACGATCCCTTCCTTGATCTGAATTACTTTGCAGAAACGCTGTTGAAGCAGAAGAAACTGGGAATCCTGACGATTGGCGGTGGCGTGCCGCGGAACTGGGCCCAGCAGTTTGGGCCTTACTGCGAACTGCGTGTGCGCCGCGCGGGAGAAGATGTCCCGCTCAAGCGCTACCACTATGGCGTGCGCATCTGCCCTGAGCCTGTGTATTGGGGCGGGCTTTCAGGATCGCCGTATTCAGAGGCTATCTCCTGGGGCAAATTTGTCCCACCGGACGAAGGCGGCCGCTTTGGCGAAGTGTTCATTGACGCTACGGTAGGTTTGCCAATCATGTGCGCGGCGGTGTTTGAGCGGCTGGGGAAGGGGTACAAAAAGGCGGGTTTCAAAACCAAGTAGAGTCCGTCTAGTGGCGCGTTCACTTCGACAAACCAACATGGACCGAGCTGTGCATAAGCACCGTGTGCTCGGGAAAAATTGTGATTTGCCCACCTGATCAGCTGCGTCCATGCCGTCCTTGTCCATGCCGTCCTTGTCAACTCTGCGGCTTCTTACACCTGCGCCGACAACATTGGCAGCCACGGTGGATTTTGGGAACTGTTTTCTCCGTCGGGCTTTTGCCAACTGTCAGTCCCTTTTCCCCTTGGTTGCCCTTGTCTCCTGTAAGTCCCTTATCTCCTGTAGGTCCCTTATCTCCTGTAGGTCCCTTATCTCCTGTAGGTCCCTTATCTCCTGTAGGTCCCTTATCTCCTGT
>Ga0070734_10004779_pt1 | contig 12563 bp, 6 predicted proteins | sample Coa_R1_8_FD_66444 | JGI IMG/M metagenome (GOLD analysis project Ga0070734, IMG submission 66444) | Surface soil microbial communities from Centralia Pennsylvania, which are recovering from an underground coalmine fire - Coalmine... | ecosystem: Environmental > Terrestrial > Soil > Unclassified ...
GGAGGTCCCTCGGATAGAAAAGATGGTTTCGCTCGTCTGACCGCCTGGAGCGTATTCAGACATCATGCGATCCCCATGCAGGTTATCGATCCAGAGCTTATCAAAGACTTCCAGATAGCGCTCGCGCATTCCCGTGAAGGAGAGGCCATCCAGCCAGGAGTAGTTGGAGATGAAGCAGACGATGCCCTGGCCCGTCTGCTCCACGATCTTGCGCTCCGCCATCCGGTAAAAACGAACGTAGAGGTCGTTCAGGCCCTGGCCTTGAGGCGCCGGAGCCTTCGTTGTCGTCCGGTAGGCATCCGACAGGTCGCGCTCCTCGGCGACCGCCAGCCCCGCGAAGCCGTTGTAGGGCGGATTGCCCAGGATGACCAGGATCGGAGTCTGCTGTTTCACCCGCTCGGCGGCGTCCCGCTCCGCTTCCAGTTCCGGGAAGACCAGATGCTGCTTCGGTCCCTTCGCGGGCTCCCAGCCGGTCAGCGCGTTGGTCAGGAAGACGCCCACGCGCTCATCCACTTTCTCCACCAGGGGCGCGCCGAGGTTCTGCAAGAGAAGGCCCAGTTGCAGGTGCGCCACCACGAAGGGGGCCGGCAGGATTTCAAAGCCGAATACCCGCTCCTTCGCCGCCTTCTTGACGTCGGCGGCCACCAGCGCGTCTTCTCCCTTCTCCTGCAGCGTCGCTGCGATCCGTTTCAGCGTCTCCACCACGTAGGCGCCGGTGCCGCAGCAAGGATCGGCCAATCCGTCCTCGATGCCCATCTCTTCCCGCAGCGCGGTATCCACCCGCGCCACCATATACTGCACGATCTCCGGGGGCGTGTACCAGACGCCCAGCTCCTTCCGCAGCTCCGGGTCATAAGCCTCCAGGAACGGCTCATAGAAATACTGGACCGCATGGCTCTCCTCGAACTTCTCGAAGAAGGCCGCCCGGTCCACGCGGTTCAGCACGCCTCCCGTCCAGTCCAGAACCTCCTCCAGATCGAGCGGCTTGATCTTAGAAGGCATCGCCAACTGCTCGAAGAGGGCCCGGATCAGAGGGACGTGCAGCTCCCAATGGGCGGTGCGCCAATCGAAGCGCGCGGTCCTATCGGTGCGGGAATGGCGCTTGCTCCACAGCACCCAGGCGGAGAAGATGCCATAGAAGAGGGTCTGGATGAGGGTGGCGTGGAAGAAATGGTCGCCCCGGCTCCCCTCGAACTGCATCCCCAGCGCCTGCTCCAGCGCGCTGCGCACGGCATTCAGCGCAGGCAGCCCGGCGTCGGCAGCGTGCTCCAGGCGGGCTCTGGCTTCGCGGGCATAGGAAGCCAGAAACCAGGCCACTTCCTGGGGGGCGGCCACCGGCGCGGCATGGAGCATCACCCGCCGCAGATAATCGGCAAACCGCTCTCCCTGCGCGTCGGTTACCTCATAGGCGGCAGCGGCCCTCTTCCAGAACGCCGCTTCGTCCTCGGCGAGCCGGTATCGCTCCAGAAGGTCCGGGCTTCCATCGGGGCTGCGGGCGACCAGCGCGAAATCCCGGTAGTTGGTCACCAGCACCTGCCGGTACTTCTCCAGGTACTTCGCCACCTGCGCAGTCCGCGCGACCGCGCCCACATCCTCCCCGGTCCCCTTTACCTCGATCACGCCGCGCGCCGGAAGGGTGCCCGGCGCGGGATCCTCCGCGCTGCGGGGAAACTGCTCGGCGGAGAACAGCCCGCCGTCCGGGATGCCCGCCCCCCGGTTCGCCGGGTTGAGGATGCAGCGGACGCGCGGCTTGAGGGGCTTGCCGGCTCCGTTGAGCAGGTTGATGAGAGCCGGGTAGTACGAGGTCTCCTTGACGGCGGAGCCGGAGATGTGGATGAGATGCAGATCGTGCAGGTAGGTGTTCAGCAAATTCATGGGCGCAGGCACCATTTTTCCTTCTCGCGCCCAGAGAATTCACAGCGGCCGCTCCAAACTCCTCCGTAGAAACACGGGTTTTTGGCGCTGCCTCACGCATTGGCACGCTTTGTGCAGCGCTAAGAGCAGAGATCTAGCGAACCTGTTCTCCTTTTCTTCGACCTGTCTCTGAGCCGAGACAGGTCGCTTTTTTATTTCAGAGAGGCCCCAGGGAAAGCATGTCCTGGGCACGTTTACGTCGCGAGTTCGGCATGGGCGGAGCCGGCGTCCATGAAGATATGCCAGCGGTTATCAAAGGCAAAACCGGCGATTTCTGCTTCGATCCGGGATTCTGCGTCCTTCCTGGCGGCCAGGATGGGTGCGATGATTACCTGCTCGGTCGCGCGCCGCAGCACCGCCTCGACTGCGTCTAAAAACGTCTCGTGTTCTGTCCTCTGCATGGCAAGGCCGTGGTCCTTGTAATGGCGAGTAGAACCCGCCCTCGTGTGCCAGGTACAAAGAATTCCGAAGAAGCCAGACAAATCCGGAAGTTCGTCCGGCAGAATCCGGCAGGGAATCGCGCTATGAAATCCCGCCGAGAGGCGCGATGGCTGCTTGATGACTGGCGCGTGAGTGGTTAATCCCGCAGAATCCCGCAGAATCCCGCAGCGGACTAGGGCGATCCGTGGCGGCGAGCGTACCGGGTGGACCGTCCGGCTCCAACTCGAATCAGAACACCGTCTCTGACCAGCTGCCGCAAGTCGACCAGCGCCTGAGTCAACGACACCTTGTTCAAGCTTGCGTACTCCCCCGACGCTATGCTTCCGTGCTCGTCCAAATAATGCAATGCGCGGCTCTGTCTGTCGCCGAGAACGGCGAAGGTCCCTCCAGACTCCACCGCGGACGCCGGCAGGAGTCGCACCATGAACGTGCCCATCTCGTGACGAAACTCTGGATCGGGATGGCCGCTTGCCCGGTAGGCCTGAATGATCCGGAGCGTGCCCGTTCCCCAGTGCTCGATCAGCCGCGCGCGATAGAACGCCATTGCGATCCGGCGGTTGCGCGGGCGCGACACGTGCTCCACATAGAGCTGCTCGATGCTCAGGTCCCACGGCAGCGCCCCCGGATTCCAGACTTCCAGCCGGTCGTCATAAATGCGGACCTGGACCGTTCCGGCAACGGTATAGTCTCGGTGGCAGATCGCGTTGGTGACCGCCTCGCGCACGGCCGCATCCGGGTACTCTGGAATGATCTCGCGCTCCGGACGGCCCGTGATCCGGATAGCCTGGCGCGTATTGCGGGTGACGAAGCGCAGACTCTCCTCCAACTGCGACCAGAGATCCCCCTCCAGCGTTCGCTCATCGAGGAAATCTACCGAAGTCGTCCCTCGAAACCGCCCGCACTTCACCTGCGCATCCACAACGAATCGCTGCGGATTCGCGGCAAAGAGCAACGCGGCGCCGTAGCAGAGCCCGTTCGCTGTTCGCAGATTAAGATTGTCCAGCACACTCTCCGTGCTGGTTGCGATGTCCTGGCCGGCTCGTCGGAGGAACGACTCGACGGCGTCGCGATTCAGATGCGCCACATCGAGACCCGGGCAGAGCAGTGCGTCCCATGTGCGACCGGTCGTCGCATCGGCCAGCCGCTGGGCCTCCTCGCGGCTCAAGACCTGGTTCGTCCGCCCCACGCGCCGGTAGGCCCGGCCGAAAGCCCACACCGGCTTGATGGAGCTCTCTGAGATGGCGACCGTCACGACGGCAGAGTTTTCCGGTCCTTCGTAGGTGATGGAGGGGAACTGGGGCGGATCGGTGTTCTGCTTGATATAGTTCGCCAGCTCCTCCAGCGTCGTGCGGCCGAGACTGACGCCGACCCGCCGGCCATCGTCCTCCACTCCGAAGCGTACGACGCCGCCCGTCGCGGTGGCGAAGGCGGCGATGGCTCTTACGCGAGCTGATTTGAAGAGCATCTGGACAATTCGACATACCTGCCGCTCATAAAGGCTGCGCAGGGTCATTCAGTTCTCCTTTTGGAGTGGGGCGGCTTGCCGCCGCAGGCGGGCACCGTCCTGAAAGGCACAACCTTTGGCAGCGGCAAGCCGCCATCGGCACAGAAGGGGCAGCAAGCTGCCCCTCCATGCAAAGCGGGAGCAAGCTCCCGCACTCCAAAGTGGCAAGCCACCGCACTCCAAAGAGCGACTGCCGAGAACTGAATAGCCCTGAAAGGCTGCAGCACATGGAAGGGATAATCTAGTGCTGAGCCGAATCTAGGCTGGGAGGAGACCTGCATGCCGATCGTCCATGCCTTTCACGTCGTTCCGACACTGCCGCCTCCGCTCGACGGCCTGCGCGCGCTGGCCTACAACCTGCATTGGGCCTGGGACCATGAGGCGATCGCCCTCTTCGAGCGGCTGGACCCGGACCTGTGGGAGCAGAGCGGGCACAACCCGGTCGAGATGCTGGGCGCCGTTTCCCAGCAGCGTCTCAATGCGGCGGCGCAGGACGAATCGTTCCTGGCCGGCGTGGAGCAGGCCGGCCGCCGGGCTGAAGCCTATCTGCAGTCTGAAGATACCTGGTTCCGGCGCGAAGTGGGGGACCTGGCCGTCCCGAAGCCGCTGATCGCCTACTTCTCGATGGAGTTCGGAATCGCGGAGTGTTTGCCCATCTACTCCGGCGGCCTCGGCGTCCTCTCGGGCGACCACCTCAAATCGTCCAGCGACCTCGGCCTGCCCCTGACCGGCGTCGGCCTGCTCTACCAGCAGGGCTATTTCCGCCAGACGCTCAATGCGGACGGCTGGCAGCAGGAGCGCTACCCCAACAACGACTTCACCCGCATGCCCCTGCTGCCGGAGCGTGACCCGCAGGGCGAGCCGCTGCGCGTGACCCTCGACTTTCCCGGCCGCACCGTCGCCGTGCAGGTCTGGCGGGCGCAGGTCGGGCGCGTCCCCCTCTTTCTACTCGACACCAATATCCCGCCTAACAGCCCCGGCGATCAGGACATCACCGATCAGCTCTACGGCGGCGATATGGAGCGGCGCCTCCAGCAGGAGATGGTGCTGGGCATCGGCGGCCTGCGCGCGCTCGCCCGCCTCGGCATCCAGCCGGCCGTCTGCCACATGAACGAAGGCCACTCCGCCTTCCTGGTGCTGGAGCGCATCCGGATGCTCATGCAGGCCCAGCAGGTGGACTTCCGCGTCGCGCGCGAAGCCGTCGCCGCCGGCGACCTGTTCACCACGCACACGCCGGTCCCCGCCGGCTTCGATCTGTTTCCGCCCGATCTGCTGGCGCCCTATTTCGCCGCCTATGCCGAACAGTTGGGCCTCAGCTTCGATGCGTTCATGGGCCTGGGGCGCATCCACCGCCAGGACAGCGGGGAGAAGTTCAACATGGCGATGCTGGCGCTGCGCGGCGCCCATGCCGTCAACGGGGTCAGCCGCCTGCACGGCCGGGTCACCCGGCGTATGGTGCAGGCCGGCTTCGCCAGCTTCCCGGAGGACGAGATTCCCATCGCCTCCGTCACCAACGGCATCCATACCCCGTCCTTCGTCTCCCCGGCCATGGAGAGGCTGCTCGACCGGTACCTGGGCGCGGGCTGGCAGGAGGCGCTGGCCGATCCGAACACGTGGGCGCGCGTGACCGATATCCCGGACGAGGAGCTGTGGGCGCTGCGCGAGGCGCAGCGGCAGAAGCTCCTCGGCTTTGCCCGCGAGCGGCTGCAGGTCTACCTCCGCCAGCGGGGACTGGGCGAGCCGGAGATCCTGCAGGCGGCGGCGGCGCTGGACCCGCATGCCCTGACCATCGGCTTCGCGCGCCGCTTCGCCACCTACAAGCGCGCCACGCTCCTGTTCTCCGATCCGCTGCGGCTGCTGCGCCTCCTCAACAATGCCGACCGGCCTGTGCAGCTCCTCATGGCCGGCAAGGCCCATCCCCGCGATGAGGGCGGCAAGGACCTTATCCGCCAGATCATTCATTTTGCCCGGCAGGACGAGGCGCGCCGCCGCATCGTCTTCCTGGAGGATTATGACCTGGCCCTGGCGCGGCAGATGGTACAGGGCGTGGACGTCTGGCTCAACACGCCCCGCCGCCCGATGGAGGCCAGCGGCACGAGCGGCATGAAGGTTCTGCCCAACGGCGGCCTCAACCTCTCCGTTCCCGACGGCTGGTGGGCGGAGGCGTATGACCCCGAGGTGGGCTGGTCCATCGGCAGAGGGGAGGAGTATGCCGACCCCGCCGAGCAGGACCGGGTGGAGGCGAATACGCTCTACGAGCTGCTGGAGAACGACGTCGTCCCCCTCTTCTACGACCGCAGCCCGGAGGGGATTCCGCGCGCCTGGATCGGGAAGATGAAAAACTCCATGCGCCGGCTCTGCCCGGTCTACAACACAAACCGGATGGTCGCGGAGTATACCCAGCGATTCTATATTCCGGCCCTGCAGCGGCAGGAGGCGCTGGCGGCGGACCACCTGGCGCGCGCCCGGTCGCTGGTGGAGTGGAAGCAGCGGCTGCGCGCCGGGTGGCCGCAGGTACAGATCGCGCAGGTGGAGGCTCAGCCGCCCCCGGACGAAACGCCGCTGCACGTCGGCCACCGCCTGCGCGTGGCCGCCTCGATCCACCTCGGCGTGCTGTCGCCCCAGGATGTGACCGTGCAGGCTTTCCACGGACCGCTCGACGCAGACAACCGGATCGCCGGCGGCGAGCCGGCTCCCTTGACCTGGAAGGCCGCCCAGAATGGGCTCCATCAGTATGAGGGCGAGATCACCCTCTCCGCCAGCGGCCTGCAGGGCTTCTCCGTGCGTGTGCTGCCGACGCATCCGGACGCCGCCCTGCCCCTGGAACTGCCTTTAATCACCTGGGAAGAGAAATAAGAACGAAACACCCGCTACGCTAGAGACCACTGAGATGGCACAGAGAACACAGAGAGAAAAACATAGAGATAAACTCTGCTCATCTCCTTCTGCCACTTCTACCCTGAGATGAGGAGGCAGCCAGGATGGGATTTTCTCTGTGATCTCGCTCGTAAGGAGTAGGAGGTAGCAGCTTCCTGCTTGTACAGCCTGCTCCTCTTATCTCCTTGCTTCTCTCTCTGTGTTCTCTGTGCCATCTCAGTGGTCTCTAGCGTAGCGGGTGTTTCGTTCTCTGGAAAGCTGGCGGCAGGTACTGGCTTGTAGCAGAGTGGGCGAAGCGGCTGGTTCAATCTCTTTTGCCGTTGCTGACTTTAGGGCGGGCGAGCGGCGAGCGTTGGAGGTCGGTGAGGGCGACCAGGAGGACGTAGCGCAGACGGAATTCGTGCTCCGCGCCGGGGGCGCTGGCGCGGCGGGCCGCGCCGGTCAGCGCGGCGCGCATCTGGTCTCGCACTTCCAGATGGCGGCGCGCCACGTCCTCCGGCAGACTCTCCAGGTCCACTTCCACGGCGGCCTGCGCGGCCTCGCCACGTCCGTAGAGCTTGAAGAGCGTGCCGGAGAGGCCGCCATAGTAGCCGTAGTAGAGGCCGGTCTTCGCATCGGCGGGGGTCGCGGGCCGGCGGACGATGCGGACCCGGTCGCCTTCTTTGTAAGCAGGCATGATGTTCATCCTTGATTTCTCGCTGCCGAGAAATAATGTGATATTATGTCTACTGTTATACCTGATTTCGGAACGGAACGCAAGACAAGGAGGACAGAGTGGTTCGTCTGATTTCTAAAGTGGCGGCGGCAGGCGCGTTCCTGCTCGCCGGCCTGACGTGGACGGCCCGCGTGGCCGCCGCCCAGGGCAACCCCAACCTGTTTCGCCAGCCCGACATCGGCCGGGCGGGAATCGTCTTCGTCTACGGGGGCGACCTGTGGCTGGCGCCGCCGGCGGGCGGTATCGCCCGCCGGCTGACCGCCAACCCCAGCAACAAGGCGTTTCCCAAATTCTCGCCGGACGGGAAGTGGATCGCCTTCACTGGCAATTATGACGGCAATACGGACGTCTATCTCATTCCGGCGGAAGGCGGCGAGCCGAAGCGGCTGACCTATCATCCCTCGCCCAGCTCGGTCCTGGGCTGGGCCCCGGACAGCAAAGCGGTGCTGTTTCGCTCGGGCAGGACCTCGTTTTCCGGGCGGTTCGACAAGGCGTTCACCGTCCCCATCACCGGCGGTATGCCCACAGAGCTGCCGGTGCCGGAGGTGGACCTGGCCGCCCTTTCCCCGGACGGGAATGTCCTGGCCTACACGCGCACCGGGCGCGAGTTCGCCACCTGGAAACGCTATCGCGGCGGCGATCAGGCCTATATCTCTCTTTACGACATCAAGAACAACCGCTATTCCGAGGTGCCGCACGGCCCGGAGACCAACTACTTCCCCATGTGGCGTGGGGATAAGATCTACTTCGCCTCCGATAAGTCGCTGACGGTCAATCTCTACGTCTACGATCTGCGCTCCAAAGCCATCCGGCAGCTCACGCATTTCAACGACTACGACATCAAATGGCCGAGCCTGGGGCCGGACAGCATCGTCTTCGAGCATGGCGGCAGGATCGAGGTCCTCGATCTGGCGACGGAGAAGGTGACGCCCATCTCCATCCAGGCCTACAGCGACATGACGGCGGCCCGGCCGCGGCTGCTGCACGTCGAAAACCAGATCCATAGCATGGACATCTCCCCGTCCGGCGCGCGGGCCGTCTTCGAGGCGCGCGGCGACCTCTTCACGGTCCCGGCCAAGAAAGGCGACTGCCGCAACATCTCCCACACGTCGGACGCGCGGGAGATCAACCCGGCCTGGTCGCCGGACGGAAAATACATCGCGTATCTTTCCGATAAGTCCGGCGAGTACGAGATCTATATTCGCCCGCAGGACGGCAGCGGCACGGAGACGCGGGTGACCAATGACGGGCACGTCTACCGCAATGGCCCGATCTGGTCGCCGGACAGCAAGGCCCTCCTCTATACGGACGTGGGCATGCATCTGTGGATGGTGACGCTGGCGGACAAGAAGCCGGCCCTCGTCGATTCCAGCACGATCGGCGAGCTCCCGCTCGGCTCCTGGTCGCCGGACAGCAAGTGGATCGCCTATACGAAGCCGAACCCCAATCATTTCAACAGCCTCATGCTCTACTCGGTGGACAAGAAGCAGGCGTACACCGTCGGCGACGGTCGCTACAGCGACCGGGAGCCGGTCTTCGACCAGAACGGCAAGTATCTCTATTTCCTCTCGGACCGCACCTTCTTGCCGACCCTGATCGGGCCGGAGATCAACATCAACTTCCAGAACACGACCGGTATCTACGCGCTGGTGCTGCGGGCGGACACGCCTTCGCCGTTCGCACCGGAGAGCGACGAGGAGAAGCCCAAAGACGAGAGCGCCCCACCGCCGGGTCCACCCAGCGCGGATACGGCCTCCTCCGACCCTCAGAGCAACGTACCATCCCTGGAGACTCCAGGCTTTTCCGTCCGGCAGGACGGTCGGCCGAAGGCCCCCCAGACGGGTAATTCATTGCCCGGCGCAAAGCCGGCGGCGAAGCCCTCCGGGCCGGAGCCGGTCAAGATTGACCTGGACGGGCTGTATCAGCGCACCGTCGGCCTGCCGGTCCCGGCAGGCAGCTACGGTGGGTTGAGCGCGGGCAGCGGCAAGCTCTTCTATATGGCCGGAGGCGACCTGCACCGTTACGCTATTGCGGACCGGGAGGATAAAGTCATCCTCAGCGGCATCCAGGACTACGCCCTCAACCCGGCGGGGACCAAGATCCTCTACCGGGCGGGCCGCCGGAATATGGGTATCCTGGCCGTCAATCCCTTCGAGGACGCGGCAGTCGGCCCGACTTTCGGCATCGTTGATGCCGCGCCCGGACAGACGGTCGGCGCGGGCCGGCTCAGCCTGAACCTGGAGATGCTTTCGGACCCGCGCGCCGAGTGGAAGGAGATGTTCTGGGACGCCTGGCGCCTCGAGCGTGACTTCTACTACGATCCCAACATGCATGGCCTGGATTGGAAGGCCATCGGGGACCGCTACGCCCGGCTGCTGCCCGGCGTGGCGCATCGAGACGACCTGACCTACCTGCTCGGGGAGGTAATCGGCGAGCTCGACACCTCCCACGCCTACGTGTTCGCCGGGGGAAGTCCGGGCGTGCCGCCGGTGAGCATCGGGCTGCTCGGCGTGGATTTCGAGCCGTCAGGGAGCTACTACCGAATCAAGAAGATCTATCGTGGCGAGAACTGGGATGCTGACACCCGCTCCCCGCTCACCGAGCCGGGCGTGAAGGTCAAGGAGGGCGACTACCTGATCGCCGTCAACGGCATCCCGCTGCATACCGACGTGGACCCCTACTCGCTCTTCCTGGACACGGTCGGCAAGACGGTCACGCTGCGGGTCAACTCCCAGCCGTCGGATTCGGGCGCGCATGACGTGCAGGTGCGGCCGATCTCCAGTGAGACGGAGTTGCGCCATCTGGACTGGGAGGAGGCCAACCGGAAGAAGGTGGAGCTGGCGACCGGCGGGCGCATCGGCTACATGTACGTGCCGGATACGGCCTTCGGCGGCCTCACCGCGTTCGGCAGGGAGTTCTATTCCCAGAGCGACAAGGAAGGCATCATCGTGGACGAGCGCTTCAACAGCGGCGGCTTCATCCCCGATTTCTTTGTCGAGAAGCTCACGCGCCGGCTGCTGAGCATGGACACCTCCCGCTATGGGAGAGATAACAATCAGCCGGGCGCGGCCATCTACGGCCCAAGAGTGATCCTGGCGAACGAGTGGGCGGGTTCCGGCGGCGACGCCTTCCCCTACTACTTCCGCAAGGCGGGCGCCGGCCCGATCATCGGCAAGCGGACCTGGGGCGGGCTGGTCGGCATCAACGGCCTGCGCCCGCTGCTGGACGGAGGCGGGGTGACCGTGCCCGGTTTCGGCATCTGGTCGCCGCAGGATGGGAAGTGGATCGCTGAGAACCACGGCATAGACCCGGATATCGAGGTCAACAACACACCCGACCTGGTCCGGGAGGGTCACGATCCGCAGTTAGAGCGGGCCATCGCCTACGAGCTGGAGCAGCTCAGGAAAAACCCGCCGCCCACCTACCACCATCCGCCCTTCCCGGTAGAGCACCTGCCCCCGATCCCGCCGCCCTAGCGCCTCTATTGGCAACATTCTCCTACGGCCTGCCTTTATTTAAGGGCAGGCCACCATTTTCATGATAAATACTCAATGCCCGTTGGAGAGCTCTTTGACGATCTCGCCGACGAAGGCTTTGGCGTCGCCGAAGAGCATGAGGGTCTTGTCCATGAAATAGAGCTCGTTGTCAATGCCGGCGAAGCCGGCGCTCATGCTGCGCTTGATGACCATGACCGTGCGCGCCTTGTCCACGTCAATGATGGGCATGCCGTAGATGGGGCTGCCCTTATCGTGGCGGGCGGCGGGATTGGTGACGTCGTTGGCGCCGATGATGAGGGCCACGTCCGTGTGGGAAAGCTCCGGATTGATCTCCTCCATCTCCGCCAGCCGGTCATAGGGAATATCGGCCTCGGCCAGCAGCACGTTCATGTGGCCCGGCATCCGGCCCGCGACCGGGTGAATGGCGAAGCGCACGTCCACGCCGCGGCGGGTGAGGCTATCGTAAAGCTCGCGTACCTTGTGCTGCGCTTGCGCGACCGCCATGCCGTAGCCCGGCACAATCACCACGGAAGAGGCTGATTCCAGGATCTGGGCCGCCTCCTCCGGCTGGGCGCTGCGCACCGTCTTCTCCTCCCCCGACGCTATCTGCTTCGTCGCCACCTGCCCGAACGCGCCGAATAGCACGTTTGTGAAGGAGCGGTTCATCGCCTTGCACATGATGACCGAGAGGATGAACCCGGACGAGCCATCCAGCGCGCCCGCGACGATCAGCATCTTATTGCCCAGGACAAAGCCCATCGCGGAGGCGGACAGGCCCGCGTAGGAGTTCAACAGCGAGATGACCGTCGGCATGTCCGCGCCCCCGATGGGGATGATGAGCAGCACCCCGAAGAGCAGCGCCAGCGCGGCAAAGATCGGGAACAGGACCGCCTGGGAGGGATCCACGGTCAGGTAGACGCCGATGGCGACCGCAAGTGCCAGCAGGGAGAGATTGACGAAGTTCTGGCCTTTGTACGTGATGGGCCGCGTGGGCAGGATCTCCTGCAGCTTGCCGACGGCCATCATGCTGCCGGTGAAGGTCAGGAAGCCGAGGAGCACCTCCAGGGCCAGCACGCCCATCACGAAGTGAGTCAACCCGCCCGGCTGGTCCATCGGTTTATGTGCCCGCAGGTAGTATTCCGCGGTGCCCACCGCGCCGACCGCCAGGCCGCCGAACGAGTGCGACAGCGCGGTCCGCTGCGGCACGGCGGTCATCGGCATCAAGAGCGCGATGGGAATGCCGACAGCGGTGCCCACCAGCAGGGTGATGATGATCCATTGGAATGACTTGATCTCCGGCAGGAGCAGGGTGCCCGCGATGGCGAGGATCATGCCGATCTCGCCCGCCCACACGCCGCGCCGCGCCGTGGTCGGCGCGTTCAGCCACTTCAGAGAGAGAATGAACAGGGCGGTCGCGATCAGATAGCTGACCTGGGTAAAGACCGGCACGCTCATGGCTTCGGCTCCCGCTTCTTGAACATTTTGAGCATCCGGTCGGTGATGAGGAAGCCGCTGACGACGTTAGTGGTCGAGGCGAAGACCGCGATGGCGCCGAGCACAGTGCTCAGCGTGCTGCGCTGCTCGCCCAGTATCACCAGCGACCCGACGAGGCTGA
>Ga0070734_10004780_pt1 | contig 12562 bp, 10 predicted proteins | sample Coa_R1_8_FD_66444 | JGI IMG/M metagenome (GOLD analysis project Ga0070734, IMG submission 66444) | Surface soil microbial communities from Centralia Pennsylvania, which are recovering from an underground coalmine fire - Coalmine... | ecosystem: Environmental > Terrestrial > Soil > Unclassified ...
AAGGACGGCGACCAGTACTTCACGTCGAATATGAAGGATGCCTTAGTGCCGCCGCTGCTGGGCGTGTTAGTGGAAGCGAAACCCGCGTGCCGTCCCACGGAATTGCACGTCGCGATTGGCGGCGATGCACCTGAGGTCTTACTGAAGCTGGGAAAGCCACTCGTGGGAAAGCCCGAAGCAGGGAGTAAGCTTCGCTTTGAGGCAGTGGCAGTTGCTTTCACTTCGAACCCGTTCCTCCTAACCATGGACGCCGATGTGGACAAGATCCAAGGCTTGGAGTTGACGCCGTGCACGCCGGTCCCGGTGAGGAAAAGTCCAAGCAAAGGAAAGCAGTAGCGTTTCAACTCATTCCTCCGGCGCAAATCCGAGCGTATGCTCGGATCGCCAATGCCGGAAACGAATGCGGTCATCGATCTTTCTCACTTCAACCAGAAACCCAACCTTGCCGCCGCCAAAGCGGATGGAATTCTGGGTGTAATTCATAAAGCGACGCAAGGCACGGGCTACACCGACCTCACGTATTCACCGCGCCGGGAACAGGCGCTCACCGCGGGACTGCTGTGGGGCGCCTATCACTTCGGCACCGACGCGGACGGAGTCGAACAAGCTGATTACTTCCTGCACAAGGTCCAGCCAACGCCCAGCACTCTTCTGGCGCTCGATTTTGAGGCGAATCCGAACAGTTCGAGCATGACGCTGGAGCAAGCACGCGCGTTTGTCTCTCGCATCCAAGCCGCAACGGGAAGATGGCCCGGCCTTTACGCCGGCGCGTATCTCAAGGAGCTTCTTGGAGCAAAGCAGGACGCGGTTCTCGGTAATTGCTGGTTCTGGTTGTCGCAGTATGGCCCCCAGGCCATCGTTCCGTCTAATTGGAAGAGCTGGACCCTGTGGCAATACACCGACGGCTCGGCCGGACTGGAGCCGCACACGGTCGGTGGGATCGGGCCTTGCGATCGCGACCGGTTCAGCGGGACTGCGGAGGAACTGCTGCAATTCTGGAAATAAGTCTGTGCGAAAATGGCGGACGAAATGTACCGCCTTCCGGTCATCCTAGCCGCCATCGCGCTTTCTCAGCCGGTTTACGCCCAAAAACAACTCGTTCTTATCGACCAGGACGGAGCGGGGCCGGGCGATTCGAACCAGATGTCTATGATGGTGCTGCTCAAGTCCCCTCGGGCGGAGGTGCTTGGCATCACCGTCGTCACCGGAAGCGCGTGGCGCGATGAGGAAGTGCAGCACACACTGCGCATGCTGGAACTGGTGGGCCGCAGCGAGGTTCCTGTCGTTCCGGGCGCGGTGTTTCCCTTGGTGCGTACGCGGGAGGAGACAGTTCTGGCGGCTCAGCTTTATGGCAAACCCGCATGGTGGGGCGCGTGGGACAAGGATTCTTCCCCGTGGGCAGTACCTCCGTTGAAGGAAGGTTCGCCCAAGATCAAACCGGCGGAGGAAGATGCCGCTCATTTCCTGATCCGCCAGGTCCGGGCGCATCCGCGTCAAGTAACGATCTACGCCGCGGGTCCGCTGACGAATATCGCGCTGGCCGTCTCCATCGATCCGCATTTCGCCGAGCAGGCAAAAGGGATTGTCATCATGGGCGGCAGCATCAACCCGCAGACGAGCGATCCCGACATCGCCGCCAACCCGCGACACGAATTTAACTTTTGGTTCGACCCCGAAGCCGCACGCATCGTTCTCCGGGCTCACTGGCCGCGAATCGACGTGACGACGGTAGACGTTTCGGTCAAAGCGATGTTCACCAAGGAGATGTTCGACGCAATTTCGAAATCCTCCAGCCGCACCGCGCAGTACATCGCCAAGTACGCGACGGACCGGTATTACCTATGGGATGAGCTGGCAGCGTGCGCCTTCCTGGACCGGAGCATCATCACGAAAGAGCAGCAGGTCTATATGGACGTGGATGTAAGCCACGGCCCGACCTACGGCGACACGCTCACGCGGTCCGAGAAGCTCAAGCCCAAGGCATCTCTGCCATTGGTGCATGCGCAAATGGACGTGGATCTCCCGAAATTCAGCAAGATGTTTCTGGATCTGATGTCCAACTAACGCTTCTGATACCAACCCACCGCTTCAGGCGCAGCGGCAGGGCCATAGCGCACTTCGGTCACACCCGCTTGATGCATCGAACCGCCTCGAACCTCGGGCAGCCGGTCATTGGTAAGCAGAAGCCCTCCCGGATTGAGCATCGCGCCAGCGTTTTCGAGCGCGAGCGATTGCTCAAAGGCGTCATAGTAGACAAAAATGTTAGTACCCACCATCAGATCGAACTTTTGGGCGCCACGTTCGAGCACGATGTCGAGGTCGACCGGATCGCACGCGAGCACCACGTTCGGGCGGATTCGCACGGCCCTGGTTTCGAGGCCGGGAAACAGCGTAGGCGGCTGGATGGGCGGCACCGCGGCGCCCACTTGATCGCCCAGCGACTTCCAAAAGGCAATTAACTCCGGCGGCCACGGACGCGCAACGTCGCGCGGCAACTGGATCACGTAGCCTTGGTTCTTTCTCGCCTGTTCGCGGGCATGCTGCACGTGGCCGATCACACGGGCACTGATGTCCAGGATGGTCATGGAGAGCCCGTTGTCTTTCGCGAGGCGCAGCCGCAGTAGCGAATCATAAAGCGCAAAGGGCTGCAAGGTCTGCTGCGGATAGTAGTCGTAACCCGACTCTTCGTTCTTGTCGATAAAATCGAGCCCAGGCCCAATCACGGCCACACGAGCCACTTGGCCTTCGCGCAGCACGCCGCGGGCTTTCAGCTCGCGCAGAGCTTGCTCCATGGAGAAGTCGGGCAGGATGCTGGTGTCCAGCGAGACGCCCCGCTCGGAAAAGAGAGACTTCCGGTCGAGGAGCGAAGAGGGATCGGCTTGTTTGGCTCGCTCCGCGATAGCTTTGCGTTCTTCAATCACGCGCAGGAGATTCTTGTAGATGAATACTCCTGTCTCGCCGCGCGATCCCGGATCGACTCCCTGGTTTCGCAGAAGGCCGGTCAGGAAGATGAGCCGCTCGTTGTCGCCCGGATTGCGCAGGCCCGCGACCAAATCATCGACGCGCGCTCGCACGGCGCCGGTTTTCGAAGCTTCGCCGAGATTTTCGAGCAGGATTCGCGGCTGCTTGGTGAACGACGTTCCGAGCAGCAGAAGATTCACCATGGAGTCTAGATCGCCCTGGTCGAGCCTGGCTCGAATGGCCTTATCGTGGGTTTGACTCCACGCAATCCACTTGGCCTGGTCTGCGTTCTTGAGCTCGGCCGGAAGTTGGCCGCCTTGCTGATCCAAAACGGCCTTCACGCTGGCGAACGAGGCAAAACTCCGGCTGGCGGCGAGCACGCTGAGTGCGACGCCGAAAATCGCCAGCCCGGAAGAGATCCGCATGTCTTAAATGCTACAACCTCTTCACGGGCTGAACGTCCGTGCTACGCGGGTCAAGCTTTAGAACGAGAAACGGGCGATGATGGTCCCCGTGCGGCCCTCGAATACTGGCGCGACGGCTGTTGCTGGTTGGCTGCCCGGCGCGGCATAGGCGTTGATCACTCCGAAACCGGAGGTCAAAATGGTGCCATTCCCGGCGCCATGCACCACGGGGTTCTGCGGATTCGACGTGCTCGGCGCGGCCATGATGGTCCGGTTGAAAATGTTGACGAATTCGGCTCGGATGTAGAGATTCATTCTTTCTTTCACCCGGAAGTTGCGGCCGATGTTCGCGTTTTCGATGGGGGTGCGTGGTGCGCGGAAGTCTTTATAAAGTACCGATGCGGCCGGACCAAATGCTCCACTAGAGGCCGCGGCGCAAGCTGCGTTGCTGGGGCACGGCGCCCAAGCGTTGGGATTCAGGACGACATCCGTGTAGGGGTTGTAACTGTGAATGTCGTTGATGTTGCTGACACTGTACAGCGGCTGGCCTGGAACTCGCACATCTTCGCTAGGCAAGAAGTTCAGAGTCGGGCTCGTGGGAGGGGCGAGGAAGGCTCCGCTTTGATAGTTCGCGTATCCGCCAACCTGCCAGTCCTTGACGATGGCGTTCTCGATCTTGTTCAGGAAGGACGCCTTCGGCGTGGTGTAGATGAAGTTGAACGTTAGGATGCGCGGCGGGATCTGCTGCAGCACCTGCCCGTTGGCTTTGGTGTTGAAAAAGTCCTGCACACCGGTCGGGCTGGTGAAACCTTGGCCCCAGGTGAATGCGCCGCCTGCTTGCAGGCCGTGCGAGAAGCGCTTGGTCGCCTTGATTTGCAGCGAGTCATATTTGGAATCGCCGGTCGGAGATACCGAGGGCTCAAGATTCGGAAACTGCGGGAATGGGTACATGACGTTCTGCAGTGAAGCGCTGGTGGGGAAGCCGGGATAAGGAAGAAGATTGGTAATACCGATCGAAGCCTCGCGCTGGATCACGGCCGTACTGCTGATGGGTTGGGTGAGGAGGAGGTAGTCGGCGAGGTTGTTCGTTCCCGTCGGGCCAGTTCCAGGGTAGGGGTATAAACCGTACTTGGCGTAAGTTGACGCGGGAATCTGGCTCAAGAATCCGTAAGGGCCGGCAATCCACGCCGCACGATTGGCCACGTAGGACGCTTCCATGATGAAGTTCCTGGTGATCTCCCGCTGAAAGCCGACGCTCCATTGGTTGACGCGGGGCGGGCGGTTTTGGTTCGGGTCCGGAACGTACGGCTCAGAGCCGGCGGCAAAGAAGGATCCTGGTGCGCCAAGGACACCCAGCTGCGACGGATAAATGTTGGGATTGGTGACGGGCCACGTCGGTTGGACGATGAAGCCGGGCGTATTGTCATTTACAAACTGCGCGTTGTTCGCCACCGGAGCCAGAGGATAGACGCCGTTGGTGCCGATGGTCTGACCGGCAGCATTTCCGACGAAATTGTAGACGACACCCCAGCCGCCGCGAAACACTGTCTTGGGGTTGATCTGATAGGCGACACCGAGGCGCGGCCCGATGGCGTAAGGATAGGACGGCGGATAGAAATTGCAGCCGCAGGTGCTGGCGTAGCGCGTGGCACCGGGGTGGCCACCGGCATTGGGGTTCGCCGTAAGCTCATCCAGCTGTCCCAAACGGCCATATTGCTCATGTTCCGGCGTCGCCAGATCCCATCGTATACCGTAGTCCACGGTGAGCTTACGGGTTACTTTCCAGGAATCTTGAATATACAGCGCAACTTGCGCCTGTCCTTCACGGTAATTCTCTTGCGGGGTTTGCAAGGTGGAAGTGTAGTCGCCCAGAAGGAAACTGGCGTAGCCGAAACCTTGGGTATAACCGTTGAAGCTGTTGGTCGGCGTGAACGGTTGCGCGGTCGGACCATTACCCGTCGCGAGCGTGACTCCCGCGAAGCTTCCGGTATAGGGTTGTTCAAAGTACAGCTCCGCGCCGGCCTTATAGGTATGGCTGCCGCGGATCCATGTGAGGCTCGCGTTAAACGTGGGCTTTTCCTCGTAGTTCAGAGACTGGATTTGACCGGCAGTCCCGATGTTTTGCATGCCGCCTTCCCCGCCGCATCCAACCGCTCCGAATCCGGGAGGGGTCGCGCACATTCCCGTGACGCTTGGGAACTGGCGGCCGATCAAAAAGCCGCTGAGTCCGAAGGCCGTGGGGTTGAAGCTGGTGAAGGGCGCTTTGTCGCTAAAGCTGGTGTGATAGTAGCCTCCGCCGATGTGCAGCAGGAGGGTCGGCTTCAGCGTGCGGTCGTAATTCAGCCGTTCCGTGTAGGTGGGGATGAAGGTGCCACGATATCCTCCGATTTCGGTGGGAAGGCCGTCGGCGTTTCCAAGCGGCGAGGAAATCTGGCTCTGCGTGTTGTTTTCCGAATAGTAGAAGGACAATTTGTCCTTGTCTGAAAGATTGTGATCGATCTTCATCGACGGAATGGCCGAGTACCGGTTGCCCGCGATGATGCCGGTGTAGTTGTTAATCAAACTCGAGTTTTGCGCGGCCGGGAAAAGCGCGGCGATCTTGGTTGAGATCGGATCGATGCGGGTCAAGGGAATCGTGTTGTTCGGAAACGGATTGGCGTACCCCAGGTTGTTGGACGGATTCACAGCGCGCGAGCTGGGATCGTAGATTTCGTTTGCGAACATCGGCCTGCCCAAGGCGTCCAATTGAGACCCGCCCAAAGGGGTAGTTGGAATGGCATAGGCGGCGCAGAGACTGCAATTCCCATTCGCTGAGATAGCAGAGAAGTTGCCCGTCAGATAAGCCGCCGCAGGCACCGTATCGGAGAATTGATAGGTGTTGGTCTCCAGGTACTCTTCGTAGCTCCAGAAGAAGAACGTTTTGTTGTGGCCGTTATAGATTTTCGGGATGTAGACAGGACCGCCCAGGGTTCCGCCGAAGTCGTTGCGGCGATTTCTTGGGGCCAGCTTCCCTGCTCCCGCGGAGCTAACGCTGAAGGGATTTCCCGCGTTCAAATCTTCGTTCACGAAATTCTCATAGAGGCTGCCGTGATACTGGTTGGTCCCGGACTTCATGGTCATGTTGATGACTACCGAGCCCGCTTGACCGAATTCAGCAGCGTAGTTGCTGGTCTGGAACGCAATTTCCTGAATCGAATCGACGCTGGGCTGAGCCATCTGCGTGTAGTCGTAGGTTCCGAAGATTCGGGACGTCGCGTCCTGGCCTTCGATGCGCATGGTCTCCGGCGTACTCGTTCCACCCAGGCCATTGACGGTAAAGAGGCCGCCGACGCCATAGCCACTCGCGCCGGGAAGCGTCGTGATTACGTTATAAGGATTGCGAAAGCCGGAGGTGCCGGAATTGGTGGTTCCGATGCCGAGCAAGGGAAGTTGATCCATCGTGTCCAGCGTGACGTTGTGGGCCAAGTCGCCGGTTTCGGTCGCGAGCAGCGTAGCTTCGGCACTGACAGTCACGGCTTCCGTCGCGTTGCCGACTTGCAGCGGGGCGTCTTCCCGAAGAGTCTGCGCGGCAGCGAGGGCGAGGTTCGTATGCGTATAGGCTTTGAAGCCCTGAGCCTTCACTGTGACGGTATAAGTGCCCACCGGAAGATCTGGGATCGTGTAGTTTCCGGTGCTGGTAGAGACGGCGGTAAAAGCCACGCCTGTCGCCGTATTTTTGGCCTCCACAGCCGCGCCAGGAATCACGGCACCGGCTGGATCCGTGACCGTACCGGTAATCGTGCCGTTGCCCACCTGGCCGAAAGCCACAGCAGCAACCAGCAAAAATAAGCACACGTATAGTGGCCAACCGCGCATAAAGATAACCTCCGTCAAATTGTTATAAACCGAAGCGAGAGAGGCCCTACCGGCCTCAAGCCTGACACAAGGCTACTCTTGCGGTTCCCATGTGTCATATGCCCTTCGGCCAGAGCCAAAGAATTTGACGCTAATTTGATTTATTCGCGGGGGAAATGCTTGAAATCAAAACTATGTGGGGCCGATTGACAATCGGCCCCGCAGCCGTTACTTCTCGGGGCGCTCGTCGGGAGCATCGGTGCCGGAGGAGCCGACGAAGAGCTTTCTTCCGTCCGCGAAACTGATGTCGCGTCCATTGGCACGATTGGTGCCGTCTTTGGCTTGATAGCCATCGACTGCGATTTCCATTCCCGCCTTGAGAGTATCCTTCGCAATGCCGCGCCGTAGCAGCGCGTTGGGACTGCCACCTTCCACCATCCAATTGGTGACCTTGCCGTCCGCGTCTTTCACGTCCATGTGAATCCAGGAGTGCGGGTTGATCCACTCGATCTTGGTGATGGTTCCCTGCAGCTTGATGGGCTTCTTCGCGTCGAATTCCGCGGCGAACGCATGATGCGCCCACAGCGGCCTGACCGGCAACAACAGACCGGCGCTGGCAATGACGATGGCTAGTTTGGATCGCATCTGGTTCTCTCCTTTATTTTGAGGCGGCGGCTTTTTCTTCCGCACGGGCTCCGCCGAGCATGCCCGTCATGGCGTAGTTTCCCTCGTTGCAAGCGTACTCCATAATCGGGCCCTGTGCGGGATACATGGGAATCTGGCCCGAAAACGGCTTGGTGAACGCGGTGGGGTCGCTCACCGTAAACTCATACATCAGCGAGTTCGGTCCTGTCCGCGTGAAACGTTCGATCAACTTCATGTTTTCATCGGACCCGTGAAAGTTTGCCTTGCTGGAAAAATTCGTGGTCTCAACTACAAGAGTATTACCCTCCCAGTGGCCGCGCGGATCGCCCATCCATTGACGCACGCCCGCGGGCAGGTGCGGGCGTCCGTCGGTGGGGATGATCCGCACGTCATGGATCATTTCGACCAGGATCATTACGTAACCGGGCCCCTGCACGATCTGGTAGTTATTGTTGTAGAAACTCGGAAGCATCGGCGGACCGGCGGTGGGCCACAAGATACAGCGTTCCGATAACGCCCGATTCTCCGGACCATCGTTGGCATGCCCACGCAGGACCGCTCGGGCGTCGGCTTGGCGCTTCTGAGCTTCGGGCGTTAAAGCGGGAATTCTTCCATCCGGCGGATCGACAATCAGCGAAGTCCGGAGAGTAGGAACGACCTTGGTTCCGCGATCCCACCAGAAGTCGTTGTAGGCTTTCCCGACGTCAGCATCCGTGCCGGCACCGTCGCGCCGATCCGCGTTGTTGCGCTTCACCATCTCCTTTTCGTAAGCCGCCGCTTCCTGTGGAGTAAAGACCTGTTTTCCCGCAAGTTCGGCGGGCCGCTCCAGGGGCGTAATGGTGACGTTGGTCCAGAATCCCTGCAAGTCAGGCGTTTTGGCCTGCCCAAATGAAACGGGCGCCAGCAACAGCAGGGTTGCGGCGCCCGTCCATCCAATACTTCGAGGGCCAATACTTCGAGGGCTTAGGGTCATTCAAAACCTCCGAAGAATTTTCTTGGTTTATTTCGTGTCTACTCCGGGTCCGTTCGCGCCCGGAGCCGAGCCGCCCATGAACAAGCGGCGTCCGTCGGTGAACTTCAGATTCGCGCCGACGGCCCGATTGGCGCCGTCCTTGGCCTGATAGCCTTCCACCAGAATCTCCGTGCCCTCGGGCAGGGAATTCTTGTCAAAGCCATTCCGGAAGAGCGAGTTCGGGCTGCCGCCCTCCACCATCCACTGCGTGATGGTGCCGTCCGCGTTCTTCACGTCCAGATGAATCCAGGAGTGGGGATTGACCAGTTCCCACTTGGTTACACGGCCCTGCAACTTGACGGGCCGCTTTTCATCGAACTCAGCCGCGAACGCGTGATGCGCCCAGATAGGCGCGGCGGTGAGCAGTACTCCCGCACTGGCAACGAGGACAGCGAGCGTTTTCCGCATGATCTATAGACTCCTTACTTCTTGAGCTTCTCCTGCGCACGAGCGCCGCTAAGGTTGTTCGCCATGCCGTAGTTTCCTTCGTTGCAGGCGTACTCATAGATCGGGCCATCGAGCTTGGTCATGGTCACTTCCCCAGACCACGGCTTGGTCCACGTCAGAGGGTCGTCCACTGTGAACTGATACAGTACGGTGTTGGCATCGACGCGGGAGAACTTCTCGGTGACCTTCAGCTTGGTGCTGGTGGGCGCCTGTTGCAGCGTGGTGCGATCAGTGAAGTTGGTGGTCTCGACCACCAGCGTGTCGCCTTCCCAGTGACCGCGAGCATCGCCCATCCACTGGCGGATATTTTCCGGCAAGTGCGGACGGCCATCGGTCGGGATCACGCGAGCGTCGTGGATCATCTCTTGCAGCACGCTGACATAGCCTTGGCCCTGAACGATCTGGACGTTGCTGTTATACCCTTCGGGCATCATCGGCGGGCCTTCGGCGGGCCACATAATGCAACGCTCGCCGAGCGGCCGGGTTTCCGGGCCGTCCCATTGATGCGCGGCATTGTAGGCGCGAATGTCAGCTTGACGCTTTTGCGCCTCGGGTGTCATGGGAGGAACGCGGCCCTCGGGGCCGGTGATAATCGAAGTACGCAGGCTCGGAGCGCGTGCGACCGTTGCACCGCTCAAGCCGAACTGGCTGGTGTCGTAGTGAACGGCAAGCGCAGGCTGGCCGGTCTCAGGATCGATCGCGCCGCCGCCTCCGCGACCACCGCGGCCAGCAGCCGCCGCACGAGCGGTCTCCTGACGGTCGGCCTCATCCTTATAGAACTCTTTTGCGCCGAGGGCCGCCGGCCGAGCCACAGGAACGGTCGTGGCCGTCGTGTACACGCCCGACAGATCCGGATGTCCGTCCGCCGTGCGAGGAATGGCGTTCGGCTTTACGGCCGCCGCCGTCTGGCCGGCAACGGGAATCGTCGTCAGCAGCGCGGCTACGCTCAAAGCCGCCAGAGCAGGTACTGAAGGTCGATGACTCATTTAGTCCTCCTAAATCGATCTACTTGTTGCTTCCAGTGAGGGGCTGCTTGCGAAGATGCCCGTAGAGCACTTCCTCGGCGAACTCCACGCACTTATATTCCATGATTTGCGCGTTCTTCTCGACGCGCCGGTACAAAGGCATGCTGATCTTGAACGGCTTCGAAAAGACCTTGGGGTCCTCGATGGTAGCCTCATACATCATTGTGTCCGCGCTTCGGGGGGTATAGCGTTCAATCACGTGCAACTGGTCGCTATGGAAATCGCCGGCGCGGTCCAGCCACGAGTCTTCCAGAAGACTGGTCACATCTACAACCAGCGTGTCGCCTTCCCAATGCCCGTTCGACCAGCCCATCCAGCTATCGGCGGGGGCTTTGGTGGGCGCGCCCATATTCACCACGCGGACCCCGCCCGCGTACTCATAGGTGAACATGATGTTTTGCGTTCCTTGCACGATTTGAAACGGATACGGCATATAAGTGGCGCGCGGCACGCCCGGGAGGTAACACTTTACCTCCGGATCCTGCTTCATTCGATTGGCAAAGTTCTCTTTTTGCTTGGCTGCGGCGGCGGGGAGGTAGGGCAGATCTCCGTCCGTCACCCCGACACCGGGAGGCTCAGAAAACTGTGCGCCTAGCATAAGATACGGGCCCTGCGCCGCAGCGTGGGGCCGGATATCCCAGTTAGCCTCGTTAATAACCTGCCAGATCCCGTTCAGATCGGCCTTGCCATCCTTAGTGCGCGGCGCTTTGTACGCCTGAGCGGGAGCTTGACCGGGGGCTTTCACGGATACGAGCCAGAGACCCGCCATCAGTGCTACCGCCGCCATCGTCAAGTCTCTAAACCGGTTTCGCATCCAGATCGGTCTCCTTACCACTACTTACAACATGAGGGCCAGAACGCCGAATATGATGCTACATTCAAAAGCTACCGGTGTCAATCGACTGTTTAGATGCCTCGAATCAGCCCCCCGTCGACCTGTAAGCTAGCTCCCGTAATGTAGTTGGCGGCTTCTGAAAACAGAAATACGGCCGCCGCTGCGAACCCATCCGGATCGCCGTAACGGGCTAGAGGAATGGTGGACCATACACGTTTCCTCTGTTCTTCTTGAGAGATTCCCAGGCGCTGGCTGTTATCGAGGTCGATCTCATCCACGCGATCGGTGTGGATGCGGCCGGGGATCAGTTGGTTCACGCGAATCTTCTGAGGGGCGAGTTCCAGGGCTAAGGTCTTCGAAAGAGCTGCGACCGAAGTGCGCATCACAGTGGAAAGAGAAAGGTTAGGGATCGGTTCCTTCACGGCGGAAGAGGTCGGCAGCACGATGGCGCCGCCGCCTCGGGCGGCCATGGAGGGAACGGCGAGGCGAATCATTCGCACCGCGCTCAGCAGCAGCAGTTCGAATGCGTCTTGCCAGGCGGCATCGTCGAACTTAAGCGCCGGACCGGGAGGAGGCCCTCCAGAGTTGGGATAGAGGAGATCGATCCCGCCCCAGCGCGCCACCGTGGCCTCATGCCATTGGGCGATCGCCTCGGCGGACCGCACATCGACGGCCATCGCGAGAACCTTCTGGCCGGTCTCCTGTTCGATCTTCTGTGCCGCAGCTTCCGCGGCATCCGCTTTACGGGAGGAGATGGAAACTTGGACTCCCTCTTTTGCGAGCGCTCGGGCGACCGCGAATCCCAAACCGCGGCTCGCGCCCGCTACCATTGCGACTTTGCCAGATAATCCAAGATTCATGGTTATGCCGTCAGTCCTTCGACAATCGAGATTCCGGCCGCGGTGGGAATGATGCGATTCAAACGCCAGCCCGATGCGGCAAGCAGGTCGCGGAATTGTTTTTCGGTCCGCTCCATGCCGCCGGGAAACAACATCATCTGGAGATCGAGAAATTTGCCGGGCGCGAAATCGTTGCCCGGCAGGATGACTTCGTCGACCACCAGGAGCTTTCCGCCTTGTTTCACTCCGGCGCGGCAGCTTTTCAGAATATTGATGCAGACGTCATCGGGCCAATCGTGGATGATGTGCTTCATGATGTAGGCGTCGGCGCCTGCGGGAACGGAAACGAACATATCTCCCGACACCAGCGTGCAGCGATCCATGACCGGTTTGAGCGGCCCATTCCGCGCGCCTTCGATTACCGTAGGTGTTTCGTAAAGCGTGCCTTTCATTCCGGGGTTGCGCTGCAGAATGGTGGCCAGCAACAGACCAAGCCCTCCCGCCACATCCATGAGCGAGTGAATTCCTTCGAAGTCGTAAGCCTCAGCCACGCCGGGGCT
>Ga0070734_10004782_pt1 | contig 12560 bp, 10 predicted proteins | sample Coa_R1_8_FD_66444 | JGI IMG/M metagenome (GOLD analysis project Ga0070734, IMG submission 66444) | Surface soil microbial communities from Centralia Pennsylvania, which are recovering from an underground coalmine fire - Coalmine... | ecosystem: Environmental > Terrestrial > Soil > Unclassified ...
GACGAATTGCCGGCGCGAGTTGCCATATACCTGCGAGACGGTCGCATCGTAGACCGTGAGATGCGCCATTGGCCCGGCTCTCTCGCTCAGCCGATGAGCTGGGATGTGGTTTATGCCAAATTTGAGCGGCTCGCGGCTCCATTCGCTTCCAAGGAACAAGGTGGGCAGATCAGGGACGCGATCGCCCACCTGGAAAACATCAGCGTGGCGGAACTGATGCCACTTCTAGCCGAGATTGGCACTGCACGGCGCCCGCAGCCAATCGCGGTCGGCGTCAGGAGGAGATAAGCATATGGCCAGCGAAGTAGAGCGCGCATTTGAATTCCTGAGAATGAATGAGCGGCAGAAAAAGCCCCGCACGCAGGGTATTACCGAGATTCGCGGTCCTTATTACACGCCCATGGGCAGCCGCTATTTGCAGGATGTGCTGGAAACCATGGGCGAGCATATTGATGCGCTGAAGTTCGCCGGCGGCTCTTTCACCCTGATGCCGCGCAAGTTCCTGGTGCAGCTCATCGAAACTTGCCACCAGCACAACGTGCTGGTTTCCACCGGCGGCTTTATGGAGTACGTGGTGACTCAAGGGTCCGCCGCCGTAGACTGCTACATCCGCGAGTGCAAGGAAGTGGGCTTCGACATCATTGAGGTTTCAAGCGGATTCATCACCCTCCCGCCTGATGACTGGGCGCGACTGGTGGAGCAGGTGCAACGTGCGGGATTGAAGGCGAAACCGGAGGTTGGCATCCAGTTTGGCGCCGGTGGTGCGACTCGCGCCGAGGAATTGGAAGCGGAGGGCACGCGCGATCCCGGCTTGCCCATCGCCCTCGCCCGGCGATTTCTGGATGCCGGCGCGTACATGATCATGATCGAGAGCGAGGGCATCACCGAAAACGTGAAGACGTGGCGTACGGACGTGCCGGCGCGCATCATTGATGCACTCGGTCTGGAGAAGGTGATGTTCGAAGCCGCCGATCCGGAAGTTTTTGCCTGGTACATCAAGAATTACGGTCCTGAAGTGAACCTGTTTGTGGACCACAGCCAGATTGTGCAACTGGAGTGCCTGCGCCGTGGCATCTGGGGAACTGCGAGCCTGTGGGGCCGGGTGGTGACGTACAAGACGGCCTAGAAAGCGATGGCTGTAATGAGGACGAACAGGAAGAGACGGAAATTGGCGCGGATTGCGCAGTGCAGCCGGTGCAGATCCGAAAGCATCGGCAAACCGGTTCCCGGCGACGGCAGCCCGGATGCGCGCCTAGTCTTCGTTGGGGAGGCGCCAGGCCGGAACGAGGCTGCCGTGGGACATGCGTTTGTAGGCCGATCCGGAAAATTGTTGTGTCAGAGCATCCGGTGTCTTGGTCCTAAGCGCAAGATTTTTCTAACCAACGCGCTTAAATACTTGCCGAGAAGTGGCGTCCCGAAACCCGCGGCAATTCAACATGGGGGCATACATCTGCGGCAGCAGTTACAAGCCCTCCAGCCCAGCCTGGTGGTGCTTCTGGGTAAAACAGCCGCTCGGGCCGTATTCGGACGTGAAATCCCGGTGCTGAAGAAGCACGGCTCGTTCTGTCGGAAGGCCGACGATCCAGCGCGTTACTTCATCACGATTCATCCATCCGCGGCCATGCGCTTTCCTGCCATTCGCCGCGTGTTCTTTGGCGATCTTGAGCTCTTAGTGAAGAGTTTACACCGCAATGCGGTTCGAACTGCTGCGAACTGTCAGCCACTAGCGGGGTGCACGGAGCGTTGAAATCAAGAGGTTCGATCTGATAGGCCGGATCATCGGATGGTCTTACATAGAGGATTGAAGAAGATGCTTCTAAGGCTAAGGAGGCAACTATGCAATCTCGAATTGACTATCGTCATGTAGCGCCCGGAGCTGTAGCGGCGATGCATGAGGTCCAGCGATATGTGGATCACTGCGGCCTGGAGAAATTGTTGCTTGAACTGGTGAAACTGCGCGCCTCTCAAATCAACAGCTGCGCATACTGCGTCGACATGCACAGCAAGGACACCCGGGTTCTCGGGGAGAGCAAGCAGCGCTTATACGCGGTAGCGGTATGGCGGGAGGCTCCGTTCTTTACCGATCGTGAACGGGCCGCCTTGGCTTGGACTGAGGCGGTCACTCTCATTGCGCAGACGGGCGTCCCCGACGAGGTTTATCAAGAGGCCGCAGCCAATTCAGCGAGAAAGAACTGGTGGATTTGACTATGGCCATCATTGCCATCAATGGCTGGAACCGCTTAGCAGTGAGCTTTCGTGCCTTGGCCGGAACCTATCAGCCGGCGCCCCGGGCGGAAGCTGCCACTGCGCAGAGGAACGAACGAGCGAGCTGAGGAAAGGAGGGCGTGTGTCTCAAGCTGAAATTGCTGGTGGAAGGGTTACTCCGACTGACGAGTTGCCGGCCAAAGACCAGCGCCTGCGCGACTTTGAATTGCGATCGGCGGATGATCGCAGCATTCGCGTCTCGGACTATCGTGGCCAGTCTAATCTGGTTCTCGTGTTCGTAGATGGACGGCAGCAGACAACAGAATTGCTCAGCCAACTCGCCACCGCTTACGAACAGGTCAAGGGTGAGGGTGCCGAGATCCTTGCCATCGGGCAAGACTCGCGCGAGCAGTGTGCAAACATCAAAGAGCGTCTCAGGTTGCCCTTCCCCGTACTATCTGACATGGATGGCCGCATCCATCGTGAAGTCGGGGCAGTGGATGAGCAGGGGCGTGCTGCCGCCGCGATCTATATCACCGACAGGTTTGGCGAGGTTTTCGGCGTCTACCGCACCCGCGAAGGCAATAAGCTCCCCACGGTCGCGGATCTCCTTAACTGGTTGGAGTTCGTGAATAGCCAATGTCCGGAGTGCGAACCCCCAGAATGGCCGGCATGACTGCAAGATGTTTGTAGGGCCGGTCTGTCTGGGGCTGCGACACGCTCTTTCTCTCATTCTAGGCTTCATGGCCTGCATACAGGGCCGGCGAGAACAACGCGAGCAGACAGCGGCTGACAGTCCGACAAGAGCAAAGAGGCCAATTTATTGAAGACAGCACCAGATCTGATCCCCAAATCAAGGATTACCTATGAACGAAGGATCCTGGCCACGAACGCCAAGCGTATCGGAGATCGTGTTGCAGAACTCGCAGCTCTTGTTCATAGGAAACTCCTTCAGCAATGAGCCGGTGGTCACACCGACGACTTCGGGAACCAGATCAGGAGCATCCAGGAGGGCTCATGACAACCCTACTGGCAGATTTTCGAATTGCGCTTCCATAAACGAATTCGAGAAGTCCTGCTGACAGGGCATGCACTGGCGGCTGGCAAGCCCTTCTCGTTCGGGCCCCGTGCCTACGCCTGAAAAGCAATGGCATGACTGTTTCTCCCAGATGCCTTTCGCACAATGCATTTGTTCCTGCTTTCGACGTCAGCAGTTGCTCGCGGATCTTCAGACGTGCCATGTGGAGCTGCGATTTACTGTTCCCAACAGAACAATTCATGATCTCAGCGATCTCGTGGTGCTCATAGCCAAAGATGTCATGTAGGTAAATCATAGCCCGATACCCTGGTGCTAATCTTGCAATTGCCGCCAGCAGGGCGAGCCTTTCAGGTGAATCGACGAGATGCGCGTCTTCGCGGCCAAATTCCTGCCTTTCTTCTGGATGCGTAATAACGCCACTCTCCACGCTGTCCATAGGCGTAGTCGGCAAGGCCTTGCGACGAAAACGCATGAGTACACAGTTAAGGGTCACGTGGTGCAGCCACGTGGCAAATGCCGACTCTCCGCGATAGGTGGCGATCTTGCGATAGACCTGCAGAAACACTTCCTGAGTGAGATCCTCGGCCTCAGCCGGGTCGCGCATCAAGTGAAGACATTGCGTGTATACGCGGCTACAAGTCAAACGGTAGATCTCCTCGAACGCGGCTGTATCTCCTCGTTGTGCGTTTTGGACGAGTCCTTGGGACACTGCGGTAGGAGGCGGGTCCTTAGCGATATCTCTGCGCATGTCTATCCTTGATCGAGTCTCGTGCTTGAGCCCAACGGATTGGAAGTGCGCCTTCAGCTCACCTTCCGATGTCATAATCAGCTCCGCCTCGCGACCCGCTGAACTCATTCGCACTACTTCTCCGTAATCCCTTGAGCCGCATGAAATCCCGTCGGGGGCGGCCCGACGGGCGGCAGCCGCCTGCGCGACACGAGAAAAGAAAGCAAGTCATTGAGTTCCTGCGGTGTGAGCTTACCGTTATACGATGGCATGTTGGCAGCACCGCTGAAAATACGGGTGGCAATCTGGTCCCGGGTCAGGCGGTCCCCGACGAATGAAAGATCCGGCCCCCGGATGCCGCCGTATCCGGAAACTGTGTGGCAGAACTCGCAGCCTTTGTTGTAGAAGACCTTCGCCCCGTCCGCCACCGGGCCGGTGCCGCTGCCTACAACCTCCAATGCGAGCGGCTTGGCCTCGAGGCGAGGGGCCCAGGGCGCCAGATAACCTTCATGCGAATAGTAGGCCACCAGGACCACCGCAAAGACCACCACTACGATGGACCACGGGCGCCGCACCGGACTTCGTTCCCCGCGTGGCGCAACAAAGGGCAGCAGAATGAGGAAGAGGCCGAACAGCAGCGGGCCTAGAACGATCACCCAGTTCTCGGACCAGCGCGGGATAAGCGTAAGCAGGGCGAAGTACCACAAAAAATACCAGTCGGGACGTGGGGAGGCCTGAATGATGGTGGGATCGGGAGGGCGCCCGAGGATGGGCGGGCCAATGGCAATCGCTAAGCCGACGATGACCAGCACCACCAGCAGGCCAAAGATGATGTCACGCCAGGCGGCGTCGGGCCAGAACGGCACCCCATTGCGTTCAACGACGGAGTGATACCAGGAGCGATAGGTACGAGGATCAACCGGCCGACCTGATTTTGGCGGCTCGGAGATGCCGTTATATAGCACCAGGTAGAGGTGGAGCCCGAGAAACAGAAAGATCGCTGCCGGAACGAAGAACACATGGGCGGCGAAGAAGCGGCTGAGAGTTGCACCCCCGACCGTACTGCCCGCCAGCAAGAAATGTCCCAACCAGTTGCCGATGAAGGGAACACGCCCGGCCTGATTCGCGGCGACAACCGCTGTCCAGAACCCGTTCTGATCCCAGCGCAATAGCTGCCCGGTGAATGCCATCAAGATCGTGAACAGCAGCAATCCCGCCCCGGTCAGCCAGTTCATCTGGCGCGGGTATTTGTACGCCCCCATCAGGTACACGCGGATAGTGTGAATGCCGATGAGAATGATCATGGCCGAGGCGCCAAAGTAGTGAATGCCGCGAAGTACATGGCCGACGGGATTGCTGGTGATGAAGCGAAGACTGTCATAGGCCTGTCCCGAGCCGGTCACGTAGCTGCTGGACAGGGCGATGCCGGTGAACACCTGTACCAGAAACACAAAGAGCGTGGCGCTGCCGAACACGTAGAACCAGCCGATCTTTTTGGTGCGCGGGACCGGGTGGGTGACGATCCAGCCAGCGGTCTTGGACGCGCCAGTGAGGTCGTCGAACCATCGCCAGATTTTGTTCAGCCATCGCATGTTGATTTCACAGAGTCGTCGTAGTGATGGGTAACGGGCTGGCCAGGATTTCGACCATCCCGTTATTCACGCGGACCGGGTAGGTGATCAGCGGCTTAGGCGGCGGACCGGAGGCGACTCTGCCATCGTTGTAAAACACCCCACCGTGGCAAGGGCACATAAAGAGATCGGCGTCGGGTAGCCAGCGAACGGGGCACCCAAGATGAGTGCAGTTGATGGAAAACGCCAGAAACTGATCTTCGGTTTTACGCCGCAGCCAGGCCGCCGTCTTGGCGGTGACGCCGGCCCAAGGCAACGAAGTAGCGTCGGCAAAGGAAACTTCGACTGTCTGGCCAATTTGAAAATCCGATACTTTGCCGATGGCACGCCAGACCAGCGGAGCCTTGCGCAATCCGAGCAAGAACGCAATGCTGGGGACCACAATGATCGCAGCTGCCACAGCACCTGCTGCGACCGCCATCTTGGCTAGAAATGAGCGGCGACGCATGTCTTCAGGCACGCCTTGCTGGCCACCGTGACGGAGGTACTCGTCGCGCGGTACGGGTTGGAGCGGCTCACCGGAAACATGCGGCAATTCGTCCTGCGGATCAGTCAAGTACAAACGGCCAGCTCCGAACAATGACGACAACAACGAGTTCAAAGGCAAAGGCAGAAACCCGAATGGACGTGTGAAGCCGAGCAGTGTCATCAGCAAACGCGCCAGCATGCTCGGGCTAGCCGAAAGCTCGGAAGGTGGGAAGCGTTCGCCTCCGCTTGGCGGCGAAATATGCGCGCCATACTGCGGGGGTTGCGCGGGACCTCCGGGCGCCATCAGCCTGCGTTCGCGGCGCGGCTCGCGATACCAGATCACGATCTGGTAAGGCCGCCAGAGGTACTCGATGGGGATGGTGAAGATATGCACGAGCCGGCTGAAAGGAAACAGCAGAATGATGGCGAAGCCCCACACAAAATGAAACTGGATCAATCCCGGGAGGGCCACAACGGTCGAGGTGTCCGGATGCAGGCGCAGCAACGACCATAGCCACGGCACGGCGGTGCTCAGGTACCAGAGAGACCCCCAGCGGTCGAATAGCGCAATTCCCATCCCGGTGAAGACCTGGACCAGCAGGAAGAAGAGCAAAACCCAATCCATGCCCGAAGTCACGGAGCGAGCGCGGGAGTCGGTGGGCAGGCGGCGGATGATCAAAACGATGATGCCAAGGGCAGCAAAAAAGGCGAGCGCGAGTCCGACCACCTCAAAGATGAATAGGCGGGTGCCATTGCCCAGAATAGCGGCCGCCGCACCAGGAAACAGCCAAGCCAGCAGATGCGCCAGCAGGATAAGGGTGATGCCGTAATGCCAGGGCACCGAGCCCCAAAACAGCTTCCTGTTTTCCAGCAATTGCGAAGAGAGAGACGAATACGTATAGCGACCGCTGAGCCGGCGGTGCAATCCTGCGCCGACTGCCAGGGTTACCGCGACGTAGGGAAAGACGACGAACAGAACGGTATCCATTCAATCTCTCCATCCGGAGTCACGGCCTTAATGTCCTGCTCGGATATGAGCACGATTGCTTCCAGCAGAGGTGTGTACGGATTATTGGGCTGCAGGGCGTGCAGCATATGCCGGATCGCGGGAATAAGGCACGCGTGAATCAGCTCGGACCTCTCCTCGCCGGCCTGGGTTGCGCCAAGGAAACGTAGAACGTTGGCCAGGTGATCGGGGACTTCGGAATTTTCAACGACACCGCACTCACGGTACCTGCCACGCAGCTCCGCCATGAACAGGCTGCGGCGAATCTCCTCTCCGAAAAGGCGATGGCCGATGTAGGGTGAGGTTTCGGCGTGAAAGTCGAAGGTTTCAATGTAGATTTCCTGCAGCCGGGCAACGCCCAAGCTCTGGACCCGGCCACGAAATGCCTGCAATAGCGCGTGGATTTCGTCCGGACACGAGGTGAGGCAGCGGGCGACGTTCTTCGTGAAGTCCGGTCCTGGGTAATCGAGCAGATGCGCTATCACAGCGTACGAATCGTTCATCACAATCCCCGACGGGGCTCGCGCAGGAATCCCATGCCGCCGCCCTCCTGTCTCGTTTGCGTGATCTGCACCAATCCGATGGCCACCTCCCGCGCGAATGGCGGAATCACAAACCGCTCTTCCCACGGGGCAATCGCCGTCAGGTAGTAGGTGGCTTCGATTTCCTCTGGAGTGATCCCCGCCTCTTTCAACACCGCCGCGACTTTATGTTGCGGCACATCACCCACGGTTTCTGCACGTTTATAAACCCGGGTGGCAATGAGCTTGCGGTAAACGGCGGTAACCAGTTCCACGTTGCCGGCGGAGAAAAGGCTGGCCATGTAGCGCATGGGCAATCGGGAGTTTTCCACCGAGCTGAAGAAATCGGTGGTGTTCTCGTAAATCTCGTCGTGCATGGAACCGGCAACGGGCAAGAGCGGCGGAACATAAAACAGCATCGGCAGGGTGCGGAATTCCGGGTGGAGTGGAAGGGCGATCTTCCATTGCTTCACAAAGCGATACACCGGCGAACGCTGCGCGCTCTCGATAACCTTGTCTTCCACGCCGTCTTCTCTGGCCTGTGCGATAACGGTGGGGTCGAAGGGGTCGAGAATGATCTCGCGCTGTGCCTCGACCAGCTCAGCGTCGGGGTGCTTGGCGGCCGATTCGATTCGGTCGGCGTCGTACAGCAGAACGCCCAGATAACGAATGCGACCGGGACAGGAGTGCATGCACGCCGGCGCCTGCTGCGTCTCCAGGCGCGGATAACAAAGGATGCATTTCTCCGATTTGCCGCTCTCCCAGTTGTAATAGACCTTTTTGTAGGGGCAGCCGGAAACGCACATGCGCCAGCCCATGCACTTCTCCTGGCTGACGAGCACAATGCCGTCCTCGCCCCGTTTGTAGATCGCGCCCGCCGGGCAGGCTGCCAGGCAACTGGGATTGAGGCAGTGATTGCAGATGCGGGGGAGATAGAAGAAGACGATGCGCTGGGTCTCGAACATCTGCTGGCGTTCGGCGTCGCTGAGGGCGTTCAGGTTGGGATCGTTGGCGGCGTAGACTGGCGAGCCACCCAGTTGATCGTCCCAATTCGGCCCCGCCTCAATCCGCATCTCTTTGCCAGTGACCAGCGAAATAGGCGTAAAAACCGGCTGATCGGGACCTTGTGGAGCCTCCAGGACATCGTTGTATTTGTATGTCCAGGGCTCGTAATAGTCGTCGAGACTCGGTAATCTTTTGTTGAATGCCAGGCTCAGCAGTTCGCCGCCGCGCGTGTTCAGCTTAAGCTGCAATTCGTTGCCCTGCAGCTCCCATCCGCCCCGGTATTCATCCTGATCCTCGTACAGAGTCGGGTAGCCGGTTCCGGGCTTGGTCTCGACATTGTTCCACCACATGTATTCAGTGCCGGGACGGCCGGTCCACAGGTTTTTGCAGGCCAGGCTGCAGGTGTGGCAGCCGATGCACTTATCGAGGTGGAACACCATCGAAACCTGACAACGAACATGCATGGTCTTCTCCGCTAGATCTGAGGTTTGCCGGGAAGCTTGCGCACGATCACGTAGGTATCGCGGTCGGAAGCCGCCGGACCGTAGTCATTGAAGCGATAGCTGAACTGAGCGTAGCCGCCGGCCATCAGCACCGGTTTCAGGCGCAAGCGCGTAACGCTGTTCGTACCGCCACCGCGGCGGCCGTTCCGCTGCGGCGATTTGGCAAAGGGCATCGTGCGCTCCGGCGCGTGGTAGAAGAATGCTGTGCCGCGCGGGACCCGGGCGCTCACCACGGCGCGGGTGACAATGACTCCGTTGTCGTTATAGGCCTCGATCCACTCGTTATCTCTGATATCGAGCTGTTCGGCGTCGCGATCGTTGATCCAGAACGGCTCGATGCCGCGAGATAGCGTCAGCATTCGCAGATCGTCGGAATACGTGCTGTGGATGTGCCATTTGCCGTGCGGCGTCAGGCAGTTCATTACCAGCGTGTTGCCCGCCGGCGCGCTTTTAATCAGATTGAGCGATGCGTTCAGATCGATTTTTGGCTTGAACGTTGGCAGGCTCTCACCAAAGGCCAGATAAGCCTCGTGGTCGAGATAGAGATGCTGCCGTCCTGTCAGTGTGCGCCAAGGGATGAGGCGCTCAACGTTCTGGCAGAAACCACTGTAGGCCCGGCCATCATTTGTTATGCCCGACCAACAGGGGCTCGTCAGGATGCGCCGCGGCTGCTGCGTGAGCGCGAGAAAATCGTAGCGGATGCCGCGGTTCCCTTCTGCCAGATCGGTGAGACGCATTCCAGTCTCGTGCTCCCTCTGCTGAAAGCCACGGTAAGCGACTTCGCCGTTGGTTTCGGGCGCAAAAAACAAAACCATATTGGCTGCGTGTACGGGATCGACCAGCGAGGGAAACTTACCATCCGCCCACTCGTAGCAAGGTGTGCTGGCGGCGAACTGATCGTAGAGGTCGGCCACCGGGATGGGCAGGCCGCGATCCTCGACTCCTTCTTCCTTGATACGTGGTCCAAGAGAACAATAGCGGTGAAAGAGCTTGGTGTAATCGCGCTCGACCACGGCTAACTGGGGCATGGTCTTGCCGGGTATAGGCTCGCACTCGCCCTCGTACCAGCGCTTGACCTCCGGCTGAGACAATTCAGCGGGGGTGTCGTGCAAAAGAGCTTGCGTGACGAGATCGCGAAACGGAGCTGGAAAATGTGCGGGAGCCAGCGCACTCACCTTTCCGGCGAGTGCTTTGAAGATGTCCCAATCCGGCTTCGACTCCCAACAAGGTGGCACCGCCGCTCCCAAGGGGTGGATGTATGAATGCAGATCGGTGGTGTTCATGTCGTCCTTCTCGTACCAACTGGCGGCGGGGAGAACGATATCGGAGTAAAGGGCCGAGGTATCCATGCGGAAATTCAGATCGACCACCAGATCCATCTTCCCGCGGGGCGCCTGCTCGTGCCAGACGATGTCGCGCGCAGAATCTTGCGCCAGATCCTCGGCGATGGCGGTGTCGTGCGTGCCCAAGTAGTGCTTGAGGAAGAATTCGTGCCCCTTGGCGCTAGATAAGATCGCGTTGGCGCGCCAGATGATCCACACCCGCGGCCAGTTCTCGGGCGCATCGGGATCTTCAACCGCAAAACGCAATTTGCGGAGGCGGAGTTGCTCGACCGTCCAATCGATGATCTGCCGGCTCGAAGTTGCGCCTTCGTTTTCCGCGCGCCGAACTAACTCCAGCGGGTTGGCGTTGAATTGCGGGAAAAAAGGCAGCCAGCCCATGCGCACCGCGTCCGCCTGAAGGTCCATGGTGTGCATTTTGGCGAACGGTCCCTCGGCCGGAGACTGTTCGGGCAGGCCTTTCTCGTATCGCCATTGATCGGTGTGGACGTAGTGGTACGAAGGCCCGTTTTGCAGCCGAGCGGGCGACACCCAGTCCATTGCCATCGCCAAGACGGACCACGAGGCCGCCGGCACCAGTTTTTCCTGTCCGGTGTAATGATTCAGGCCCCCGCCGTTCACGCCCACGCAGCCGCACAGGATGAGCGCCGTGATCGCGGTGCGATAGTGCAGGTTACTGTGATACCAGTGATTCAGCCCCGAACCGACGATGACGGTGCAGCGGCCGTGCGTCTTCTCCGCCGTGCCGGCAAATTCCCGCGCGAATTGAATAACCGTGTTGCGCCCAACGCCTGTGTACTGTTCCTGCCATGCCGGCGTGTAAGGGCACTGCGCGTCCGAGTAATCCTGCGGATAATCGCCGGCCAACCCGCGTGTCACACCGAATTGCGCCATCAGCAGGTCATAGGCGGTAGTGGCGATAATCGGTCCGTTGCTGGTCTGGACTTGCCTGATGGGAACCCCACGCTGGAACGTCTGGCCGCGCGCAGGATCGGTGAAGCGCACCATAACCACTTCCTCGCGCTGCTCCAGCAATGTGAGCAGCGGATCGATATCGGAACCGTCGAGCCCGTCTTTGAGCTCGAGGTTCCACAAACCTTGCTGCTGCTGCCAGCGGAAGCCGATTGACCCCTGCGGCATGCGCGGCTCACCCGAAGCACGGTCCCAAACGAGAAACTTCCAATCACCATTCTCCACGTCCTCATAGCGCAGGAGGCGATTGGCCCGGACAAAACGTCCAACGACGTAGGCATCGTCTTTTTTCTCCAGCGCGACCAGGAACGGACAATCGGAGAAACGCCGCAGGTAATCGTGGAAGTAGGGCACCGTGCGTTTCGCGTGGAATTCCGTTAGGATCACGTGATCCACCGCCATCCAGAAGGCGCCATCCATACCGGAATGGGCGGGAATCCACCAGTCCGCCAGGCGCGACACTTCGCTGAAATCAGGGGAAAGCGCTACCAACTTGGCCCCATGATGGCGCGCTTCGATGGCGAAGTGCGCATCTGGGGTGCGCGTCATGTTCAGGTTGCTGCCGACCACGACGATGTATTTGCTGTTGAACCAGTCGGCGCTTTCGGCCACATCGGTCTTCTCCCCCCAGGTCTCAGGCGATGCAGGAGGAAAATCGGCGTACAGATCGTAGAAACTGAGAATGGGTGCGCCGAAGAGTTGCAGGAAACGCGAGCCGGCGGCATAGCTCAGCATGGACATCGCGGGAATGGGTGAGAACCCCACCACGCGGTCTGGGCCGTACTTCTTCGCGGTGTGAAGCAACGCCGCAGCGGCGATTTCCAGCGCATCGTCCCAGTTCGCGCGACGGAATCCGCCTTTTCCACGCGCGGCCTGATACTTGGTCCTGAGCTCTTCGTCATCGACGATTGCGGCCCAGGCAGCAACCGGATCAGCATGCCGGGTCCGTGCCTGCCGCCAGGCATCCAGCAACACCCCCCGCACATAGGGATACTTGATCCGCAGCGGACTGTAGATATACCAGGAGAAGGTAATGCCGCGCGGGCAGCCACGTGGTTCGTACAGCGGCAGGTCAGATTTCAGCTTGGGATAGTCGATGGCTTGCATTTCCCAGGTGACAATTCCGTTCTTGACGTAAACCAT
>Ga0070734_10004783_pt1 | contig 12551 bp, 9 predicted proteins | sample Coa_R1_8_FD_66444 | JGI IMG/M metagenome (GOLD analysis project Ga0070734, IMG submission 66444) | Surface soil microbial communities from Centralia Pennsylvania, which are recovering from an underground coalmine fire - Coalmine... | ecosystem: Environmental > Terrestrial > Soil > Unclassified ...
CCTGCCCTGTACCGATCTGGCCCGGTCAAGGGCCTCGTTGCCGAGACGCCTGGAAACATCGACGCGCTCTGCTCCTGTCTTGAGCACCTTGTCCTTGACCTCCGAGGCCGCGTCCACCCATCGCTTTGCCTCCAGCGACTGCCGACCGGACTCGATCCCCAGCCGCCCGTGGAAGTCAGCGACGACACTCGCGACATGTTCCCTCGACTGCACTACAGCCGGAGACGTCGCCGGGTGCAGCAGCACCTTTGTATTGGCCGTGCCCGCAGCTGCATCCATGCGGGCCATCAGATGCTCGGTGCTTCGCGAGATGGTGTCCAGCCGCTTTTGCCGGGAAGCTTTCAGTCCGAGGCGATGCTTGTCCAGATCGTCCGGAGCGGCGTCCAGCACTCGGTCGAGTTCGAGCACGGCGATCGCGTCCTGCAGTTGGAAGCTACGAGCCAGAACAACGAGCCAACCCTGAACCTTGGACTCGGCTTCCTTCGCCATCTCGGCGAGATCACCGATCTTGGAGCAGCTCAGCACTTTTCGCCAGATGAGGACGTTCTATTGTCGGCGCGCCCCTCAATGGCAACAGTCCAGGATTCCGCCTTTGGTCCAGCGTGCCCGCGAACGCCATGCGGCGATGCGGTTCTCGTTGATGCGGGTGGCGATTAGGCGTGCAGTGACTGCCCGGTCGGCTTCTCGGGCACGGGGTGAGCGTGCCGGTTCCAGGCCGGCCGGCTCAGGCGGTGTGACGTATGTCGCACCCCGGCGGCCCGGTGCTGTTGAACCTACAAAGGTTTCTACCCGTAGGTAGTTGAGAGCGGAACTACCGCTGCCTGTCCAGCCCTCCACAAGGAGCTAACCATGCGACACCCCAAACTCATCATCGTCGGCATCGGCCTGGCCGCCGTGGCCGCAATCGGCGGCGTTACCGCCGCTGCCGCCGCGGGCGGCTCATCCGCCAGCAACTCCACCGCCGGCCACAGCGCATCGGCGGCGACCGTGCGCACCGTCTCGGCCACCGTCGCCGGCAAGACCGAGACCATCCTGGTCAACTCCGGTGGCCTGCCGCTGTACTTCTACCGGCCCGACACCGCGGCGAAGTCGTTTGTCACCGGCGGGGTGGCAGCGCTGTGGCCAGCGCTGACCTCCGCCGCGCCCACGGCCGCCGGAGCACCCGGCAAACTGACCGTGGTTAACGACGCCCACGGCCACCAGGTCGCCTACAACGGCCACCTGCTGTACACCTTCGTCAGCGACCATGCCGGCCAGGTGACCGGCCAGGGTGTCCAGAACTTCTTTGTGGCCACCCCCGGCCTTACCCCGATCGCCAGCTCCTCGGCGCCGGCGGGCGCGGTCCCGGCCGCTCCGGCCGCCCGTGGCTACTGAACGGCAAGGTGCCCCTGTCCGCTGACTCCATGCCCTCGGGCCGAGTCCAGCGGCCAGGGGACGCCGTTGCGATACGCCGGGGGCCCCCAGTCACCACGCTGAAGCCCCGGCCGGCAGCACCAGCGCCACGCGGGCTCCGGCCGGCCGCGGCTCCGCCGGCCTCCTGCCGGCCAGCAGTGACCACAGCCCCATCGTGACGGAGGCTTGAGCCCGCGGGGTGACGCCCCAGCTCGCCGACTGATCAGGAAGAGACCGAGCGAATGGACCCCGCACAAGACACCCGCACCGGTCAGCCCTCGCATGCGAGGAATCGTTTCTTCTGGGCCCGGGACCGATGCGGGCAGGTGGCCGCACGATTGTTCAAGACGGTTCCCCGCTGGTGCGCGTAGCGTCGTGGGCCGGGCGGGATCGAGCCCGGAAAGAGGCAGGGATGCTGGAGAATTTCGCAGGCCTTTCCACGCCGCTGGTGGCCGATGCGTGCATCCGCAGGGGCGTGCCGTTGCGCGTGGCACCGCCGGGCGTCGCCGCGGTCGTTCCAGGCCGCCCGATTGCGGGACGTGCGCTGCCGGCGCGTCATTACGGCAGCGTGGATGTGTTCTTGGAGGCGTTCAGCGGCGCTGAGCAGGGTGACGTGCTGGTCGTCGACAACGGCGGGCGGGCTGATGAGGCGTGCATTGGCGACCTGGTGGCGCTGGAGGCTCAGGCAGCCGGGCTGGAGGGCTTGGTGGTGTGGGGGTTGCACCGCGACACGCCGGAACTGGTGCAGATCGGCCTTCCAGTGTTCAGCTACGGCAACTACCCGGCCGGGCCGGTGCGGCTAGACGAGCGGGAGCCCGCGGCGCTGGCCAGTGCCCGGTTCGGGGCATGCCTGGTCACGGGCGACGACATTGTCTTTGGTGACGGCGACGGTGTTATCTTCATCGCGGTCGGCCAGGCCGGGGAGATTCTGGCCACGGCGCGCCAGATCGCGCGAACCGAGCGGGAACAGGCCGACAAGATCCAGGCAGGCGAAACCCTGCGCCAGCAAACGACCTTCAGCGATTTCCTGGCGCGCCGGGCAGCCGATCCGTCCTACACCTTCCGGCAGCACCTCCGGCGCACCGGCGGCGCCATCGAGGAATAAGCACAACAGCCATCAGCCTGCTGGAGCGGGCCAATGGCCGGGGCGCCACCCAAACGGGCTACCCCTGCATGACCGTCACACCGATGCAACGCACGGATTTGCCGCCGAGCGGGGCCCTGCCTTCCCGTGCACCGGGCCCATCATCGCTAGCCGGACTGTTATCCCTCGAAGACTTTGCTGGTCTGCCAGCACCCACGATCGTGGCGTGCATCTCGCCAGATGCGGCGAGAGTTCAGCGGGTGGCGCCGCCACCGCGGGATGACGCTATCGAATATATGATATATACGATGCACGAATGTCACTGCGACACCGGAGGCTGGCGTGGTACAGAAGGTAACGGTGACCTTAGAAGATGATCTTGACGGTAGCCCTGCGGATGGGACTACGCGGTTTGGGCTTGATGGCGCGGAGTATGAGATCGATCTGAGCCAGAAGAACGCCGATACTCTCCGCACGGCGCTGGCGCCCTTTATCGGCCATGCCCGCCGAGTTGCTACCGGAGGGCCGACCCGCAGGGAAGGCCGGACAGTGCCGGTCCGTCAGCGCAGCGCCGACATCCGCGCCTGGGCCAAGGAGCACGGCATCGCAATCAGCGAACGCGGGCGCATACCGGCGAACGTGGTTGAGCAGTACGAGGCCGCTAGGGGCTAACTGCGCGCCCATGGGCAGTTCTGCGGGACCTTTTCGTCGCGCCGGTGAGCCGAGCCGAACAGGCCGATGATCGCGCTGATGGCCGGTGATGGGACTCGCGAGGTTCAGCCGACCGGCTGCAGGTGGCCATCCCCGCGACCACCCGGAGTTCTCCCATTACGACATACATGCAGCAGAGGTATGCCCTATAGGGCAGTCGCGGAGCTGTCTGACGACAGACCGCTCCAAATCTAGAAGTTTCAAAGTTATCCTTTACTGCCTGCTGATGATGCCAGTACCAATGCCGCTGCCACCACTCCCTCCGGTGTTGCAGTTCGCGCTGCAACGCGACGCGCGGTAGCGCTACCGAGAAGAGACAATCTGGCACACGCGGGCGGCTATCCCAGCTGGTCGCGGCGGCGTGTCAGCGAGGCGGTCTCGGCGGTGTTCCCCGCCAGTCCGATGGCTTTGTCGTACGCCGCGCGTGACTGCTGACTGCGGCCCAGCCGGCGCAGCAGGTCGGCGCGGGCCGCGTGGTAGGCGTGATAGCCGGCCAGCCTGTGCTCAAGTCGGTCGACGGCCGCCAGCGCCACCTCCGGGCCGTCAAGCTCGGCGACCGCGATGGCCCGGTTGAGGGCGATGATCGGCGAGGGATCGAGGTGGACGAGCTGGTCGTAGAGGGCGACGACCTGCGACCAGTCGGTGTCGCGAATGTCGCGGGCAGAGGTGTGCACGGCGCTGATCGCTGCGAGGATCTGGTAGCGCCCCGGAGCTACCCGGGCGACCAGGCGCTCGCGCACCAGCCGGTGACCCTCGGCGATCAGCGCCACGTCCCAGGCCCCGCGGTCCTGCTCGTCGAGGGTGACCAGTTCCCCGCTCGCCGAAACCCGGGCGGTGCGGCGGGCCTCGGTGAGGAGCATCAGCGCCAGCAGCCCTGCCACCTCACCGTCGTCCGGCATGAGGGTACGGACCAGGCGAGTGAGCCGGATCGCCTCGGCGGTCAGGTCCTGCCGTACGGGATCGGTGTCGGGGCCGGTCGCCAGATAGCCCTCGTTGAAGACGAGGAAGAGGACGGCGAGTACACCGGAGACCCGTGTCGGGAGATCCTCCACGGACGGCACCCGGTAAGGGATGCGAGCCGCCTTGATCTTGGCCTTCGCACGGGTGATCCGCTGCCCCATGGCGGTCTCCTGCACCAGGAAGGCGCGGGCGATCTCGGGCACGGTCAGGCCGGCGACCATGCGCAGCGTCAGCGCCACGCGGGTCTGCATCGCGAGCGCCGGGTGGCAGCAGGTGAAGATCAGCCGGAGCCGCTCGTCGTCGATGGCGCCGGAAGGCTCGGGCGGGTCGTCGTCGTACAGCAGCTGAGCCTCCTTGTGCTTGTCGTCGCGCTTGTTCTCGCGTCGGATCCTGTCGATGGCCTTGCGGTTGGCGGTGGTGGTCAGCCAGGCGCCGGGGTTGGGGGGTACGCCGTCGGCCGGCCACCGCTCGACGGCGGTCGCGAACGCCTCGGCCGCCGCCTCCTCGGCGATGTCGAGGTCACCGAAACGCCTGGTCAGGGAGGCAACCACCCGCGCCCACTCCTTGTGATGCGCTCGGGTGATCGCCTCCCGCACGTCGATTCCGTTCACAGGAACGGCCGCACCTCGATCTTCCGATTGCAGGCCTTCGATCCCTCGGTGGCGAGCTTGAGCGCCACGTCGAGGTCGGCTGCCTCGATAATCCAGAAGCCGACGAGATACTCCTTCGACTCCACAAAGGGCCCGTCGGTGAACATCGGCTCCTCGCCTCGGTTGTCGATGACGGTGGCCGAGCTTGGCGCCGCGAGGCCACCGGCGAAGACCCAGTGCCCCTCCGCCTTGAGCCGGTCGTTGAACACGTCGATCGCAGCGTCTTCGTCCGGGGTGGCGAGGTTGGCCGTGTCGTTGATCACGGAAACCAGGTACTGCATCACGAATCATCTCCTGTGGTTCGGAGGCGCCCCTCGTGGGCGGCCCCGCGGCTGGTCGGTCGTCTAGTGCGTCACCCATGTAATGCTTCAGCCGGTTACATGCTGCGGGCCGCCGGCTGGCCGGTAGACCTGGATCGTTATGCCCTCCGGGACTGCTCGCGATTCGGCCAAGCCGAGCGCTCCATCGACGGAGACCTGCATGGTGGCCGTCAGTTTCATGATCGCGGATCCCTTCTCCGCGGCCGCCCCTCGCGGGCGGGCCCTCACTCCTGCTACGAACACCTCCGCCCCGATCCGACAGCGCCGCGCAGATTCTTTCGACCAGACACCGCTTGAAGCCCCGCCCACGGTCGGGGTCGCGCCCACGGTCGAGGCCCGGCCGCGTCCCCGGTCGGGGCCCGGCGTCGAAACAGCCCGGTCTGGCTTCAGGGCTTTTTCAGCGGCGTTTCAGCGGCCCGGGCCAGGATCCGGCTATGCGCGCGAGAGGGAATCTGAACGGCTGCGATCCTGCTGAGCTGGGGCAGCTGACGGCGACAGTGGAAGGGATACTGCCAGCGATCGAGGAGTTCCGGCGCTATGACGGCCGTGACGACGCGGCGGGGCGACGGCCCGGCTGGCTGGCCCGCCTGGATGTGCCGCTGCCCGAGGCTGGCGGCGGGATCGAGGCCGTCGTCGCGGATCTGGCCGAAGTAGTGATCCCGAATGGTTCGCGGGTTGGCGAGCCGGGCTGGAGCGGCTTCATCACGACCGGGCCGACCACCTCTGCCGTGGCGGCGTGGCTGGCCGCGGCGGCGGCCGGCAGCCAGCGGTATGCGGTGCAGGCCTTCAACACCCTGGAGCGGGTGGCGCTGGACTGGGTGGGCCAGCTGTGCGGCATTCCAGCGGCCCACCAGGGGGTGCTGTCCAGCGGCGGCTCAACGGCGAATCTGGTCGCGCTGGGGGCTGCACGGCAATGGGCGTTCGAGCGGCGCGGCCTTGATGTCTCCCAGGACGGCCTGCCCTCGGGGATGCGGGCCCGGGTCTACGCGTCCGAGCAGGCGCATCACACCATCCAGCGGGCCACCGCCGTGCTCGGGCTGGGCCGTGCCGGAGCCCGGCGCATCGCCTGTGACGCCCGGCAGCGGATCGATGTGGCGGCGCTGCGGGCCGCGATCGCCGAGGATGAGCGTAACGGTGTGGTCCCGGTGGCGGTGGTGGGCACCGCCGGCACGACCGACACCGGAGCGATCGACCCCCTGGGCGACCTGGCGCAGATCGCCCGCGAGCACGGCGCCTGGTTCCACGTCGACGGCGCCTACGGACTGATCGCTGCCGCGTCGCCCACCCTCCGACCCGCCTTCGCCGCGGTTGCCGACGCCGACTCGGTGATCGTGGACCCGCACAAGTGGTTGGCCACCGGGGCTGGCTGTGCGGCTACGTACGTCCGTGACGCCGGGCTCCTGCTGCGGGCCTTCGCTCAAGGCCCGGCCGCCTACCTCGAAGGCTCGTTCTCCTCCGAAGAACATGATGCGGTCGTCCAGTTCGACAGCATCGGGATCCCCTACATGGACATGGGTGTCGAACTGTCCGCACCCAGCCGCGGCGTGCTGGCCTGGGCGGTGCTGCGCGAACTGGGCCGCGCCGGTGTCGCGGCTCGGGTGGACCGCCACATCGGATTCGCCCGCCACCTGGCCCAGCGGGCCCGCCAGCATCCGCGCCTGGAACTGCTGCTCGAGCCGGAACTGTCCATCGTCTGCTTCCGCTACGCCGCCAGCGACACCGTCAACGCCGAGATTCTCCTGCGCCTGCGCCGCGCCACCCGCTCGATACCGTCGTCAACGGTCGTCAGAGGGCGCCTCGTGATCCGGCCCTGCTTCATCAACCCCCACACCCAGCTGGCGGACGTGGACGCACTCGTTGACCACGTCATCACCATCGGCGACGAGCTGACCGGCATCCAGCCGGGCTGACCAGGCCGCGCGCCCGGCGGAAGGTCAGCGGGCGGCCAGTTCCGAGACGGCCTGGACGGTAAGGTCGTCCAGCCCGGCCAGCACCAGTCCCGCTTCGGCGAGCGCCGCGGGCCCGGGCGGGTACTGCGGGTGCGGGACGGCGATCACGTGCAATCCGGCGGCCGCCGCCGAGCGGAGCCCGTTCGCGGAATCCTCGACGGCCGCGCACCGCTGCGGGGCGCGGCCCAGCCGGCCCGTCACCGCCAGATAGATGTCCGGAGCTGGCTTGCCGTGCGGGACCTGTTCGGTGGACATGACGGCAGCGAAGCACTCCCGCAGGCCCGCGCTGTCCAGGACGGTGTCGATCAGGACGGGTGGGGAAGAACTCGCCAGCCCCAGCGGCCACCGCGCCGCCAGCCGCCGGACCGCGGCCACGGCGCCGGGCAGGAACGGCACCTGTTCCCGGTACCTGGTGCCCATCTGCCCGATCACCTGCGCGGCGACTTCCTCCGGCGGCAGGCCGGTACCCAGGTCATGACTGAGATAGCGTGCCCATTCCCCGGTGCTCATGCCCATCAGCCGCAGCTGTGCGTCCGGGGCCCAGCGGCCGCCATGCGCGGCCACCACCTGCCGGCGCACCTGCTCCCATACCGGCTCGGAGTCGACCAGCACCCCATCCAGGTCGAACACGACCGCCTCGATCACCCGTCCACCCTGCCTTGCCCGGCGAGGCCGGGCAAGGTCGCTACGCGGGCTGCGTTTGCCGGTGCCGGATGGAGCCGTCGGCCAGAATGTCGCCGTCGGGGCACCGCCATTGGATCCTGCCGCCTTCGAACTGCTCCTGGTATAGCGACGCGTACACGCCGTCCTGGCGCAGCAGGGATTGGTGAGTACCGGATTCCACCACGTGCCCGGCGTCGATGACGTTGATGACGTCGGCGTTCACGATGGTGGACAGGCGGTGGGCGATGGCGATGGTAGTCCGTGACCCCATGAGGGCATCGAGAGCGTTCTGGACCTCGCGTTCGCTGGCCGTGTCGAGCGCCGAGGTTGCCTCGTCCAGGATCAGGATGCGCGGGTCGTGCAGCAAGACCCGTGCGATGGCCAGGCGCTGTTTCTCGCCGCCGGACAGGCGGTACCCCCGCTCGCCCACGATGGTGTCGTAGCCGTCGGGGAATTCCATGATCCGATCGTGGATGTAGGCCGCCCGCGCGGCTTGTTCGACCTCCGGCATGGATGCGCCGGGACGGCCGTAACGGATATTGGCCAGGATGCTGTCGTGGAAGAGGTAGCTCTCCTGGGTCACGAAGCCGATCGCGGCGGCCAGCGATGCCTGGCGGGCGTGCCGTACGTCGATGCCGTCGATCTGGACCGAACCGCCGGTGACGTCGTACAGCCGCGGGATCAGGTAGCTGATGGTGGTCTTGCCGGCCCCGCTCGGCCCGACCAGCGCCACGAGCTGGCCGGGGTCGGCGTTGAAGCTGACGCCCGCTAGCGCGTCGGTCGGCACGCCTGGGTAGCGGAAGTACACCTCCCGCAGAGCCACCCGGCCGCCACTGCCGATCACCGGCAGATCCACCGCGTCGGGGGCATCGACGATATCGGGCACCACGTCCAGGTACTCAAACACCCGGTCGAACAACGCCAAGGATGATCGCAGCTCCACCGAGACCTGCAGCAGCTGCCCGATCGGGAAGTACAGCCGGGTCTGCAGCGTGGTGAACGCGACGATGGTGCCCGCGGAGATGTCCGTGCCATGCGCCAGCAGCAGGCCGGAGATCAGGTAGACCGCGGCCGGGGTGATCGACAGGAACGACTGCACGATCGCGTAGAAACCTTGGCCGATCATCTGCTGGCGGACTTCCAGGTCGGCCAGGCGCTGGTTCTCCTCGTGGTAGCGGGCGCTGTCGCGCGCCTGGTTGCCGAACACCTTCGCCAGCAGCACCCCGGATACCGACAGGGTTTCCTCGCTGAGAGCGCTCATCGCCGCCAGCGACTCCTGGGTCGAGCGCGCTACCCGGCGCCGCCGCTCGCCGACCGTCTTCGTCAGCCAGAAAAACGCCGGCACGGTGATGACCGCCACGATGGTCAGCTGCCAGCTGAGGATGATCATCGCGACGATGGTGGAGGTGAAGATGACGACGTTGGCCAGGATGGTCGAGGCAGTGGTGGTGACCACCGACTGGACACCGCCCACATCGTTGGCCAGCCGGGACTGGATCTCGCCGGTCTTGGTACCGGTGAAGAAGGCGAGCGGGAGCGTCTGCAGGTGGGAGTAGAGCCGGTCGCGCAGATCCCGCATGACCAGCTGGCCGACCCGGGTGGTCTCGTAGGTCTGCAGGATGCCGATGGCGCCGTTGATGATCGGCACGGCGGCCATGATGGCGACCAGGATGACCAGCAACTTGAGGTTCGGGCCGCCGTGAACAAACAGTGCGTCGTTGAACACCACCTGGATCAGCAGCGGGTTGATGATGCCGATTGTCGAGGTCACCACGATCAGCGCGATGACCGCGGCCACCTGCGCCCTATAGGGGCGGAACAGCGGCAGTACCCGTCGTGCACTGGCCCGGTTCGCACGGGCAGGCGCGGCCGGATTCCCGCCGGCGGCCGCGGGCAGCGGACCGCGGGCCGTCATACCGCGCCCAACCGTCCCGGCAGCGGTTCCGGCGCAACCACGGCACTGACGCGCAACGTCACCTTCGGCCTCCTCCGCAGCGTGATCTCTTAGGAAAGTCGATAGCACGGCGGCAGTTAGCGCAACGCCGGCGGATGGCGCCGATCACGCGGTAACCGGTTTTGGCCCGGCTTCAGGCCGCGTCGGCGCAGGCGGGCCGCCGGCCCGGCCAGACGAGGAGATGAACAGGGCCGCTACGACGGCCTCAGCGCACGCCGATGTCGGCGTCGCCAGCGTCGCCGCGATCAACTGCCCGCCGCCGCACTCCGCCACAAGTGGAGCTTGACCGCCGATCGTCGGCAGGGCCGAATAGCGTTGGTGGCATGACCGCGCAGCCCGTTGAGCCAGCGGAGTTTGGTTCGCATGAGGTGATCCATCTGGGCGGTGAAGCGGCTGTCGTCGTTCCGGTGGCCGGGTACAGGCGCCTGCGCGCCCTCGAGCGATTGGCGTCTCCGGATGAGTTGGAGGGTGCCGAGGCTGCGGTGGCCTTGGAGGAATACCGGGAGTGGTGCGCGGCTGGGCGGCCGGGCGCTGTCCGGCGTGATCAGGCTCGCAGGCTGCTGCTGGGCGATGACAGGTGACGATCGAGTGAGACGGGCGGGGTCAGTGGGTATTCGTGGCCATCTTTTGAAGGAACTGTAGTGCCACAGACGGAAGGGAATGCCCGGCGATATTGTGTGGCACGTTCAGCCAGTAGCCATTCACGAACCGACTGGTGTCGTGGTAGGCCTGCCATAGTTGCCCGGCTGTGCCGACGTGGCCGCTTGGGCTGGTGCTGAGCCCCATCAGCAACTTTGCTCGCGGGTTGATCTGATGGAGCAGGGCGGCGGCGGCCTGGGCGTCATGGGAGTAGATGACTGTGCCCTGCATCAGCTGGTCCTGGATGTCCAGATAATCGGCATAGCGGCCGCATTTCATGAGCCCGGCCCGGGCGAACTGCCGGAACCATTCGCCGTTCGCGGGCCGTGGGCCGGATAGATCGAACCCGGGGCTGGCGATATATTCCAGCCCATGCTGGTGCAGCAATTGCGCCGTCATTCGGCAGTACCGCACCGGATCTGCCAGCTCGGCGGCCGGGGTGCCGGTGGATCGCTCGTTGTCATACACAACGGCCCTGGTGTCAGCCGCGATGTGGTGGTTGGCGATGGCCTGGGCAAGACCGGCATAACTACTGAACACCTGGATGCGGGTGGCGTTGCTGAGCGGCTTCGCCCTGGCCCTGGGGGTCGACACCAGGTTCTGCGGCCGGTTGACGAAGTCCAGCAGCTTCCGGCTGGCCCCGGCGGCCTGCATGTCCAGCACGGCGCGGTCCAGGAACATCAAGGCGATCCGGTGCTGTGGATGGTGGACCAGCGCCCGTTCGCCATGCGGGCGGCTGGCCCGCCGCGGATGCGCCCGCCGGTGGGGTTTTGGCTTACCGCTGTGGCGCCGTGCGTGATGCGGGGCGTGAGTTGGGAGCGGAATCCACCTGGGCTGGTAGACGGCGGGTGCCGCCGGTGCCTTCACGGCCGGCCTCGGGGGGGCGTGCGCGGCACCCATACCGCCGGCCACGACCCGGGCAACGGCCGGCGCGCCGCCGCCCTGAATCACCAGGTGGGCCCCTGCTGCGATGGGAGCAACAGCTGCTGCCGCTGCGACGAGCATTACCGGAGCGGCCAGAGCCCCCAGCCGCCCGCGACGGCTAGGCTCTGGCATGCTTGCGTTCCGGCATAACCCTGCCCCAAGATCCTTTGTAGCCGCCGTTATTCTGCAAGCTACACTCCCCGAAGCGGATCTACAATAGGCCAGTAAATTGCCTTGCAAAGCGGCGCCGACGGTAAGAACTGCAGCGAAGGTATAGCCGCAAATTGCATCCTTGAGCAAATCACCGGCTCGCCCGGCTCGAACAGATTCCTGATACGCCGCGGGCCAGGGCGCCGCCGCCGGCGTCGCTGGCATAGCCCGGTATCCATCCCGGCCGGCCGCAGCCGCCCCGGGCCAGCCAGGACGCGGCGTGCGAGGGCTTGAGGCCCGTCCTGGCACCGCGGCGCCGTCCGGAGGACCGCGGCACGGCCTGGTTCGTCGTTGTTTTTGCGACAGTGTGTATCACCACGCTGGCCGGGCGGCTCTGCACTGGTAGGAGCAGTGCCGGGGACCTTGGTGCGGTGCCCGGGGATCCGCCTGGCGGGAGGCCCATCAGAATGACTCATAGCGGTACCTGGGACGAAGTGCTTCGCGTCCTGCGCGACCCAATCTTTGCTCTGCTGTTCGCCATCTTCCTGGCGTTCCTCAGCAGCAGGCCCATCCGCCGCCTGATAAGATTTGTATGCTTTATTTCAGCGGTTGTAATTTTGATCTGGCTTGCCGCTCATAATACATCCTCGGCACATATCGAGATTGCCGTGGTGGCGGCCGCGACCAGGGTGGTTCTCACGCTTATCGTGGCGGTGTTCATAGTTGCCATCCTCGCGATAGCCGCCCTGCTGATCATGTACTTTAAAACCCAGCCGGTTCCTTCGTCGCTGCCCGCTGGACGGTCGGCGTGGCGTGGGCGCTCGTCGCCCATCGAGCACGAGTTTCCATCGCTGATGGCATCGGTGCTGCGGGAATCCTCACTAGGCGATACGGCCGAAGGTGATATCGCTAAGAGGGTCATCCTGGAGGAAGGTGACAGCCTCAGCGGCAACTTCGAGAGGACGGCCCTCCTTCTCGGCGATCTATTTGATGGCCTGGATGATGTCGATAACCCCGTCCAGGTATGCATAGAATTCTTGCGGATCTATTTCTCCGGGCTCTCGGCACATTCCGCCGAGATTAAGAAGGCCCATGAGGAGTGCGGCAAGAGCATCGGGCATATCGCAAACGCCTTGGAGCGAACATCCTACGGTG
>Ga0070734_10004784_pt1 | contig 12551 bp, 15 predicted proteins | sample Coa_R1_8_FD_66444 | JGI IMG/M metagenome (GOLD analysis project Ga0070734, IMG submission 66444) | Surface soil microbial communities from Centralia Pennsylvania, which are recovering from an underground coalmine fire - Coalmine... | ecosystem: Environmental > Terrestrial > Soil > Unclassified ...
CGCAGCGTGGGATCCTCTTCCACGAGCCTCGAAATGGCGGTGCCGAGCTTGTCCTCGTCCGCCTTGGTGGCCGGCTTGATCGCAACCCGGTAGATCGGGTCGGGGAAGTGGATCGGGGGCAGGGAAGCGGTCGCTCCCGGCTTGTGGAGGGTGTCGCCGGTGCGAACGTCGGCCAGCTTGGCCACCGCGCAGATGTCGCCCGCAACCACCTTCTGAACCGGCTCCTGGTGCTTTCCGCGCGGGATGAACAGGTTGTGCACGCGCTCGTCCTTGGCGCTCGTGGCGTTCACGATGTGGTCGTCTGCCTTGAGCGTGCCCGCGAAGATCCGCAGGTAGTTGATTTTTCCGACGAACGGGTCGGCGGTGGTCTTGAAGCAGAGCGACACGAGGGGGCCGTCCGCCTTGGGCGCCGGTCGTTTCTCATCGTCGACGGAGGTGGTCGAGGCAGCGCGGTCGGCGAAGTCGACCGGGGAGGGAAGCTCGCCGCAGATTCGGTCGAGCAGGGTTGCGACGCCGATGCCGGTCGCGGCGGAGCCCAACAAGATCGGAACGACTCGGCCGGTTTCGACGCCCACCAGCAGCCCGTGCTCGATCTCGCTCTCGTTCAAGGTCTCGCCTTCGAGGTACTTCAGAGCGAGCTCGTCGTCGCCTTCCGCGGCGGCATCCATCATCTTCTCGCGCCGCTCGGCAGCTTCCGCCGTGTAGCCCGACGGCACTTCTTCGATCTCCGCTCCGCGGTCTTTGCCTTTGTAAACCTTCATGTTGAGCAGGTCCAGAACCCCGGAAAAGGCGGCCTGGTGGCCGATGGGGATTTGGGTGCTCACGACCTTTCGGCCGTACCGCGCGTGGAGCGTTTCGAGCAAGCCGGGGAAGTCCGCATTGTCGCGCTCCAGCTTGTTGACGAAGATGCAGGTTGCCAGCCCGTGTCGTTGGGCGATGTCGTAAGCGAGCTCGAAGCCGACGTCGAGGTCTCGCTTGGCCTCTGTGACGATGATCATCGACTCGACGACGCGTGCCACGGCGTGCAGGTCTCCAATAAAGTCAGGGAAGCCGGGAACGTCGATGACGTTCACCTTGTGGCCATGCCACTCGAGCGGCGTGATAGACGCGCTCAGGGAAATCTTTCGTTTGTTTTCGAGCGGGTCGAAATCGCTCTGGGTCGAGCCCGCTTCGATGCTGCCGACACGTTCGGTCGCACCGGAGGTGAAGAGCATGTGCTCCACCAACATGGTCTTTCCAGACCCTCCGTGACCGACAATTGCCACATTTCGGATCTTGTCCGCTGTAACTTCGTTCACCAAATCCCTCCGTTGGGTATTTCTTAGGCGGAGCCGCTCGAGCGGCGGTCTTCGGGATGCCGCCGGGCGCCCGCCTTAACGAAAGCATACGCCAACAAGCCCAAACACGGACATGGGCCCTCTTTAAAATTGAGAAAGTTTAGGAATATGGGTCTTAAGTCTAAGATATGTCAAGCCAGGGATACAAGATATTGCAACACTTGGTAGAATGACCGACAATGCCATCGAACTATTTCATCTTCTCCACGGGTGGAGACTGGGACAGCACCACGTTGTACAACAACGGCGACGAGTACATGGCCGACCGGCTTTACATCGACTTGAAGGCAGGGCGGGACGATTTCGGTAACTTCGTGCGCGGCGGCCTCGTCGACGGCAACGCCGACGCTACGGCGATGGTGGTGCCGCAGGGGACGAGTCAGGAGGTCGGAATCTTTCCCGGCAAGATTGATCTCGAGTTCCCAATGCACAAGGTCACGGTGCATAACGACACGCCGCAATTTGCGATCGAATTCACACGCGTGATTCTCGACGGCGCGGACGTCACCGAACAGGTGGTTGACTTCGTCACTGATATAGACGCCGTCAACAACAACGTGCAGGCGTACATCATGCTTTACAAGCCGCACTTCCTCGCCGCCGACGAAGTGGCGACCATCAACCTTATCTAACACGCTCGGATGAAACTACACAAACGTATCGCCGCTCTCCTGTTTGGCGCCCTCCTCGGCGTCGGGCTCGCTCTCCCCGCGTTCGGTCAGGACGCGGTCTCCCACCGCGACTTCGGCAGCTCCAAGTTTTCGGTGCAATCGGGCCGGCTCGGCAGCCTTCCGCATATCGATGCCGACGACTCTCCGGCTCCCGCGCTGCACCTGCAGCCGCGGGGCGGATCGTTTGGAGGCGGCGGCAGAAGCTTTGGCGGCGGCGGTTTTAGCGGCAGCAGCCAGCCGCGGGGAAGCGGTGGCGGCTCGTTCGGCGGCGGCGGCAGCGGCACCGGCCGAAGCGGGTTCGGCGGCACTTCCTCGCCGCGGGCGCCGGGCACTTCCGGCGGGTCGTTCGGCAACGGAGGAAGAGCGTTCGGCGGGAGCGGCAATGCGCGCGGAACGAACATCACGGGCGGAGCGCCGCGAGGCTATACGAGCACCTACTATGGCGGCCGCACGGTCTACTACGCGCCGGCATACGGATGGGGCGGCTACAGCTACGGCTGGTTCCACCCGGCTTGGTACTACTACACCCCGTTCTATCCGGCGTTCTACTACGACCGGCCGTATATCGGCCCCGACGGCTTTTACCACGCGGGAGGCTTCTCGTTCATCCACGCCCTGGGCGGGTTCTGCTGCTGTCCGCTCATTTTCATCGGGATCATCTGGATGTTCAGCCGTGGATTCGGGCGCCGAAGCGTGAAATACACGACCTACAAGTAACGCGCGTAGAACATTGACGTGAGCCTCGAAACGACGTACCCCCGCCGAAAGACCACACCCTGCCGGGTTGGCCCGATCACCATCGGCGGGGGGCATCCGGTCGTCGTGCAGTCGATGATCACCGCCGAAACGCGGGACATCGAGGCTTGCGTCGAGCAGATCATCCAGCTTCACGAAGCGGGCTGTGAGTTGGTCAGGGTCACCACGCCGAGCCTCGGTGAAGCCCAGGCTCTGGAGGAGATCCGCGCCAAGGTCACAGAGCGCCACGGCTACGTACCGCTGACGGCAGACGTTCACCATCAGGGCACCGCGATCGCGGTGGAAGCCGCCAAGCACGTGGACGAGGTGCGGGTGAACCCCGGCCTGTTCGTGTTCCATAAGCACCGGAATGCGGTCGAATACAGCGAGGCGGAGCACGTGGAGGAGCGAAAAGCGATCGAGCAGAGCTTCGCTCCGGTGATCGAAGCCTGCACCAAGCACGATCGTGCGATGCGCATCGGCGTGAACCACGGTTCCCTCAGCGAGCGGATGCTCGTGACGTTTGGCGACACGCCGGACGGAATGGTGGAGAGCGCGATGGAATACCTCCGGCTGTGCGAGCAGCACGACTACCGAAACGTCAACATTTCGCTCAAGGCGAGCCGGGTGCCGGTCATGGTCGCCGCGAACCGGTTGATGGTTCGCAAGATGGACGAGGCCGGCGTGGCCTACCCGCTCCACCTTGGGGTGACGGAGGCCGGTGACGGAGAGTATGCCCGGGTCAAGTCGACGGCCGGCATCGCCACGCTGCTCATGGAGGGCATCGGCGATACGATCCGCGTTTCCCTGAGTGAGGATCCTATTCACGAGATCCCGGTTTGCTACGACATTCTGCAGAGCCTCGGGCTGCGGAAAACCAAGGTCGAGTACATTGCATGCCCAAGCTGCGGCCGAACCAAGTTCAACCTGCCGATGGTGCTTCACCAGGTTCGGGAAGCCACGCGGCACCTCACCGGCTTGGACATCGCGGTGATGGGCTGCATCGTCAACGGCCCCGGCGAAATGGCTGATGCCGACTACGGATACGTGGGCGCCGCCGGCGGAAAGATCACGCTGTACCGAAGGCGGGACATCGTCAAGAACGGAATTCCCCAGGAGCAGGGCGTCGATGCTTTGATCGAGCTCCTGAAGGCCGACGGCGTCTGGCAAGACCCGCCGGAAGGGAAGAGCAAGCCGGCGCTCAAGAGCCTGCCGATGGCCGGAGCCGCCCTTCCGTAGCCATGCCCGGCTCCAAGATCGTCGAAAAGCTCCAAACCTATGGTTTGGGGACCGCATCCCCCGTCGACCTCGCAGCGATCGGCTTTAGTCGCCGGGAGGAGGACGTGGACGCCGGCGAGCCTCGCGCGAAAGAGTTCATCAAAGCCGGGCACCGGCTGCTAAGCCTGACCGATGCAGCTGCCGAAGATGTAAAGCGCCACTTCGGCCTGGAAGGATACGAGGCGTTGCGTGCGATGGCGCTTCTCGAGCTCGGCCGTCGCACCGCGCAGGTAGGGAAGGGGCCGGTTACCTCGATCGGATGTGCCGAGGATGTTTTCCGGCTTCTCCGGGACGAGCTTCGGAACAAGCGGCAAGAGTATTTCTACGCGGTGCTGCTCGACTCCAAGAATAACGTGCTGAAGAAGTGTCAGGTCCACGCCGGGACACTTACGGCGAGCTTGGTCGGACCGAGGGAGGTCTTCCGAGAGGCGATACGCGAAGGCGCCAGCGCATTGATCGTTGCCCACAACCACCCGAGCGGAGATCCCACGCCGAGCCCGGAGGACGTCGAGGTGACACGTAAGCTAAGATCGGTGGGCGAGATGCTGGATATTCCGTTGCTCGATCACGTCGTCGTGGGCGACGAACGCTGGACGAGCCTCGCCGATTCGGGGTTGATGTGAACGAAAACTGGCCCAAGGTTGTCGAGGCACTGCGGTCCGAAGCGCAACGAATGCATGAGGCGCGCGAGGGCGCGTTGACCCGCTCCAGGTTGTTGATCCAGACTTGCGCCAAGTGCATTCGCCACCTCCATCGGGGCCAATTCGACGAGGCGCGGGCGCTTCTCCAATCCGCCAAGGACGCTGCGGAAGCCGCTCGCGAGCCGATTCGCGCCATTCCAGAAATCTATTACGCGGGCTATCTGCAGGACGCGGAAAAGGAGCTGGTCGAGGCGGCGGCCGTGCTAGCGATGATCGCGGGAGAGCCGTTTCCGGCGCCGGCGGACCTCGGCGTTGGCGTTGTGCCGTACCTGCACGGCATCGGCGAGGCGGCCAGCGAAGTTCGGCGTTATGCGTTGGACGAACTGCGAAAGGGAAGGGCCGACGTCGCCGAGGCGATTCTATCGAAGATGGAGACGATCTACGACGACCTGATCACCTTCGACTTCCCCGATGGAATGACTGGCGGGCTTCGGCGCACGACCGATGCGCTACGGGCGGTGATCGAACGCACGCGGAGCGATCTGACGGCAACCGCGGTTCAGCACCGGCTCATCCGGGAGCTCGAAGAGACGCGAAGCCGGCTTCCTACTCGAAAGGAAGATTGACGGGCGGCGCCGGCCGGTCGATCTTGTGCTTTCCGCCGCCCACACTGCCGCCAAAGAACATCGTTTGCCGCGCGGTGGCGCCGTAGTCGAAGACGGCGTACGCGTGGGTCACGAGCGCGACGAGGATTGGAACCAGGATCCCCATGCTGAACTGGTTGTCTGCCCCATGGGGGTGCCAGCCCAACTGGGCCGCGATCGAGTGAAGGAGTCCTTCCAAATCGCGATGGCGAAAGAACAGCCAGAGGATCATCGTGAACCAGATGCCGAAGATGGTCGCTCCCTTGGCGTACCGGGTGAGCGCGATCTGGCCAAGTCCGGGGATGACGGAAAGAAACTGGGCCCACTTATTGCTCGCGGCCATCGCCTCCATCTCGGCAATGGACATCACCGCGCTCGCCCCCACCGCCTTTGACTGGAACACTAGGTTGGCGTGCTTCTTATCGACGTTTACGTTCTTCGGGTCGAGCTTCCGCGCCTTGTCGTAGGTGGCGATGGCTTCGTCAAACTTGCGCTGGTCCGCCAGTTCGTCGCCGAGGAGTTCCAAGACCTCCGCGGAACCGGGGGCGATGCGCGAAGCCTCCGCAAGGAGATCGGAGACGCCCTTGGCGTTCCCCCGCATTTTCTCCACCCGGGCCTGCTGTATGAGCCGATCCGCCTGCTCCTTCTCCTCGAGGGTCGGTGGCGCCGCGAGCGGCTCCGGAGGTGCTTGCGCCTCCTCGACTTTCAGCTTTGAGAGCCGTTCCTTGAGCCCTTGGATGCTGAGAGCAAGCGCCGACTTGAGATCGTTGTCGGTGACCGCGTCGTGCTTGACCTGCAGCCGCTTGAGGTCGGCTTCGAGCGCGGCACGCGCCTCGCTCGACTCCAGGGTCGAAGCAGGCGCCGTGGCGTCCGTACCCTTCTCCGCGTCCAGCTGGACAAGCTCTTCTTCGAGTGTTTGAATCTTTAGTCCGAGCGCGGCCTGAAGGTCTTTGTCGCTCGCGGAGGAGTGTTTGGCGCGCAATCGCCGAAGCTCGGCAACCAAGGCGCCGCGCCGCTCTTCAGCGGGATTCAGCATCACGTAGAGAGACGCTATTCGCCCCAGGTTTGGATCGGCTCATGCCAGATCAGGCGACGGCTTCATGGTGTTCCAGAACGTTTCCAGGTCGAAGAACTGCCGCTGCTCCTCCCGCATGACGTGAAAGATCACGTCTCCGTAATCCTGGAGCACCCAACCTGTTCGGTCGCCCTCGGTCCGGAGCGGCCTCGACTTGAGCTCGGCCATCTTCTCAGCGACGCGCTCGGCGATGGCGTCTACGTGGCGGTCGCTGTTGCCCGAGCAGACGATGAAGAAGTCCGCGACGGAGGTTTTCGCGTGAACGTCGAGCATTTCGATGCGCTCGGCCTTCATGTCGTCCGCGGCCGCGCAGATTTGCTCAGCTTTCTCGTTGGATGTCATGCGCTATACAGGTGGTGCTGCTGGATGTAAGCGTACACCGGTTCAGTAACAATTCGGTTCACCGGACGCCCGGCTTGCAGTCTGTCTCGGACCTCGGTCGACGAGACCTCGACCGGCGTCATCGGAATGATATCGATTCGGTCATGGAACTCGACGGGCACGCGACGAAGGAGCGTGGCCTCATCGACGGGCGGGCGCACGGCGACCCCAAGCCGACACAACCTGAGCAGCCGCTGCGGCTGCTTCCACTCGGCGATGTGCGTTCCCGCGTCTGCGCCGACGAGAAACCAATACTCGCCGGGCTGGGCGACGCTCAATTCGGTCATCGTCTCGACCGCGTAGCTCAGGCCGCCGCGAACTACCTCGACGTCGCAGGCGGCCATCTTGGGCTCACCGGCGATCATCGCCTGTACCATCGCGAGCCGGTGGCGACCGGAGCTCGCCTTCACGCCGAGCTTCATCGGATTGCGGCTGGTGGGGACGAAGAGAACCTCGTCCAACTCAAGCGCAGCCAGCGCGGCTCGCGCCAAGGCAAGATGGCCGAGGTGGGGCGGGTCGAAGGTTCCGCCGAGCACGCCGATCCTCATCGGGGGTCCTCGAATTCGAACTCCACGTCGCCAACCCGAACGGTGTCACCTTGGGCGGCGCCTGCTTCTCGAAGTTTATCGATCACGCCGATTCGCATAAAGCGCCGGTGAAGGTTGCGAATTCCCTCGTCGTTGTCCAACTGCGTCATCTGCACCATCCGCTCGATGCGCTTGCCGGTAACCCTGAATCCATCTTTGAGGCGTTCAACGTCCCAGGAGTCATCGGTTTTGCGGGGCAAGGGGGCTAGCACGGCCGGGGTTTCGGCGGGGGCGTCATTAAGTGCCTCGACGATTGCGCGAAGCAGTTCCTCGAGCCCAGCACCGCTGACGCCCGAAATGGGGAAGACTCTTCGTCCCGTCTCTTCCAACCGGCCCTTCAACTTCCGAATCGCCGAGGCGTCCAGCAGGTCGATCTTGTTTAGCGCGATCAGCCGAGGCAGGTTCGACACTTCCTCAGAATAGAGTCGCAATTCTCGCTCGATCAGTTCGTAATTGGCGATCGGATCCGAATCGTCGATAGGGAAGCAGTCGACAACGTGGACGAGCACCCGATTTCGTTCGACGTGGCGGAGAAACTGGTGGCCCAGACCTACCCCCGAGCTGGCTCCGGAGATCAGGCCCGGCATGTCGGCGACCACGAACGTTTCGTCGTGAAACTTCACAACCCCGAGATTCGGAATGATGGTGGTGAAGGGGTAGTCGGCGACCTTTGGCCGCGCCGCCGATATTCGTGAAATCAGCGTGCTCTTTCCTGCATTTGGCAGCCCGACCAGGCCCACGTCTGCAATCAGCTTGAGTTCTAACCTCGCGAGAATCCGCTCTCCCGGTGCACCCTTCTGGGCAAAATTGGGAGCCTGACGGACGGACGTGGCGAAGTGAAGGTTGCCCTGACCTCCCTTGCCGCCGGCGCAGATCACGTGGCGCATGCCGTGGAGCCTGAGATCGACCACCCGCTCGCCGGTCTCAGAGTCGGTTACCACGGTGCCGACCGGAAGCTTGACTTCGATCGACTTGCCGTTCCGCCCGCGCTTGTTGCCGACACCGTGCTCTCCGCTTTCCGCGACGAACTTGCCGGCAAGCTTGACATCGAAAAGGGTGCGGCGCCCTTTGTCCGCCAAGAGAATGACGTCACCCCCTCGCCCTCCATCGGCGCCGTTCGGCCCGCCGAGAGGTACAAACTTCTCTCGGTGAAAGCTGACTGCGCCGGAACCGCCTCGGCCGGATGTGAATTCCACCGTGGCCTCGTCGATGAAGGTCATGGCGCGTCGCTCTCCTCATCGAGCATCCCGGGGATCGGCTGGATGACCAACATTCGATCCACCAGGTCGACCTCTTTCACAAACTCCTTGACGAACGGAACCATCAACGACCCAATCGCAAGAACGTCCTGGGCCGGATAGGGAAGAACATCCTCAACCGTTCCCAGCGACTTGCCGTCCGTGGTGAGGACGCCGCACCCGATCAGGTCGCGGACCATGAACTCCCCTTCTTCCAGTTTTGGCGCCGTGTCGGGCGCCTCCAACGTCTTCCCACGGAGCGCCTCGGCTTCCGTGCGATCACGTACGCCCTCGAGCCTGATCATCAGCCGGTTCTGATGAACGGAAGTCGACCGAACGGTAACCCAGCTGCCATCAAGCCGGAGGCGTGAACCCTCCGTTATCCGGTCGGGGAAGTCGGTCAGAAGCTCAAGCTTTAGGTAGCCCTTCAGGCCGTGTGCCCCTACGATTCGAGCCACCGGCACGAGTGGCATGGGGCCCTAATCGGTGACGATCTTGACGAAGGCTTTTTCGCGGGACTTGGCCGCGACGGCACTCACAACGCATCGTATCGCGGAAACGACCCTTCCGCTCTTGCCGATCACCTTGCCTACATCGTCGGGGGAGCAGCGGATGAAGAACGTGCGGGCGCCGGCTTCCTCTTCCTCGTCGATCTCGATCTGGTCTGGATGCTCGACCACCGACTTGACGAGTTCCTCAACGAATGGGCGGTAGCTCATGGCTTAAGCTTCCGCCGGAGCGGCTTCCGGCTCCGAGTCGGCTACAGGGGCTTCAACCGTGGGCTCGGCCTGGACTTCCTCGGCTGCGGCCTCAACCGCCGGCGTTTCCGCCACCGGGGTTTCTGCGATGGGCTCCTCCACCGGCGCCTCGGCAACCGGCTCCGGTGCGGGCGCCGGCGCGGGTTCGGCCGGGGCCACCGCAGTTACGGCGGAGGGCTTTGAAATGGATGCGGTTCGCTTATCGAGGAAGCTGTACTGCTTCTTAGCGTTCGGGCGCGCCTCGAAGAAGCGGGGAAGAATGCCCACCTTGTTGAGCAGGTAAGCAGTGGTCTCCGTAGGCTGGGCGCCTTCGTTGAGCCAATAGAGCGCCCGCTCTTCGTTGATGTTGATCAGGGCGGGCTTGACGACCGGATCGTACTGGCCGAGCGTTTCGACAAAGGCGCCATTTCGGCCCGCGGTGCTCTTGGCAACCACGACCCGGTAGAACGGTCGGCCCTTCGTGCCTATACGTCGCAATCGAATCTTAACCATGCAGCTCTTAAGTGTTCCTCTTTCGCCCGTTTACTTACGGCGGCGGCGCTTGCCGAACCGTTGTTGAAGCTGGGTGAGTTGCTTCATATTGCGGCGCATGTCGTACAGTTGCTTGATCAGGGCATTGACTTCTTCAACGCTCGTGCCTGAGCCTGCCGCCACGCGCTTACGCCGCGAACCGTTGATTATATCCGGATTGGAGCGCTCCTTTGGCGTCATGCTCAGAATGATCGCCTCGATTCGGTTCATCGAGCCGTCGTTGATCCGATCCAGCGCCTCTTCCGGAATCTGGGCGCCGAGGCCCGGAATCATCTTAAGCAGGCCACGAATTCCGCCCCCGCCGGCGGTCATTTTGCGCATCGTGGCGAACTGGGAGAGCATGTCGTGGAAGTCGAGGTTGCCACCCCGCATCTTCGCTTCGATGCCGACCGCCTCTTCCTTGTCGATCGCAAGCTCCGCCCGCTCGATAATGCCGAGCACGTCGCCAAAACCCAGAATTCGTTCCGCCATCCGGGTCGGATAGAAGAGGTCGAGGGCTTCGACACCCTCGCCCACGCCGATGAAGCGGACCGGCACGCCGGTAGCCGCCCGAACCGAGAGTACGGCGCCACCCCTGGTGTCGCCGTCGAGTTTGGTGAAGATCGCGCCGGTAATGGTCACGCTCTTGTGAAAGGCCTCCGCGACATGGACGGCCTCTTGGCCTGTCGTGGAGTCGAGGACCAACAGGCTCTCGGTCGGACTCATCGCCTTGGAGATTTGCGTGAGCTCGGCCATGAGCGGCTCGTCAATTGAGAGCCGGCCGGCCGTGTCCACGATGAGCACGTCGCGCAGGAGGTGCTTGGTTCGCTCGAGGGCGCCTTTGGCCACGGCGAGCGCGGTGTCGCCGTCTCTGCCGACAAAGACAGGAACGTCGATCGACTCGCCGAGAACCTCCAGTTGCTTGATTGCCGCCGGCCGTTGCCGGTCGCAGGCGGCCAACACCGGCTTCTTTCCCTGAGTGACGAGCCACTTGGCGAGCTTGGCCGCCGTCGTCGTCTTTCCCGAACCTTGAAGGCCGCACAACAGGATCACCGTGGGCGGTTGCGAGCCGTAATTGAGGCGCGGCGTCTCCTCGCCGCCCAACATTTCGACAAGGGCATCCCGCACGATCTTGACGATCGTTTGGTCCGCGGTCAGGCTGCTGAACAGATCCTCGCCGACGGCCCGTTCCTTGACGGTGGCGATAAACGCCTTTGCGACCGCAAAGTTGACGTCCGCCTCGAGGAATGCCACGCGGACCTCGCGAAGCATCTCGGCAACGTCGTCCTCGGTAAGGCGTCCCTTGCGGCGCAGGCCCGTGAATATGGTGGATAGACGCCGGGTCAAGTTGTCGAGCATCCGTTGAGAGTTTACCGGCGGGCCAGCCACCATTAAATTTGCTTAATTCTTAGTCTCACGAACGGAACCGCTTCAACCGAACCTCTGTTGTAAGGAGTCAAAAGAACTGATGGATTCGACAACGGAGACGAAAACCACCAAGACCGCCGCGCTTGTCACGGCCGGCGTCCTCGCGGGCGCTGGCATCGCTACGCTTGCCACGCTTTGGTTGACACGCAAGGGCCCGTTCTCAGGGCGCGAACTTTCGCTAAACTCACTGCTCGACAATTGCGACCAGGCTGCCCAGCAGCTCGAGAACCGGCTTCTCCGGACTGCCTGAACCCTCACAAGAATATTCTGATAATCATTATTATGAATATTCGCTATTGAGATCCCCTCTTCCCCGCGCCTGCACTATCGTGCGCCGTGAGTCGTCGCGGCGCTGGTAGCCTATGTGCGGCATGCTCGCGGTTTTGGGGCCACAAATGCTTCCGCTGATGGCGGCGACTGGCGCGTTCCTCATCGCTGGGGGCTTTCTGCTCATCCGCCTTTCGCTGAAGGCCGCGAAGGCCAGCAAGAAGGACGACCAGTAGGCGCTGGCCTCGCCCGCCGGTCCGAGTGATTGCATGCCATAATTCCCCCCCGATGGATGTTTGCGGGGCGTGCGGTACCGAGGGAAAGCGGACCGCGCACCGGGCTCGAGAGCTCATGCTCGGCATCCACGACGAGTTCACCTACGCCGAGTGTCACGCGTGTGGCGCGCTGGAGTTGGTCGATATTCCCGAGGATATGGGCCGCTACTACCCGGCTGCGTACTACTCGTACGCCGACGTTCAGCCGCGTTCAGCACGTGAGAAGCTCAAGCTTTTCGTCAAGGGCCGGCTTGTGGCGTCGGTTCTATCAAGCGAGGGCAGCACCATGGATTTCGCGGCGTCCATTGGTGGAAAGGGGTTGAAGGACAACCCTCGCGGGCGGGAGTGGATCAACCCCCTCAAGGGACTGGTCGCGGCAGGAATCCGGCAAGACAGCGCCTTCCTTGACGTTGGGTGCGGGAGCGGCCACCTACTGAACTCCCTTTGGGCATCCGGCATGCGCTCGATTGCCGGGATCGACCCGTTTCTTCCGGAGGACGCCAAGCCGGGCAGGGTTCCCATCTACCGGGAAACCGTGTTCACCCACAAGGGAGCCTACGACGCGATCCTCTTCAATCACTCCTACGAGCACCTGGAGAAGCCGGTGGACGTCCTTGTCGCAACCTCGAGGCTCCTGAAACCCGGTGGTCACGTCATCATCCGCATTCCGGTGGCGGACTCTTACGCGTGGAAGCACTACGGCGTCTGCTGGTACCAGCTCGACGC
>Ga0070734_10004785_pt1 | contig 12551 bp, 8 predicted proteins | sample Coa_R1_8_FD_66444 | JGI IMG/M metagenome (GOLD analysis project Ga0070734, IMG submission 66444) | Surface soil microbial communities from Centralia Pennsylvania, which are recovering from an underground coalmine fire - Coalmine... | ecosystem: Environmental > Terrestrial > Soil > Unclassified ...
GGTTCCGACCTGGATGTCGGAGGTGACGCCACGAGCCGTGAAGTGCCATTGGGTAATGTTGTCGTGGTAGTCGAAGGAGACGGAGGCATCTCCATTTCCATCGGTGACGACGGCGGGCATCCAATAGGCCGTATCAGCAAACCGGCGGCGTACCGTCGCATCGACAAGGGAACCCAGGACGCCGCTCTGATCCGGAGTGAACCCGTTTGATTCCTTCTGGCTGCTCGGATCGGCTCTGGCGATCGGCTGAAAATTGTTAATACCGCTGGCGGCCGCTTGCCCACGTTGGCTTTGTAATTCACGAAACGCCTGTTCTCCCTCGGCTGTATCCGGGACGCGAACCACGATGGAATTATCGTCGGAAAGGGCAATGACATCTCGACCCGAGGGAGGTCCGCCGGCCATGCCACCGCTGCCCGCTTGCCCAAAACCCCCTGGCGATTTACGCGCGGTGGAAGGCAGGTAGGGCAGATAGTCCGGCATCCAGGTGCGCATAGGCCGATCATCTCCCGGCCAGCCGACACCCTCGGGAAACGGAAGCTCCTGCCGTTCCCGAGAAGGAATGGCAGGAGCCACAAGGATCTGTTCCAGCATGGTTGAGGTCGAATCGCTCTGGGGTACGGAACTCGGGATACGGAACCCATAGAAGAACGCGCGGATGTCGGGCGTTCTGTCCGGTTGCATGGCGAGGAGCGCTTCGTCCACAATGCCCAGGTTCACCTCGCCTCTAACGGGTTTGCCATCCGCTCCGACCGCATGGATCTTGAAGGTCGCGTGTTCGCCGGGTTTGTATTGGGCCTTATCGGGCGTGACCGTCAGCGCGAAAATGCGGTCCTCGGCAGGAACGCCTACGGATGCTTCGGTTTCGGAGACCCTGCCATCCCACACCACGGTGGCGACAAACTGCGCGTTCGGAATATAGTCGTCATGGATCGGCACGGTGATGATGGCCGAGCGACCGGGCACGAAGATCGTACGATACCTCTGGATGCCGCCGATTGCCTGCTCCGTAAAGAGGACGTAACAATCCCGCTTCGGCGTCACGAGCAGCAGCCGCGCGGTATCGCCCACATGGTAATCGCCGTATTCCGGGCGCATTTCAAACCGGGAGTCCTCATCGTAGATATGGTTGTCGAAGTTGGGGCCGTAGACCAGCGTATGGAGGCTGGTCTGGATTTCGTGCCCCCAGGCATCCTTAGCCGTGTATTCCAGGCGATACTCGGCAGCGATCTCCGGATGCCAGTAGACCAGAGAATTGCCCTCCTGTGCGGCATCGGTCGTGGCGATCAGGACGCCGTCTCTCTCCTCACGGGGTGGAACGTATTTGACGAGGATCCGCTCTTTGCCGGTCTTGGGGTCCTTTACCCGCTGTTCGGGGACCTCCGGGATCTGTCGCCAGAGGGTGATCTGACCCTCCGCACCGAAGGGCCGGTCGTTGCCGTCGCGTGTGCGGACTTCGAGCTTCAGGGCATCGCCCAGAAGCAGGAAATGGCGGTCCGTATGCATCCAGGCATGGAACTGGAGCGCGTTGGCGCGTGCGGTTCCGGAACCGGTCACCTGGCGGCGCGTATCGTCGGTGACCGTGACCCCGATCGAAAAGTACTGATCGGCATCGGCGGCGGGATTGCTCTTAGAGCCTCGGGGCGTCCTGGGAGGATCGGTCGGAAACTCGATCTGCGCTTCGCCCTGCGCGTTGGTCGTTACATCACCCTCCCGATACGCGGTGTCGGGCGCGCCCCAGTAAGAGTAATCCCGTCTCCTGCCGAGGTTGCTGTAGGGATCGGGATTGAGATCATCCGTGGGCCTGTACCAGGCGAGCCGTGGAGGGAAAGGAGGCACATGTAGATAAGGAACGCGGAGGACCTTGTAGTGCACCATAGCGTTGGCGACAGGCACTCCGAAGAAGTAGCGGGCCGCCACCGTCACCTTCAGCTTCTCCCCGACGCGCACCTGCGCTTTCTCCGGAGTGACGGTTACCGTGAACTCCGGCTTCTTGTACTCCTCCACGCGGAATCGGGTGTCGCCATAATCGAAGGTATCCGGAGCCATGACTGCTTTCGGCGTCTCTGCGGATACCGTATAGTCCCCTAGCGCTGCATCGTTGGGCAGTGGAAAGGTGTCGTTGTAGGAGCCGAAGGCGCTGAGCGTGACCTCTTTTCGGAGGAGTTCGCCACGGGGGCCGCTGAGGAGGATGGCGATGGTTTTGTTAGCGGCAGGGTGGTAGCGGCCCGGCAGGCCCTGTGTCATTACAACACGATAGTGGACTTCCTGGTTGGGGCGATAGAGAGGGCGGTCGGTGGTGATGTAGGCGCGGAAGGCCCGCTCGCCGCTCGCTATCGGGACGCCTTCGTCGTTGGTATCGTAATTGGTCGGGTTTGTGAGGGCATAGCGATTGCCGCCGGCACAGGCAAAAACCTCGCAAACACGGCGCATCCAGCCATGGTTCTCCTCATGGAAGGGCGTCGGCAGCTTGGCATGAAATATCCCGGAGGCATCCGTGGTACCGGCGGTATAGACGGCATCCCGCGCCTCGCCGCCTTCATAAATGTGAACCGGCTCCCAGAGGGTGAGTTTGACTTCGGGCAGCGGTTTGCCGGTAAGCGCATCGGCGGTATAGACCAGGACGGAATCCTTGTCCACTTTCTGGACGAGGGTCATGTCGCTAACCAGTGCAAGGGTGGTCGAACGGATCTCGTCGTGGCCCTCGGGGTGGGCCTCGATGATGTACGCACCGAGGGTATCGAGCGGGGTCGTCACCATGTTCTCGGCGAAGTTGTGTTTGCCGTTGTTGCTGGTCGTCGCCGTCCACTCCACGACCTTCTCCTTATGGTAGGCCGCCACCACTTCCGGCACGGTGAAATAGTCGCGAATATTCTCGAACGGCGGATGGTAGGCTGGATCTTCCGGCTTCGCTGCCACATGGCCGAAGATGGTTTCCGGATGGATACGGTACGCGGTGAAATGGACCAGCGAGATATTGTGGGTCTTCAGGGTAAGGACCAGGGGTTTGCCGGGCTGCGTAGCGAGGGGAGTTTCCAGGCTCATCCCCGGCTGCAGCAGCACATCCATCCGTCTTCGGGCAATGACGGCCCAGCGGCTATTCGGATAGCGGGTAAGGAAGTCGGAATAGGCGTTTAGGGCACCCGGGAGATCTCCCTTCTGTTCTATCCAGTTGGCAATCGTAAAGGCGATTTGATCCGCTTCCGGGTCGTTGGGATAGCGTTTTAGTGTCTCTTCCAGGAGCTGGATCGGGTCTGTCACGATGTAGGGAATGGTGACCCAGGGTACGCGCACCCAGCGCCTGCCGACATAAGCAAACGGATTCCAAGTCATCTGCTGCCGGAGGTCCAGGATGAAGGCGGCCTCGGCCAGACGCGCCAGGACGGTCTGATGGCGGTTGCTGCCGGGTTGGGCGGAATCGAGCGCGATGATCTGCTGGTAGAGGTACATCGTCTGTTTTGGAGAGGGCCAGCGGGGATCGAAGGGCTCCGTCGGGTTGAGATCCCAGTCTACGCTTGCGCCATCGAAGCGACCGGAGTCTCGCATCGTTCGGCTGAGGTTCGCCAGATCGAAGTTGAGTTCGATCTCATCGGCAGTCAGGCTGCGGCGCTCCTCCGGAGCGAGGCGCGCACTCCGAAACCGATCCATCAATTGCTTTGCGCGGTAGAACGCCTCGAATTGCTTGGCGCTGTCTTCTGCCCGCAGATCCAGGCGTTTCGGCGTCTCCTTGCCCTCCGATTTCGGGACGTCGTTCCCCCGAACGATCTTTTTCCCAACCCGATAGCCGTTATGGGAAACCGTCGCATAGAGGCGGCCTCGCCAGATCTGCGCCCGCGCCTCCCAGAGGGTATTGCGGTAAGCTTTGACGTAGTCTTCCATCGCCGAGACCGCACTATCCCACTCCCTTTCGCGAAGCAGAACGATGGCAATGCGCAGCTCCAGTTCGGGCCGTTCGGGCAGCTTCGGATCGGCAGCCAGCGCCTTGCGATACGCCTCTTCCGCAAGCGAATAGGATTTTTCGTCCCAGTGCCTATTGCCCTGCTGCACCAGTTCTTTAGGGGTCTGGCGGGCCAGCACAGGCCGGACCAGCCAGCCGACAGCGCAGAGCGTGAGCAAGAGCAGCAAGAAAACGCGGATAAGGAGGCGCTTCTGAAGGTATGGCATGGTCGGCCCTCTCCAGTCTGTGAGGAAGGTTACGTCAGCGGACAACGTGTCATTTGTTAGGCGACGAAACCCCCGAAAAGGTTACGAAATGTGCTTGGTGAACCCGGTTCAAGGGGATTTTGGCCCACCTCGATGCACCCGGTCACAGGTTCGCTGTGAGTTTGTGTACACCTCCCTGAAATCGGTGAACTCTGGTAAAAGGGGTCCGTCGAAAGAACCATAACCGAACCGATACGAGAAATGAAGAGAGCACGGACACGAAAGTACCGGCGGAGATGAGTGAAGGAGAATACGACCATGAAAACCTACAACGCGAACGTACTGAAGATCGTTGGGATCGCCACCCTGCTGTTGAGCACCGCAGCCATCATTCCGGCAAACGCCGATGAGCGCCATGACGACCGCGGACAAGTGGACATCAAGATCAACAAGAATATCCAGGTAGACTTGAAATTCGGTGACCGGCGGGACGGACAAGACTGGAACCGAGACCGTGACGGAGGCCGGGACCAGAAGCGCAACAAAGACCAGGGGCGCGACCGCGATCCCGGCTATGAGAAAGACCGCGATCAGCATGGGGATTGGAATCGCGACCGCCGCTGAGGGCAATCTTGCGCTGACTACATTCTGGGCACAGTAGGCATATTCCGGCCACAGAGCCGGTTGACATAGAATGGCAAGTTACCTATAGCCAACAGCCGGAGAGAACGAGGTTCCCTCCGGCTGTTCGTCATGCTTACCATCCTGGCCGGCAACGACGGGGCTAGAGCAGTATTTGTTATCCACGGCCGGGAGGGAGCGCCTTGGAGAGTGTGTTCCCGGCAAAATTGGTGAGGGTCGTTCCATCAATAAGATATAACTGTTCCAGGTTTTCGGCTACATTTGCTCGCAGGATCGCCGCATCCAGCAGAAAGGCGGTGGAGATGGCGGCCACGAGCAGCGGAGTATCCAGCATGGCTGCTGTAATGCCCAGCAGCTTCAAAAGGGCGAGCGTGCTCTGGCCGGTCGTCGCGATCTTCGCCAGGGCGGCGGAGAACGCCACCGAATCGGCAGGCCGCAAGGATTGCAGCGCGGAGAGGGAGCCGGAAGCGGCGATATCGGGATTCATCAGCGCCGCCGTAAACAGCGTCTTGACGTTGGTGACCTGGGAAAGTTGCAATGCAGCGCCGACATCGTGTACCTGATTGAGGATATAGCCCTCCCTGGGAACCGTGCCATTGAGATCGTTGATGATATCGCGGGTCGCGCGATGGGAAGCAACGAAACCCAATAAGGCGTTGAGAACCGGGTAGATGCGTGGCGCCGGTCGGGAGGTGACCGACTTGAAAGGCGAGGATTGGATGGTGTAGGTGTCGCCCGAGAAAGTGAGCGTACTGCCGCCGACCGGGTTGCCTTTCGTGTCGGAGACCGTCAGCGTCAGGGCGGTGTCGCTCTGCCAGTCGAAGGTGATGCGCACGGCGCCACTGGTGTCGGTGATCAGCGAGGGTCTGCCGGAGGCATCGAAAATCAGTTGGGCGGATTGGTTGGGGTCGGTCTGCCAGACAGCAGCCTGGGTTACCGCGATGGGGTCGCCAAACGAATCTTTGACGCCCCAATAGACGGCGTTGAAATTCGTCCCACCGATATCGGAGACGTCCATCATGGTTCCGACCAGTTGGTTCCCGCTGGTCCCCACGGATTGCTGGTGGGCATAGACGAAGACGGCCTCATTCGGTTCCAGTCCTCCCGATTTTCCGCCGCCGGTCGTCTGTACGGCGCTGGACGTGCCGCCGCCGGATCCGCAACCGCCAAGCAGGGGGGCGCAGCTTAGATAGAGCAGCCCTCGGCCTGCTGCCGCCAGCGCCTCACGCCGGCTCGTTTGTCTCTCCTGCTCCACTTCGGGCTTTCCCTCCTCACTCTTGCCAGGATATTGTGTCATGGTTGCGTAGAATTCCTCCCTGAAACGCAATGATGGAGTGCTGCGTCAATCAAAAAGAAGAGAAGGGCAATACTTGAACACGTGGAAGGAGATCGCCGCCATGACCTCGCAAAACCAGCCTGCCGACCAGGAAGTGCAACACAATGGGCACTCTCCCGGTCCGACCATCGCGCTCAGCCCCGCACAGCAGAAGGCCTTCGAAGGTCTGATGCATTTCCTCCCTCTCGGCAATGTGTTTGTCTTCTCGGGAGGTATCGGCAAGGGCAAGACCACCGTGCTGCGCCACCTCCACGCGACGCTTGGCGGCGCGTATCTGACCCTCAAAGATTTCATTGACGCCCAGCGCGATCAGAACCCGCTCGCTATGGAGGAGACCTTCGAGCGCCTGCTGATGCAGACCCTGCAGGCCCACGATACCGTGATCCTCGACGATCTGGACTTGATCTACGGGGTTGTCTGCGACTGCGGATATACCGCCTACCCACGCAAAGGCTTTCTCGATGCACCCCTCACCATGCTGGCGGTCTACGCGGCGGAAGCGGGCAAAAAGCTGATTTTCGGCAACCACCGCAATCTGGCCCAACCCATTTCCGAGCGGGCTTATCGAACAGGTATCCACGACTTTGAGGCCGGGGACTACGCGTTTCTCTGCAGCCGCTATCTGGATGCAGAACTGGTGCAGCGCCTGGACTTCGCCAAGATCCATCGCTTTGCCCCCAACCTCAACGCGCACCAGCTTAAGAGTGTGTCCGCATGGTTTCAGTTCTACCGAAAAAGGAAAGTGGATACGGAGGCGTTTATTGACTATCTGCGCTCCCAGCAGATGGCGAGCAATGTGGAGCTGGGCGAAGTCCAGGCCGTGGACCTGCACACCCTCAAAGGGGTGGACGACGTGATCCGCAGTCTGGAGGCCAATATCATTCTGCCGCTGGAAAACGACGAACTGGCGATGGAATTGGGGATCAAACCGAAGCGGGGCGTGCTGCTGGCCGGGCCTCCCGGAACCGGCAAGACCACCATCGGACGCGCCCTGGCGCACCGGCTCAAGAGCAAGTTCTTCCTGATTGACGGCACCGTGATCTCCGGCACACGCGAGTTCTATGGGCGAGTGCATCAAATCTTCCAACTGGCGGAGCAGAACGCGCCCTCTGTGATCTTCATCGATGACAGCGATGTGATCTTTGAGAGCGGTTCGGAGGGCGGCCTGTATCGCTATCTGCTCACCATGCTCGACGGCCTGGAGAGCGAGAGCGCAGCCCGCGTCTGCGTGATGATGACGGCCATGAATGTCGGCAACCTGCCCCCGGCCCTCATGCGCTCCGGGCGTGTGGAGCTCTGGCTCGAAACCCGCCTGCCGGATCGGGAGGCGCGCGCCGCCATTCTCCGGGAACAGGCGCTCACCCTGCCCGCCTCCCTTTCCACGCCGGACATCGCACAACTGGCCGAGGCCACCGAAAACATGACCGGGGCGGACCTCAAGCGGCTCATCGAAGACGGCAAACTGCTCTACGCCTACGACCGCTCACAAGGGCTTCCCATGCGCCCCACGACCGAATACTTCCTGGCAGCGGTCGAGACGGTCCAGGCCAACAAGGAGCGGTATGCCGAGGCCGAGGCGCTGGCCCGGCAGCAGCGCCCGCAGCGCCCGCCCTGGTTCGACGTCATGAGCAGTATGGCCATGATGGGGATGAGTTACGAGGAGTAGTGAATCAGGGCAACCCCAGAGGGTTGCCCTGAAATCGAGATGTTGCGCCTATTGGAATGCGATCGGGTTGAGACAATGCGTCCCTCTTAGTGGTTGGGTTTCGGGGCATTATCGGTCAGATAGGCTTTGAGTTTCTGAAGGTCGGCGTCGGACCAGCGCGGGGCGGTCTTGTGGATCAGGTTTATAAAAGCCTGGATCTCTTCCGGGGACGCCGGATAGCCGATATTCTGCGCCTTCGGCATCGCATTGGAATCCGCCAGTTTCTTGCCCTTCTCATCCAGGAATGCGTAGAAGGGGAGGCCGGATTGCTCACCGCCCAGCTCCTTCATGTACTCCACGCCGCCGGGGTTCTCCAACTTCTGCTTCTTGTCCGCGTTCTCCTTGACGTCGAGAGTGACCTGAATATAGTTGTCCTCGAACAGCTTCTTGAATTCGGGTCGCTGCATAACGGCATCCAGCCGTTTGCACCAACCTCACCAGGACGCGTGAAACATCACCAGAACCGTCTTATAGGGCTTTTTCTCTTTCTGCAAGGCGCTCTGAAGGAGCGTCTTGGAGGGGGCGGGGGCGCTCTCCTGGGGGCAGACCGGAGCGGCCAGGGTGACGCTCAAGCAGCAAATGGCAGCGAAACTCGCAAACCTTCTGTTCATCGTTCCTTCCTCCTTGTGCAGACACCCTCCGGGGGTGTCTGCGGCCTGGACACATGCCGGCAGCGTGCTGATGACCGCATCCATTACCACGAGAATAGGACTATCCACGCCGCTGTAATCACATTTCGGCGAGAGGGGAGGGATTTCCTCTTCCCCACCGCCAGGGGCCAATGAAAATGGACGCAGGATTCAGCCCGGCATCCGGTGAACCTGACAGGGAATCGCATCGCCCATTCTCGCAAGGAGAGAACCAGACACGATGACATCCCGCGCCCCGCTCGCCATAGCCGGCATGGTCTCCGGCCAGGGACGTGGCACGAACCTCGGCGCTCTGCTGGAAGCCTGCGCTTCCGGACAGATCGCGGGACGGTTCGCCGTGGTGATCGGAACGCGGGCCGACGCTCCCGCCCTGGAACGGGCGAGAGCGGTAGGCGTTGCGGTCTCCGTGATCTCACCACGCAAGTATGAGGGCGATGAGGAGGGCTATGCCGAGGCGCTGCTCCGTGTGCTGAAGCGCCATGAGGTCGGATTGATCTGCCTCGCGGGCTATATGCGCCGCCTGCCGCCTGCCATCGTCTCCTCCTACGCCGGGCGTATCATGAACGTGCACCCCGCGCTTCTGCCACTGTTCGGAGGGCGCGGCATGTATGGCGAACACGTCCAGCAAGCCGTGCTCGAAAGCGGGATGAAAGTCTCGGGCGCCACAGTACACTTTGTGGACGAAGAGTACGATACCGGCCCCATCATCGTACAGTATGCGGCGCCCGTGCTGGAAGACGACACCCCAGCCACCCTGGGCGCGCGGATCTTGCGGGAAGAGCACCGGGCCTACGTCCGCGCCGTCCAACTGTTCGCCGACCACCGGCTGCGGGTGGAGGGCAGGCGCGTGGTGGTCCTCCCGGAAGCTATGGAGGCAGAGACTTCTGCATAGAAGCGCGGACGGGATGTATTTCGCCCGCTTGAGCGCTCTTTATTAGAAAGGAAGGTTTCTCATGCGCAACCCGAAAGTCATCACGGTTGGCTCCCTGGCCCTGGCGCTGCTGCTGGGCGTGGGCGCGATGGTCGTGCATGCGCGTGAAAACGATGCGCCTCAAAATGGCGTCATCGGCATGGTGGACATGGATCGCGTCTATAACGCATCGGACGCGCCGATGCAGATGGCGAAACAGGCTGCACTCATCGAGGCGGAGGCGCAGAAGCGGTTGGATAGTATCGCGGCCGTGCCGCAGTTGAACGCCATGGAGCTGCAGGAGTACGGCAACCTGCTGGGAAAAGCGCAGCCGACGCCGGATGAGCAGAACCGTATCAAGGAGCTCAAAGCGCTTTCAGATCGCCGCAACGACGAATTTCGCATGCTACAGATGAAGCCCAACCTGACGCCCGATGAGTCGAAGCGGCTCAAAGAGTTGCAGCAGCAGAGCCGGCTGCTGGAACGGGTTATGCCAGGGCTCCAGGCCGATCTGCGGGCGGATGTCCTGGATCGGGAAGAATCGGTGAAGCGGGGCCTGATTGCGCAATTGCGGGGCGAGGTGGCGAAGGTCGCACAGGAGAAGAAACTGGGGCATGTCTTCGACACCACGGCGCTGGTCTACTCCACCAATGATATTACTCAGGCCGTGATCCAGCGCGTATCCAAGCACAAATAAGCAACGATTCGCCCTCCACTGCGTATAAAGAAGGGGAGGATGCAAATACGTCTGCCTGCCAGACCCGAATTCGCTTCCCCCTTTGCGGCGGCGAAAAGGTGGATCTTTATGCCAACATCTGCAAAAAGATGGGAGCAAAGCCTGCACAACCAGGCAACGGCAATATTGAGTGCCTGGCAAGCGGAGGCGCGGACGCAGTGGCCGCAGCATCGCTCTCTGATCGCCCAGAAGGGGGCGGCCTACGTTTGCGCCGACGCGACGCTGGCCGTGCTGGATGCCGTATGCCAGGCGGAGGAGACCTCGGAGCAACCGCTCCCATCCCAACGGACGCCGGTAGGAGCAGAAACCCATGGCCTGACGCTCTTATCCGAAGATCTGCGGCTGAAAGCCTGCGTATCGGCGTGGAACGCGCTGCCGCTCTCCTGGGAAGATCTCAAAAATCTGTGTCGCTTGCTGGAGGACCAGGTTGGTGTCTCCCTCCAGCGCGCAGGGGCCGATGCCGCATTGCGCTGGCGCGTTACCGCGGCCCTCAACCGGCTGGTCTCCGCAATCGCGGATCGGCGGGTGCCGCAACTGGAACGGGAATTGGCGACCGACCGCGAACAGGCGCTGATCACCCAGCACCTCGCCGGCAGGTTTCTCGCCAACGCCTCCCATGAACTGCGTACCCCCCTGACGGCGATTCTGGGCTTCGCCGAACTGCTGCTGGAAGAGACCTACGGAGAGCTGAACTCGGAGCAGTGCACCGCTATCGGGCACATCAATGATTCCGCGCAAAACCTGCTGGAGATCGTGAACAATCTGCTGGATCTGCTGCACTATCGGGCCGGTAAGCTCAAGATGGACTATCGTTCGGTCGAGGTTAAGCCCGTTCTCCAGAACCTCTACGATCTGCTCTCCTCCCTCGCGGAGCGCAAAAAGGTGCGCTTCTCGCTCACCATCTCCAATGAACTCGGGCGCATCGATATGGACGAGAACATCGTGCGCCATATCGTCTACCACCTGCTCTCCAGCGCGCTGCGGTCTACGCCGGAAGGGGGAGAGGTGATGCTAATCGCCCACCGTGAGCCGGAGCGGTTGAGTATTCAGACGCACGACACCGCACTGCATCTGCCCCCGGAAGCGCTGGCGAACATGACCAATCCCTTTCCACTGCTGGAGAACTCCCCGGCGCGCGGGTATGAGGGTTGGGAGGTGGGATTGCCGCTGGTGCGCCGCTATGTGGATCTACACGGCGGCACGCTGGAGACGGAGAGCCTGCCGGAGCAGGGAACGATCTTTCGCATCTTTCTGCCCACCCGTCGTCCCCCCGACTAGCTACTCCAGGCCGGCTTCGGCCAGTTCGATGGCGCTGACGAGCGCGCGGGCCTTGTTGACGCACTCCTGATACTCGTTCGCGGGCACGGAATCGGCGACCAGGCCGCCGCCCGCCTGCAGGTAGGCGGTGTGGCCGTCCACCATCATGGTACGCAGGGTGATGGCCATATCCATATCGCCGGAGTAGGAGAGATAACCGGCGCAGCCCGCATAAAAGCCGCGCCGGGTCGGCTCCTGCTCGTCGATGATCTCCATCGCCCGCACCTTGGGCGCGCCGGAGACGGTGCCGTGGGGGAAGGTCGCCCGCAGCACATCGAAGATGTCCTTATCGGGTCGCAGGCGGCCCGTGACGTCCGAGACGATGTGCATGACGTGCGAGTAGCGCTCGACGACCATCAGCTCCCGCACCTTCACGCTCCCGTATTCGCAGACGCGCCCCACATCGTTGCGGGCCAGATCCACCAGCATGATATGCTCCGCCCGCTCCTTCTCGTCCGCCAGCAGTTCGACTTCCAAATGCTTATCCTCTTCGGGCGTGCCGCCGCGCGGGCGGGTCCCGGCGATGGGGCGGGAACGTACCATGCCGCCCTCCACCGTGACCAGGATCTCCGGCGAGCCGCCGATGATCTTGCGTTCGCCCAGGTTCAGATAGAACATGTAGGGCGAGGGGTTGACGGAGCGTAACGCCCGATACAGATCGAAGGGGGGCGCGGTAAATTCCACTTTGAACCGCTGCGCCAGCACGACCTGAAACGCATCCCCCGCCAGAATGTACTGCCGACAGCGCTCCACTGCCGCCTCATACTCCTCCCGCGGAAACAACGCCTGAACCTTCACTGGAACGGACGCTCTCTCTTCGCTTCCTCTCCTCTCCCGCTCCACCTCTACGGGGGCGCGTAAGCGGGCTACCAACTCCGCGATCCGCGCGAGCGCGGCATCGAAGGCAGCGTTCGGATCGCCATCGCCTACATAGGCGTTGGCGACCACCTTGACATTGCGCCGGACATGGTCGAAAATGACCAGCGTATCGGTAAAGAGGAAGCAGGCGTCATCCACGTTCAGTTCGTCGGGATTGTTGTCGGGGAGCTTCTCGAAGAAGCGGACCACATCGTAGCCGAAAAAGCCGACCGCCCCCCCGCAGAAGCGGGGCA
>Ga0070734_10004790_pt1 | contig 12530 bp, 12 predicted proteins | sample Coa_R1_8_FD_66444 | JGI IMG/M metagenome (GOLD analysis project Ga0070734, IMG submission 66444) | Surface soil microbial communities from Centralia Pennsylvania, which are recovering from an underground coalmine fire - Coalmine... | ecosystem: Environmental > Terrestrial > Soil > Unclassified ...
CCGTGCCTGGGTTGCCCTCCTTATCGGGCACGGTCAGCGCAGCCCTGTAAGGCGGCTGCCTCCAAGGCGCGATCCATATCTCCACCACCGGCTTAGTCGCCCCTGCCGGAATCCCCGCTACCTGGCCAGTAATCTGCGTGATGCCTTCCTCCACTTGCGAGGTCAGACTCAGCGTAGGGCTATAGCTCACTGGAGGTCCCGCGATCGCGCTCGCACCACCTCCGCTTCCCCCACCACTGTCTCCGGCACCATTCGTGTCACTGCCGTCCGATACCGCCGCAGCCCCGGCCACCGTTGCAATCTTCTCTCCTGCAACTGCCTTCGGAGTTCCTTTAGGCGCGAGCTTCGGATCCGCATACACGATCACCGGTCCATGTATCACCGTCAGCGGAAGGTCGATCACCTCGGAGTTCGCCGGATTGCCGGTGTCTTTCACCATCAGCTTCATTTGGTAGCTGGTCGATACCTTCTCGTTTGGCACACCCGAGAACTCAAACTTCGTCGCGTCGAAGCTCAACCAGGATGGTCCGCCCGTCACCGTGCACTGCGCCCGGCCATATGGAACCGACAAGACGATCTCTAGCGCCGCATCGTACTGCGACCCCACCTGCGCCGAGGGCAGCGTAACCTTCTTCGCGGCACTTGCCGGCCGCGTAGGCTTCTGCGTCGCCGACGCTTCCAGAACGCACATCATCGTACAAACCACCACCAAACCAAGGCGCATGAAAATCCTCCAAACCCTGCAACTACGGAGAACAAATCCTAGCCAAATTGAAGAGAGTCAACGAAAAACGAATGCGTTAATGCATACGGCGTGCGTTTAAGCGAGAACCAATTGAACGAACGATCGTCGTCGCAGCCAACCGCGGCGTACAGATGCAAAATCGTCCATCCTCTCGAGGCACCGATTATAACCGAGCTGTCAACTTTGGAGGCAGTCCGTCACCATTACGGGAAAACAAATTGAGGTTAAGAGACGCGACATCTTTGGCACTTCTGCACGATTCAAATTCAGGTCTTACGAAAATAGCGCCATTCGGGTGGGTCCACACAGATGCGAAAAGACACTGCAACAACATCCTGAGAATCTCGCTCTTGGATTCTGCACTTCTTGGCTGGACGAACCACTATGGATCGCCTCCGAGGAGGTCTATCTCGACGAACGCACTATTTTCAAATCTCTGAATTTTACCTTGACACTCATGACGGGCCAGGCTAACTTCCCTCCAGACAACACCCATACTGTAATAGTTTCATCGCATCCCGAGGGCGCTGCCTCCCCGAACTCAGGAATGAAAGGGATAATAGTACGTGCCCTCGCTATCAATGTTGTCGAGCGATATTATGGCCGTCGGCGCACTTGGTACTGCCGCATTCGGTTTGGTCGATGCCCTCAAAGCACTGCCAGGCGGTGGTATATCTCGCGCCGGATTTAAGTTCATACGCCACGTCATCACCAATCTCACGCCCCCGGACTCCGCTTTGGAAACTGGCGGCTTGAGCCGCGAATCAGTCCTGTACACACTGACTTCTCAGTGGATCAATGGCGCTGACTCAGATGATCAGCTTAATATCGCAAAATCTCTGGTTAAGCTTCGCCTGACCCCGGGTACTGCTCCAGCACTTGCGAGAGCTACCGGGGTGGATGCTGGTGTTCTGACCCAGGTCGCAACCAGCATAGCAACGGGAACGGCTTTGACTTCTCAGCAGAGCGATGTGTATGGGCGTTTTGATCTTCTACTGACGACGCTGCTCGATCAGGCATATCAAAGAGCTGATCAGCGGTATCGCAACACAGCCAAGATCGCTGCTGTACCGGTCTCAGTCGCTCTCGCGCTCATTGCAGCTCATGTTCTGCCGCCAAACACGATAAGTCTGGGTCAAGCCGCCCTGCTTGGTCTTATAGCAACGCCTATCGCACCCATTGCCAAGGATCTCTCAACGGCTATCTCCACGAGCGCACAAGCTCTCCAGACTCTGAAGAGTTAGCAGATATGCCCCATTGGTTCCTTAGCACGCGTGCTCAATCGATTGGTGGACCGGTTGGATCTGTCAAGGTGTTGGATGCAGATCGTCCGGGAAACACGGGCGATCTGACTAAGGAACTGGTTGAACAAATCCGCGGTCGCGAAGTATTTTTCGCTGTTCACGGCTTCAATGTGAACCAAAAGGATGGCATCAATCATCTGGGATTCTGGCTCGACAACCTTCAGATCGGGAACGCTATTCTCATTGGAATTCTCTGGCCTGGCGACTGCATCGTTCCGATTTTCGTCGACTATATTGTGGAGGGGCACGAGGCGATCCACTCCGGAGAACTCCTCGCTGCATTTCTCAATAATCAGTTCACCTCTGCTGCCAGCCTGTGCTTCGCATCGCATTCGCTCGGCGCACGGGTCGTACTACAAACAATCTCGGGGTTGTCTACTGCCTTTAGAATTCGGCGTGCGGTGCTCATGGCCGGGGCCATTGATGACACCTGCTTCACTGCCGAGTACAAGAAGGCCGCCAGCCGGATAGAACAACTCTCCCTATTGGCGTCACGTCGCGACGATGTTCTTTCGATGGCATATCCGCTCGGCAATCCCCTCCAGGGAATCATCGATCGTGGTCACCCCTATTGGCACGCAGCGCTGGGACGGGAAGGTCCGGCCCAACCGTATCCGCGCACTACACAACTTCAGGATGGCTGGATGATTCCTGAGTGTCTCAACTACGGACATCTGGATTACATTCCCGGTGCAGCGATCGCTGGACAATATCCACTGATGGTCGACATACCTCCCGTTACAGACCCAGACCCGCCGATCGACACTCCTCCTGCACTTCGACCGCCTGCTAAATGGAAGCCCGGCTGGTCAGCTGGTTTTGTATCCAGTCGCTATCAGCGCCCATAGTTGTTTTGTTTCTCCGTCCGCGAAGTAACCGACTCCCGATGAACCTAGTCATATGCTCCGATCACAACCTGCCTCATCCGGCGAAACGCAGACGCCATGGCAGAGTGTATCGCTCGCAACCGAGTCATTTTCAAAATCGCCTAGCGACAGTGGCCAGCCTCAGTTGCCGCGTCTCTGTCCCGTGTTAGTTCATTTGCCGAGGTGTGCGGAAGGTACTCTCCATTCAGAAATGGTTTTAACCCTCGAGGTTTGAGTCCAAGTCCCAAATCCATGTACCTGTCAACACGTACTTTTTCCTGTTCTCGCGCTAATTCATGCATCCCGGAATCTTCACCACTGGTGGTCATTAATGCTCCCTCGAAAAACGAGGGTTCGAGATGTGCGCCAACCCATCTCGCGTACTTCATCGCACCTCCCTCCAGAAGATGTAGCGGCGAGATGTTTTTGTTCCAGCATGGATCCACGAGAATGATGTTCGACAACGTGTGCCCCGAGATGTCCAACCATCTCACCAGAGCGGCATGAGGCTGAACGTCCACACCGAATCTCATGTTCCTGGCTGGATACTTCCGTTTGAACTCCACAAACCGCAGCATTCCCTTTTCGTTTAGGACCACAGCGTCTATGTCCATGGGCTGAGATCTGGTGAAAGGGATGAGATAGCAGTTGATCAGAAGGCGACTGAGTGTCAGGCTCCGAAGCTCGGCTGGCTCGAGACGCTGGAAGAGCTGCACGCACAACGCCTCGGCCCGGTTCTCCGACGCCGGTTTCTGTAACTCACGTACCCTGCCCCGGGATTTGAACCGCTCAAGAAGGAGATCATCGAGATCGCGTTCAGCTTCCCATGACTCTTCCTTGTACCAGGCTCCGGTCACCCCTGTGCCTTCTCGAGACCATTGAACCTTCAGGATCGAGCATCCACGATCTTTTAGCAGGTTGATCAGAGCTTCATCGACAGGACCAAGTGTATCCGTCACAAGTCTCACCCACAGACCTGCGTCCTGCCCATTGATGGGTAGCACGTACCAGCCAACGGCTAATGGCATCTGCCCGCAATAATGACGAAGAGCGCGTTGCATCAGCAACTCGAACACGAAGGACTCGAGCCTCTTGAGTCCCTCGCCTCGCAGCAGACGGCGCAGGTCATCCGGGGAATCTGGCCTAAGCTTTCCTGCCCTGAAGTCTCTGCAGCTACCTTCCAAGGCACCGCTCCCCGAAATCACTTTGATTTCGGTTTCAGGCGACAACATCAACCTCCGAAACCGCCGTGTAGAGGACGGGAATGCTCGCGGATTTTATACGAAACTGACTGCGCTTTTTGATTTCCGGCTTCGCGGACGAGGCATTTACGATCTTGATGCCTGGGTCGTAGTAAACCGTTCCGCTGGCAACGGCTTGCAGGAACAGTCGGAACTCCGTCCCCTCGGCGAAACGTACACGATTGCCATATCGGTACTGATTCCCTGGAACCTTTCTGTTAAGGGATGGTACATAGGCGGCTTTAGCGTGCTTACAGGTCCAATGGCTCAGGAGATCCTTGTAATACCAGGTCGCGGCTGTATCGCCCTTTGCGTCTATTAACGACACCCCTTTCGTGAAATCCGTAATCTTTCCTTTAGCTTGGTCGTACCCGACCAGTGTGAGCGCCAGCCCCGTGGCCCCGCAGACCTTCAACGCACTATGTATGCCGCCAAAGTTCATTCGGTCCGGAGCGGATCTGTCGGGATAGCCATAGCGGCGAATGAACTCTTTGATTCCCTGCTCCACGTATACTCCACCGGTCGGCTCGGGCGTCATCAGAGTAATAGGGCCTCCACTTGCGGGTCGAGCCAGCTGTGTAACGGCATGTTGTTTGATTTCCCAGCCGTGAAAATCCGGATCAGCATATCCGTTCGGCCGAATGCCCAACTCGGCCTCAAGTGTGTATCCGCCACAGTTAGGAGCGTTGCAGGCAAGCACCTCTCCCCTGCTGTTCAGACGCTTGGAATTGATCCATCCGAGTTCAGCGATACGGCGCAGTTCAGCAGTGAGGAACTGCTTCTCGTCGACCTGCACTGCCAGCGCGATTTGCGAGAACACACCCGTATCAGGCTGAAGGTTAAGAGCATCGATCTGCCGTGCTACTGTGGAATCGCTGGCGGAAGCAAAGCCAAGAATTTGACCGTCAGGTGTGATGCCAAAGAAAAGGACACGCCCCCGCTCCCGAACTGTCATCACGTTGTTGGGAGCACCTCTGCTTCCTTTCAGAAACCCTGAGAAGCGGACCTCGGGATACTGCGGATACAGAATCAGTTGGGCGCCGGGGGCCGGCACCACTTCCCCTGCAGTGGTTAACCAACTGAACCTGAGCGCCGATTTGAGCAGCGTCGGCTTTTGGGGATCACTGGTTAGCGGTCCGGTAGGCAGGACATTCAGGGCCGTGAAATCAGGCCCGAGATAGACCTGATTCTTGGAGTTGTCGTTTTCCGCAAGGCGCTTCAGCCATAACTGGGTTACGCCCGCTGCACGCATCATTTGCTTAACTTGGTCGAGATTCAGCTGCGGTCTCCGTGTAGACGTCCTCAGATCACTCTACCGGGCAGATAGACAACGCGGAAGTTGGCTGCAGGGTACCTGGCGACTTCAAGCGCTCCTGTAGAACCTGGCTCAGTCCGTCGATGTCGCGTGTCTCGCATTCCCAGACGGTCAGCACTCGCCAGCCCAGCTCATCGAGAGCGCGAGCCTTTCGCAGGTCCCGTTCAACAGTACGGCCGCGTTTCTCCCTCCAAAACTCCGATCGAGTTGCCGGTATGACTCTGCCGTAACGGCAGTCGTGTGAATGCCAAAAGCAGCCATGCACGAAGATCACCGTATGGATTCCTGAAAGGACGATGTCCGGTTTGCCGGGCAGATCCTTGCGATGCAGTCGGAAACGGTAGCCGAGCGCATGGAGAACAGATCTCACACGGATTTCAGGCTTTGTGTTCTTTCCGCGAATTGCTGCCATGTTTCGGCTACGCTGCTCGGCGGTATGAACGTCTGTCATATCCTCGCGGCGGTTAGCAGCGGCGCCTGATAGACCCCTAGTTCGTCATACTCCTTCAGTGCCCGAATATGCGGCTCCATAATTCGGGCAGTTTCAGCCATCACAGGCACGATGACACTATTGCCGAACTGCTTGTAGGCCTGTGTATCCGAAACCGGGATTACAAAATCCTCGTAGCCCATGAGTCGAGCACATTCGCGAGGGGTCAGCCGCCGCGGATTCTTTCCCTTCCCGCGACTGACCAGAATTTCCGAGCCGTCTTTGTAATACCGAGCTGACAGAGTGCGCGAAACGGATTCGCCTGTGACCAGTCCGAAGCCGAAACCGTTGCCGGCCGCCTTGTGCTTCGCGGCATAGCCCTGCAGATAGGCCCATAGCTTGTCCGTCAGAATATATTTCTCGTTAACCTTTGCATTCCGGCCGAGCGTATATGGATCCTCCGGATCTTCCGTGCCATCTTCAGGATGCAGAATCGTCTTCAGGCGTGGCCCGATTGCCGGCGCCCGAAAATCCTTAAAGCTGAAACCCGTTTGCTCAGCGAATCCAGCAATCAGGATACGTTCGCGATGCTGGGGTACGAAACTCTGACCGTCGATCACCTGTGCCTGAATGTGATAGCCCAACTCATCCTGCAATGTCTGTTTTATTACCCGGAAGGTGTTGCCCTTGTCATGGCTGACCAGATTTTTCACATTTTCCAGCAGGAACGCCTTCGGCCGTTTGGCTTCGATTATTTTGGCAACATCGAAAAATAAAGTCCCCTGCGTCATACATTCAAAACCATGCGGGCGACCAAGCGCATTCTTTTTGCTAACTCCGGCAATCGAGAACGGCTGGCAGGGAAACCCAGCCAGTAGCACGTCATGATCCGGTATATCGACAGCTCCCGCTTCGGTAAAAGGGCGGATATCCCCGACCACTTTGTGCTCATCCTGAAAATTGGCGAGGTAGGTTTTCCGGGCCCAATCATTCCATTCACTGGTAAAAACGCAACGCCCCCCGGCTTGTTCGAAACCCTTGCGGATACCTCCTATACCCGCGAACAGATCGATGAAGGTGAAGGTCGAAGGGCCTGCCGGCCTCTGGCCTTCACGCAGAATTTCCCGGAGCATCGGCACAATGAATGGCGGACACTCCGTCTCCTTACGCTCCCACCTACCGATGGTTTTGGCGCTTACTCCGAAACGGGGAGCCAGCTCCCTCTGAGTAAAACGCTGACGAACTCGGGATAGGAGAATGAGGGGATCAGTCGAAGGGAACGGGATATATTCTCTGGGCATGCCTGAGGACATTTTGTCCTATATTGCTCCCTTAAGTCCAGCCTTAGCCAAGCTGATAGATCCCAATTTTGTCGATTGTTCGAACTGCTTCCGAATCGCAAGAAAGCTCAATACCTATCCATGAACTCTGCCACTGTCATTGGGGCACCATTCAAATGCTTCTTTGGGTCGGATAGGGCACTATAAACGAACTCGACGCGTAAGTGGGTGTGTCTTCATCTGCAAGGACTCCTCCCGGCCCCGTACACGCTATGATTTTTTGGCCTTGGATGATGTTATCGCTCCCACTGGTTGAGAGATTGAACGTCTCCTCTCCCGAATTGTTGAACGAAATAAGCGCATTAGAAATTTCGAGGTACGCGGGGCAGACACTCCGGATCGTCCCGCAGCAAGCTTTGCATGCCAAGGGGTCTGCCCCCCGAGCCTTAAACTCGCCCGATTCCTTGACGCACCAGAAAGCGTTGTTGCAAATGCTCGAATGAATCTTGCGAGCTTGCGCAGTCACCCAAAGGAGACGCTCTACCTTACCGAGTCGATTTGCGGAGGCGATGACATTCTGTACGGCATTCAGGTTTACCGCCGTCTCTCTTGCTGCCCCAGCTGCTCGGTCGAACTCGGACAGCATAAGCATGGCTTTTCATGCTCTCCATACTCTGTCATTTCCATGGACTGCTCTTTGCCGGAAATTCAAAATACTAGTAAATCCGCAGCTTTCCGTTTTCAGCGCCTTCACGATTTCAAGCGTTTAGAATACGTTGACCCGGCCTATCCCCAACAGAGGTCAATTCAATGCATTCCTAAGAACGATTCGAGCCACTACCACGCGCATCTTTGCTAATCGCAAAAGGTCTTCGTGCTCAATACCAAGGATCGATGTCCAAGGACATCGACCCTTTTGTCCTAATGGGCAAGTCGCTTTAGGCTGCCTTACGAGCCGTTTGAACTGACTTCAGATATTCCAACAGGTCGGCGTTGACTTGATCCGCATGTGTAGCGGTAAGGCCGTGGGGCAAGCCTGGATAGTAGATCTCCTTTGCTCCCTTGATGAGCCTCGCCGATTTCTTGCCCGTATCGTTGATCGGCACAATCTGGTCGTCCTCACCGTGCATGATCAAAGTGGGCACGTCAAATTTCTTGTGGTCAGGGCCAATCCAAATTCAAATCGTTGATTCAAACACTTTGACCAAATGAGACGGGCTGTACACCGCGATTGACTACCTTTGATCCGAAGCTACGCAGGAATTGGTAGGGAGAGCTGTTTGTCTCGATTCCAATGGGATAGCTTTCGCATAAACGCTCTTACCAATTCGCTCGCTACCTTCGAGCTGTTGTCGGTACGAGATGCCATAAAAGTTTTCAAGAGTAAGGTGTCTTCGGCAAGCGGGCGAACGGTCACTCCATTCCTGGCCAAGCGCAGCGCACCCACCTTCACGAAGAATGCTAAGGACGATCCATCAGCTACCGATGGAAACGCTTCTTCAGGAGCCATCACATGCTTGACCCTGGTTGGGACAATTCCCGAACCTCAGCTCCTCGCATAATCGTGTCGTAGAGTGCCGGATGCAGTCTGCGCTCGAATAGAACCCAGCAGCGGCCAGCCATGTCATCCAGATTAACCGAATGGCATGCGGCCAATTTATCCCGTTCTGACATAGCGATGTAAAACGGAGCTTCATCGACCTTAACTGTCGTCATCAATGGAGATTCGGGAGGCTCGGTCGCGATCGCCAGATCTAGTCTCCCTTCGAGCAACTGATGAACTAGATCACAAGAGAAGTGACTGGTCAGGTCAACTCGCAATCGCGGGAACAATGGCAATTGAACGGACAGGAGCGTTGTGACCAGAAACGGATCGGTGGAAGGAGATCTGCCAACGTTGAGGACAACGTCAACACCCCTCGCTGCCCTTTGCGCAGCTTGAAACGCTCTCTCGCCGTGCAGTACTGATAGGCGAGCCTCCTGCGCTTCCTCACCTATTGCGGAACCTGAAGGGCTCAGGCGTTCTTTGTTTGCCACTGGTCAATCAAGGTCATCGTCTTATTCTTCGGTTCGTACTTCTCCTCGATTCCGCCGATGTCAACAACCACAGGGACACTGGCAATCATGCCCGCAAATACGCATGTACCGGTGGGCAGAATAGGCAGGGAGTCGAATGAGACCTTGTCGAGGTACGACACGGTTCTTTCGACGGCTTTGATGTCCTGATTGTTGATGAGGCGATGGAGAAAGTAATTGTGCAACTGGGAGATGATTGTAGGCGAGATGTCTGACGGTCGTTGGCTGGCAAGAGTGACAAAGACACCAAACTTGCGGCCCTCTTTGATGATCTCTTCAAAGACCTCTAGGCGATAGTCCTTCCACTGTTCACTCTCCCGTTCGGAACTTTCCGAAAGGATATTGTGTGCTTCATCAATGATGAGGTTCAGGTAGCAAGTGGGATCGTTCAGACGTTTTTTCTCCTCGTACATCTGCTTGCATAAAAGGAGCGGAATCACCTTCCGAATGTGGACATTGACATCTTTCAACGAGACCACCGTCAGATTCCTCGGCGGATTTTCGGCGGCTGCAGGATTTCCGACGTCAATCACTTTCTTGAGATCGTCGATTCGCTTGTCCATTCTCATAAGAAGAGGTGAAATGTGCTCTTTGTTCGAGAAGCCGCGAACGATATCGGCATAGTAGTTCAAGGTAATTTTCAAGCGAACTTGATCAATATCAGATAGATCGGCTACAGGGAACGTGAGGTTTGCAAATTTTCCATTGATGACATCGTCTTCAAAAGCAGGCAGGTTACTGAATATCCGATTTGCTCCCTCGCCGTAGTACCAATCGCGGTTCGTGCTGTTGTAGTGCAAGTGCTCGCGGTAATCCTGAATTAAGTCGTCGATCGAAGCGTTTCCGCCGAAACACTTGGCGATCTCAGCTAAGAGCTTGATGACGATATCACTCTCGACGTTTTTGTCGTTCGAATGCGTTGCGTCGAAAACGATAGTCGCAACGTGGTTGCGCAATTCGTCCTCCGTGGCGATCTTTTCCTGGAGGAACGTGCTCTCTACCGATCGCCTAAGAAATGGCTTTTGAGTTTTCTCAGTTGCCTCTAAGAAGACCGTCCAAAACTCGGCATTGTGAACTGTCTCGGCTGCTACGGGAAGTCGGGAGCCATTATTCGTTCGTGTCGAGAGTTTAAAGACTCTCTTGTATTCCGGCTCTACTATGATGCTGTCATTCACATCGCTGGTGTACTCACCGTTGAAGTCGATCAGCAAGAACTCCGCACGTTTTCGAAAGCTTTCGCTCAATTTGAAATCAGCAAACAGCAGATGGTAGAGACGGGCGAGTGTATACGATTTCCCGCTACCTGTATTTCCGAAAATCCCAATGTGACTTGCGAATAACCCGTTGATGCCTACCTGAATGTCTTGTCCGTGTTCTAGCGCTAAGCGTCCGAGCGTGATGGGGCGATCTCCGGGCGTGATGAAGTTGTGAACTTGGCTGAACTCTTCCGCGTGCAACAGGAAGCATTCATTGTCGATCAGCGGCATTTCTTTGATGCCTCGGACGAATGTCTTCTCCTTGAAAAAGCCGAGCAGACTTACGTTCAGGGTGCGGCTCACGCGCTCGCGTTCACTTCCATATTCGGCCTTCACATACAGCTTGTCTTCTTGAACGAACTCGCCTTCGACCTTCCCAATGATAGCCGTAAACCCTTTGACGATTTTGATGTAGCCGCCTACCGAGATGTTTCGCAGTAATTGGCCCTTATAGAGGAGATGCGAGGTGTTTTTGGTCTTATCGACCTTTACACGCACAAGCCTGCCGTCGACGGAGATAACCTTGCCAATCCGAAATATGGAGTCCTCGAGCGTGGGGTTGTTCTCGATCATCCCTGCTCCTTTGCAGGATTCACCGGAAGACCGTCTGTCTCGTCTGGGAACATTTTTTGGAAGATCGTTCGGTTGATCGTCGCAAGATCATAATTCAGGTCGTCACCGTTTGGCCCAGCATTGGGCGCAATGATGTTGATGTTCGCATTCTTGATGTCCTTACCGAGCTGGGAGCGGATCAGCTCCGCAGACGCCGTGCTGTAAGCGAACACGTAGACCAACAGCGTCGGATTAGAATTGGCGGCCCGCAACGTGATCTCACGAATGTGTTCATCCGCGAACGAGAAGCCCATTACAAACAGGACCGAGTTGTCCTTCTCCAACTCGTTCGAAAAGATGCGCAACAACTCGTAATAGGTCTGATTCAGAAGGGTGTGTTTGAACTTCTCCTTCGTCGGATTCACTACGAGCAGATCTTCATACGCCTCGATGAAGTCCGACATCTCTTTTGTAACTTTTAGATTCTTTGCCGCCGCTGCGATGTCTTTGAACTCTGCTACCCCGTCCACTTTGACGAGACAGCCATCGGCAATCTGAAGCGCCGCGATAGCCCCCACCTTGTCCAAAGATGCTGAGAAGGTCATGGTGCGATCGTCTTCCAGGTGCCACGTCACAGAGCCGTGCAACTTAATGAGGTTGAATACTGGAATCTCTGAGACGTTGTCGAAATGAAGACTGCGTTTGGACCGGGACTTATTGAAATTGCTCAGGCTGAAGCGTGGCTTGAAACGTCCATTGAAGCCATCGTTGAACTCAAGCCCGATCTCTTCCAGACTGCGTTCAATGAAGATATCGACGTTCGTGGTGAATAGGTTGATCTCTTTCCCCAAGAGCGTGCTCTTACGGCGCTGAAGAATCGTATTGAGCGTACGAAGCAAACCGCTATAGTCAGCTTGTACGGGTGCGGACGCAGCATCTTTGTCCAATATCGACTTATTGCGGAGCATCACCTGATCGAAGTACAGCTTGTACAACGAGCAGCGAACTACTTGTGCTTCCGTCGCCGGTAGCGACGACTTGTCAACCGCCGTGAGGAGTGTTTCGATGTTGCCGAGGGTTCGGATATAGGGCATAGAGAGCCCAGAGCCGAGCAGGAAATTCAGGTTGCAGTCCTGAATGACATCCTTGAGACGTTCCAGTTGGTTTTGATCCATCGCGTGAGCCTCAGAGTGCGTACAATCCAACCTTCATTATCTAGCCTTTAGCGGTTAAACCGTGATAAGTGAGGAAAGAAGATCAACTCTTCTGCTCCAGCCGCTCCGCGTCTTCCGTTTTCACTTTGGGGCGGGCCTGTTCCTGCCCGGAACGGGGCCTGAAATTCGGCGCGCGTGCCACACGCAATATGAAGCCAAACCTCGCTAAGGGGCGCTGCCCCGATCGCGCGGCGCAAGGGGTCTCCCCAATCTTCCGCGCTGCGCTTGTGCAGACCTCCGCTGCGCTTCGC
>Ga0070734_10004791_pt1 | contig 12527 bp, 14 predicted proteins | sample Coa_R1_8_FD_66444 | JGI IMG/M metagenome (GOLD analysis project Ga0070734, IMG submission 66444) | Surface soil microbial communities from Centralia Pennsylvania, which are recovering from an underground coalmine fire - Coalmine... | ecosystem: Environmental > Terrestrial > Soil > Unclassified ...
ATCCTTTTTAGGAGTGACCAGAGCGGCAATCACCAGATCGCCGCTAACGTTAATGACGGTACGACACATATCCAAGAAGCGGTCGACGCCTAGAATGAGGCCGATGCCTTCCACGGGTACAGAAATAGATTGCAAAAGGACCATGATGAGCGGCAGCGAGCCGCCAGGCACACCAGCAGTACCAATGCCGGCCAACATGGCAAACAGCACCACATAGATTTGCTGGCTCAGGCTTAGATCAACGCCATATACCTGCGCCAAAAACAATACGGTAATGCCCTCGAAAATAGCGGTTCCGTTCTGGTTGGCCGAAGCGCCCACGGTCAATACGAATCGGGCGATTTGCCGTGGTATGCCAAGTTTATGTTCGGCAGTTAGAAGTGCCTTCGGCAGCGTCGCATTAGATGAGGAGGTGCTGAAGGCATATAAATAGGTCTCCTGACATGCCTCAAAAAATTGCCAGGGCCGAAATGAGGTTAGTGCCCGCAAAAACAAGCCATAGACCACGAATTGTTGAATCAATAGCCCGGCGATAACGGTGGCAACATAAAGCGACAGCGAAATAAGAATCTTATAACCCGCCACGAACACAGTGTTAAATACCAGAGCAAAGACGCCATACGGTGCTATCGCCATAGCAAATTGCATGACTCGCATACACGCGCTAAAAATTTGCTCCAACAACTGCACTAAGAGATTAGGCTGTTTGCTCGGTATGGCCAAGGTCAAGGCAATACCGAAAATTAAGGCAAAGATCATAAACGGCAGAATTTCGCCATCCAGCGCGTGGGCCGCACTATCAAGAGGATTCTTCGGCAGTAAGTCGACGATTATCTGTGATACCGGCTTCATGACGGCGGCATTCTCTTTTACCGCTTGAGTAACCGAGGCATGGTCACCCAGACGCACGCGTTGGTTTTCGTCTATGCGAAAACCCTGTCCTGGTTTTAGAATGTTTACCAAAGCCACGCTAATAACCACAGACAACGCAGAGATAATAACGGTATAAGCCAAGGTTTTGAGCGCGATTTTGCCAATGTCACGGCTGTTGCCAAGTTCGCTTACGGCGATGACCAGCGCAGAAAAGATTAACGGCACCACCGCCATTAAAATCATCCGTAGAAAGATCTGGCCAACGGGTTGTAGGACCTGTGAATTGATGGCGTTGATCCACTGGATATCAGCAAAAGGATGCAAACTAAGGCCGGCCAAAATGGCCAACAACAGAGCCAGTATGAGTTTTTTATGTTGTGACATTGGGCAGGGTCCTCATAAAGATCTTAGTGCGGGCTAAAGGTCAGATAATTCCTATAATGCACCTTGACTTTGAATGAAGGCCTGAGAGAACTCGAGTATTTCCGGAGGCATATCGTGACCACCAGCAGCATATCTACCGAAGATGTGAATATCGCTTCATTTTTTACGCTCGTTACCCCGGATGAAATGCGGAAAAAATTGCCGATAACGCCGGGCGCTGCAGAGACGGTTTTTACGTCACGACAAATAGTGGCCAACATCATAGCCAAAAGAGACCCGCGCAAATTCATTATCATGGGCCCATGCTCGATTCACGATCCCATCTCAGCTTTGGAATATGCGCAACTGGTCAAGGAGCTATCAAACGAAGTCAAAGACAAATTTCTGTTGATCATGCGCGCCTATTTTGAAAAGCCGCGTACAACGGTTGGGTGGAAGGGCCTGATCAACGATCCTGCGCTTGATAACTCATTTAACATCAATGAAGGCTTATCGATTGCGCGAAAACTCCTCATCGATATCACATCTAGTGGTGTGCCGGTGGGTACGGAGAGTTTAGAGCCGATTTCGCCGCAATATATCGCTGAGCTCATTTCATGGACGGCTATTGGCGCTCGTACGACCGAGTCACAAACCCATCGCGAACTAGCTTCGGGCCTATCTTCACCTGTGGGCTTTAAAAATAATACCGATGGCAATATTGAAGTGGCCATCAACGCCATCAAGTCGGCCGGCCGGCCCCACCATTTTTTGGGCATCGATCATCTGGGTCGCACATCCATTGTGGCAACCAAGGGCAATCCTCATTGCCATCTGATTTTGCGCGGCGGCAAAGAACGGCCCAATTACGATACGGTCTCGGTGAGTCAGGCGCTCGATGATTTAAAGAAGGCTCAAATTACTGACAGCTTGGTGATCGATTGTTCACATGACAACTCATTTAAGGATTTCAATAAACAACCCGACGTGTTTTTTGAATGCATGCATCAGATCCTCCGCGGTAACAGTGGGATTGTTGGGCTCATGCTTGAGTCCCATCTATATGAGGGGTCACAAAGCTTATCAAACAATCTGCGCTATGGGGTGTCGATTACCGATGGCTGTATAAGCTTCGACAAGACAGCCGAAATAATTCGACAGGCTTACCGCGAGTTTACCTTGCCAAAAAATGGGTGATAAGGAGCTCTTATTGAAACGCAAGCTGGCAGCGGCGAAGATCTAAGACGGCCCACCAGGCGGCTAATGGTGGTGCTTGGCATCACGGCTTCTTACATGGTTTTGGAGGCCGTTGGTGGCTTCTTGTCTAATTCGCTCTCATTGCTGGCCGACGCCGGCCATATGCTTGCGGATGTGGCAGCGCTAGTCATTGCGCTCATCGCCTTCGTTTTGTCTGCGCGTCCACCCAGCTTTCAAGCAACCTTTGGCTATTACCGAGCAGAAATTATCGGGGCTCTATTCAACGGCGTTGCGCTTTTATTTATATCTTTTCTCATAGCGAAGGCGGCGATTACGAGGTTTTTCTTCCCACAAGAAGCCACCGTCGATTCTCATCTCATGATATTGATAGCGGTGGGCGGGCTTTTGGTTAACATAGTCGGGCTTTTACTTTTACGTCATGAGAGAGCCACCAACATCAACGTCAGGGGTGCCTTTTTGCATCTCATTTCTGACACGCTGGGCAGCATCGCGGCTGTATTATCTGGCTTGCTAATTTACTTCTTCGGCTGGAATTTTTTCGACTCCATTTCATCGCTTGTCATTGCTACCCTGGTATCCATTTCTGCCGTCAAGCTGGTATTGGAGACGTTATGGGTATTGATGGAGCATACCCCAGCCCATATCGACGCCCGTGAAGTAAACCATGCTCTGCTTTTGGTGCCCGATACCGTAAAGATCCACAAGCTTCATATTTGGACCATAACTTCTGGTCGAGAAGCGCTATCTGTTCATGTGGTGGCGAAAAAAGACGCCGATCATCGTCGTCTTTTGCAACAATTGGAGAATGTGCTCAAACAAAAGTTTGGCATCACTCACACCACCATCCAGCTCGAAAGCGAAGACCAAAGTCACCCCGCGGCGTAGTCCGCGGGGTCCAGGGAAGGGGAATTAGGAGCTTGCTTTTTCACCAGCGGGCGATTTGGAGCCGAATAGCTTTTCTTGAGACATGGTGGAGCCGTTGTTCGCGATCTTGTTTTTACGCTTGCGGCCCATGGTTTTCTTTTTATTGGCGCGAATAACTCGCGTTTGCGAGGTAGGTGATACCATTTCTTTTCTCCATTTAATAAAGCAAATCATGACAAATGGGGGCGGTTATTGCAAGACCTGCCACAGTCAGTCTTTATGATGCCGAAATAATTATTGAGGTGAAGCTTTGCCACAAGCATCGGATAGATTAATTATCGCGCTTGACGATGAGTCATTTGACACTGCCCTTAAGCTAGTAAACACAACCAAGCTCTATGCATCCACGTTTAAAGTAGGGCTGTCGCTCTTTTGTGCTCATGGCCCCAAGATAGTGGAGGCCATCAGGGCGCTTGGGGTGGACGTATTTTTGGACCTCAAATTGTGCGACATACCCATGCAGGTGGAAAAAACCATCAAGGCCTTAAATGGGCTTAGCCCACGGTTTTTAACCGTCCATGCTTGGGGTGGCGAAGCCATGCTTAAAGCCGCGCTTCTGGCAGCTAATGAAAGTGATGTCAGGATTCTGGTGGTTTCAGTGCTGACCAGTTTAGAAGATCAAGATTATCGCGCACTTGGCTTTAGTTGCTCCGCTTCAGAGGGCGTCCTTAACCTATCTAAGCTCGCCTTTAACGTGGGTGCTAAGAATTTTGTCTCATCGGGGCTAGAAGTAAGGGCACTTAAGCAGATGCTGGGCCAGGAGTGCTTTGTTGTATGCCCGGGTGTTAGAGGGGCTTTCGATCAAAGTCAGGACCAGAGAAGATTTGTCAGCGCCAAGCAGGCCATCATGGCCGGGGCCGATGCCATAGTGGTTGGCCGCCCCATTACCAGATCACGTGATGTATGCGAAGCTGCCCGTCTTATCAATTTAGAAATTGAATGTGCGATGAAGCAAGAGATTCCTGAGGCCACTTATTCGTTATGACCCAACAGAAGAGAACTTTTGATTTTATCTATGGACTGCACACGGTTACCGCCGTCATCACCCATCAACCTGAACGCTGTAAAAAGCTCTTTGTTGCACGCAAGAGCGATTCGTTGGCCTTAGAGGACCTGTGTCGGCAAAGCCGGGTACCGGTGGAGTTAATGGATCGTGCGCAACTCGAAAAGAAATTCCACGTTAGCAGTGATGCCCAAGGCGTGGTGCTGCAATGCTCGCCATTTTCTTACAGCGATGTGGACGATCTGATTGAGAATGCTCGCACTTTATTGGTGCTCGATTCCTGGCAGGATGCCGCCAACCTTGGCCGTGCCGCGCGGGCTGCCTTATGTTTTGGCATTGATGGCATGGTCATCTGTAAAGATCGCAGCGCCCAAATAAATGCGCTGGCAGAAAAATCGGCCGTAGGTGCGCTCGCCCAAATCGCGGTGGCCAGGGTGGTTAACCTAGCAGCCGCGCTGACCAAGATCAAAGAGGCCAATTTTTTTGTCTACGGTGCTGATGAGCGGGGCGATACGCCCATAAAGGCATGTGATTTTAGCAGCCGCGCCGCTTTGGTGATAGGGCAGGAAGGCGAAGGCCTGCGAACATTGACCAAAAAACATTGCGATGTTTTGGTCTCAATTCCCATGGCTAATCCTGATATATGTTTGAATGCCGCCGATGCCGCTTTATTGATGATGTATGAGTTAACTTCGCGTATACCTGCCGTCACCCCGCGGCGTAGTCCGCGGGGGCCAGGGTACTGACAAAGTATAATTTTATGGAGCATTTGATGTCATTTATCGATCTAAAGGGAAAAACCGCACTTGTTACGGGAGTGGCCGACAATGTGGGTTTTGGCTGGCATATCGCCAAGGCGTTAGCAGGTCAGGGAGCAGACATTGTTCTTAGTAGCCATCCACGGGTGGTGTCGATTCTCGAGCGTTTTTTGACCGGTAGTCGCTACTTAGAAAGCCGCAAGCTCTTCGATGGTTCAGAATTTAAGCCTAAGGCCGTTATTCCATGCGATGTTTCGCTTGATGCCATGAAGGAAAGCGATCAAAGCCAAAGCGACATTTCCATTGCAGGGCTGGTCAGTGCACTAAAGCACCAGGACCACAAGATCGATATCTTGATTCATTCGGTGGCGTTTTCACCTGAGATTACCAAATCCCATTTAGAGGTATCCCGTGAGGCCTATTTAATGGCCCTTAGCGTGAGTTCCTATTCGCTGGTTGCCTTAAGCCGCGCCATCATGCCTTTTATGGCTGGGCGCAATGGCTCGATCATTGCGCTGTCGTTTCTGGCCAGTGAAAGGGCAGTGCCATTTTATGGCGGAGGCATGGCTTCGGCCAAGGCGGCGCTTGAATGTGACGCCCGTATGCTATCGTGGCAACTTGGGGAAGCGGGCCATCGCATTAATATCATCAGTGCTGGACCTTATGCCTCAAGGGCAGCCCGCGCTATCGGTGACATGGATGCCATGGTGAATTTAGTTAAGGAAAAATCACCGCTTAGACGTGCCATTACGGCCATGGATGTGGCTAAGACGGCGCTCTTCTTGGCTAGTGATCTTTCTTCGGCCATTACGGGCGAAACTATCCATGTTGATGCGGGATTTCATGCCATGGCATTGGTGTAGCAGTCTGTCATTGTCAATTCGGTTTCTTTGCCCTAATAACCACAGTTAAGCGGTATATAGACGCTCTTTCGACCTGCCCTGAAGCAAATCTTTACGTTTTGATCCTTCATGCTGCGTTTTTAGAGTAGGTTTATGGATCGCATTTGCGTGACGGAGAATAATGAATGGAACCACAAAACAAACTGTACGTAGGAAATTTTCCCTTTAGTTGGAAGGAAGATGACCTCGAACAAGCATTTAGCGAATTTAAGGATAATATCGTGGATATTAAGATTATCTACGATCAATTTTCCGGCCGTTCTAAGGGATTTGCTTTTATTACGTTTGATGACGATGCGGTAGCAGCGAAAGCTTTGGAAAAGGCGGACACCCCAGCGGGTGACCGAACTCTAGTGGTGTCGCATGCGCGCCCACCGGCACAGCGTTCTTCTTTTGATCGTGGCGATCGCGGCGATCGAGGTGAGCGCAGCGGCCGTGGTGGTGGCAGAAATGGCGATCGCCAAGACCGTGGTGGTGGCGATGGTTATCGTCGCGGCGGTGGCTACGGCCGCGGCTAGGTCGGCATCGTACAAACGACCGATCTCAATTAATTGATTCGCAGGTATTTATGAAGAATGAAAAAAATACCTGCGATCAGTTTTTTGTTGTTGATGGCCTGTGAGTCTTTTGGCTTTCAGGCCATCGATCTTAATGGGGCCAGCTTCGAGCAGATTGCCGTTTTGCCCGGCATCGGCAAGAAGCTGGCCCAAAATATCGTGCGTCATCGCGAACGCCACGGGCCATTTTCGGGCCTTAACGCAGTTAAAGCGGTGTCCGGCATGACCGAAAAAAAACTTACCGAATTTCAGCATAAAGTGGTGTTCTTGCGATCGGCACGAGCCAAGAGCCCCTCTACCAAACAACCCACCAAACCAGTGTCTTCGCCCATGCCCAAAAGGAGCATCATTGGTTTTGGCGCATTGTTGGGCAAGGTATTGCAGATTCATGGGCTGGATAGAGGTTTTGAGCAATCGCTAAGCCATCGTGTGCGCAAGGCGGCTTACCTGCCCACCCTAACACTGGTCTTTGATGCAGGACAAAATAGAACGGTAAGCGATAGGGCGAGAGATAGCTTACCTAATGCACGGCTTCATCGCGGAGGTCATGATTTTGGTTTTTCTGTGCGGGCAACCTTCGATCTAGACAAACTGATCTTTAGCAAGGACGAGTTAGAAGTCGCCAAACTTTCCCTCACGCGGCTAGATAAGCGCGACAAACTGATGGAAGAACTAAAGAAGCACTACTTCCGCTACCTAGAGTTAGTTGGTTGCTTGGAAAACGGTGATGATCAGGTTGCTGCCAACCAGGCTTTAGAAATCAAGGAGATCGAAGCCGTGCTCGATGCCATGAGCAACGGCGAATTTTCCCGCTTCACTAATGAGGCTCGTCCATGAAGTTCGTTTTGGTCTTGCCATGGCTAGCTGCCTGTCTGTCCCCATTCGATCAACCTATCCACAAGAATCCGCTGCCCTCGACGCCGATCGTAAAAAATCCCGAATATTACACAAGCATAGCTCACGGCCTGGTGCTTGACTTACATGTAGCAGGAGAGCCGACTGCGGCAAAAGCGCTAGGTAAGCGTTTGTTCTTGCTGCGTGATCCTCACAAAGACACCTTGGCAGAGACAGATCTTGCCCTGGCCATCCCCATCAAGCTTAAAAAAACGGGCGATGCTCGCTTTAAGCTTGGCAGCAAGCGCGCGCTTAGCCACGGCGTTCGTCATGGTCTCTACTTTCGAGACACCAAGACAGACAAGATTGAACTTATCCACTCCTTCTTCACCTTGCCCAAACCCGTTCAATTGATCGATCATAGCTTTAAAGCCTCTGAGGTCATTTTTAGCAACCAAATCATCTTTTACTTTCGATTTGACCGGCCAGTGTTTCTATTGAACGAAAATGCGCTGTCCTTAGTCAGCTTAAAAGAGCCGGCCAAGCACATAAACATCGAACGCTTCACCATCACACCCGATGGCACCACTTGCATTGTTGAGTTGGCAAAAGAAGGCGCTCTTGCGCCCAATCTGAGGTATGCTTTCATGTTTGACGATGGCCTTAGGGATCAATATGACCAGCCTGTGGCCGTCGAAACCATTGAGTTTTCAACCGCTCTACCTTTACCGTCTTTCGAAGAGCTTGCGCCGCTTAGCCTAAGAACATCTCATCAAATGGTGGAGGTCAACTGGAGCTTAAATCAACCGCATAAGTCAGCATTGTTGGTAAAAGCGGGTGGCACCACTTTTTTTAAAACCATGGGGTCGATCGCAGTGGGAGACAAAGACGATGTTTGGTCCTATTATCTTCGTTCATCAATTGAAGGATTTGATGAAAACACGCTTTATCGCTTTGTGCTGGTAAATAAAGATCTAGCTGGACGCGTAATCACCGCCACTGGCAGCTTTCAAACAAGAAAACCCCAAGCCATCAGAATCTCAGAGGTCATGATCAATCCAGCGCTCAATGGATCCAAAAAGGAATCGCTCGGCGAGTATATAGAAATTGCCAATACCGAAAATGTGGCCATGGCACTAGATGATCTTCGCATAACTGTCGAAGATCACAAAACATTGAAATTAGCCGTTTGTGCTCTCGCCCACGGCGAGCCGCTGCCCGAGCTTTGTGGCCGAGGCTATGCGCTCATTGTGGGGAGCGATTTTAATGAAGCGCATTACGGACTCGATAGAAGCACGTCAATTATTCGTCTTAAGCAAAAGACGTTGTGCGGCGGCTTAGCTAACAGCCATGCCAAAACCATTAGATTAGAACGAGCGCCAGGCGAGCTCATCGATCGGTTTTCTGGCCATAAATGGAAAACCAAAGAAGGCCAAAGTGTGCAACGGATTGACCTTGTGGGACTAGATGATGATCATAATTATTGCTACTCAGCGAAGGACGATGGCCCAACTCCCCTAAGACCTAATGGGCCCTGTGAATCGTCAAGTTAGGAACTATCATGGCTGGACATAATAAGTGGTCGAAAGTAAAGCATAAAAAAGAAGCGGCGGACTCCAAACGCTCAAAGATTTGGACCAAAATAATACGAGAGATAACCGTGGCTGCGCGCATAGGCGGCGGTGATCCAGGAGCCAATCCACGCCTTAGAAAGGCGATCGACGATGCGCGAGCCTCCAACATGCCCAAAGACAACATTCAGCGCGCCATTTCGAAGGGCAGTGGGGGCGAAGGCGAGAACTTGGAAGAACTCGTCTATGAGGGCTATGGTCCTGGCGGCGTGGCGGTGGTGGTGGAGTGTATGACGGACAATCGCAATAGAACATTAAGCGACGTGAGAACCGCCATCCAAAAACGGGGAGGCAATCTGGGTGCTAGCGGCTCTGTCCTTTTTGGTTTTCACAAAAAGGGCCAGCTTTTCTTTGCCAAGGGCGCCGAGGATGGGATTAGCGAAGATCGACTTTTGGAGACTGGCCTCGAATACGGCATTGAAGATGTCACCGAAGAAGACGATGGCTTTGTGGTAACGTGTTCAGTAGAAAATTATTTGGCTCTAAAAGACGCCTTCATCACTGCGGGCATCAATCCAGAAACGAGCGAGCTCACCATGATACCGGATAATTATGTGCCGGTGAGTGGTGATAACGCCAAAAAATTAGTGGCGATGATCAGCGCTCTTGAAGATCTTGACGACGTGCAGAATGTCTTTAGCAATATGGACATCGACGAAAACGAGCTAGAGCAGTTAATGGGCTAAATGACGACCTGCCAAAAAAGCGATGGTCATGTGATTTTAGGCCTCGATCCAGGCTCGTTACGAACGGGCTTTGGCGTGCTAAAGCGCATGGGCACCGACATCATCCATCTTGATCATGGCACCATAGTTTTGAGTGGAAAAAAGATGATATCCGATCGGCTGCGCGAGCTTGCTTTGGATGTTTCCCACTTGGTTGCAACATATAAACCGCATCATGCCGTGGTGGAAGATGTCTTCTTTTTTAAGAACCCCCACTCCGCGCTAGTGCTAGGCCAGGCGCGTGGCGCCATCCTTGCGGTATTGGGGCTAAACCAGATCATGGTGCAAACACTTTCCCCCACCAAAGTAAAATCGCTGGTGTCAGGGCATGGGCGAGCACAGAAATTCCAGCTTGCTCGCATGGTTGCGCTTGAATTAGATATCCAAGAGCCCACATCTGAGGATGCCTCAGATGCATTGGCCCTTGCTCTTGCGTACGCGCGCTCCTGCTAGAAGATGCTAGTCATTATTTGCTTCACCTTTAAGCTTTAGAAAGGCAGGGTAGATTTTTTTGAATCTGGTCAGGTTCGCTGCCAAAGGATCGTCCGGTCTTTTCTTGATTTGGACACGAAAGTTTCCGAGCTCTGCTATCTCTAGATCCGGCCAGTCAGGTAAAAACTTCTTAAACGTTTTTATACGAACTGCTTCAATTGAGGTCTGGTTGGCTTTCCGCGCCTTTTGACTTACGCATTTCACAAAACGGTCATAGTTGGTTACTTCAAGCTCACCTGACTCTGCGTCAATGACACGGGCACCAGATTCGAATACGGCGCAAACAATGACCGCATCGAAAACAGGGGTTCTCGATTTAGGTATTTTTACGTGTTTCAATTGGGTCCGTTTTTTAATGGCACTCCCCCGTGACAGATTGGGAGTATTGCAAGTAGCAGCCGGAGCCTTCTGGGCCGGAGCTTTTGTTGAGACCGGATCTACCTCCATTAACAGCAAGTCTGGCTGCCAATCTGGTGGCAAATCTTGATTGCCTAGTTCAGAAGCCCAGGAAAGTTCCGGAACACTAAATAGCGCACCCAAACCATCAAGATTTCTTTCGCTGGAAATGCCTTGTAAAGAAAGGGCAGCGCTCACAATCAATAATATTCTCTTCATGATTACCTCTGAAATTATTGAAACTAATAGTATTTATTCATTAGTGAAATATTGTTGCGTTATTATGGCAGCTTCACCCAACTAAACAAGGGGCGTAAGTGCGTGTTGCCCTATAACTCGCCAGATGTTGCGTTTTCCTTCATGGCACAAAACTTGGGATACCTGTCTTTAAATCTCCTCAGATTGGCCGCACTTATTGGCCCGTCCGTCCTTTTGAGCTCGACCTTAAAATTTGTTGCGCCTGCGATATACAGCTGGGCACAATCGCTGAGGAACCCTCTTACCACTTTTCCACGGGTTGCGTCATCGATCGCCTCATTCTCTGTAGGACATTTTTCCCCTATTGATCTCAAAAGCGTTTTATAATCGGTGACTTCGAACGTGCCTTTGTCAGGGTCAATAACTCTCACACCCTTTTCAAAAACGGCGCACAAGATAAAGGCGTCGAAAACAAATGATTGGGACCGCGCAAGTTTGACCTCTGCCCACGGATCCAAATGCTCCATGGATGGCGCCAGTAACGGCCGATCATGTATTTTTCTTTTTTTATCACGGCGGCGTGTGGGCACTTTATCCGGTAACGGATCAAATGCGTTGCATTTTTGAGCAACAAATGGGCTGTTAGTTAAATCTTGCCCAAAGGCAAACGTTATCGGATACAACCGATGACAACATGGGCATATGCCATACCAGGCATTGCCATTCCATTGGCCGACCACGATGGAATTGGGCACTGTTAGGCTACGTGTAGGTGGTGATAGAATTGGCTGTGAATCGCCAGTCGTTGATATTGGAGTTTCGTCCCGCTCACTTTCTTCGTGATCGGCAGGCAGCTCACCGGACAGCCAATCTGAATTGCCGTCCTGTACCATATAAGTGTCATCATCTATATGGAACTCTGGGACGCTGTACTCCCAGGAGCTAGAAACACCCTGCATGGAAAATGTTATGCACATAATCAATATTAGATTCTTCATAATTGCCTCAAATTTAATAAAATTAATGGCTTATTCGTTAGAGAAATTTTATTGCACATTATTGCATCCCTATACCAATAAGCAAGGGGCGCAATCCTACCCATAGATGTAATTATTACCTATTAAGTAAGATTGCGCCCATAGAGCCCGTCTATTAGGTTTTTAGGCGGTTTTTGTGACGACCGGAATGATTTGCTTATCGCCGTATTTTCCGCACGCAGAACAGACCCGATGGGGGGCTTTTGGTTCACCACAACTTGAGCAGGCACCGGGCATGGCTTCAAATTGAATGCGCATGTTGGCTGCGCGCTGCATTCTGGAACGAGCTTGAGACTTTCGACGCTTTGGTACTGGCATAACTTAACTCCAAAAATTCTTAAAATCGTTGTTACTTATCTTTGTTTAAAAGTCTTAAAAAGGGACTATCTTGCATTATTTCACCAGCATTTTGTGTCTTGGATGCAATGGATTTACACCCCACACTATCACCTTGATTCGGGCAATGTGGATAATCTGGTGCTTCATAAAAGATCTGTTCGCGCAGGATAATTCCAAGATCGATTTTCTGGTCTATAAAATAGCCAACCGATAAATCCTCGTCGCTACTCATATCAACCTCATTGCTGTCAAATTGCCATTCAACGCTTTCGGCAGT
>Ga0070734_10004792_pt1 | contig 12526 bp, 9 predicted proteins | sample Coa_R1_8_FD_66444 | JGI IMG/M metagenome (GOLD analysis project Ga0070734, IMG submission 66444) | Surface soil microbial communities from Centralia Pennsylvania, which are recovering from an underground coalmine fire - Coalmine... | ecosystem: Environmental > Terrestrial > Soil > Unclassified ...
TGCCCAACCTGAAAAGTGATGGAATGGGAGAACGAACGCGGCGTATCCGAAGAGGCCGATAACGACGGATGGGATGCCGTTGAGAACGTCGGCGGCGAACCTAATGCCGGCCCCGAATCGGTTGCGTCCAAACTCGGCGACATAGATGCCGCCCATCAGGCCGATGGGTATTCCGATTGCTCCAGCGATGGCGACGAGCTCGACGGTCCCGAGGATCGCATTCTTCAGCCCTCCGCCGAGCACTCCAGGGGGCCGCGGGAGTTGGGTGAAGAGGTTGAGGCTCAGCCCGCGAACACCCTGGATCGCCACGTACGCGAGGACGGCACCGAGCATGACGCAGGCAAACGTAGCCGCGCCGCACAGAACCACCTGCATCCCGACATTGACGATTCGGCGCCAACGAGCCAGTAGGGACGTGAGCGAGAGCCGAGCCGAGATGATCCTCAACGCGATTCCGGCGAGAAGGACGATCTCGACCGGGCCGCCGAATGCGGCGGGGCCGCGCGCTCGGAAATCGAAGTAGAGCTGAATCGCAACAAGTGCTCCCGCAAGGGAAGCGAGGGCAACACTTGCTACCGCGTCGAACGCGGCGTTGAGTCGTGCGGCGATGGGATGGACCGGTCGGGTTCGGTGGGCCAGCTCGCGAGTGGTGATGAGCAGAGCCCCACGCGCGAGACCGTTCACGACAACGGTAACCAGGAAGAGAACAAGGGCGATCTCGAGCAGCGCCGATCGCTGGAGGTCGTCGCTGAACGCCTCGTTGAACTGGTTCGCCAGGAGCGCGGGCATCGTGTAGCCCTGCTTCAGGATCGAGGCGCTGAGCTGGGAGTTGTTCCCGATCACCATCACAACCGCCATCGTCTCGCCGAAGGCACGGCCGAGGCCTAGAATGACGGCGCCGGTAATCCCCCCCTTCGCTTGGCGGAGGAGGACGTTCTTGATCGTTTCCCACTTCGTGGCGCCCAGCCCGACAGACGCCTCGCGTTGACCCGCGGGGATGGTGAGAAGCACTTCGCGGGTGATCGCGGTGATGATCGGCAAGATCATCACCGCGAGGATGATGCCGGCGCACAGGATGTTGTTGAGGGTCGAGGGCCCCCCGAAGATCGGGTTCGCCCCCAAGTGATCCACGAGCCAGGGGCTGACGTGAGCCTGAATGAAGGGGCAGAGCACCAGAAAGCCCCAAAGGCCGAAGATCACGCTCGGAATCGCCGCGAGCATCTCGATCATGAACCCGAGGGTTCCCGAGAGCCACTTCGGCGCGATTTCGGTGAGAAAGAGCCCGGCGCCGACGCTGATCGGTACCGCGATCAGCAGAGCGAGCGAAGACGTGATGAGCGTCCCGACGATGACGGGGAGGGCGCCGTAAACCTGGTGTTGGACGTCCCACAGCGACGACGTCAGGAAGCCGAGCCCATACCGATGCCGGGTAAGGGCAGAGTCGGCATAAAGCCGATACCCAACCATCACGATGATGGCGACAACGATCAGCGCGAAGACCAAGCTCGACGTGCTGAATGCCACCTCACCGAACCGCCTCATGGCTGCCCGGCGGGCTCGAAACAGCCCGGCCGCGCGCGCGTCAGGTGCCGGTGAAGAGACCATCGATGCTACTGAGGGCTGCTACTTCGTTTGAACCTTCGCGAGGACGTCGCTGTCAAGGCTCGTAATCTCGGAGGGCAGAGGCGCATATTGCAGGCTTTTCGCCTGGTCCTGCCCGTCGGCGAGCACCCATTTGAAGAAGTCGACCATTGCCGCGCCCTTCGCTTTGTCGGCCGGAGCTGCCGGCACGAGAACGTACGTCATCCCGCAAATCGGATACACGTCCTTCCCAGCTTGGTCCACGATGGAGGTGCGGTTATCGGCCTTCAGCGCGCTAGCCGCGGCCGAGACCGCGGCGGCAGTCGCTTCGACGGTGGGCAGCACGAAGTTGCCGTCGTGGTTCTTGATAGGGCCGTACGTCAGCTTGGTTTGGACCGCGTAGGCAAGCTCGACATAGCCGATGCTGCCTGGCGTTTGCTTGACCACGCCGGCCACGCCGTCGTTGCCCTTGCCGCCAGTCCCCGTCGGCCAAGTTACCGTCTTGCCTTGGCCTGGGCCGTTCTTCCAGGCCGGAGAAACGTGCGAGAGATAGTCGGTGAAGATGTAGGTGGTCCCGGAGCCGTCAGATCGATGCGCCACGTTGATGGGCGTCGAGGGGAGCTTCAGCTCTGGGTTGAGCCCGGCGATCGCGGGGTCGTTCCACGCCTTGATCTTGCCGAGGAAGATGTCGGCAACCACTTCGCCGGTTAGTTTGAGCCCGTTGCCGACGCCGGGCAGATTGTAAACGATCACCTCGCAGCCCGCGGTTACCGGGAACTGGAGCGTGGGCTTGGGCATGCCCTTGAGGTCGGCGTCGGTGAGGGGCGCGTCGGTGGCGCCGAAGTCGGCCAAGCCATCCTTGTAGTTGCCGATTCCGGCGCTGGAGCCGACCGCCTGATAGTTCAAGCTCACGTCCGAATGCTTGGTTTGGTAGCTCGCCTTCCAAGTCATCATCGCCGGATTCACGAACGACGAGCCGGCGCCAATCAGCTTGACCGGGCCGCCTCCGGGCGACGTACCGCCTGAGCCGGTCGACGAGCCGCCGTTGCAGCCGACGAACGTTAAGACAATGGCGGTTAGAACGGCGACGGAAGCGATAGAGCTAAGGAGCAATTTTGTGGGCTTCATAGAGTGCCGGAGGCGCCACGAAGCTACCAACGAAATGTTAAGAGATTGTTAAGAAGAGGCGGCCAAGAGGCGTTCCGCGTACCTGGCGAGCACGTCGTACTCGAGGTTCACGCGATCGCCCTCCCTGCGTTCCCGGAGGCTGGTGTTCTCGAGGGTATGGGGAATGATCCAGGTGTCAAATTCGCTCCTCTCGGGGCTAACGACGGTGAGAGAGATGCCGTCGATCGCGATGGAACCCTTGTCGATGAGGTACTTCGCAGCGGCGTCGGGCACGCGGAAGCGAAAGACCGTGGCGCCACTCTCGGGCCGGATGGCGACGACTCCGCCGGTGGCGTCGACGTGGCCCTGGACGATGTGGCCGCCGAATCGTCCGTCGGCACGCATCGCCCGCTCGAGATTGACTACCGATCCCGAGTCGAAGGAGCCGAGGGTGGTTCGTGCCAAGGTTTCCGGGCTGACATCGAACCCGACTCGTGTGCCGGCCGCCTTGACTGCGGTCAAGCAGCAGCCGTTGACGGCGATGCTTTCACCGACCTGGATCGGGTCGTTGCCTAGGGGGCGCATGGCCTCGATTTCGAGGGATCCGGCGCGACACGCGGTGACCCGACCGACCGCCTCGACGATTCCCGTAAACACGCGTGTCTTGTACCTTAGCGGGACCTACCGCTCGCTGGGCAGGACGATGCCGCGCATGATCGTCCGCTGCGCGATGAGGAACACAAGGAGAGTGGGCAGGGCGGCGAGGGTGAACGCGGCCATCATCACGTACTTGGGCGCGGTGCCGCTCAACTGGTAGAGGAAGACCATGACCGTCCACATCCGCCGGTCCTGGGCGACGAGGAAGGCGTACAGGAAGGTCCCGTAAGCGGCCATGAAGGTCGTAAGCGCGAAGTAGCCGAAGACCGGCCGGCTGAGCGGAATCGCCACCCGCCGCATCATGGTCATCTCACGGGCCCCGTCGAGGGCGGCGGCCTCGAAGAGCTCCGGGGGTAGCGAGTCGAAGAAGCCCTTGAGCATGAAGATCATGAAGCCGGACGCAGCGCCGGGTAGCACCAAGGCGGCGAACGTGTTCAGCAGATGGAGATTCTTCAGGAGAAGGAAGTTGGGAATCATCGTGACCTCGGCGGGGAAGGCCATGGTCGCGAGGAGGAAGACGAGGATCTTGCCGCTGGCCCGGATCGGGAAGCGGGAAAGAGCGTAGGCGGCCAGGCCGTTGACGCCCAGTGTGGTCACGATGGCGAGCCCGCAGAAGACGACCGTGGTCCAGAGCGCGTGGCCGTTGACGGTGAGGTAGCGAAGGACGTAGCCGTAGTTGCGGGTCGCGAACTCACGGCGCAGAGACCCGGCGGATTCGTGGACGACGGCGCGTTCGAAGGCTTCGATGGGGAGACGAACGCCGGCGGCGAGGGCAACTGCGTCGGCGGGCAGCCCTCCTCCCCCGCCCGCTCCGCGGCGGGTACTCCCCCCGGCGGGGGGAGAGATTGTGGGGTTGGTCGCTCCGCGGCGGGTACTTCCCCCAGAGGGGGGAAAGAGGGCGAGCCACCGGGCTTCGACGGTGTCCGTTCGGTAACGGTCGGGGAGGCCGCGGGCTTCGAACGCGGCTAGTTCCGGACCGTCGGCCGGCACCTCGAGTTGATCGAAGTCCTTGGCTCCGCCGCGAATATCGGCGGGAACGGCCGAAAAGGAGAACCGATACTCCGCTCGAACGAAGTCTTGAAACATCGAGCGAACGGTGACGGGGAGGCGGAACTCGATCGGAAGGCCGGTTTTGAAGAGCTGCCAGTCGTCCCACTTCCGGCCGGCTGCGGGCAGCCAATGGGGGCGGGCAAAGGCCTCTGTCGGGGGAAGCACCGTTTCGAAGCTCGTGTCCTCTTCGATGTAGGCGGCGTTCAGTGCTTCGATCGAACCGAAGCGGCGACGGAGCCAGGCTTGGTAAAGGGTGTTGAGGCGGCTGTCGATGCCGGACGGCGGCTGCCTGAAACCGGCGGTGTAGAGGTCGGCGGGCAAGGTGGCCAGGAACCGGCGATAGGTGTCGACCGCCTCACGCGTTTCCCGACCGCCGCGCGTGCTCCCGATCGCCGCGAGGTTTCCGGCGTATTTGTCGTCCACGTACTTGCGGTAGAGCTCGTCCTCGCTGGTCCAGTAGGCGGGCACAAGCCGGTTGTCGTTCTGATCGAGCGGCCCCTTCGTTCCGGTTGTGACCATCACAAGGAAGGGGTAAACGGTCGTGACCGCGCCGAGGGTGAGGAGGGCGTAAAGGAGGGTGGTCGCGAGCCTGGCCCGTGCACGCTTTCGTCCGACAACCCCGATCAGGCCCATAGCTGCCTGGAGTGTAGTCGCTGGTCGAGAGTGGGGAGTGGGGAGTGGGGAGTGGGGAGTGGGGAGTGGTGGAGTGGTGGAGTGGTGGAGTGATGGAAGGGTGGAATTGAGAGACCCGGTAAGAGTGCGGTGGGAGTCCGACCGGCACGCAAGATTAACAGGTAGCCAAGAAACCTAGTAAAATTACCTGGTAAACCCGCAATAACACCAGGAAGAACCCCTGTGAAGTTTGCTGTGATCGCGCCGGCCAGGAGGGCCAGAAGGGCGGTTCACAAAAGACATGGAGGAATAGCAAAGATGATTTCGATTAACACGAATATCGCGGCCATGGGTGCGGTCTACAACCTGCAGAACAGTGACATGGCCCTGACCAATTCGATTCAGCGGCTGAGCACGGGCCTTCGAATCAACACTGCCGCGGACGATCCGTCCGGGCTCATCATTTCGCAGAAGTTCCAGGCGCAGCTCACGGGCATCGCGGCTGCCATCAACAACTCGCAGGACGCGATCAACTATATGAAGACCGCGGACGGCGCGCTCGGCCAGATCGGCGCGCTGCTTCAGACGGCGGTTGGTCTCTCGGTCGACGCGAGCAACACCGGCGTCATCTCCCCGGACCAAGCCCTGGCTGACAACACTCAGCTCCAGCAGATCGCGGCTTCGATCACGAACATCGCGAACACGACCCAATTTGGAACGAAGTTCCTTCTCAACGGCACCTCGGGCGTCAGCTCGGCGATCACCAACGGCGCCGACATCTCGTCGCTCGACATCGGCGGCACGTTTAACGGCGTGGCCCTCGCTACGGGCGGCGCGGTCAACCTGACGGTCACCACTGCCGCGACCCAGGCCATCACGACGCTGACCGGCACCTTCGCGACCGCGGGCTCCCCGGTTGCTCACGCCGGCTCCTTTACGATCAACGGCACGACGTTCACGGCCACCGCCGCGGACACCGCTTCGACGATCGTCAACAAGATCAACCAGGCTTCGGCGCAGACCGGCGTCAGCGCCGTCTACAGCGGCGCCGCTACGGCGATCGTCCTCACGAGCGCCGAGTACGGCTCGGCCTCAACGATCAACGTCGCGGACGCAAACGGCGTCGTCTTGAGCGGCACCGGCGGCAGCGTCGGACCGATCCACGGCACCGACGCGGTAGCGACCCTGAACATTGCCGGCGGCGCAGCCGTCACGTTCACCGGCGGCCTCAACGGCAACGACGGCCTGACCCTGACCGACGCCAACGGCAATACGTTCCGGCTCACGAGCGCCGGCAACAGCACCGCCATCACGAATGCGACGGTCGGCCAAATCACGGTCGGCAGCGCCCAGTTCCAGATCGGGGCCAACGCCGGTCAGACGGCCCAGTTCTCGCTTGGCAACTTCGCCGCCAGCCAACTCGGCACCGGCGCGGTTGCGGGTCAGAACCTGAGCACGATCAACGTCCTCAGCACCGGCGCGGCGAACACGGCCCTGGCGGTCATCCAGAACGCCATCAGCCAGGTGGCGACCGACCGCGGTCAGCTCGGCGCGTTCCAGCAGGACATCCTGCAGTCGAACGTGAGCGTGCTGGGTGTGGCTCAGACCAACCTTACGGCGACCAACTCGCAGATCACGGACGTGAACATCGCCAGTGAGATGACGAACTTCACGAAACTACAAGTCTTGGAACAGGCAGGTATGTCGGTTTTGGCTCAGGCTAATAGCCAGGGTCAGGCGATTCTCAACCTGATCAAGAACGGCTAACCTCGGTTAGTTGGCTCATTCCTCCATAGGCCGGCGGACCGTTCCGCCGGCCCCGTTCTACCGAGGCGCCGAAGGGGTAGCCAGGCGAAGCGGGTGGAGGCTCCGAGACGGTCTCGACGCCGATAGAAGCGTACCGACCAGATCGTAGGGCTCGGCCGAGGAAACCCTGGCCCGAACGAGCGAACCAAGGGGACTCTCCCCTTCCAGATAGACCAATCCATCAATTTCAGGAGCATCCCGGAACGAGCGGCCCACGAGCCACCCGTCCCGGGATTCTTCGATTAAGACCGTCAGGTCGCGGCCGATCCACGCCTGGTTTTTGGCCAGCGAAATCCCCTGCTGAAGCTCCATCAGGCGGGCGTAGCGCTCGCGCTTCGCGCGGAACGGGACCTGCCCCTCCATGTCGTGGCTCGGCGTTCCCGGTTCCCGGGAGTACGTGAAGGCGCCGACTCGATCCATACGCGCCGCCGCGACGAAGTCAAGAAGGTACTGAAACTCGGCTTCGGTCTCACCGGGAAAGCCGACGATGAACGTGGATCGAATCGCAACTTCCGGCACGGCGGCTCGAAGCTTCTCGAAAAGCCTTAGGTAGCGCTCGCCGTCCCAGGGCCGGCGCATCCGGCGGAGCACCTCCGGATGGGCGTGCTGGAGCGGAATGTCGACGTAGGGCAAAACTTTGGGCAGGTTTGCGAGCGCGTCAATCACATCGTCGGTAAGCCGGTTTGGATAGAAGTAGAGGAGCCGGATCCACTCGACGCCCTCGACCGCGTCGAGCTCGCGCAAGAGATCCGGGAGCGTGAACCGCTTGTACAGGTCAAACCCGTATTGGGTTACGTCCTGGGCGATCAGGTTGAGTTCGATGGCGCCGTGCTTGGCGAGGTGCTCGGCTTCGGCAAGGACCCGCTCGATGGGTTTGCTTTGGTGCGGCCCGCGGAAGCTCGGAATGGTGCAAAAGGTGCACTTGTGGTCGCACCCCTCGCTCAGTTTGAGATAGGCGCTCCATGGGTGGCCGGGTCTTGCCCGGGACTCGACGGCGGCCCAACGGTGATGCGGTGGCTGGATATCGATAAGTTGCGTCGCACGTGATTGAACATCTCTGACGATGTCGGCAAAACGGTTCATCTGGCCAACCCCGATGTAGGCATCGGCGCCCGGTGCGAGCCGGGCCAGCTCGGCGCCCATCCGCTGGGCAAGGCAGCCGGCAACGACGACGCGGCCCGTCTTGCCTTTGCGTTTGTCGGCAACGGCCTCGCGGATCGCCTCGATGCTCTCCCTCTTGCTCGCCTCCAGAAAGCCACACGTGTTGATGACCGTGACATCCGCGGTGGCCAGCCCGTCGACGCCGAATCCGGCGTCACTTAGGACCCCGGCGATTTCCTCGCTATCGACCTCGTTCTTGGCGCAACCGAGCGTGACGATGCGCACGTTCGGTTTGCCGGGGGTGGCCATGCCTTATTCTGGCAGCGGCTGGTATCGTGTCCGCCGATGCTCAAAACTCGCACGGGTTCGTTCCCCATCGGCTTTCGCCGCGGCTGGTCGGACTGGAACAAGAACCTCGACTCCATGCTCACATGGGCAAAATCTGAGGGCCTCTCGGTAATCGACCTTGGCGGGGATGCACCCGAGACGCTCCCGGTGGTCGAAAAGGCCGGCATGCGGGTGGGCTCGGTCGACCTGCAGGCATGGTCCGATCTTGCCTCGGCCGACGCCGGCAAACGGAAGGAAGCCCTTGCCAAGAACGAGGCCCTGATCTCCGCCTGCGGGGCGCAAAACTACTTCGCCGTGCTCCTCCCCGAGGACGCGAGCAAGCCGCGAGCCGAGAACTTCAAGCTGTTGATGGCCGGGCTTAACGAGTTGGGACCGATTCTCGACACGCACGGCGGCAAGCTCGTGATCGAAGGATGGCCCGGGCCCGGTGCGCTCGGCTGCACGCCGGAGAGTTACCGGGCGGTGCTCAAAGAGTCGTCATCGAAGGCGATCGGCATCAACTACGATCCGTCGCACCTCGTGCGAATGGGGATTGATCCGATTCGCTTCGTCGACGAGTTCGCGGATCGGGTTTATCACGTTCACGGCAAGGACACCGAGATCATCTCGGAGGGGTTGTACGAATTCGGGACCGAACAGCCGGCAACCCTCGCGAAGGGGCACGGGTTCGGGAGCCACACGTGGCGCTACACGATCCCCGGCCATGGATGCGTGCGCTGGGTCCGCGCCTTCGAGATCCTGGCCGCACGGGGCTACAAGGGATGCGTCTCCATCGAGCTGGAGGACGAGAACTTCAACGGAAGCGAAGAAGGCGAGAAGTTTGCGCTGGTCAGCGGCGGACGGTTTCTGGCGAGCTGCTAGGAGCGGGGCTAGTGCCCGGCGAACCAGGGTGACTCGTCGAGCGCGGTGGTTTCTCCGCCCCAGTTGGGCATGACGTCGCAGCCTGCCGCCAGTTGGGCGGTCGTCAGAGCGCGCGCGTGAGTGTCGGCAAAGGCGACGTTCACGTGCTTAAAGTGCCACGGCCACGCGTGCCCGAAGGAATTCATGCCCCACCCGTCGGTGACGGCGAAGATGTCCTTGAACGAGAAGGTGTCGACCTTGAGCAGATCGACCGGCTTACCGTCGATCGTCATATACCGGCACGGCGGGACCACCAGCCAGTTACCGCCGCCGAATGGCTGGCCGTTCGGGTCGACCTCGTTGACCGAGTCGATGAAAAGCAGGGTCGCCGCGGTTTCCTTGATGAAGTCGTCACGCCGAGGTGCGGGCCGCCAATCTCGGTTGTCGCGAACGACCGGCGACAGGGTCATGTAGTTGTAACCCATGTTCGTGCGCTTCGAAGCTCCGTAGTATGCGGAGTACAGGTCGCCGGGAACCAGATCTTCGTCGAATGTCGCATCCAGGTTGGGCTTGCGTGAGGTGTCGGACGGACAGAGGAACACCGAGAAGCTAGGCGCGTACGGCAGGAGCAATTGAACCCAGGTGCGATCGTTCCGGCTTGTTCCGAGCTGACCAGGCCGGTAGCTAATCGGCATGTAGTACGAGTCATAGTCCGCGACGTACATTCCGGTCGCGGTTCCGGTCTGCTTGAAGTGGCTGAAGCAGACGTTCTGCTTGGCGGAGTCCTTGGCGGACACGAAGACGGGCATTAACAAGCTCGCTAACAGTGCGACGATGGCAATGACCGCGAGTAGCTCGATCAGCGTATAGGCTTGGGTGGACCTGCGCACGTCCGTCGGTTCACATTGTATCAAATGTGCCGGCAACCGCCCGGGAAAAGGCTGATATTTCGCCAGTTTCGTTAAAACCTGCACGCCGATACCAGTCCGAGAGACGTGGCTCGCACTGGAGCGTGACGGTGCGACCCTCGGCGCCGGCCATACAGCGAACCCATTCGAGCATGCTTCGGCCCCAGCCCTGGCCGCGAAAATCGGGGGCAACGCACAGGTTATAAACCCCGAGCGTGGAGCCCTCGCGACAGGTCATCAGGCTCCCAACGACGGCGCCTTGGTACCCGACGGCGTACAGCTCGAGGCCACCGGCGCGTGCGGTCGCACGCGCGATTCCTTCTCGGAATTGCTTCGGTTGGGCAAAGAAGAACTGACCAACCATGAACTTTGCGAGGGCGAGCCGCGCGGCGTGGGTCGTAGCCTCCACCGGGTGTAGGCCCGGGAATTCGTGGACCGGTGCCGCGGCCATTTGGACCAACCGGTAGGTTGGCCGTAATCCGATCTCGGCAAGTCGGCGCTCCGCAACCGGTCCGGAGGCGCCGGGGAGCAGGTAAGTATGAAAGGCCTCTCTCGCATCGATGATTCGCGCCAGCTCACGCAGATCCGCCTCCCCAATCTCGGAGGCGACCGCGAAGTTGCAGATCGCGTGGGCGAAGGGACCGGTGCATCCGCTCAAGTTGCCGCGCTGCCAGGCGCACGTGCCGGGTGTGGCTTGGGCGAGCCGGAAGTACGTCTCGACCAGATTCGCGGTCGGGCCGTCGAGAACGCGCGTGGTCGTCATAGCACCGCGCTCCAGTAGAGGCCGAAGCCGGGGCCCTTCAGTCCGATGCCACCGCCGACAGCGAAACCGCCACCGACCGACTTCCCGACAAAGAGCTCGGGTCCGTGCGGGGTGAGTGCCGCGCACCCAAACGTCTCCAGTTGCTCACGGGTCTTGAAGAGGTCGATGCCGACGCCGATGTCGAAGCCCGTGGGGGTGGCGACCTGAGCCAGCAACCGGAGCGTCGGTGCGCGGATCGAGACCGGGGGAGAATAGGATTGCCCCGAGTACTCGGCGCGGAAGAAGGTCGCGACCTCGTTCAAAAGGCGGCGCTGAGCGAAGATCCCTCCGTAGTGGCCGGTATCCATCCAGATCGTCTTTGGCTGGTTAAGGTCTGCGATCAAGCTCTTCGTCGCAATCGGCGGCATGACGGTGTCGAAGGTTGCGCCCACGACCAGAGTGGAGCCCGGCGGCGACTTGCCGGCAACAACCCGGTCACGAAGCAGCTCGCTCGGCTCGACCGGCGCGAGGAGTTTCGTGAGCACGGCTTCGTTGAGGCCGCGGCGGCGCAGCCCTTCGCGGCTGACCAGCACGAGTGACGAGGACCACAGAATGTGAGCCAGCCCGGTGCCGCCAAGCAGGAACGCGGACCGCTCGAGGCGGTCATCGACGCCGTATGCGAGTTCAGCGACGAGCGAGCCGAGCGAGATCCCAGAAACGCCTAAGTGCTTGGTGTCGATGTCGTTTCGAAGCGAGAGTTGGTCGAGCGCGCGCCGCACGTCGAGCACGCTCTGGACCATCACGTCCTCGATTCGCCCGGGGTCGGGCTGGATGGCCAACTCGCCGGACCGGGTGCCTTCCGGCGCACGTGTCAAGTGGTATGGCAGGGCGAGGACCAAAGCCGCGATTCCGCGAGCGTTGAGCTGGTGGGCTAGGGCGCGTTCTTCGGCGAGGTCGCCGGCCCCCAGATAGTGGAGCGCGACGACGGCGGGAAACGGCGCGGCGAAGGCTTGCCCGGCCGGCAGATAGAGCCAGAGGGGAACGGTTTGGTTTTCGGGAGTGCTGGTCTGGAAGGCACTCGGGAAGGTGGCTCGAAGCTCGACGGTCGTATCGTCGTGCCGGACCTCGTTCCAGACGATCGGCGGAATCGCCGCGGGCGGCTGAAGGAGTTGTGCTCGCACCGACGCCGGGTCCCGTGCCTCGGCGGTCTGCGCGGGGGCGCTCGCCGCACCGCTCGCCAAAAGTGCCAGGGCGGCGGCGAACGTCGAGATGCGGCACAAGGTGATTCATTGTACGCCGTGAACCTGGAGGGAGGATCCCGAGCCCCACCGACGGTGTCCCGTTAAGCTAAAATCAGCCGCGCATGATCCCGGTACGCGCGCAACATGCGCATCGGAACGTTCCGCTCGTGACGTACACGATCCTGGCGCTGAACGTGCTCGTCTTCCTATGGGATCGACAGGGCCACCCGTTTGGCGGGAGCATCACGTTCAGCGATCTGACGATGCGTCCGCACGAGGTGGTGCTTGCGTTTAAGGGCACCGACCGGATTGCCTGGGTGACGATCTTCACCTCGATGTTCATGCACGCGAACATCATTCACATCGCGAGCAACATGATCTTTTTGCTCGTCTTCGGCTCCTCGGTCGAATTCGCGTTGGGGCCCATCCGCTACACCCTCTACTACTTGATTTGGGGGGTTTTCGCCGCGCTCACCCAGGTGGTCGTGGATCCGGGGACGATGGTGCCGACGCTCGGAGCATCCGGCGCGATC
>Ga0070734_10004795_pt1 | contig 12516 bp, 13 predicted proteins | sample Coa_R1_8_FD_66444 | JGI IMG/M metagenome (GOLD analysis project Ga0070734, IMG submission 66444) | Surface soil microbial communities from Centralia Pennsylvania, which are recovering from an underground coalmine fire - Coalmine... | ecosystem: Environmental > Terrestrial > Soil > Unclassified ...
CTACGGCCGAACCCTCGACTACATTTACTTGTTTCGTGCCGTGCCAATCGCGTACGTCGAAAACGTGGAGAGCCTCGCGCAATCGCTAAAAGAACTCCGGCCAACAGTCATGGCCGCCGTTCCGCGAGTTTTTGAAAAAATTTACGCGAAGCTGATGGAGCAGGGAAGTCGCGAGACCGGCTTGAAGCGCAAGATTTTCCATTGGTCCATCCGCACGGCGGAGCTCACTGCGCTCTGGCGTTGCGGCGAAGCGGAAGTCGGCACGCTCCTGAAACTTCAGTGGCGCATCGCCGACAAGCTCGTCTATTCCAAAATTCGGCAGGGAACCGGCGGCCGGCTTCGGCTGGTCCCTTCTGGCGGCGCGCCTCTATCCAAATCGCTCGCTGAGTTTTTCTGGGCTGTCGGAATTCCGATCTACCAGGGCTACGGTCTGACCGAAACTTCGCCAATCGTTTCCAGCAACTACCCCAGGAATCGTGTGGGCAGCTCCGGCCAGCCAATTCCGCATTGCGAAGTTCGCATCGCCGCTGACGGCGAAATACAGGTCCGTGGCCCCATGATTATGCAGGGTTATTACAAACGCCCGGACGCCACGCGGGAAGTGCTCGACGAGGAAGGCTGGTTCTCGACCGGCGACATCGGCTATCTCGACAAAGACAATTATCTCTTCATCACCGATCGCAAGAAAGATCTGATCAAAACGGCTGGCGGCAAGTTCGTCGCGCCCCAGCCCATCGAAAACTCCCTAAAAACCAGTCCGTACATTCTGAACGCCATGGTCATCGGCGATCAGCGCAAGTTCGTCGTCGCTCTCGTCGTTCCGAATCCCAACACGGTTGCTGCGAAATTGGCGGAGCAGGGGATTTCATTCAAAAACAACAATCAAATGGCCGGTCATCCTGCGGTGCGTGAACTCCTCAACACGGAAATCCAGCGGCTCACAATTCACCTGGCGCAATATGAATCCATCAAGCGCTTCGCCATCTTGCCGAATGACTTCACCTTCGACAACGGCGCGCTCACCTTCACCATGAAGCTCAAACGCCGCGTTGTCGAACATCAATTCCGCGACGTCATCGATTCGCTCTACGCCGACCTCGTCGAACCGCGCCCCGTCATCGGTTCGTAGCCGTCAGTTTGGAAGCGGCTTTCCGTCCGGACTTAGATATTTTAATTCGCCGAGATTGAGCTCTTTCACTCCCGCCTCGATCTTCGCGCGGTCACCGACGATCACCCAGGTCATCTGTTCCGGATGAACAATCAGTTTCGCCGCATCCGCAAGATCGCTCGTCTTCAGCGCTCTCACTTTGCCTGCATAGGTTTCGTAGTAGTCGTCCGGCAATCCGAATTGCACGAGGTCAAGGATCGACGCTCCCACCGCGTTTTGCGTCTCGCGCGAGCCCGGCAGGCTCAGCGTTTCGTTTGCCTGCACTTTCTCGAGCTCCTCCTGGCTCAGCGGCCTGCTGCCAACAACGTCGTGAAACTCTTTGTTCATCTCAATCAGCGATTCCTTCGTCTTATCCGTCTGCACCGGAGCAATCGCAAGATAAGGGCGCTGCCCCCGCGCGTCCCAGAATCGCATGCTCGCTCCGTACGACCAGTGTTTGTCCTCGCGCAGATTCATGTTCAATCGCGCGCCGAAGTTTCCGCCGAGCCCGTCGTTCATCGCCTCAATCGCGATCTCCTTCGGATTGTTCTCCGGTGGCGCAATCACTCCCGCCACAATCACCGACTGCAGCGCGCCCGGCTTGTCAACGAGATACACGGTGCTTTTCGCAGCCGGGTTCACGGTCTTTACAGTTTTCTTTGGCACATTTCCGGATTTCCATCCGGCGAAAAGTTTTTCGAGTTTTGGAGTCACTTCGCTCAACGTCGTGTCGCCAACGATTACGAGAGTTGCATTATTTGGTTTGAACCACGCATCGTGGAACTTCACCAGGTCCTCTCGCGTCATTTTCGAAACGCTCGCTGTTGTGCCGGAGCCCGTCAGCGGATTTCCGTAAGCGTGATCGCTGCCGTACAAGAGTCCCGGCATGATGCGCAGCGCCGCCGCGGTCGGCGAATTTTCTTCGCGCTTGATTCCCGCAAGAGTTTGCTTTTGTTGCCGTTCGAAATCGCTCTTCGGGAACGACGGAGTCAGAACTACGTCCGCATAGAGCGCAAGCGAATCATCGAGTTTCGATTTCAGCGCCGAAAGATGCACGGTCGAAAGATCCAGGTTCGACCCGGCACTGATTTGCGCGCCCAATAATTCCAGTTTGTCGCTGATTTGCAATGCATCCAGCGACTTCGTTCCACTCGTCAGTTGCGACATCGTCATGTTTGCCATACCCGGCGACGCAAGTTGATCCGCGGCATATCCGGCATCGAGCGCCAACGTGAAATTCACCAGTGGCACTTCATGGCGTTCCGCCAAAATCACCTTCAATCCGTTCGACAGCGTGGCGCGCTGCAGTTTTGGCAGTTTCAATTCGGGCGGTGCTCCAGGCACCGGAGGCTTTGACCTGTCCGCTCCGTTCGCGTCCGCTTTGTAGTCGGGGAAAGGTGTCACTTCCAAAATGTAAACGCCATCCGAAAGCCATTTATTAGCCGCCGATTTCAGATCTTCCGCCGTCGCTTCGCGCACCCGCTTCAGAGTATTTTTGTAAGCGTCCGGGCTGCCCACATAAACTTGGCTTTGCGCCAACCTGTCTGACTTCCCGCCAAATCCTCCGATTCGTTCAATTCCGCGAATGAAGTTCGCCTCGTACTGCGCTTTCACCCGCGCCAGTTCATCTTCCGTCGGCCCGTCTCTCAAAAATCGCGCCAGTTCTTCATCCAGCTCTTTTTCAACCTGCTGCAAATTCTGCCCGGGTCTCGCTGTTGCCTGCACCCGGAATTGCCCGCCAATCTCCGCCAACGAAACGAACGCGCCTGCATCGGTCGCAATCTGATCGTCGTATACCAGCCGCTTGTAGAATCGCGAAGTCTTTCCACTGCTCAATACGTCGCTCACCAAATCCAGATAATCCGCTTCCGCGCTTCCGTACTGCGGCACGTTCCAGATTTTGTAAATGCGCGCTTGCGGGACGCGGTCTTGCACCGTTTGGCGGTGCGTGCCGCTCATCTTCGCAATCCATACTTCCTGATGCGCCACCGGCGGCCCGGCTTTGATGTCGCCATAATATTTCTGCACTTTTTCTTTTGCCGTCTTCAGGTCGATGTCGCCCGCCAGGACCAGCACCACATTCGACGGCCCATAGTAGGTTCGAAACCATTCCTTCACGTCGTTCAGCGACGCCGCGTCCAAATCCGCCATATCGCCAATCGTCGTCCACGAATACGGGTGCCCCGCCGGATAGGTATTCTGCGTAATAAGCTGCCGCGTTACGCCATACGGCTGGTTCTCGCCCTGCCGCTTTTCGTTCTGCACCACGCCTCGTTGCAGCGTCAGTGTCTTTTCATCAAAGGATTCCAGAAGGTGGCCCATGCGGTCGGATTCCAGCCACAACGTCAGGTCCAGCGCCGAGGTCGGCACGTTTTCAAAGTAGTTCGTCCGGTCGCCATTCGTCGTGCCGTTCAAGTCCGTCGCGCCGATGCGCTCCATGGTGTCAATGTAGCGGTCCTTCGAATGTTCGCTGCCGCCGAACATCAAATGCTCGAAGAGGTGCGCGAATCCCGTTTTCCCGGGCTTTTCATTTTTCGAGCCGACGTGATACCACGTATTCACCGCCACAATCGGCGCCTTGTGATCCTCGTGCACGATTACGGTTAGTCCGTTGTCGAGCTTGAATGTCTGGAAGGGAATATCCACTTCCTGCGCGCGCAACCCGGCGCAGCAAACCGCGAGAACTGCCACAGCAACTAAAGTCTTGAGTCTCATGCGGATTCCTTAACTCACAATTTGGATTCGCGATCGGAACTTCGTATCGAACACCTGTCGGGCAATCTGCAGTGTCATCGGCAACCGGCAAACTGCGCCCCAGAGTGTACCTCTCACGATGAAAATTGGGAATCACGCAGGGACAAATTGGCGCCTGCCCTCGATTTGTGCTGGCAGCGCGACGGTCATACAATCAGGCAAGGACAAACTCCATGTCGGATCAATTGGTCATTGCCGGTCGCGCTTTTTCGTCTCGCCTCATTGTTGGAACGGGGAAGTACCGAAGTTTTCCCGAAATGGCTCGGGCACACGCTGCCAGCGGCGCGGACATGGTTACCGTTGCCGTTCGTCGCGTGAACCTCACCGACAAAACCAAAGAATCTCTGCTCGACTACATTCCGCGCGACAAGATGTTTATCTTGCCGAACACCGCTGCCTGCTACACGGCCGATGAAGCCATCCGCACCGCCCGGCTTGGCAGGGAAGTCGGCCTTTCGAATTGGGTCAAGCTTGAAGTTATCGGCGACCAACAGACACTTTTCCCGGACACCGAACAATTGATTGAAGCGACGAAAGTGCTAGTGAAGGAAGGCTTTGTCGTCTTGCCGTACACGAACGACGATTTAATCGCCGCTCGCAAGCTGATTGATGCCGGCGCCTCCGCGGTGATGCCCCTCGCTGCGCCTATCGGCTCTGGCCTCGGAATTCAAAACCCGGCCAGTTTACGCATCTTACGCGAACGCATCACCGAGGTCCCCATGATCGTCGATGCCGGAGTCGGTACCGCAAGCGACGCTGCCGTCGCCATGGAACTTGGCGCCGACGGCATCCTGATGAACACCGCCATCGCCGAAGCCGCTGACGCCGTTCTCATGGCCGAAGCCATGCGCGATGCAACCATCGCCGGCCGCAAAGCTTTCCTCGCCGGACGCATGCCCAAGCGCCTCTACGCCTCTGCCTCGTCGCCCTTAGCCGGCGTTATCCGTTGACAGGTGTTGACAAATCGAATGGGCTCGCCTGACGAACTGCGCAAGGATCTTTTGCTCTCGCAATATGTTTCCGCGTTCGAAAAATTTGACGAGATGTCGGTAAATCCCCGCATTTATCCTCTTGGGGGCGCCTTGGCGGTCGGCCCTCCCGATGACACAGGCTCGGTCGCGTGGCGGCCTCGCAGAACGGAGGTTAACCGCGTTCTCCTGGATAACCTCTACGGAAAGCTTGCTGCGAAGTTTCCTCCGTTATTTGAAAGGTTGCTCTTGTCCTTCCGTTGGGCTGAAGTCAGCCTAGATCGTTACTCGCTGCTGGCGAATCCTCTCGGCGCCAGTTTGGACGGATTTGTGGAAGAAATTTCACGCGACGTGGGCCTCTGGGAATCCTTGATTCCCGCGGGTTATCTCCGCTTTGGCAAGGGCCCCGCCATGGATTACGACCCGGTCTGCTTTGACATGAATTCACAGAAAAAGAGTCGCGAAATGCGAGTTGTCAAAATCGATCACGAGGAAATTCTTTGCAATTTTCGCGTTGAGATTGTCGCCGAGCTTGCACCCAGCTTCGAAGCTCTGGTCCTTCAAACGATCGAGTCGGCAAATAGCCGGCCAACGGCCTAAGCCGCCAAGTCACGCCACCCAATTCTGGATTTTAAGTCCCGTTACCCGTACAAACTCCCGCTCGTTGTTTGTTACCAAGATTAGTCCGGACGCTAGCGCATGTGCTGCGATCCACAAATCATTGTTCCCGATGATTTTTCCTTTTGCCTCTAGTTCTGCTCGAATCTCGCCATAAATCGCCCCTGCCGCACCCGGTAGGTGTATCAACGGCAACATCTGCATGATCTCTTGCAGCGTTGCAATCGCTGCCTGCTTTCGGCTGCTTTTGGCCACGCCGTACATCAGTTCCCCGTACGTGACGACGGAAACGACCGCTTCCCCCTGCCGCAATTTCGCAAAGCTTTCCCGCACGTTGATGGGCGACCGCCGCCTAAGATAAATGATCGTGTTGGTATCCAGCAAATAGCGTGCTTCCATCACAGACCTTTGCGTTTCTGCGGCTTGTCTTTCTTCTGCCGAATGTGAAGAACCTCTTCTGGCAAGCTGGCGATAAGGTCCAGCACCCGTTCCATTCCAGCTGTCTTTTCTTTCAACACGATCTCGTCGCCACGCCTAAAGATCTCGAGTTCGCCGCTCTTTACACGAAACTGTTTCGGCAGCCTCACTGCCTGGCTGTTCCCGGACTTGAATACCCGTGCTGTTGCCATGCGAACCTCCGACATGTATATACGCCCAGTATATACGAAATGTGAGTGGATTGGTCTAACGGAAAAGCTGAACTCCGGGAGGGCAACTTATCGCTTCGATTTCTCTTTTGCTGGCTTAAATCCTTTGCACTTGCAACCGGGGAAGTTGCACGTCTGCGGCAGCTTCGTATTCGTATACATAGGCCCGTACATCCGCACGTGAATGCTCTTCGCGTGTCCGCAGCCGCATTTCTGAATCCGTGTGTTGTGCATCGGTGATTCCCCTCTCTCACCTTGTGTTGCAGCAACCTCGGGGCCCAATCGCCGGGGACGAACTTGTCCACGGCTTTTATCACATCCAACCGCTCCCTTCAAATACTTCGGCGTGTCGATATACTCGCGAGTATAGCTAAAGTATTCGTAATAGGTAAGTCCTTTGCTCCAAAGCGGCTCTATTTCCAGCTCATGATCCAGAATCCCACCGCGGTGCTCAGGAACCACGCGACGAGCGTCAGCTTGAACGACTTCGAAAACGCCCGCAGGTTGTCCATCTTCACTCGCGCAATCTGCGCCAGTTCAAAAATCTGGTCCGTTACATTCCGCAGAATCTGCTCCGGCTGGGCATGGGCCACCGCTTCGTAATATTTCTCGCTGCTCTCAAAGCGTGTCACATGCCCGAAATAGAGCAGATCCGCTCCCGGCCGCGGCTCTTTGTGATGGCGCGAAACGCGCGGCGTCATCACATGCGAAATCAGGTACATCGACCACACAAAGCCGATCACCGAAAGAACGTACGTCCCGACGTACATGCCGCTGGCAAACGCTCCTGCTCCCGCCCATTGCAGCTTCGGAAATACTTCGCGCCCCAGTGGAATCGTACTCGCGCCAAAAAACAGAAGAAACGTAACGAGATATCCGGCCTTCAAGTCCGCCGCGCGGATAATCGCTTGCTGGTCTTCGAAGTTTTTCCACGCGAAATGCAGCCGCTCTGCTTCGGCGTCCGCCAAGCCTCAGCCTCCCGCCGCTTTCTTCGCCGCGGCGCTGTCGTAGCTTTCGCCGTAAATGGCCGGTACCTTCCCGCCCATCGCGCGCAAATATGCCGACAATTGCCCGCGGTGATGAATCGAATGGTGCAGCGCAAACTGCAAATACATCACCGCCGGCATCTGAAACAGTCCGCGAAAGTCCACGATCTTTGTCAATTGCTCCGGGGTGAGCTTGCTCAGCTTGCTGAGCGTATCCACCGTGCTCTGCTCGTACCAAGCCGCAATCTCCGCCGGGGTCTTCGCGCTCTCCGGCAGCGGCGATGGCCCTTTTGGATCAAACGAGCCGGCGATTGGAATTGAAAGCAGCCGGCTTTCCGCCGCTGCAATATGACGCGCCAGTTCAATCGCAGTCTTCGAACAATCATCTGGCTTGTATTCACATTCATTCGGCGGTACCGCGGCAATCACGTCTCGCGTCGCTTTGCTTTCCCGCTTTACCGCGTCTATGTACATCCCGTTCACAAACATCGCCTGCTCTGCCGTCATTCCTGCCATGATTGGACCTCCTCCGATTTCCTCAATAGCGCAACGCCGGAATTATACTCCCGCGCTCCTTACATCGTCCGAAACAAAAAGTGCCAGAACACGTCCACGCCTGCATGAACCAGCGCCGACGCAAAAATCGATCCCGTCTTTCGCCACGTCCACCCATAAAAAAATCCCGCGATCGAAGCCAGAATCACATATCGCCAATTCGGGAATCCGCCGTTCGTGATATGCGAAAATCCGAATAATACCGAAGCGCCGAGCCATCCCGCCCAGTCGTTTTTCGTGGCGCGCGTCAAACAGTTCTGCAACAGCCCTCGAAACAACAGTTCTTCGGGCCATGCTGTGAAAAATAAAATCCCAATCGCCAGCGCGGGTTCCGACTTCCACCGTTGCCACTGCACATTAAACGTAAGGAAGTGCAACCGCATCCCCAGCCAGATCGCGACCATCCCGAACACAGCAAAACTTCCCAATACATATACCGTCCATCCCCGTCCCCAGCCGATGGTGTAACCGGCGCCCTTGATCCGCCTCAGCACCAAAAATCCGGCGATCGCCAGGTTCACCGCGAGCAGAACCGTCAAAATGTACGAAAATTTTCCGTCAGGATAAGGCCAGATCGCGCGCGATGGTCCAAACTTCACCGCCACCCACACTCCGGCGATCACCACAAAATCCTGCCACGTTCCCGCCGTCGCGCCTCTCGCGCTTGCCAGGATCGCCAGCGGCACAAACAAAAACAACGCCACCTCTCCGAGTCGCAGAAAATTCAGCGTGCCCGTCCCCACCGCGTACACCAAATAAACCAAGAAGATCGCAACGCTCAGCAACCATGCCGCTCCCGGTCCGGCCGCAATGGCTTTTTCCATGACTCCTCGCGCCGCAAAAATCAGCATCCCGCCGAACAGCAGCGCAAACGCCGCGAGCGCCCCCACAAACGCCCTCGGGCCGCTCCCATACCCAAATCGCGACACCGCCGCGAACACAATCATCCCGACGCAAAGGATTCCCCACAGTCCCATCGCGGGTGCCGGTCCGATTTGGCGCGTTGCAGGCAAGCAGGTATTGTACTTAAAGTTCCGCGGTAGGTTTCTTCGCCACTTACTGGTTGAAATGAAACGTCTCGCTTACATCGATTGGATGCGTCGGCCGCTTTGCGGCCGCCAAGGAAGAAGTGAGCCGCGCCATTTGTTCCATTCCGCTCTCAAGTCTGGCTGTACGCGATGAAACGTCTCGCTTACATCGATTGGATGCGCGGCCTCGCTTGCGTCCTCATGTTCCAAACGCATTGCTACGACTCCTGGCTTAGCCCGGAAGCGCGCAAATCGCCTGTCCTCATATGGTCGCAACTTCTCGGCACTTTTCCCGCGCCGCTCTTCATTTTTCTCGCGGGACTTTCCTTCGCCCTTGTCACCGAACGCCTCCGCGAAAAGGGAACTGACCGCCGCGCTATCGCGAAGCAAACCATTCTCCGCGGCGCAGAAATTTTCGGCCTCGGCCTGCTCTTCCGCATTCAAGAGTACGCCCTCGCCGTTGGCTACGCGCCTTGGACCGATCTCTTTCGCGTCGACGTGCTCAACATCCTCGGCCTTTCCATGATGCTCATGGGCGTACTCTGTTTCCTCGCTTCCGCCGATTCCGTCGCCGTTGCGCGCAACCGCACCATCCTCGCGAGCCTCGGTGTAGCCACTGCAATCGCGATGCTAACGCCGCTGCTCTGGACCACGTTTCGGCCAAAATTACTCCCGTGGCCTCTCGAGTCATACTTCAATGGCGTTCACATCTTCAACGGCCCGCAGCCGTGGCTCTTTCCATTTTTCCCGTGGGGCGCATTTGCTTTTGCTGGCCTCGCCATCGGCTTTATTCTCTACACCGGCTTTGCAAAGCGTTACGACGCTCTCTCCTTCGTTCTCCTCGGCCTGACGGGCGTCGCAGCCGTCTTCCTCGCCAGGTTCTTTGACGAATCTCAAATCCACCTCTACGCCGTCTACGATTACTGGCACTCCAGTCCGCAGTTTTTCCTCCTGCGCTGCGGCCTCTTGCTCGTAATTCTCTTCGGTGCTTATGCCTGGTGCCGCTGGGGCCTCGCGCAAATCGGTTTCAGCCCGCTCATTCAACTCGGCAAAACTTCTCTCCTCGTCTATTGGGTTCATATCCAATTCGTTTATGGCGGGCTCTCGATACTCCCCAAGCGCCAATGCAGCGTCGCCAAGGCCACCGTGGGCCTTGCCATCATTTTTTTCGCGATGCTGGCTTTATCGTGGATTCGAACCAATTGGAGCAACTGGCGCGCCACCAAACAACTCGCTCACGCCTAGTTTAGTCTGTGGATGTACGGGACGGCTTCCTGAAGTCGCGATGCAAATTACTGCTTGCCGGAATTCTTTTCGTTCTGTTGCCCCTGCGGAATCTTGATAATCACTTCTCCCGGCTTCGCCAAGCCCAATCCGTCCCGCGCAATCGATTCAATCTTGCTTGGATCCGTGCGCAGTGCCTGCACCTCTTCCGCAAGCTCCGCATTCTCTTTGTTCAGTCGCGCCAAATCCTTTTGAACTTTTTCAATCTCGCGCTTCGTGCGCCGCAGCGCCAGATATCCGTGCGTGCCAAACACGTCATGTACCACCAGCGCCGCAATGCACAGCGTCAGCACGATTCGCCCGTAGCTGTGCCACAAAGCCCGAAAATGGATCGGCTCGCTCACGCGTTCATCCCTTCAAAATCCATTCCGTCGCATCCTTCACGAGTTTCGCCGACGCGGCCGGGCTTTCCGCTTCCACGTACAGCCGCAACAACGGCTCCGTCCCGCTCAATCGCAGCAGCATCCACGTCCCGTCTTCGAACGCAAACTTTGCCCCATCCGTCCGGTCCACCGACGCCACTTTTCTTCCAATCAGCGTTGCAGCATCCGTCTTCGATTTTTCAATCGCGCTCGCTTTCTGCTCGTCCGTCAAATGCAAATTCTCGCGCACCGGCCAATACTCGCGTCCCAGTTTTTTGAACAGCGCGTTCACGTGCTCTCGAATCGAGCCGCCTCGTGCCGCGAGCATTTCCGCCACCAGCAAGCACGCCACAATTCCGTCTTTTTCCGGCACGTGCCCGCGCATCGTCAGTCCCGCGCTCTCTTCGCCGCCCATCGCAATCTTGTCTTCGCGAATCAGTTGTCCGATGTATTTAAATCCCACGGGCGTCTGAAACGTCTTCTGCCCCCGCGCCTTCGCCGCCGCATCGACCAATTCCGAAGTCGCCACGCTTCGCGCCGCCGGCATGTTCCATCCGCGCGACTCCACCAGGTAGTCGTACACCAGTGCCAAAATGTGATTCGGCGCAACCCACGTTCCATCGCGGTCGATAATTCCGAAACGATCCGCGTCGCCGTCCGTCGCCAACCCGGCTGCAGCTTTTGAAGTCACCACGGCCTCGCGTAGCGGAATCAAATTCTCCTCGCTCACGTCCGGTCCCGTTCCATCAAACAAAACATCCCGGTTCGCGCGCAGCGTCTCGATCGCCACGCCATGCTCCACCAGAACTTTGTCCAAATAACCGGCGCCGCAACCGTGCAGCGCATCCACCACAAATTTCGCGCCGCTCTTCCGCAGCACGTCGAACCGTACCAGCTCTTCCACTCGCTTCAAATACACCGCGCGCAGATTCACCATCTCCGGCTTTTTCTTTTCGCCGTGCCCCAGCGCAGGCACTCCTCCCGCTGCATGCAATTTTGCCGCTCGCGCCTCGATGTCCTTCGTTACCTCGGGCAACGCCGGTCCTGCATCCGCCGACGAAAATTTCAGCCCGTGATACTGCGCCGGGTTGTGGCTCGCCGTAAAATTGATCGCCCCATCCAGCCTGCTTCGTTGAATTTCATACGCAACCGCCGGCGTCGGCGTGAATGTGTCGCAAAGCTGCGCCTTTACGCCGTGGTGCAGCAGAATTTCCACCGCTAGTTGCGAAAATTCCTCCGAAAAAAATCGCGGATCGTAGCCCACAAGAATTGTCGGTTGCTTTGTCTTCGCTTTGGCGTGCTCGGCAATCGCGGTCACCGCCAGTCGGACGTTCGCGAACGTAAATTCATCCGCGATCCATCCTCGCCAGCCGGACGTGCCGAATTTTATGGGGGACCGCCCGTCGGCGGTCGCACTCGTAGGGGTGGCCATAGCGCGCTATTCTAGCTCTACGCCAGCTCTCGCGAAAGTCGTTTGCTCAATGTCTGCCAGCCCTCGGGGAGAAAACTATGCCTGCTTCGAAATCCACCCGCATCGTGCTCGTCACCTGCGCAAATATCATTGAGGCGCGACGCATCGCCGGCCAAGTCGTTCGCAAACGCCTCGCCGCGTGCGCCACCATCGTTCTCGGTCCTATTCAATCCGTCTATCGTTGGAAAGGGAAGATCGAAACCGCCCGCGAACAATTGCTCCTCATCAAAACCATCGCAAGACAGCTTCCCGCCCTCGAAGCCGAAATCAAGCGCCTTCACAGCTACGACGTTCCCGAATTCCTCGTCCTGCCCGTCGTCGCAGGCTCCGCCGACTACCTAAAGTGGCTTAGCGAGAATTCCGAGTAGCGCAGCCACTCTCAGCTGCGCTCTTCTGAAGAAACATTTGCGTTTGTCTTCAATACTCGCGCGTCCGAGGTTTGACTGTTTGCGGGGCTCCGTCGCTTACACGTACAGCAACGCCTGGTCCAAATCCGCCAAAATATCTTCTACGTCCTCAATTCCCACCGACAGCCTCACCAGCCCTTCTGTAATCCCAATGCGCTCTTGCACTTCTTTCGGCATCGAAGCGTGCGTCATTACCGCTGGCAGAGAAATCAGAGTCTCCACGCCGCCCAGGCTCTCCGCCAGCGCGCAAATCTTCACCTGATTCAAAAACCGTTTCGCCGCTTCCAGT
>Ga0070734_10004796_pt1 | contig 12515 bp, 6 predicted proteins | sample Coa_R1_8_FD_66444 | JGI IMG/M metagenome (GOLD analysis project Ga0070734, IMG submission 66444) | Surface soil microbial communities from Centralia Pennsylvania, which are recovering from an underground coalmine fire - Coalmine... | ecosystem: Environmental > Terrestrial > Soil > Unclassified ...
GGATCGAGTCTACGACGAACGCGCCGGTCGCCTGGTCCAAAATCAGATCGTGGGCAGGGTCGTAACGGCCGGTTCGGGGCGCGTCCACAATCACGTCGAACGTGCTCTGATCGGCCTCGGCGCCAATGGCCTGCCAGGCGAGCAGCGGTCCGAAGCGGCCGTTCGCATCCGCCGTAACCGTCTTCGCAGATCCTTGCAGGGCGCGCGTCTTCGCGCCGGTGGCCGAGCGACGGGATGCGCGGCTTCCCGCCGGAATGTTTGGCGGCGCGTTGGCCACCGTTCCCGAGACGTCGATCAGCGAGTCGTTCATGGACCATGCGTCTTTGTGCGCCGTGACGTACACGTCCACGGTCTGGCCGGGTGGGAACCCGCTTCCCTGCACGTAGAGATCGTTGCCGGGAATGAAAGAGTCGTTGGCAGTAAACGTGGCGCCAGATACGGAACCGACTGCTACAGCCGGCACGTTCGCCGGATTGTCCGCCACCGTCAGGTTGAAGCTGGTCTGTAGATGGAGCGTCCTGTTTGGACCGGCGCCTTTGAGATCATAAATCTTCAGGGTGTAGTTTCCTGCGGGCAGCTTGGGACTGATCAACTGTGACGGGAGGTTGCCACTCTTGTCGACCGTGTAGATGGAGAAGTAGGAGCAAGCGGGCAGTCCATGAGGCGGCTGCTCGGTGGCGCCGGTAGGTCCGGTGAAGAGAAAGGCGGCCTGGTCGTATGCGCCAAGCCCGTTGACGGTTGCGCTGATGCCGTGGTTCGAGGCCAACGCGCGGGAACCCGAGACCGGATACCCGCTCGAATCCGTAAGCGCGAACGATCCGGCATTCGTCCCGGTATTCGTACCGGCACTCTTCTGCGATCCGCTCCCGCAGCCGGCTAGGGTCAATAATATCACTATCGAGAGGATAGCCAGGAATGGTCTATGATGCACGTCATCTGTCCTTTCTCACACGCCCAACTCCGCATGCCGAATCTGTTCGCCGTGAATTCGCCGATTGCATATCAACACAAACTTATCACACAGGCGTTAGCCATGCGCTAGAGTTGGCGGTAGTACGGCTAAGGAACCCGGCTGTGGGGCGGTATGGGAAGGGTAGCGGCTAGGCCCATGGTGCAGGATCTACTGCGCAAAGCAGGAGTTGCCGTTTAATACGCCGAAAAGGAGGAAGTAATCCGTGTTGGCGCCTGGTGCGTAACACCTCGCCAACGTCCAACACGGTGTCCCAATGGGATCGGGAGGCCCCGTCCATGCTCATCCGGCCGTGGCGTATCGAGATGCTTGGAGGTTTCCGCGCTCAGCGCGAGAACCAGACCGTAGATCGTTTTCGATCTCAGAAAGCAGCCCTCCTCCTCGCCTATCTGGCGACCTATCCTGGCCGTAAGCACAGCCGGGAACAGTTGGCAGACCTGTTATGGCCGGAGGATGACATGGAGGCAGCGCGCAACCGATTGCGGGTTTCCCTCAGCGCGCTGCGGCATCAACTCGAACTGCCAGGGGAATCGAGCGGGACGGTCCTCATGACCGACCGCCTGTCGATTATGCTCCGGCCGCAGGCATTCACCTCCGATGTGGCGGAGTTCGATACTGCCTTCTCGGATGGGCTTCATACGGCGGATGCCGAAGAGCGTTCCCGTCTGCTTCGGCTGGCAGTGGATACGTATCGCGGCGAGTTTCTGCCTCAGTTCTACGACGAATGGGTACTGGTGGAGCGGCAGCGGCTCACTCATGCGTTGGAAGAGGCGCTGCGGCAGCTCGTCAGTGACTGTTTAGAGCAACAGGACTTTCTCGGCGGATTGGATTTTGCCCGCAGAGCGGTCCTGTGCGATCCCTATAACGAATCGGCGGTTCGAGATCTGATGCTGCTGAATGCCAGGCTGGGCAAGACGGCACAAGCCCTTCAGGAGTACGAAGCGCTCCGGCAGCGTCTGGCAGAGGCGCTGAATGTGCCGCCTAACCTCGCTACCCGCAAACTGGCGGAGCAGATTGCACAGTGCCCGGAGCCTGAGATGGCAGGACGTGCAACTCCGCGATCCCGATGGCCCCGCGAATGCGCTCCGAGCGCTCCCCCCTTCACAGCCGAACGTCCGCCTGGCGGCCTCTCAGCCGGGGAAACCGCCCCGTTGCGCGGCCTGTCGAAATCACTGGAAGGCCGCTTGCCTATTCCGCTGACACAATTTTATGGACGGGCGGAGGAGCTGGCACAGATCGAGGCCATGTTATCTAACCGCATAGTCACGCTGACCGGCCCCGGAGGCGCGGGGAAGACACGCCTGTCCGTCGAGGCGGCGCGCCGTCTCCAAGGGCGCTACAAGAGCCGCGTCTGGTTCGTCCCTCTGGCCGACCTTCGCGATCCTGCTCAACTCGCTGCGGCTATCGCCGATGTCGTGGCGCCGACTGCCCGTGGGGCAGAGCAGCGGGATCCCCTTGAGAAGATCGTGGCGGCGCTTCGACCCCATGCGTCGCTGCTGATTTTAGACAACCTCGAACACATCGCTTCGGATGCGGCGGAACTGGTCACCCTGCTTCTCGACCAACTCCCTGCGCTGACCTGCCTGGCAACCTCGCGCCGCAGCCTGGGCATTGCCGGAGAGCGAGAGTTCGTCGTCCCGCCGCTCCCCGTCCCGTTGCAGGAGGATACCAGCGGCTCGACCTATCGGAACGCAGCTTCGCAAGCAGGGCTCGCCGCTCTCCTGGAGGTTCCCAGCGTCGCGCTGTTTGTGGATCGCGCGCAGGCGGTGCTCCCCTACTTTCAGATCACGCCCGCCAACGCGGCCGATATCGCTGCGCTGTGTCGCGCCCTCGAAGGCATTCCTCTCGCCCTGGAACTTGCCGCCGCACGCGCGCGGGTGTTAACCCCACGCCAGATGCTGCCCCATATCGAGCGCGGCTATGCGCTGCTGGTAGACAGCAGGGCCGGGAAGGACAACCGTCACCGTTCGATGCAGGCGGTCATCGAGTGGAGCTTCCAGCTTCTGCTGCCATCCACGCGACACGTCCTCGGGTTGTTGAGCGTCTTCCGGGGCGGCTGGACGCTCGAAGCGGCCGAGACGGTCTGCGATGATGCAAATGTTCTGGACGCGCTGGAGCAGTTGCGCATCGATTCCCTCGTGCAGTGCAGCGACATCGGTCCGGAGATGCGCTACCGCATGTTCGATGCGGTGCGGGAGTTCGCCGGCCGGCAGGTGTCGCAGGACGCGCTTCATGCCGCGCAGGCGCGCCATGCCGCCTGCTTCGCCCACCTGGCGCAGACCGCGGAGCCGACGCTCAGGGGACCGCAGCAGGCGCTCGGGTTCCACCGTTTACAAACAGAACTCGATAATCTTCGCGCGGCCTTCGACTTCTGCATCGAGGATCCGGACAGCAGGCGGCAGGCGCTGCTCTTCACCCGAAGCCTCTGGCGGTTCTGGATGGCCCGCGGATCGCTGGGAGAGGGCTACACGCGCGCGCTGGCGGCGGTCCGGTCGGCAGACGCTCAGGCCGAGGGCGCGGTATATGTGGATGCGTTAAACGCAACCGGCGCACTCGCCTCTGCCCGAGACGACTATGCAGTGGCGCGTAACCTTCTGCAGGAAGCGGTGGACCTGGCGCGGGAAGGGGACTATCCGCCGGGCCTGGCTGCAGCTCTCGACCAGCTTGGGGTCGTCGAAACCCAGTGCGGGCGCTACCCCGACGCGCACCTGCTGCTGGAGGAGAGCCTGGAGATCCGCCGTCGAACCGGGAATGACCTCGACATTGCGGAGACGCTGCGCCATCTTGGGATCATCGCGGCCAAAACGGATGATTTCCCACAGGCGCGCCGATTGTATGAGGAGAGTATCGTCTTACAGCGTCGCCTGAGAGATCGCCAGGAGTTGGCGGTGACCCTGAGAGCGCTCGGCTTGATCGCAGACCGGCAGGGGGACTATGCCTCGGCGCAGGCGCTGTTTAGGGAGAGCGGCGGCATCCATCAGGAGATGGGGGATCGCATAAGCGCCGCCATGGCCTACGGGAATCTGGGGATCCTCGCCTGCAAACAGAAGGACTATACCGGTGGGAGGGCGCACTTCACGGAAGCCATTGCGCTCTTTCGTGAGCTGGGTATGCGGCGCGCGGTCGCTATCGGACTGGGCAATATGGGCAGTGTGGAAGAACTGCTGGGGAATTTCCCGGCCTCTCTCGAGATCCATGCCGAGAGCCTGGAGATCTATCGGGAGTTGGGAACCCGCGAGGGGATCGTCCACGCTCTGAACAACCTCGGCAAGGTAGCCGCGCGCGCCGGCCAGAACGCTATGGCCCATCGCTCCCTGGAGGAAGCGCTCGATCTCTCGCGGGAGATGGGCCTGCAGTCGGAAGTCGCGTCGGCTCTGGAAGGATGGGGGCTCATCGCCATCGGGATCGGACGGCCCGCCGACGCGGCCTCTCTGTTCGGCGCGGCGGACCGCCTGCGAGAGATCCTTCAGGTACCGCTCACCCCCGCCGAGCGTTCGGCGTTCGAGACCCCCCTCCGGGCTGCGATGGGAGAGGGGGAATTTACCGCCGCCTTCTCCTCCGGACGGGAGACTCCGTTGGAAGCGGCCCTCGACCTGGCCAGGAGTATCTACCGCTGAATCCCGTTTCAAGGAGCCGGCGCCCCCTCCCTCCATTGGTACCCCCAGGCCCCTCTGCCGGAATGCGCAGAGAGGCCCGGGGGAGTTGCAATGCCTCTCTCAAGGCCCGGCGTTGAAGAAGACCGTCACATTCTGCTGCTGCGAATTATGAGAGAATATCTGCGCGCTGATGAGCGGTCCCTGGAATAGCCCGTTCACGGATCCCAGACCACAGGCGGTTGTTGCGTCTCCATTCGGGTCAACCGGAGTGCCTATCCGGAACGTGAGAACGTGTGTCTCCGCCTGTCCGGGATGCAGAAGATCCTGGGCTCCTGTATCGGCGTTACTGCCACCGAAGCTTTTGCCATCGATGGTGAGAAGAGTGGCAGGAAGCCTGTTGCCGGTCGCTTCCGTCCCGCCAACCTGAATATCTATGTCCCAGGCGAACTCATCGGTATTTCCGGCGACGATCCTCAGCGTGGCCGTCATGATGTCTCCCGCATGATAGTCGGTCTTATCCAGGGTGACCGTGAAGGTTCCAGGGCCGCCGGGCGGGACATTCGGCAGGTATTGCAGAAGAGGTGGCGGGGGCTTGCTGCAATTGAGTGTCTGGCCGACGGTGATGGTCGCCACCGCCGTTCCGATGGGCGTGTTGAGGTCGGAGGCCAGAAATGCCTGCACTGTGACGGTGTCCGACTGGCCATTCTGTAACTTCAGGAGGTCCGCCACATAGTCCGCCTGGCTGTCCGGGATCGGCCCGGTGGGAAGGGGAACGCTGTTGTTGGCGTTCTCCAGATGCCCCTGCTTTCCGGTGGTGCTCCAGACAAAACGCAGCGCCGGCCCCTGCACCCCCACCACGGAAGCCGTGAGTTGGACGATGTTATTGTTGACCGTGACGGAAGAGTTCTGTGGATCCAGACGTACCCTCGGTTGAATGACGTTTACCGACCAGACCTCCGCGGCCCTGGAGGCGTTCCAATCATGGAGCAGTTTGCCGATGTCGCCTGCGGTAAGCGCCAGCTCAAAGCCTTTCAGAATGGTGTTGGCATTTAACAGTTTTTCAAGGATCTGGTCGCCATTGACGATATTCTTGCCAAGGCTGACTACGGTCGGCAGCTTGGAGAGCGAGTTAGCAATCAATTTCCTCAGCCCGGAGCTATTGGCAACCGCCACGACAAAGGCGTTCCATGCATCCAGCGGCTTACCTGCCTTCAAACTGTCCACCACGCCCGGCGCGGATTTGACCAACTTGGTCAGGTCAATCGTCAGACTCGACACCGCCGACGGATCTTGCAATACGGATTTGATGTCGTTGGGAGCGAATACGGCGGTAGCGAGGATGTTCAGGACGAAGTCCCTGACAAATGCGTCCAGCGCCAGGTCGTCATACGCGCTCTGGAGACCGGCGATCTGATTGACATAGCGGGGATCCGTGAAGACGCCGGGAACGTCGAAGCGAGTGGAAAAGCCGACCACAACCACCTCGTAGTGGGTCTCGCTGGTACCGGGATCGAGCGGCAGGTCCACGGGATCACTGGTTTTCGGCGCATAAGCAACCTTCCCATTGATCAGGTCCACCAGGGTCCCGAATACGCCGTTGATCTTTACGACGGATGGCAGATCATGAGCGCCGCCCACCGGCTGAACCAGCGGGAAGTTGGTGACGTTACCATTTTGGTCTTTCGTACCGGTCTTAAAGACGAAGAACTGACAGTGACGCCGAAAATTGTTCGACGCCACAATGCCGGTTCCATTGGGATTCTGGAGGATCTCGACACCGCTTTGGAGTCCGCTCGGCTGGATAATCAATTGCCCAAAACCTCCTGCTCGACCGGAACGGGCGACAACCACGTTGGTACGTGCCATGGCCTTTGCGGAAGACGCGTCTCGGTCGCTTGCTCTGCCGCCCGCGGGAAGGATCGCGGTCGCCGCCGCACTTACCGCGTTGTCAAGGGCGGGATCGCCGTCGCTGATGGCGGTAGGATTCGCCGCAACCCGACTGCTTAGGGTGGCCGCCAGGGCAGTGGAGGCATTGTCCGCCGCGATGAGTGTGAGCGCCTGGGCATACTGATCGGGCGGAAGCGTCTGAGCGCCAAGCGCGTAGAAGAGTAAAACCTGAGCGGTGGTCTGGGCGCTTACATCGCCCGGGCCGCCAGCCGTAGCGGAGTAACCGAGCAGCACGATCTTACCACTTGCATCCGTCAGATAGACGATGGCCGGCGAACCGGATGGCTCAAGCACGGTAAATGTACCGTCCGAGGCGACCGGGGAAGTTTCATAGGCAGAGACTACCTGCAACGTAGTGAGCGAGAGTTTCGATCCCTGGGGCAGCCGTACACGCCCATGCACGCTTCGGAGACTGAAACTCTCTCCACCTACACCTCCTCCCCCGCCTCCGCACCCGATGAGCAGCAGTACAAAACAGAGGACTGTCAATCCTGGGAGGAGAAAACGAAATGATCTGGAAAACATGGTTGGTTGCTCCTTTCCGGAAATCTTCCGAAAGATGAATCAGGAGCATTCTACCAAGCTTCCATTACCCCATCATTACCAACCTCCCCGCACGCGCGGAAAACGAAAACCTGCCCGACCGTTCACAAAACCGGCATAGTGTTTCGCAATCTGGCATAGCCGTGCAAAGGAAGCCAGGATGGTGTATAAGTAGTCCAATAGGAATAAGGAGGCAAGCGATGCATAACAAACTAAGAGTGGTAGTTCTGGGAGCGGGGTTTGGCGGTCTGGAGCTGACCACGATCCTATCCGAGGCGCTCTCTGAACGCCTCGAACTCACCCTGATCGACAAGAACGACTCGTTTATCTTCGGTTTTTCCAAGCTCGACATTATGTTCGGTCGTGAGAAGCCCGATGTCGTGCGCCACTACTATAAGCACATCGTGAAACCGGGGGTCTGCTTTCGCCAGGAGGCAGTCCTCTCCATCGATCCGAACGCACGACGCGTGGTAACCAACGAGGGGGTTTACGAAGCCGACATCCTGGTGGTGGCGCTTGGAGCGGACTACGATATGGACGCCACACCTGGCCTTGCGGAGGGCGGCCATGAGTTCTATACGGTAGCGGGAGCCACGCGGCTGCGAGACGTGCTGCCAACCTTTTCCCAGGGCCATGCGATTGTCGGGGTCACCTCCTGGCCGTTCAAATGCCCGCCGGCGCCCAGCGAGACCGCGTTGATGCTGCACGACTATCTGACAAATCGCGGCGTTCGCGACGACTGCGAGATCAGCCTGGTGATCCCCTTCAGCGCTCCCATACCACCTGCGCCGGACAGCTCCAGGGCGCTGCTCGCAGCCTTCGCCGAGCGCGGCATCCGGTTTATTTCGCATCGCCATGTGCAGTCGCTGGATCCGGCCCGGAAGGCTGCTATTCTGGATGACGGCAGCGAGCTGCCATACGATCTGTTCCTGGGTGTCCCGACGCACTGTGTCCCGAGGGCCGTAGCAGACAGCGGAATGACGGAGGACGGCTGGATCCCGGTCAGCCCGGAAAACCTGCGAACGCGCTTCCCCGGTGTGTATGCCGTTGGCGATGTGACGCGCGTTGGTGTCCCCAAGGCGGGAGTATTCGCCGAAGGCGCCGCACGGGTTGCTGCCGCCTCGATCCTTGCCGAGATTGAGCGCGGACCACAACCGACGCCGTTCAAAGGGATCGCATCCTGCTACATCGAGTTCGGAGCCGGACGGGTGGGACGGGTGGACATCAACTTTCTGTCGGGACCGAATCCCACGGGGACCTTTACCGAACCCTCTGCAGCTCTGGTTCAAGAGAAGCAACATTTCGGTTCCAGTCGCCGCGCCCGTTGGTTCGGACGGTGAGCTTCCCCACGATATGTCAAGCTGACAAAAGGAGCAACGCCTCATGACTGTACAGGAGTTTCAGGCGCGGAAGATCCTGCGCATTGCACGGACCCTGGCGCACTTTATCGCCACGACCCCGGCGGATAAGTTGGACTGGTGTCCGTGCCTGGATGAGAAGTCCTGCACACGCTCGGTCCTGGATCAGATAAGCGAGTGTATTGCCTGCAACCGATCTATTGCCACCCTCCTCGGCGGCGGGGAAAGCTCTTTTGCTTCCGGCAGTCCCATCACAGACGCACAGACGGCACAGGAGGAGCTGCTCCTGAGCGCGGAAGAGCTGGCCGCGATCGTGCGCGGCATGCCGGATGAAGCTCTCGCCAAGCCCTTCATGATGCCTTCTGTGACCGTAATCGGTGAAGTGTTGATAGACATTCCCACCAGAAATATGTCTTATCACGGCGGCCAGATCAACTTCGTCCAGTTGCTCCTGGGAGATAAGGAATCTCACATCCCTCCAAGCGCTTTCCAGTAACGGGGAGCGCATCAGGGTGAACAGCGGCAGTCACACGATCCGTGTGGAGACGGCTCACACCCTCACCTTCCTGGCGCCGTAACAAGCCTCGGTCCAACCGGTAAGCACTCCACCCTTTGAGGCCCCTCCTCTTTCCGGCATGCGGACTATCCGCAACGGAGAGGAGAGGGGCTGCGACTAAGTTGCCTATTTCTTCAGGCAGGTCTTGACAAATCGTCGGACTCCGTGTATAGTCTACTCAGTAGATTTACTGAATAGACTGACCAGGAGGCTCTGATGTCCGAATCCCCACCTCGCATCGGTAAGGTGCAGTATCAGATCTTACAGGCGCTCTGGCGCCATGGCCGCGCTACCGCCCGTCAGATCACGGAAGACCTCGCTCAGAACCAGCCCATTGCCCACAGCACCGTTCAGACCCTCCTGCGCCAACTGGAGACCAAGGGGGTCGTCGGGCATGAGATCGAGGAGCGGACCTTCGTCTATCATCCGCTGTATCAGCAGGCGCAAGTTACCGAGACGCCCCTACATGACATCTTTACCCGTGTCTATCAAAGCTCCGTCGTCAATCTGATGTCTCACCTGCTCAAGCACGAAAATATCTCGCAGGAGGAGCTTGCAAAGCTTCGCTCCCTGCTGGATGAGGAGGCTGAAAAGTGAACTCCTTCCCTGCTTTCGTACAGGCGCTGCCTGCGCTGTGCCGCGCCATCGTTCTGGTCGGTTCGAGCCTATGGATACAGACCAGCCTGCTGTTGGCCCTGGGCCTGGCGGCGGGCCGCGCTCTGCGGCGTTATGGTCCCCGCATCCAGCGATTCGTATATCAGGCGACCCTGCTGGGAGTCGCTGTCTGCATCGTATTGACGGGCGTTCTGACAGGAAGTCACCCGTCGCTCTTCAGCCTATCGCTGCCGGAGGCGCGCACTCTCCCAACGCAGGAATCGGCGTCGCGAGTATCCGATCCGGCGCGTCCCTCCTCGGATCTTCCACGCACGCAGTCTCTGAATGCTGCCACGCCCGTTTCCGCCTCTGATCAGCCGCACGCCGCGAATGCAAACGGCGTCCGCATCGACGTGCAGCCCGACGCAACGTCGACAGGACGGCAAGGAGCAAGCGCCTTTTCGGAATCGGATCACCGTCCCTTCCTGCCGGAGAACCAGCCCCTGCAGACGAGCCCTGCCGGCTGGCTGTATATCGGAATCGCCGCCCTCTGGCTGACGGGTGTGATTGCGCATGGTGGATGGCTGCTGCTCTGCAGCCTGGGCATCCGCCGCATATGCCGTAACAGCACGCCCATTACCACCCCCAGCACGACGGCCCTCCTCGCCTCGCTCTGTGCTGCGCAGGGACTGCGCGTTCCCCGGATGCGGATGAGTGCGGATATCCGGAGCGTCTACCTTGCCGGTCTCCGGCGTCCCGTCATTCTGCTGCCCGAATCGTATGGTACGGACTTCGATGCGCCGGTACTTCGAGCGATTCTGACCCATGAGATCACGCATCTCGCGCTATGGGATGCCTGGTGGGTCTGGGGAGCGCGCCTGCTCAGCGCGGTTTGCTGGGTACAGCCGCTGCTCCTGCCTGTGTGCCGACAAATGGAGCAGGTTTGCGAGGAGGTCTGCGATAGGGTTGCGTTGACGCAAGGCTGTTCGCCACGCGTCTATGCCGAGAGCCTGATCGCCCTCGCGGAACGCCTCACGACCGCCCAATCTCCGCGCCTCCTCGCCAGCGGCGTGGTGAGCGTTCGGTCCTCCCTGGGGCAGCGCGTACGGAAGATACTGCACGGGCCTGGACCGATCCAGCCGCCCTCCGCCTGGTTTCGCACCGGCATCGGCGTTACCCTGGCAGGAGTGGTCACCGCTCTGCTTTTCATGGTCTCCGCGACCGGGGCGCAGAATGAGAACGCCTGGGACAAAGATGTCCGCTTGAATCAAAAGGTTGCGATATCCGCCGAGGGCATTCCCCTCCGCGACCTCCTATCGCAACTCTCACAAAAAACCGGCTTGCTGCTCAAAGCCGACGACTACGTTGCCGACGAGAAGATCATCCTGTTCACTCCGGCTCGCCCGCTGCGCGATACCCTGGCGGACCTCGCCGTCCTGTTCAACGACATCTGGCTGCCCCAAACGCCCCGCGACAACAAAACGTACTATCTGCTCACCCGTACTCTGCGCGCCAAAGAGTACGAAGACGGACTTGCGCAGGATATGAACCGCAAACTCCTGGCGCAGTTGGATGCGCAGATCAAGGCGCTCGAAGAGACACCACAGGAGTTGGCACGCCGCGCGCCGACCGATCCGATCCGGAAGGCGCTCTCAACGCAGGACGGTCGGATCGCCACCAGCATCTTTGCGCTGCTCAACGATCCGCAGCGGGCGCAACTCATGGCAAATTGGCGCACGCAGATCCCTGTCGCGCTGTTGAGCCCCGCGCAGAAGCAGGGGATCGAACCGCTCTTTTTCGGAGACAGGTTTAAGCCGGATGCGAACAAGGGCTTTGTGCTGGACCAGATACCACGCGAGCAGATGGATAAGCACCCTTTGACCTTCACTCTCAACGGGTACCAGGGTGGGTTGACCGTCTATATGGCAGCCCCCGTCGGTTTCAGCATGGAGGTGACCACGTTCAGCGCAGGCGCAAAGTTCCTGTTCCCGCCGCACGGCAATCCGTATACCGGCAAGACGGTCAGCGACGTCTCCGGCCTCCCCGATCCCAAGCAGGTTGCCGCCAGCCAGGGCGCTTCCTGGTTAGAACGCCTGCGTGCTCTAGCAACGAAAACAGGGGCGCCCGTGATCGCCGACTTCTATCGGAGTAAGCCTATCCATGGGGCCGACGGAGAGCAGAACCTCTCGAACGACCCCGCCTTACAGGCTCTGGATACGCTGGGCCGCCCGGAAGGATACCTCTGGTGGACGCGCGGCAAGGCGCTGCTATGGAGAAAGCGGGACTGGTACAACCAGCGCCTTTACGAAGTCCCGGATCGGTGGGTGGAGGCGGTGGGTAAGAGCATCAAGGCGCACCAAGACGCGCTGACGTATGCCGATGTCTTGAGCCTCTCGGACCTGTCTCTGGATCAGCTCATCGGCTTAAACGAGAGCCTCGGCATCCATACCGACCGCAATGTGCTTTCCGGCGTGTCCGAAATGCTGGCGTCGCTGGCTGCCTGCCCATTGGACAAGAACGCGCCTCTCTACAAGGGGATCATTGTGGCCGATACCTGTCTGGAGAAGGCGGTTCTACCCAACGTGGACGATGTACGTCAACGGACCCTCCTGGAGGGATTCCTGCGCGCTTTCCCCAGAGATCTGTTGGGCGCGAACGATCCGCACGAATTCGGCTATCTGATTGTTCCGCACGACGGCGGTGCAGACGAGGACCCAACCGGCCCCGCTGTCCACATAGACGCCCTCTTCGCCGTACATCGCAGCCTCTGCGCAGGTTACATTCTGGCGCTGCCCACCGGCCTGCCCGACGACCGGCGGGCGAACACGAAGATCGAAGTGACGCCCTGACCCGTACGCCTGGTTCGAGTCCTGCCAACCGGAATGGTTGTTGTCCATTCCGGTTGAATATTTCCGCTTTCGCGTCATAGGTGCGAGTTGGAGGAATTGAGG
>Ga0070734_10004797_pt1 | contig 12509 bp, 11 predicted proteins | sample Coa_R1_8_FD_66444 | JGI IMG/M metagenome (GOLD analysis project Ga0070734, IMG submission 66444) | Surface soil microbial communities from Centralia Pennsylvania, which are recovering from an underground coalmine fire - Coalmine... | ecosystem: Environmental > Terrestrial > Soil > Unclassified ...
TGTTCGCAGTTGGCGGCGAGATTGCCCTGGCTGAGCACCACCCCGCGGGGCGCGCCGAAGCTGCCGGAGGTGAAGAGGATCACGCCCGGGTCGGCGGGCGTGGCGCTGGCGCGGAAGGCGTGGGGAAACGAGCCGGCGACGAAGGCAAAGGCGCGGTCGGCGATGCCGACCGTCGCCCGAACGTCCTCCAGATAGGTGATCGCATGGTCGGCGCCGAGCGCGTCGACGAGATCGTCGAGCTTGCCCTGGTCGATGAAGCGGTGGGCGGTCAGGATGCGCCTCACGCCGGCCATGGCGCAGGCCGCCTTCAGGTTGCGGATGCCGGCGGTGAAGTTGAGCATCACCGGAACGCGGCCGAACGCGTGCAAGGCCCAGAAGGTGACCACGCCGGCCGAGCTCGAGGGCAGCATGACGCCAACGTGCTCGCCCTTCCCCGTCATTGCGGCGATCTTGCGCCCGAGCGCGAAGGCGGCGCGGACGAGGTCGGTGTAGGTGAGGGGATTGCGCTCCTGGTCCTCCAGGATCGGCTTGCCCGCGCCGTGTGCGTCGCGCGCGTCGATCAGCGCATCGAACAGCGCGCGGTTGCCGGCCTGCGGGTTGTAAGCGCGCGGCATCCTGAAGCCTCCTCCGGGAGAGCCTCTTTGCGGGCTCGAGCCAAGCCCGCAAAGCTATAGAGCGGGTCCGGCGTTGGAAAGGGACTGGCTTGCGGGCCGAGGCCCCCCGGGCTGGCGCACGCCAAAGTCGCAGGCGCAAAGCCAAGCTATTGCCCGTTGCGCAACCTTGGCGTTAACTTTCACGCGTCTGCTGTGGGGGCGGGAACATGCAATCGAAATCCTTGGCCGTGGCGCTATCCGCCACGCTCGCGCTCGGCGCGTGCCAGTACTCGCCAGATATCGCGGAGCGCACCGTCGCCTACAACCGCGCGGTAGCGACTTCGACCAACAACTTGTTCTTATTGAACGCTCTCCGCGCAAGCGAGCGCCAGCCAACCTATTTCACACGCAACACGGCCGACACAGCCCAAAGCACGATCAATCCCAGTTTATCGGTCACATCTCCCAGCGGTAGTACCCCGACCCTGACGACGGCGATCACCCATAACCTCAACCCAGTCACCGCCAACACAACCGGTTTCGGCACGGTGGTGACCGCGACCCGAGCCGTCACCCGGGCGGCGCTAGGGCTAACCAGCGGACTGACCGCCGCCGAGCAAAACCAGTTAGCCCTCTCGAATCAAGACGATCAGCAATCGATGAATGGGCTGATGAGCCCAGTTTCCCTTCAGCAGATATCCAACTACTATAACGAAGGTTACAATCCGCAGCAATTGCTGCTGCTTTATTTTCTAAGTTTAAGTATACCGCGATCCGCGTTGCACAGGCTCCCCGCCGCCGCCGCTGAGAGTTGTGCTGCGGAATGGAAAGCCATGGAGACATGGCTGTCCACTTCCAAACAGCCAAATCTGTATTGTCAGTACCTGTTTGGCGACCAAAGGGATCCTCAACCTAGACCACTGAGCGCTATCGCAGCAAAGTCGATCACGTCTCCAGCTAATACAACGGCAATTTGGGAATACAGTCTCGCCAGAGACATGCCACTGCATCCTCGATGTTTTGATCTGAGTCAATTCTCTGACATAGACCCGAGCGCAATTCTTGAAAAGTATCAGGTTCGGCCGGCCGGCCGCGAAGCGGGGTCGACAGATCAGGCGATCGAGCTTCTCAACGATCCAGCAATTGACCCGTTCGAGCCGGAGCAGGGTCATCCTGACAGGCGTGCACCCCTATCCATCAGGTCGTTCCGCTGCTTCAACGAGGTGCTCGTTGTCCTCCTTGCGCTTGATCTTCGGCCGGCCGCTGGAGGCTCGAAGCTTCAGTATGTCCTCCCAGAAGCCGAAGCTCTTGGGAACCCGCGATATTTTGCAGACTTAACCCAACAAAACCTCGAAGTCGCTCCTCGCACTGGTCCTAATGGCAAAACCGAGATCGGGGTTTGCAAGAAAGGTGAGCTTTCGCTCGAGCTTGAGGCCGACGGGTTCGTGAAGGCGCTGTTCGAACTGCCGGACGTCGCGCCAAGCGGCGACGGCACCGCTTCGGGCAATGAGCGCCAACCCCAACCCCTCGGTTTCAAGCTGTCCGACGCTCCGAACTCTATCCGCCTGTCGGGTGATCAGGGTGACGCGGCGAGGAAGCATGACTGCGCAGCGGCAGTAGCGGATGCGGAGCAAGCTGGACAGCCGACCGCGAAGAGCTCGCTGGTCATCAGCTATGCGCCGCGCTCCCTCGCCAACATGGTCTACTATCTCGGCCAGATCATTCGCCGGCAATACGGTCTCGGTAGCGAGAACAACACTGAGGCCGTCAAGTTTGTGACTTGGAACGATCCGCAACGATACGGACCCTTGAGCACACACCAGGTTGAGCTCTTCCGTGTCCGCTCAGGCATCCCACCAATTGACGCTGTGGCAAGCGCCTCGGAAGGAGGGCGTTTCTATTTCATCCCGGGGCTGTGTGATGCGGTGCCGTCATGCTCGAAGGAGTATCCCGAGCATTACAGCGCTCTCGTCCTGGATATGCTGAACGAGATCTGGGACCTCAACAAGACTCAGGCCACGCCGCCAGTCGTGCCCACGGTGACGCTGATCGCCCCGTAACAACGCTCAACCGGATGGTTGACTTAAGTCGCGACTCCCTCAAAATATAACCATATGGTTGAACAAGCGCCCGCTCTCGACGCCGTTTTCCACGCGCTCGCCGACTCCACGCGGCGGGCGATGCTGCGCGAGCTGTCGCTTGGGGAGCGCGCGGTGGGCGCGCTGGCGGCGCCGCACGCGATGTCGTTCGCGGCGGCTTCGAAGCACGTGAAGGTGCTGGAGCGGGCCGGCCTAGTGCGTCGGCGCGTGCGCGGCCGCAACCATCTTTGCCGCATCGAGGCGGGGCCGCTGGCCGCCGCCGACGACTGGCTGCGCTTCTACGAGCGGTTCTGGCGCGCACAGTTCGACGCCCTGGACGCCGTCCTGCACGAGCCCGCGGCCACCACCCCCGAGGATGGAGAACAGCGATGAGCGCCCCTGTGCTCGAAAACCTGACGATGACCCGCCGCTTCGAGGCTTCGCCGGAGCGCGTCTTCGACGCCTGGACAGACCCGAAGGTCGTTGCGCGCTGGCTCTTCACCGGACCCGCCAGCCAGGCGCACTCGGCGGAGCTCGACGTGCGCGTCGGCGGGAAGTGGAGGATCACCGACCGACGGGACGGCGTCGACTACACGGCGCTGGGCGAGTACGCCGCAGTCGAGCGGCCGCGCCGGCTCGTCTTCTCGTTCGGAATGCCGCAGTTCTCGCCCGAGTTCGCCACCGTGACGGTCGAGCTCGCGCCGGATGGCGACGGCTGTCTGATGACGCTCATCCAGGACCGGCTGCCGGCGGACGCGGTGAAGCCCACCGAGGAGGGCTGGAGCCTGATGTTCGACGGTCTGGCGACCCTGCTGGCCTAGCACTGGTTGATCTGCGGCCCCCGAGTCCGCAAAGCTTCGGCCGCGCGTCTCACGCGCGGGGGCCCTCGATGCAGCACGTGCTGGTGTCGTACAAGCGGGAGGACGAGCCGCGCGTGGCGCGGCTGGTGCGCGCGCTGCAGCGCAACGGTCTCGATATCTGGTGGGACCAGGGCCTGCCCGGCGGCGAGGCATGGCGGGCGAACATCGAAAAGGCGCTGGCCGAGGCCGGCTGTGTCGTCGTGGTCTGGAGCCACGGATCGGTCGGCCCGGAGGGGGAGTTCGTCCGCGACGAGGCGGCCCGCGCGAAGGGGCGCGGGATCCTCGTGCCCGTGCGCCTCGACAAGGTCATGCCGCCGCTCGGCTTCGGCGAGATCCAGGCGGTGGATCTGTCCGGATGGAAGGGCGCTCCGAACGACCCCGCACTGCACGACCTGGTCGAGGCGTGCAAAGCCAAGCTGGAGGGGAGGGCGGCCGCGCCGGCAAAGGCGCCCGGCCGCCGGCTGCTGAGGCGCGCCACCATCAGCGCGAGCTCGACCGCGGTCTTCATGAGCGCGCTGGCGTTTGCGGCCAACATCTTCGCCACGCAGGACCGCGTTTGCACGCTGCCGCTCGCCCAGCCCGGACTCTCGGATGCTTGTGGCGCGATACATGTGGGACATCGGCCGAGCCGGGCGGAACGCCTGGCCTGGACGAAGCGCAGGCCAGGCAGCTGCGCCGACCTGCAGGCGATCATCAAGGACTTCCCGGACGGGGCCTATCGCTCGAAAGCCGCGGACCTGATGCAGTCGGCGCGGATCTCGAACGACTCTCCGTTCACAGCTTCGCCCCGCACCGCGCGCGGCTATGTCCGCCAGTCGATGAATGGATTTCCAAGCGCGGCAGCCGCCCAGGCCGATGCGCGGGCGAGGGCGCTCGACGACGCGAGGCAGACCACGTGCGCGCCCGCCGACGCCAACGAGCGCCTGGACGGCGTCCTGGTGACCAGCATGACGTTCGACTGCCGGCCGTCGCCCCTGGGCGGAACGGTCTGCGGCGCGGACTATGTCGCGGCGTGCAACATCGCCGTTCGTCAGGCGGTCTGCGGCTGATCGCTTGATCGAAGGCGCACGAACGACGATCTAGCGGGCATGGCCACGGTCATCGAGTCCCCGGCCTTCCGCCACCCGGAGAAGCGCGAGCGCGCCGAGACGCCGCTGTTGCGCAAACCGCCTTGGCTGCGCGTCCGCGCGCCCGGCTCCCAAGGCTACTTGGCCACGCGCTCGATCGTGCGCGAGCACGGGCTTTCGACCGTCTGCGAGGAGGCGGCCTGTCCGAACATCGGCGAGTGCTGGGCCGTGGGCCACGCAACGATGATGATCATGGGCGAGGTCTGCACCCGGGCCTGCGCCTTCTGCAACGTCGCGACCGGCCTTCCCCGGCCGCTCGACCCCAGTGAGCCGGAGCGCGTCGCGGCGGCGGTGGCGCGCATGGCCCTGAGCCACGTCGTCATCACCTCGGTCGACCGTGACGATCTCGACGACGGCGGCGCGGCCCATTTCGCCGCGGTGGTGCGAGCGATCCGGGCCGCGGCGCCGGCGACGACGGTCGAGGTGCTGACCCCCGATTTCCTGCGCAAGGGGGACGCGGGCGACCTGGTCATCGACGCGCGGCCCGACGTGTTCAACCACAACCTGGAGACCGTCCCGCGCCTCTACCTGAGCATCCGACCGGGCGCCCGCTACTACGCCTCGCTGCGGCTGCTGGAGCGCGTGAAGACCCGCGACCCGGAGATGTTCACCAAGAGCGGCCTCATGGTCGGCCTCGGCGAGTCGAAGGGGGAGGTCATGCAGGTGATGGACGACATGCGCGTCGCCGGCGTGGACTTCCTCACCATCGGCCAGTACCTGCAGCCGACGCGCCGGCACGCCGCGATCGAGCGTTTCGTCACGCCGGAGGAGTTCGCCGGCTACGAGGCCATCGCGCGCGCCAAGGGCTTCCTGATGGTCGCGGCGAGCCCGCTGACGCGCTCCTCGCACCACGCCGGCGAGGACTTCGCCAGGCTGAAGGCGGCGCGCGCGGCGGAACGCGCCAGGCGCTAGGGCCCTTGCGCCACCAGCTGACGCGGGTCATGCCGTATGCGCCGGAGCAGCTGTTCAGGCTGGTGGGCGACGTTCAGGCCTATCCGGAGTTCGTGCCGTGGATCGCCCGCATGCGGGTGACCAACCCCGCCACCGACGGGCCGGGCGTGGACTTTGTTGACGCCGAGGCGGAGGTCCGTTTCGCCTTTCTGAGCGAACGGTTCTCGACCCGGGTGCGCCGCGACGCCAATCGGCTCGAGATCCTGGTCGGCTTGATCCGCGGTCCCTTTCGCCGCCTGGACAACCGGTGGGCGTTCTCCGCCCATCCGGTCGGGTCCCTGGTCGAATTCAGGATCGAATTCGAATTCAACTCGCGCCTCCTCGATGCGCTGCTCGCCGCCAACCTCGGCCGCGCCGTCGACCGCCTGATCGCCTGCTTCGAGGATCGCGCCAAAGCCCTGTACGGCTAGGCCGCGTGCGTCGGGGCAGGACCTAGGCCTTCCGCGCCAGCAGCTGCCAGAACATCCCGGTGCGCAAGTACGGCTCGCGGTCGCAGAGGGCGAGCTCCAGGCGCAGAAGGTCGGCAAAGAACGCAGGGTCGCTCTTCGGCGCACTCTCCGGGAGGATATCGTTGACGATGCGGCCGCCGAAGCGGGCCGTGATTTCGCAGCCCGCGGCCTCCAGCGCGACGATCGCGGTCTCGGCGTCGATGCGGCGCACCGTTCGATCGAAGGTGAGACTGCGGTTGGCGTCAGCGTGGAGCAGATCGAACGCTGCGGCGGGATCGCCGCCCCGCGCGGCCTTGGCCAATACTTCGCCCGGCCGGTTCGGCGCGATCAGCGAGACATAGCCGCCAGGGCGCACCGCCTGCAGCAGCTTCGCCAGCGGCGCTTCAAGGGTATCGAGGTATTGCAGGACGAAGTGGCAAAGGACGAGATCGAAGGGCTCGCCTCCCAGACGCGCGATCGCGTCGATACCGCCCTCGACGCACCGGACGCGGTCCGCAGCGCCAACCCTGGCCGCATCGTCGGCGAGCTTGGCCAACATCGCGGCCGAGGGATCGAGCACCGTAACCTCATGCCCGGCAAGGGCGAGCGGTAGGGCATCGCCGCCATCGCCGCCGCCAGCATCGAGGATGCGCCAGGCCCCGCCGCCCAGCCGCGCGATGCTCGTGCTCAGCGTGTGGGCGACGATCAGAAAGCGCAGGCGGCTCCAGGGCGTCGCGCGATACGCGCGCCACTGCGCCATCCGCGCTTCGAAGACGTCGGTGGCGGCGTCGACCACGGGCGACTAGCGCATCCGGTCGCGGAGCATCTCCAGCGCCAGCTCGACGGCGGCTAGCTGTATCTCGTTGCGGCCGATGTCTCCGAAGCGCTCGACGCGGTGCATGATCGACTGGTTGGCCCTGACCGTCGCGAAGTGCACCAGGCCGACCGGCTTGAGCGCGGTGCCCCCGTCAGGCCCGGCGACGCCGGTGATGGCGATCGCGACGTGGGCGTTGGAGTTCTCGAGCGCGCCCTCGGCCATCATCCGCGCGACGGGCTCCGAGACAGCGCCGACGTCGGCGATCATATCGCCCGGGATGCCAAGGAGGTCCTGCTTCGCGCGGTTCGAGTAGGTGATCAGGCCGCGGTCGAACACGGCCGACGACCCTGGAATGGCGGTGATGGCGGCGGAGAGGAGCCCGCCGGTGCAGCTTTCGGCGGCGACGATCCGCAGGCTGCGCTCGCGCGCCTCGTCGATGAGCAGGCGCGCGTTGGTCTCGATCTCGAGCGAAAACATGCGCGCGGGCTCCCCTTTTGTCGGCGTAGCCGTCCGAAGGCCAACATTCGCCGATCGGCGTCAAGCCGGCAGTTGCACCACCGCGACCGCCTGCGCGGCCAGGCCTTCGCCGCGCCCGGTGAAGCCCATCTGCTCGGTCGTGGTCGCCTTGACACTGACGGCGTCGAGCGGAAGCTCGAGCAGCGCGGCCAGCCGCTCGCGCATCGCCTGACGATGGGGCGCGATCTTCGGCCGCTCGCAGACGAGCGTCACGTCCACATTGACCAGGCGGCCGCCGCGCTGGCGAACCCGCTCCAAGGCGTCCCGCACGAAGACGCTGGAGTCGGCGCCCCGCCACTTCGGGTCGGACGGGGGAAAGTGCTGGCCGATGTCCCCGTCGCCGATCGCGCCCAGGAGGGCGTCGGTGAGCGCATGCAGCCCCGCGTCCGCGTCGGAGTGGCCGGCGAGGGCCTTGTCGTGCGGAATCGCCACGCCGCAGAGCGTGACGTGGTCGCCGGGTCCGAAGCGGTGTGCATCGAACCCCTGAGCGACGCGGGTGAGCGTCTGCGCGCCGGCGAGCGCCTCGGCCATGGCGAAGTCCTCCGGATAGGTCAGCTTCATCAACATGGGGTCGCCCGGGAGCAGTACGACCCGGCCGCCCGCGCGTTCGACCACCTGGGCGTCGTCCGTCGGTTCGCCGTCGGCCTCGCTCCACGCGGCGTAGGCCGCCCGCAGCGTCCGCAGGCCGAACGCCTGCGGCGTCTGCGCGCGGAAGAGTCCCTCGCGGGAGGCCGTTACCGTCGAGCCGGCCTCGATGCGCTTGAGGGTATCGGCGACCGGCAGCGCCGGGGCCGCGCCGTCCGCGGCCGGGAGCGCGGCGAGGAGGGCGCTAGCGTGTGCGGCGCGGACGAAGGGTCGCGCGGCGTCGTGGACCAGGACCGCGGAGGCGCTGTCGTCGTCGGGCAGCGCGGCCAGGCCCTTGCGCACCGACAGGGCCCGTGTGGCGCCGCCGGTCACTACCAAGACGCCCGGCAGACCGCCGATCGCCTCCGCGGCCAGCGCCTCGTCGCCCTCCGCGACCACGAGCACGATGCGTTCGGCGCCGGCGGCGGCCATCGCGGCGAGCGACCACGCCACGACGGGTCGGCGGCCCAGGGACCGCCACGGCTTTTTCGGACCATCGCCGGCGCGCGAACTGGCTCCGGCGGCGACGATGACGGCGCTCCACCCCATGGGCGCCTTCTCTCCTCGCGCTGGGCGGCGTTGTCCAGACTGGACCCTGGCGCCAGTTTTGCCTAAATCTTGGCCTTACGCGATGCACAAAAATTATGCAGCGATGACGTCGGTGGAAAATCCCGCGCCGGAAAGAACCGCCGCCCTGGCCATGGCGGCGGCCGATCCGCTGCGCGCCGCCGCCTTTGAGCTTGCCCCGGATCCGGCCTTCATCCTGGCCGGCGACGGGCGTTTGAGCGCCGCCAACGCGACCGCCGAGCAGCTGTTCGGCCAAAGCCTGTCGGTGGTGAATCGCGGCCGCTTCCGCGATCTGCTGCCCGCCGGCTCGCCGCTCGATCAGCTGCTGGCGCACGCGGCGGGCGCGGGGGGACAGGTGCGCGAGCACGGCCTGATCGTCACGCTGCCCGGCCTCGCGCCGTTCGAAGCCGACGCGGCGGCGGCGCCCCTGGGCGACGGCGCAATGCTGTTGACCCTGCAGGTGCGGACCGGCGGACTGGCCGCCGATCGCGACCCGGCCGCGCCGGGCTTGCAGTCTGTCGTCGGTCTCGGCCGCATGCTGGCGCACGAGATCAAAAATCCCCTGGCCGGGATCAGGGGCGCGGCGCAACTGCTGAAGTCCGGCGTGAAGCCGGCGGACGAGCCGCTGGCGCAGCTCATCGTCGACGAGACCGAGCGCATCCGCCGGCTGGTCGACCGCATGGAGGCGTTTTCCGACCAGGTGACGCCGACCCTCGCGCCGGTGAACATCCATCAGGTGCTCGACCGCGTCCGGGCGCTCGCCGCGAACGCGGCGGCCGACGGCCTGGAGCTGCGCGAGACCTATGACCCATCGCTGCCGGCGACCTCCGGCGACGAGGACATGCTGATCCAGCTGTTCCTCAACCTCGTGAAGAATGCGGCCGAAGCGGCCCACGCCCGCGGTGACGGACAGGGCGAGGTGCTGATCACAACCGCCTATCGCCACGGCGTGCGCGCACGGACGCCCGCCGGGGGCGGCTGGCGGGCGACGCCGCTCGAGGTGCGCGTGCAGGACAACGGACCGGGCGTCCCGGAGCGGCTGCGCGAGCATTTGTTCGAGCCATTTGTCACCACGAAAAGCTTCGGCGCCGGCCTTGGGCTCGCGCTTGTCGCAAAACTGGTCGCGGCCCACGGCGGGCTGATCGATTTCGAGTCAGAGCCCGGCCGCACGGTCTTCCGCGTGCTGCTGCCCATCGAAACCGCAGACGACAAAGGATAGGGCGGCCTTCCGCATGTCGGTTCAGCACAAGATTCTTATCGCCGACGACGACGCCTCGATCCGCCTGGTTCTGAGCCAGGCCTTCGGACGACTGGGCTATCAGGTGCGGGCCACCGGAAACGCCGCCACCCTGCTGAAGTGGGTCACGGACGGGGAGGGGGACCTGGTCATCACCGACGTGGTGATGCCGGACGAGAACGTCTTCGAGGTGCTGCCCCGGATCAGGAAGCAGCGCCCGAAGCTGCCGGTCATCGTCATGAGCGCGCAGAACACGCTGCTCACCGCGGTGAACGCGGCCGAGATCGGCGCCTTCGAGTACGTCCCCAAACCGTTCGACCTGGACGAGATGACGGCGGCGGCGAAGCGGGCGCTGACGCGGCGCGTGGACACCGAGGCGAACAAGGCGCAGGCGCGGGCCATGCGCGACGAGCGGCTGCCGCTGATCGGCCGCTCGCCGGCGATGCAGGAGGTCTACCGGATGATCGCCCGGCTGGTGAGCGCCGACCTCACCGTGCTGATCCTGGGCGAGTCCGGAGCCGGAAAGGAACTGGCGGCCCGCGCGCTGCACGACCTGGGCCCGAGGCGCGACGGGCGCTTTGCGGTCGTCAACCTCGCGGCCGTGCCGCGCGAACGCGTCGAGGCGGAGCTGTTCGGCAAGGGCGACGGCGACGTCGGCAAGCTGGTCGAAGCGGACGGCGGCACCCTGTTCCTGGACGAGGTCGGCGACATGCCGCTCGACGCCCAGACGCGCCTGGCGCGCATCATCGACGGCGCGGAGTCGACGACCAATCCGCGCACCGGGCGGCGCCCGAACGCGCGCATCATCGCGGCGACCAACCGCGACCTGCGGGCGCTGATCCGCGAGGGCCTGTTCCGCGAAGACCTCTTCTTCCGCCTGAACGTCGCCCGCATCCGGATGCCGCCGCTGCGCGACCGCACCGAGGACATTCCGGACCTGGCGCGCTCGTTCCTGCTCAGGGCCAGCCGCGAGGGCCTGCCCGCCAAGGCCATCGACGCGGCCGCGCTGGAGCGGCTGAAGGCCTACGACTGGCCGGGCAACGTGCGGGAGCTGGAGAACCTCATTCGCCGCGTCTGCGCCCTCTACACCGAGGACCTGATCACCGCCCGCATCGTCGAGCGCGAACTGGTGGAGCAGAACGCGGGGCCGCAGGACCCCGACGGACCGGCGACGCTGGCCAGCCTGATCGAGCGACGGCTGGCGCAGATGTTCGCCGACCATGCCGACGGCCTGCCGCCGCCGGGGCTCTACGACCGGGTGCTGGAGGACGTCGAGCGGCCGCTGATCAGCCTGACCCTCGCCGCCACCCGCGGCAACCAGGTGCGGGCCGCCGAGGTCCTGGGCCTGAACCGCAACACCTTGCGCAAGAAGATCCAGGATCTGGGTCTGGAGGTCACTCGCGGGCGACGGTGACGAATCCGCAACATCCCTGTTGAAATCGGACCACAGTCCCTCGTAGCTTCCGGCGCATGGCCGTCGACGCTTCGTCCGCCGAAGACCCGCGTTCCCAGGTTCCCAGCCGGCCGGCGCTGTGGGGCTGGCTGCCAGGAGGGTCCGTCCTCGGCATAGGCTACGCCGTTGCCGCCGCGCTGGTCGGCATCGCCGTCTGGATGGCTTCCTCCGCCCCCGTGAGCGGCCCGGTGGGGCCGCCCAGCCGCGCGATCCTGTTCGTCCTTGGGCTCAACCTGCTCTTGATCGGCGCGCTGGCGGTCGGGGCAAGCGCACGCCTGCTCCGGCTCGTCGCCGCCCGCCGTCGAGACGCCGCCGCCCGCCTGCACCTGCGCTTCGTCGGGGTGTTCGCGACCGCGGCCGTGGCGCCGGCGATCGTGGTCGCGATCGTGTTCGGCGTGCTGGTCAACCAGAGCGTCGACAGCTGGTTCAGCCACCGGGTGGCGACGGTGGTCGAGAACTCGGCGATCGTCGCCAAGTCGTACGTGAAGTCGCAGGAGACCTCGATCAGCCAGGACATGGCCCTGATGGCCAAGGACCTTGGCGACGCGGCGCCCGATCTGACGCGCAACCCGATCCAGTTCAGCAAGCTCGGCCTGGCCGTGCAGGCCTCGTTCCACGACTTCCCGGCCGCATACCTGATCGACCGCGACGGGCGGGTGCTGGCCAGGGCCGAGGTCGAGGACCCGCCGCCGTTCCTCGCGCCGCCGCCGGAGGCCTTCCGCACCGCCGACCGCGGCGAGATCGCCGCCGAACGCTTCGATTCCAGCGACCTCATCCGGGCGCTCTACAAGCTCAACAAGTTCAACGACGCCTATCTCTATGTGGCCAGGCCGCTGGAGCGGGGCATCCTGGCCCACCTCAGCGAGACCGACGCCTCGCTAGCCGCCTACCGCGACACCGCCGCCAACCGCAACCGCATCGAGGCGGCGCTCGAGCTCTCGTACCTGGAGACCGTGCTGCTGGTGCTCGTGGGGGCGGTCTGGGTCGGCATGGCCGCCGCCACCGGCATCTCGGCGCCCATCGCCCGTCTGATCCAGGCCGCCGACAGCGTCGCCGCCGGCGACCTGACCGCCCGCGTCACGCTTGGTCCCGGCTCGCCGGAGATGAGCGACCTGGCGCGATCGTTCAACCGCATGACCGGCGACCTCCAGGCGCAGCAGGCGGCGCTGCGGGCCGCCGGCGAGGAAGCGGAGTCGCGCCGCCAGTTCATCGACTCGGTGCTGTCCGGCGTCAGCGCCGGGGTGCTCAGCGTCGATGC
>Ga0070734_10004798_pt1 | contig 12506 bp, 11 predicted proteins | sample Coa_R1_8_FD_66444 | JGI IMG/M metagenome (GOLD analysis project Ga0070734, IMG submission 66444) | Surface soil microbial communities from Centralia Pennsylvania, which are recovering from an underground coalmine fire - Coalmine... | ecosystem: Environmental > Terrestrial > Soil > Unclassified ...
GCCGACGAGCACAGGGACCGGCTGGTAGAGCTTGACGTCAATCCGCTGATGGTCCTGCCCGAAGGCGCGGTCGCCGTCGATGCCCTCATCGTCATGAGCGGCGGGTAAATGCCTCAGCTTCCCGGCTCGTAGATTCGGACCTCGGCCGCGTGGCCGGTGGATGCGGGAACGGCGAGATAGAATCGGCCACTGGTGGGCGAGAGCAGCGCCGCGGTCGCGCCGGGCGCGGTTTCGATGCTGCCCTGCTTCGCATAGTTGCCCGCGCTGTCCCGTCCATAGATCTCGACGCTTCCGGACCCGCAGGTCAGATAGACCCGGCCCCGATCGCTGTCGGCCAGCAGTCGGCCCGGGTCCGCGCAAGCCGGCAGGCTTCCCTTGGAGGTCCCGTCCGCGAGATCAAGCCAGGCGAGGCTCGCCGGATTGCGGAAAGCGGCGAGCAGGCGCCCCGCGCCGGCGTCAATGGTGAGTGCCACGGGATCAGTGGAGGTAGCCGTGGTCCAGCTCGCGGTCTGCTTGTTGTCGCCCCGGTCGGCCACGAGGATGCGCCCTTCGCCGACAACGCCGATGAAGATCCGCGTCCCATCGTCTTCCAGCGCCAAGGGCCCCGGCCGGCCGTCCAATCGGATGTCGTTCCAATGCTTGTTATGGGTCGTATCGACGATGGCGATCTTCTTGCTGCCGAACGCGAAGTAGACCCGCTCGCTGCCCGGATCGTAGTGGAGCAACCCGATCTCGGGACCGATGGCGATGCCCGCCGCCGGCTTCAAGGGAACGCCCTCGAAGGCCTCCAGCTTGCCCGCACCCGTCGCCACATAGAGCCGGTCGTCCTCGGGATCTCGGGCGAGGCCGCTGGGTTTTGTCAGACCCGTCACGGTCTGACTGACCGCACCTGTCGTCAGATCGACGACCGCGATCTGTCCGGCTTCGCTCTCCAGCACGAACAGCCGCTGATTGGCGAAATCGAAGGCGAGGTCGTCGATGGCGCCTTGAACGGACCCTAACGGCAGGCTGCCGATCTGGGTCAGCGGCGCGGCAAAGGCACTGCCCGCGGCCGTCAGGGCCGCCAGAACAATGCCGAGGCTCAGAGGCCCGCGGGCGACCATGCAACAACCTTTTGATTCTGCTCGCCAAGCCCGGCAACGGAGAGACGCATGGTGTCTCCCGGCTTCAAGAAACGGGGCGGCTTCATGCCCAGGCCGACACCTGGCGGCGTGCCGGTGGTGATGATGTCACCAGGCTGGAGGGACATGAATTGGCTGACGTAATGCACCAGATGAGCGACGCCGAAGACCATGGTACGGGTGTTGCCCTTCTGCATCCGCTCGCCATTCACGTCGAGCCAGAGGTCGAGCGCCTGGGGATCGGGAATCTCGTCGCGGGTGACGAGCCAGGGGCCGAGCGGGCAGAAGCTGTCGCAACCCTTGCCCTTGTCCCATTGGCCACCTCGTTCGGCCTGAAATTCCCGTTCCGACACGTCGTTGCAAATGAGGTAGCCGGCGACGTGATTGAGGGCATCGGCTTCCTCGACATAGCTGGCGGGACGGCCGATGGCCACGGCAAGCTCGACTTCCCAGTCGCTCTTCCGCGAGCCGCGGGGGATGACGACTGTGTCGTCGGGCCCGGCGATGGAACTGGTCGCCTTCATGAACACGATCGGCTCCTTGGGAATCGCGGCTCCGGTTTCGGCAGCGTGGTCGGCGTAGTTGAGGCCGATGGCCACGACCTTGCCGATGCGCGCGACGGGCGGACCGAAGCGTGGCCGATCCGGCACCTTGGGCAGGCGCCCCGGATCGAGAGAGGCGAGGTGGGCGAGAGCCGCCGGCTGAAGCGCAGCGCCATCGACATCGGCGATTTCGCCGGAAAGATCGCGCAGTGTGCCCTGACGATCGATCAGACCGGGCTTCTCGGCTCCCTGCGGGCCGTAGCGGACGAGCTTCATGATTTCTCTCCAGTGGGAACTCTTGGTCGAACGGAGCAGCCGTTCATAGAGCAGCCCCGCGCGATTGCCAAGACAGGCATCGAAGCAATCTTGCGATCATCCGGAGTAAGGCCGGCATACATGTGTGGACAGGGTTCCGGCGAAACCGGCACCTGCGGAGCTTCGGGGCCCGGGTCATGAAATTCGGCGCCAGCCTCATAGCTACGGCCTGCCGGGCGTGCGCGGTGGTTCACCCGCGAGGCTCTTCAACGACCGGTGGAGGGGCGGGGCGCCTCACCACCTCTGTGACAGCCAGATGACCGGGTTACGCCTGCGTGGGGACTTGGCCGCTTGTCCGACGAACGATAAGCTAGCCTCTCTCGGATCCAAACTTATGTGTCCGAACCGGTCGGGCGGGGGAAAGATTGATCTGGATCAAGGAAGCCTGACCGCCCGCGTGCGGAAGATATTTGCGGCCTCCTGGGCGGGGTCAAGCTCGCGCCCGGGACGAAGTTTGGACTGCATATCAATCGAGGAGGAAGGGCTATGCGCAAGTTGATCGGGACGCCGGCGAGTTCTCTCGGGCGCCGGGATTTTCTGAAGCAGACAGCACTTGCCGGCGCGGCCCTCGGCCCGCTCGCCGGACTGATCGCCGGCTCGGCGCGACCAGCATGGGCGGATACGACCGAGATAAGCGTGTTCGCGCCGCTCCCGCCCGACCCCGCACCGCCGGGCGACGCCAAATTCTCCCAGGACGCGCTCGCGGCCTGGGAGCAGGCGCATAGCGCCAAAGTCAGTTACGAGGCCGTGGCGTGGCCGCAGCTGCACGACAAGATGGCGACCAACTTCGCCTCGGGTGCCCATGTCTGGGACGTGATCTATATGTCGGGATGGGTTCCGGAATTCGCCAAGTTCCTGCAGCCTTACGCCGAAAAGCTGTCACCGGAGCTGGTGTCCGATATGCCGCCTTCCAGCTTCTCGACCGTGAAGTGGCAGGGCAAGAACTACGGCGCCGTATTCACCCTTTCGCTGCTGACCCTGTTCTACAACACGGAGCATTTCGAGAAGGCGGGCCTGACGGAGCCGCCCAAGACCTGGGACGATCTCAAGCGCTACGCCAAGGAACTGACCCGAGACGGGCATTATGGCTGGGTGCTCAATTATGGCGACCCCGCCGGAATCGGCGGCGTGGCCTCCTACTGGATGACCTATCTGCAGCAGGCCGGCGGCAAGATGTACGGCGAGGACGGCATGCCGGTGTTCAACAATGACGCCGGCGTCGACGCCCTGCAGCTCATGGTCGACCTCTACAACAACGGCACGGACCCGGGCTCGATTTCCTATGTCGGCATCAACGACGCCACCAACGTCATGCTCTCGGGCAAGGCGTCGATGATGATGAACTGGCCCTTCACCTGGAAGCCGGCCCAGGACCCGACCCAGTCCAAGATCGCCGGCAAGCTCGGCGGCGCGGTGCTGCCGGCCGGCCCCGCGGGGACGGCGTCCATCGACGGCACCGATGCCTGGACCGTCAGCGCGGATGCCAAGAATCCCGATCTGTGCCGGCAGCTGGTCGAGTTCTACCTGAGCCCGGACGTCCAGAAGCAGCAGGCCTTGCAAACCGGCTGGCTGCCGATCCGCCTCTCCATGCTGGCCGACGCCGATGTACAGAAGGCGTTGCCCAACGCGGCGGTGGTCCTGGAACAGTCGAAGCATCCGTATGACAGCTTCGTCACGCCGGACTACAACGAGGTAACCCAGGCGATCGGCACCGAGATCCAGAAGACTCTCCAGGGCGCCAAGACGGCGAAACAGGCGATCCAGGAGTGCTCCGATCAGGTGACGGCAATCGTGAAGAAGCGGGGCTGATCCCGCCAAATACTGCTACCAAGATGGCGGGTATAACTCTGCAGCAGAGGCGCCGGCGCTTTGGCGTCGGCGCCTTGCTGCCGGCCGTCGTCATCATCCTGGCGATCCTCGCCTATCCCATGGCGGCCTCGCTCTGGCTGTCTCTGCATCACGTCGAGCTGGCAAGTGGCACGGTCGCCGAGAGCTTCATCGGCCTCGCCAACTATGCCGCGCTGCTGGATGACGATAGTTTCCGTCTGGCAGTAGCCAATTCCGCCTATTTCAGCGTCTGCGAGGTGGCCTTGGTGGTGGGCCTCGGGCTGGGCGTGGCCTTGCTGCTCAATCACCCCCTGGGGCGATCGGGATTCTTCCGCGTCCTGCTGATCATTCCCTGGGCCATCGCCCCAGTGGCCAATGCCGTGCTCTGGAAGTGGATCCTCAATTCCAACTACGGAATCCTGAATGCGATCTTCACTGAACTCGGCCTGATCGATAACTACGTGACCTGGCTCGGCACCCCCGGGCGGGCGCTCAACATGCTGCTGCTGGTGGACGTGTGGAAATCCATTCCGTTCATTGCCCTATTGTTGCTGGCCGGCCTGCAGAAGATTCCGGCCATGCTCTACCGGGCGGCCTGGCTCGACGGCGCCAATACCTGGCAGCAGTTCCGCTTCATCACCTTGCCGTCGCTGAGGACCACGCTTGCCATCGCCATCATTCTGCAGACCCTGTGGTCGTTCAAGCTCTTTGACTTGGTCTATGTGCTCACGCGCGGCGGTCCGGCCGACGGCACCGTTCTACTGAACTATCTCGCCTATCGGGAGACGTTCAACTTCCTCCATATCGGCTCGGGCGCGGCGGTGGCCAACGTCGTGTTCTTCATCAGCCTGATCCTGGCCATCGCGTATATCCGGATGCTGCGGCCGGGCGGTCGCAAGGTGCCGGCCTGAAATGCAAGGCAAGTCCAGCAAACTCGGCCGCCTGTCCATCCAGTTGGGACTGGGCATTTTTGCCTTCTGGACCTTGGCCCCCATCGCCTGGCTGGTCGTCTCAAGCCTGATGCAACAGCAGGCGCTGACCGCCACGCCGCCGGACTTCTCGCCCAGCGCCTTCACTTTCCAGAACTACGTCGAGGTGATGAATTCGGCGGCCGCACTCGGCCGCGGTCTTGCCAACTCGCTGATCGTCGCCGTGTCCACGACCGCCGTGGCGCTCGCGGTGGGCGCTCCTGCGGCTTACGCGCTGGCCCGCTTTCAGTTGCCGGGCTCAGGGCCGATCCTGCTCATGATCCTGGCGACCCAGATGTTTCCCGGCATCGTCGTTGCCATCCCCATGTTCATCGTCATGAGCCATCTGGGGCTGATCGACAGCCGCCTTGGCCTCGTCATCGTCTACCTGTCCTTCAATCTCCCCATCGTGATCTGGATCCTGCACGGCTTTTTCCTGGCGATTCCGGTCGGGCTCGAGCGGGCTGCCGCGGTGGACGGGGCGACCACGCTCCAGATCTTCCGGTTGATCGTGCTGCCGATTTCCTGGCCGCCGATCTTCGCCACGGCGATCTTCGCCTTCATCGAATCCTGGAACGAGTTTTTCTTCGCCCTGATCCTGACGCGCCAGAATGCCCAGACCGTGCCTCTCGTCATTTCCCAGTTTGCCGGCCAGTATCAGACCGTGTTCGGGCAGATGATGGCGGCTGCGACCATGGCGGTTACGCCGGTGGTGGTGATCGCGATCATCTTCCGCCAGAGCATCATGAAGGGCTTCACCGAGGGAATGATCAAGAGCTGAGGCATTGGGGGAACGGCGAGTCCATGGCGAAGGTCGAACTGGCGGGGGTCTACAAGCGTTTCGGCGCGCTCGAGGTCTGCTCGAACGTCAACCTGGCGGTAGCGGACAAGGAATTCGTGACCTTGCTGGGTTCCTCGGGCTGCGGCAAGACGACGATCCTCAACATGATCGCCGGACTGGAGGACGTGAGTGCCGGCGAGATCCGCATGGAAGGCCGTGTGGTCAACAATCTGACGCCGTTCGAACGCGACGTGGCCATGGTTTTCCAGAACTACGCCCTCTACCCGCATATGACCGTAGCGGAGAACATCGGCTTCACCTTGCGCCTGCGCCGGATTTCCAGGGCCGAGATCGAAAAGCGCGTCGGGACGATCGCCGGGCTGCTTGAGTTGACGCCGCTCCTTGGGCGCCTGCCGTCCCAGCTTTCGGGCGGACAACAGCAACGGGTCGCCATCGGCCGGGCCATGGTCCGCGAGCCCAAGACCTTCCTGTTCGACGAGCCGTTCTCCAATCTCGATGCGGCGCTCCGGGTCAGGATGCGTTCGGAGATCAAGCTCCTGCATCAGCGCCTGGGCGTCACCTCGATCTTTGTCACGCACGACCAGGAGGAGGCGCTCTCGATCTCCGACCGCGTCGCGGTCATCAACGAAGGCCGGGTGGAGCAGGTCGGCACGCCGGAGGAAATCTACGTGCGGCCGGTGTCGCGCTACGTCGCCCGGTTCATCGGCAGTCCCCAGATCGATCTCCTGGACGGCGCGATCGTGGAGGAGACCGGCGGGACGGGCTTCCGGGTCGGCCATGTGCTGTTCAGCCTGCCGCAGCCCCTCGTTCACGCCCTGCGCGCGCAAGGTGCGCTGGAGCTGGGCGTGCGGCCTGAGAACGTGCTGATCACCGATCGCGGGACCGCGGCCAATGTCCGGGTGGTCAACCCCGTGGGTCCCGCCTCTTTCGTCACTCTTGCCTGGGAAGGCGGGTTGATCACCGCGCGCGTCCCGGGCATGAGTCGGCTGAAGGCCGGCGAAGCGGTCCAATTCACCGTCGATCCCCAGCATCTGATGTTTTTCGACAAGGCCAGCGGCCGTCGGATCGAGGTGTCGGGAGAACTTTGAGACCAGAATAACGGAAGACGCACCAAGCAGTCGCCATCGCTAGCGCCCGTTAGGGATGGCCAGCACACATGAAAGGAAGCCGCCATGATGCAATTTGCCCATCAGTTCCAGACCATTCTGGGACGCAATCTGATCGGGGAACTGAAGAACTTCGTTCACCGTCCCTTCCTGTTGGTGACCATGGAGGAGATGTGGCCCAAGTTCGAAAAGGAATTCGAGGGCGCTTCCTTTCATCCCTATTTCGTCAAGTCGGTGGACGAGAAAGTGTTGCAGGCCGATCTCGCCAAGCTGCCGCCGATCGAGGCCGTGGTGGGCATGGGCGGCGGCATGGCAATCGACACCGCGAAGTACTTCTCCTGGAGGAAGCGCTTGCCGTTGTTCCAGGTCCAGACGGTGCTCAGCATGAACGCCTCATGGGGTCAGCGCTCCGGCATCAGGATCGACGGCGTGGTGCGCTACATCGGCTGGGCCGTGCCGGAAGCAATCTATATCGACTACGACGTGATCCGCGCCGCGCCGCGCCACCTCAACTACTCGGGCATCGGCGACATCATGTGCAATCACACCGGCGTGCTGGATTGGAAATACGCCACTGCCGTCGGCAAATGCGAAGCCAAATGGCCCTACGACCCGGAAATCTGCCGGCAGTCGATGGAGAAGGTCGAGAACATCATCACCTATGCCGACGACATCCATAATCTCACCGAAAAGGGCATCCAGGTGCTGATCGACGGCTTGCGCTGGGGCACGTCGTTCCATGGCAACGGCTGGAATCCGCGGCAGATCGAGGGGATCGATCACTTCTTCTTCTATTCGCTGGAATACGAAACAGGAAAGAAGTTCATTCATGGCCAGCCTGTGGGCCTCGGCATCTACATCGGATCGGTTCTCCACGACAGTCGGGCCGAGGAAATGCTGAACACCATCCATCGCGTCGGGCTCGACATCCGACCGGAGGCGATGGGCGTCACCTGGAAGGACGTGGCGACTGCACTTTTCAACATGCGCGGCTACGTGCGTCGCAACGGTCTCTGGCACTCGATCGCTCACGACGTCGAGATCAAGCAGGATTTCGTCGACCGGATCCGCTCCGGCGTAGAGGGCAAATATGGCCGCTGGACGGGAGCGCCGGCCTGACGCCGGCAAGTTTGCGCCGGCGGCGGGTGAAGGTCCGCTCGTCCTGGCCGTCGACGGCGGGGGCACGAAGACCGTGCTGGCCCTGGCCAATCGTGACGGCGAGGTCGTGTGTGTCGTCCATGCCGCCGGAAGCAATCCCATGGACAACGCGGAATGGCATCAGCACCTGGCCGGGCTGTTCGCCACCGCGGCCGTCCTGTTGCCCCATGCCGAGTTCGCCGTCTTCGGAATTCCCGGCTATGGCGAGATAATCCGATTAGACTCCCAAACGGAGGCGGCGGCCGTCGAACTTTTCGCCGGGCCCCGCTCGGTGATCAACGACGTCGAGATGGCACTCGACGGCGCATTTCTCGACCGCCTCGGGATCCTGATCCTCGCCGGAACGGGATCCATGGCCATGGCCCGGGACGGTCAAGGAAACCTGCTGCGCGTCGGCGGTTGGGGCGAAGTATTCGGCGACGAGGGCAGCGCCTACTGGATAGGTCGCGAAGCGATGGCTGAGGCGAGCCGGGCGCTTGACGGCCGAAGCGACGCGCTCGCCTTCGCCTCTGGACTCATGGGTTTGCTGGGTCTCGACTCCGACAAGCCCTTCGACGCCCTGATGGGCTGGTGCTATGGCGCGTTGCATTTGAGGTCGGCGATGGCGGCCGTCGCGAAGCAGGTCGATAGCCTCGCCGAGAGCGGCGATGCCACCGCTCTCGCCATTCTCGGCCGGGCCGCCGATCATCTTGGCGCCCATATCGCGACCCTGCGACCTCGCATCGCCGGGCGCCGGCGGCTGCCATGGAGCTTCGCCGGCAGCGTGTTCGAGAGCCGCAAGATCCGTGAAGCCCTGATCAAGCGATACGGCCGCCCGGCATCGCCCCGCCTGCCTCCGATCGCAGGCGGCCTGTGGCGCGCGGCACGAGCGGCCGGCTGGCGCACCGATGAAGCCTGGGTGGAGCGGCTCGGCCGCTCGATCGAGCAGCGCTTGCGGGCCGACCAGGATAAGCCTGCGGGACCGCCGGTCCGATCATAACGAGGAGAGCAACCGTGGACGTCATCGAGCGAACGATCTTCGAGCAGTTCGAATTCTGGAACGCCAGGATCCAGCTGCCGACCCGCGCCCGTCCCGGCGTCGACTACGTCGTCGTCGGCTGCGGGTCCTCCTACAACCTGGCCATGAGCATCGCGTCCCATTGCAATGAAAGGGGCTTCAACGCCATCGCCGTGCCCAGCCACGAATGGCTGCGCCGCCCGCGGTCATACGAGGCCGACCCCACGGGCTGCCAGGTGATCGCGGTTTCCCGCAGCGGCGAGACCAGCGAACTTGTCCAGGCCGCGCGCAAGAGCCGTTCCGAGGGCCACACCGTGATCGCGATCACCTGTGACGATACGAGCAGCCTGGTCGGAACATCCGATTGCGTGCTGACGATGCGCACCCACTCCGAAGAAGGCGTCGTGATGACCACCTCGGCGAGCTTGATGCTCCTGCTGGGCCTTCGCTTTGCCGGGATCGAGACCGAAGACGGCGCCGGTCCGGCGGAAGCGCTGCTGAAACAACTCGACCAACAGGACTGGTCCTTCCTCGCCGAACGCTCGCACTTCGTCTATCTCGGCGGCGGCGCGCTGTACGGCATTGCCGCCGAGGGCGCCCTCAAGCTTCAGGAGATGAGCCTGACCGTCACGCAGACCTACCATCCGCTCGAATATCGCCACGGTCCGGTGAGCCTGGTCGACGCCCATAGTCTGGTGGTCATGCTTTACAATCCGGATACGCGAGAGGAGGAGGAACGCCTCGCGGCGGAACTCTCGGCCAAGGCGGCGTTCGTTGTCGGATTCGGCGGCGCGGGCGACCTCAGTCTTCCGATCGAGGGCGCGGCGGAGCTGCGCGGCCTCATCTGCCTCCCCGCGTTGCAGCTCTTGGGCCTAAGGCTGGCGCAGCGGCGCGGCATAGACGCGACTGCCCCGCGCCATTTGACCAAGGTGGTCAAACTTGACTGAGAAAGGAAATCAGACCTTGGCTTGCTTCCGGGATCGTTGGTCATGCCGATGCATCCTCTAGAAGCCCTTGCCCATTCGGACGCCGGCGGTCGCAGGATAGGCATCACTTCGGTCTGCTCGGCCCATCCCCTCGTGATCGAGGCGGCGCTGCGCCATGCCCATGAACAAGGGACGGTCGCCCTCATCGAGGCAACCTGCAACCAGGTCAACCAGGACGGCGGCTACACCGGAATGACGCCGACGCGATTTCGAGACGCCGTGGTCGAACTCGCCGGCAAGGTGGGAATTCAGCCCGACAGGTTCCTGCTTGGAGGCGATCACCTCGGTCCCAATCCCTGGAAGCATCTCAGCGCCGATGAAGCGATGCGGCGGAGCGAGATCATGGTCGCCGCCTATGTGGAGGCCGGATTCGCGAAGATCCATCTCGATACCAGCATGGGATGCCACGGCGAACCGGCGGCCCTCCCGACCGGGACCACGGCCGAGCGCGCGGCTCGTCTCGCACGGGTGGCCGAGGATGCGGCGGTGCGTTCGGGCGTCCTGCCGTACTACGTCATCGGCACCGAGGTGCCCACTCCCGGCGGCGCCCATGAGGCAATCGACGCGCTCGCGGTGACCAAGCCGGAGAAGGCGATCGGCGACTATGAGGCTCATCGGGCGGCATTCGCCGCGGCGGGGATCGGTCAAGCCTTCGCTCGCGTGGTCGGGTTGGTCGTCCAGCCGGGCGTGGAGTTCGGCAGCGAGAATGTCGTCACCTATGAACCGGAGCGGGCGACCGGGCTCAGCGCGGCGCTAAAGTCCATGCCGGGATTGGTGTTCGAGGCGCACTCGACCGACTATCAGCCGGCGGACTCTCTCGCGAGGCTGGTCCAGGACGGATTCGCCATATTGAAGATCGGGCCGGCGCTGACATTTGCCCTTCGGGAGGCGTTGTACGGGCTGGACGCCGTGAATCGCTTCCTCCATCCAGGATCGGCCTCTCTGATCGTCGAGATGGAGAAACTGATGGTGGAGCGCCCTGAGAACTGGAGCGCCTACTACGCTGGCTCCGCCACGGAGCAGCGCCTCCAGCGGCACTTCAGCTATAGCGACCGCATCCGCTACTACTGGGCGCAGCCCCAGGCACAGCTTGCGGTCGGCGCCCTGCTTGCGGACCTGGACGGGGTCACGCTGAGCGAAACCTTGATCAGCCAATACCTGCCGCGGCTCTATGAGCGCGCGAGATCGGGTGCTCTCAGCGCCGGGCCCCGGACGTTGATCATCGAATCCGTTCGGGAGGTTCTCGGCCGCCACTTCGCGGCCTGCGGATAGTCCTGCTTCGCACCAATCTTTCTTCCCGCCGGCATCGAGAACCACCATGTCGGCCGACCCTCAGCGGCGCTGGGCAGAGGGCTCCGCATACAGGTGGCAATAGACTGTCATGGGTCCGTCGCTGCGACGGATCGGCGGCGAGCCGGTGCTGCAGACCGGCAGCGCCTTGGCGCAGCGGGGATGAAAGACGCAGCCTTGCGGCAGATAGGCCAGGCTCGGCGTCTCGCCGGGCAGCGTGACCCTGGGCGTGGGCGCATCCGCCCGCGCCCGTGGCGTCGAGGCGACCAGGGCCTGGGTATAGGGGTGCCGCGGCTTGGCGAGAATCTCCTCGGTCGGTCCGATCTCGACGATGCGCCCGAGGTACATGACCGCGATGCGCTGACAATGCCGGCGCAGCATGCCGATGTCCCGCGCCATCAAGACGAGGCTCGCCGGCATGGCGGCGGAAAGCGCCCCCAGCAGGTTCAGGATCTGCGCCCGCAACGGAACGTCGAGTCCCGAGACGGCATCGTCGGCGATGAGCAGCCGCGGCCCAACCGTGAGGGCGCGTGCGATGGACACGCGCTGGCAGTCCGCGGCCGAAAGCTCGCTCGGCCGCCGGCGGCGCAGTTCCGGCGAAAGCCCGACGCGGCCCATCAACTCGTCCACCCTTGAAGCGGCCTCGCGCGACGTGCACAGGCGATGAACGGTGAGGGGCTCGGCCAGGGTTTCGGCAATGCTGAGGCGTGGGTTGAGGGCAGCCTGCGGATCGCTGAAGATCAACTGCGCCTGCCGGCGATAGGCGGCGAGCGCGGGCCCGCGGAGGCCCTTCACCGATTGGCCGTCGAAATGAATCTCGCCAGCCTCGGTTCCGAGGAGACGCAGGATGGCCCGGGCAAGGGTGCTCTTGCCGGCGCCGCTCTCGCCGACGATGCCCAGGTTCTCGCCCGCCGCAAGCTCGAAGGAAACCTCGTTGACGGCCTTGACGCGCCCGCCCCGGCGCCGCACCCGCTCGTCATGGGACCGGGCGGCCGGCTGGCTGACGCTGAGTCCGTTCACCTCGAGCAGCGCCGTCATTGCCACATGTCCTCCCAGCGCAGGCAGGCCGTGGCCCGCCAGGCGGAGACCTCGACGAGCTGCACATCGCCGAAGCGGCAACGGTCGATGACGTGGGGACAGCGGGGGTGGAAGCGGCAGCCGGGAATGACTTCGCCGGCCGCAAGCGGCTCGCCCGCGATCTCATGCAGGGGCACCGAAGCGGGAGCCACGCCCGGCAGGCATTGGGCGAGGGCCTCGCTATAGGGATGGAGCGGGCGATTGAGCAGATCGCCCTTGGGCGCCCGCTCGACGATCCTTCCCGCGTACATCACGGCGGCCGAGTCGCAGAGCTGGGAAACGACGCCCAGATCCTGGCTGATCATGATCACCGCCAG
>Ga0070734_10004799_pt1 | contig 12503 bp, 4 predicted proteins | sample Coa_R1_8_FD_66444 | JGI IMG/M metagenome (GOLD analysis project Ga0070734, IMG submission 66444) | Surface soil microbial communities from Centralia Pennsylvania, which are recovering from an underground coalmine fire - Coalmine... | ecosystem: Environmental > Terrestrial > Soil > Unclassified ...
CCCATCTCGCCCTGCTGCCGCCGGATCGCGAGGATTCCGAATACATCGTAGAGAATTTCGCCGGCAAGGTCTACTATGCGTTCGTCAGTTTTGACGACCGCCTGGCGCAGGACCTGAATATCCAGCCGCATGAGAAAGTGCTGGATGTCGGTGGGGGGCAGCGCCCCTTCAAGCGGGCAGACGTCAGTGTGGATTTCGATGTCTTCGAGGGGCTGCACCGGCAGGGTTACGCCATCAGCCGGGAGAAACTGCTGGTCTGCGGCGATGCCCAGAATCTGCCCTTCCGAGACAAGGCGTTCGATGTGGCCTGTTGTCGCATGGTATTGGAGCATGTGCTCGATCCTGCCGCCGCCTGCCTGGAGCTCCAGCGCGTGGCGCGGCGTGGTTTCCTGGAGACGCCCAATACCTTCTGGGAGAGCGTCTACGGGCACCCCACGCATCGTTGGATCATCGAGTGGGAGGAGCCGACACGTACGCTCATCTTCCGCCGTAAGCCCTTCGATGCCATCCCGTTCAAGTGCGCCATGGTTCCCTATCTCTATGGGCAGCGGGACATTCAGCGCGCCTTCGAGATCACCTTCCGCAACATCACCACCACCCAGGTGACCTGGGATGAAGCGCATCCCTTCTCGGTCCGCGCCGAGGACGATCCGGATTGCCCCTACGACTACCTGAACCGTCCCGCAGACGCGACGCGCGGCAGCCTGAATTACGCCCGTGACCTTGTCAACAACGGGCTCGCGTCCGTCGCCAGCGCGGAAGCCGACGATGCCATTCGCCACGCCCCCACGCCCGAACTGCTGCAGGAAGCGCTACGCCTGCGCCTCCGCATCGCCGAAGCGCTGCATGACGGCGCCACGGCAGCCACTCTGCGCGAACGCCTGCAGAGCGTCTCGCAAATGCCTGTCAGCATACAAAATGGAGGGGCGCAAAGAGAAAGAGAGAGTGCCCTTTCTACCCTTCTGACCTCAGCTCCTTCCGTTCCGGTCATCTGGCATGGGCCGCTGCGCGAGCCATGCGGTTATGCGGACGAGGCGCGGCACTTCCTGTTTGCCCTGGATAAGGCAGGGGTTGCGGTAGCCGCCCGGCATACCCGGTGGAGCGATAAAATAGCGGAGCTGTCTATCGACCGCGCTAAGACGCTCCATCGGTTGATGAGCGCCCCGAACCCGGTGCGCGCGGTGCAGGTGTGCCATACGATGCCTCCCCTCTTCCAGCGCGACCCGAAGGCCAGGGCGATGGTGGGGCGCACCATGTTCGAGACCGACCGCCTGCCCGATGGCTGGGCCGCAGCCTGCAACCAGATGGATGTGATCTGGGCGCCCAGCGCCTTCAATGTGGAGACGTTCGCCAATGCGGGGGTCGTGCGGAACAAGCTGCGCATCGTCCCCGGCACGATCGACCTGACCCCTTATAATCCCAACTGCCAGCCGCTGCGGATAGACGGGGCCAGAGGCTTTAACTTCCTCTCGGTATTCGACTGGACGCTTCGCAAGGGCTGGGATGTCTTGCTACAAGCTTATGTGGAGGAGTTTCGGGTAGAGGAGGACGTTGCGCTGATCCTGAAGACGCACTCCGGCCTGGGCTATACCACCCAACAGATGTCCGACATGCTGGTGAACTATCTCACCCAGACGCTGGGTCGGGATCCGAACCATATTCCGGACATCATTCTGCAGGATGCCAATATCCCGGATGGGCGCATGCCCAATCTCTACCGCGCCGCCGATTGCTACGTCATGCCGACGCGCGGCGAGGGTTGGGGCCGCCCGCTGATGGAGGCGATGGCGATGGCCTTGCCCACAATAGCGACGGGGTGGAGCGGACAAACAGCTTTTATGAACGCGGAGAATAGCCTGCTGCTCGATTACAAACTGGTGGATGTGCCGGAAACCGGCTGGCGTGAGACGCCGACCTATCGCGGACATCGCTGGGCCGAACCCTCTGTACCCCACCTGCGCCAACTCCTGCGCCGCGCCTATGAAGATAGGGCGGGCGGGCGCGAACTCGGCCAGCGTGCCCGCGCCCATATCGAGACCCATTTCACCTACGGCCCAGTCGCCCGGATTCTTATGGCCGAACTGGAACGGCTTGCCTGAAAAGAGAACCATGATGAACGGATTTGGTACATCGGAACGCTTTATCGAGATACCCTGGTGCCTGCATCGGCACGGCCATGCAAAGGTCGTGCTCGACATCGGCTACGCCCATGCCGAAATGGAGTATTTGCAGGGGCTGGCGAACCTCAACATTCCTGAACTGGTTGGCCTCGACATCGCGCCTCCCAAGCATCTCACGGTCACCACACCGACGGGCGCGGTACGCCCACTCCTCAAGCCGGTACAGGCGGATGTCCGCAATACGCCTTTCGAAGCGGACACTTTTGAACTGATTTTCTGCATCTCGACGATCGAACATATCGGCATGGACAATTCCAACTACCATCCCGGCATGATCGATGTGGCGAGCACATGCGGCGATTTCGAGGCCCTTCGCGAACTCTGTCGCATCACCAGGCCCGGCGGGCGGTTGTTACTCTCCGTTCCGTTCGGCAAGTATCAGAATCATGGCTGGTTCCAACAGTATGATTTCGACCGCCTGATGCGTCTGGCAACGGCTTCCGACTACATCGTGAATGAAGTCAACTTCTTCGCCTATCACAATGGCTGGCGCGAGTGCTTCCCGCATGAACTCAAAACGGTAGGCTATCAGACCAACGGCGCAGTGAATGCCGCGGGTCTCGCCTGCCTGGAACTGCTGAAACCGATCCAACCCTGATGCTTTCCTGATCCGGCCTACGCTCCCGTTCGCGGGCAGGCTGGAACCGAGGACACTATGCGCGTACTCGTTCAAAATTTGATTCGTATTCCCGAATTGCTCACGCATCGGGTGCTGCCGGGCCGTGAAGATTGCGCCGATGAAATCCTGGCCTGTGGCCCTGAATATCCTGGTTTCCCATGGGAGCCGGGGTTGAGTTGGGCCGAATTGCTTTCACGCTGCCCATCGGACTGGAAGCCGGATGCTTATATCTTCATCAGCCCGGAATACAATCCCATCCCGCTCGGCGTTCAGGAAGCCGACTGCCTGACAGTAGGCGCGTTCGGCGACTGGAATCTGGGCGGACAGGCGATTGAGGCGGTGGGAGACGCTTTCGACGTACTGATCGCCGATCGCAATGGGGTGGAGATGCTGCGTCGGAAGGAGTACGCTTGTATCCGATACGCGCCGATTTGGGCGCATGACCCAGCCATCCATCGCCGGTTGCCCGACGTGGAGCGCGATATCGATATTCTGATGCTGGCGAGCTTCAACCACCATGTGCAGTGGGAGCGCGCTCCCTGGCTGGCCCGCGTCGCCCGCCTGTCGCGCCGGCATCGGGTCGTGCTCACCAGCGGCCTCTTCGGAGACGACTATACCCGGACAATGAACCGCGCCAAGATCGTCTTCAACCGGAGCATCCGTGGGGAGCTCAATATGCGGGCCTATGAAGCGCCCGCCTGTGGCGCGCTCATGTTCTATGAAGCCTCCAACCCGGAGGTGCGCTCTATCTTTACCGATCGCGAAGACTGCGTCCTCTACGATGCCGAGAACCTGGAGGACCTGCTGGCCTACTATCTGGCCCCGGAGAATACAGCGGAGCGCGAACGGATCGCGGAGGCCGGCTGGCGGCGTGTGCAGCAGCACACCTACGCGCACCATTTTGCCATGCTCCTCAATGAGATCGAGCCGCTGGTCAAGACGCGCAAGAGCGGCGCGATGCCGCGCTCCTTCAGCCTCTCCACTGCAAACCGGCAGGGCCTCCGGGTCGCCACCCAATGGCTGTATGCGATCAACCAGTCCGTGCCGGGCAGGCTCAATGCGCTGCTTTCGGACTTACAGGGGCGGGGCAGCGAGGATGCGGAGCTTGCCAACTTACGCGCGGTCGCGCTGGGGGAGTGGGGCAGCAGACTGGCTGCATCCCCAGATCGCACCGCCAAATTCTCTGCCGCAGTCGCTCAGGCCCAACGCGCCCTGAACCTCGCTCCCGACTACCTGCTGGCCCGTTTCAACCTGGGTTACCTCCTTTTGGAAGCGGGGCGCATCCCCGAAGCCGAGGCCGTTCTGCACGAAGTCGCGAAGGCGTTCACCTGTTCCGAAGTGACGGCGGAACAACTGCGCGGCGTCTACTTCCCACGCCGGTTCGAGACGTTCGACGTGCATATCGAGCGTGTCTGGAATGAGACGGAGGTGGGCAGCGAGGAGTGGCGCAATGGGGTGCAGAGCCTGCTTTTGTGGCGCGTGTTGCTGACCCTGGGCGAACAGGCGCTGGTGCATGGGCGCCTGCGGGAGGCGCAGGACTGCGCCAGGTGGGCCGCAGCGCAGTTGCCGGACGTGAGTATCACGCAAGACCTGCTGGGCCGCGCGCAGAAGGCGGTAGGCAATGTCGAAGCGGCCATTACCGCGTATCGGCGCACTCTGGAACTCAATCCGTTCCGGTTGACCGCCGTGGGAGAGCTGACCCAACTCTATCTGGACTTGCAGCGCCCGCAGGAGGCGCTGACGCTTCTGGATGCGTGGGCGGCGCTCCTGGACGGCAGCCCCTTCTATGCCTCGGTGCGCCCGGAATTCGATCAGCTCCATAATCGCGCCCGTCAGTTGGCGGCACTGCCGGGGGAAGCAGTCGGAGCGGCGGCTACTCGCCTGCTGGCCTTTCCCGATTGGCGAAGCCCTGCGCATTGGCAGTCCCTGGTGCGTGCGTTCGCCGCCGCCTACGGCCCCTCCGACGCCGTGCTCCTGATGCTCCGCGTGGAACCCTCGGAGGGCATTCGGACGGAGGATATCCTGATGGCCTTGCAGAGTTATCTGGTTCATGACCTGGGCCTTGCAACCCACGCCCTGCCCCATATCACCCTGCTCAATCAGCCGCTGGACGTCAGAGATTACTGGAAACTGTTTCACATTGCCGACGCGCTGCTCATTCACACCGAGCCACCGGAACTGCTGCGCGATCTGGCGACGACCGCCTGCGTCCCTATCCGGACGCTGGAAGATTTGGCAGTACGATGTGCCGCCTAAAATAACCTTCCCCTAACATTGAGGAGAGAGATCCATGCCGATACGAATTGCTGCGCAACACCAACAAGAAGGGGTCGTCTGGAACGGCTCGTTCTTTGTACACCATAGCCTCGCGCTTGTCAACCGGGAATTGACCCTGGCCCTGCTGGACAACCCGGAATTTGCGGCGCGGTTCGATCTGGGCCTGCAGCACTACGAGCCGCCGACCTTCGGCCCGGAGGCGGACGCCCGCTACGGCGCGCTGGCCTCCTGTATGAACGCGACCCCTGCCGATGTGCGCGTTACGGTGCGTCACCACTGGCCCCCGAACTTCACCAAGCCGGAGCAGGGCAAACTGGTCGTCATTCAGCCGTGGGAGTTCGGCTCCCTGCCCAAGCCATGGGTGGCGGACATCCGGCAGGGCGTGGATGAGATCTGGGTTCCCTCGAACTTTGTCCGCACCACCTATATCGAGAGCGGAGTGCCGGGTGAGAAGGTCGTCGTGGTGCCCAATGGCGTCAACACGACCCGCTTCCATCCCGGCATCGCGCCCTACGATTTCCGCCTCAATCCGCTCACCGCAGAGTTAAAGCCGGAGACGTTCAAATTCCTGTTCGTCGGAGGCACCATCGGGCGCAAGGGGATCGACGTCCTGCTCGAATCGTATGAGAAAGCCTTCACCGCGAGCGATGACGTCGTCCTGATCATCAAGGATTTCGGCACGGACAGCTTCTACGCCCATCAGGGAGCGGGAGCGGCGATCCGTGCGCTGCAGGCGAAAGCCGGCGCGGCGCGGGTCCTCTACCTGAACAGCGATCTCTCCGAAGCGGAGATCGCAGGCCTCTACGCGGCGTGCGACTGCCTGGTACACCCCTATCGCGGCGAGGGCTACGGCCTGCCGATTGCGGAGGCGATGGCCTGTGGCAAGCCGACCATCGTGACCGGCATGGGCGCGGCCCTGGACTTCGCCAATGCGAACAATGCCTACCTGATCCCCGCTACTCGCCAGCGCATCCCGCAGCGGCAGATCAGCGGCATGGAGACCGTGGACTTCCCCTACTGGGCCGAGCCGGACCGGACGGCCCTCGCCTCCCTGCTGCGCCAGGTGGCGGAGAACCGTGAGGAGGCCGCGCAGAAGGGAGTTGCCGCCGCCCGCGACATCGCCGCGCTGCACACCTGGGCGCATGCCGCCGGAATCGCCGTAGAGCGCCTCTGCACCCTGGCGGATCAGGAGACGCATGTCGCACCGACCTCCTTCTCCCTGCCCATGGGCCTCAGCAACGTCAGCCTGGGCGGCCTGAATTCTCTGGGCGATCTGAAGACACCGGGCCTGTCTCTTAACGCGCCGGGGATGTTTACCCTTGGCAATATGTACGAAGACCGCAAACAGATGGCGCTGGCCGAAACCCGCAACAGCGACTGGGAGAACGCCATCAGCGAACTGGAAGCCTGTCTGGTCGAGCGCCCGGACGACTGGGACGTGGTCAATGCGCTGGCCGTCGCCCTGTTCCGCACCGATCAGACCGACCGCGCCATCAGCCTGCTGGAGCGTGGGGTGGCCCTGGCGTCCAATCCTCGCGATTTCCAGCACAATCTCGCATTTGTCCTGCTACAGACCGGACAACCCCTCGCGGCGCTGGAACACGCCCTGCAAGCACTAGAAACAGATCCCGTTCAGGGAGACATCCGTCGTACAGTCGAGCGCGCCGCCGAGGCGACGCTGAAAGCCGCCCGCAAGATCCTCCGCGATGCGCCCGACAAGCAGCGCGCTCAGGCGAAGCGCACTCCCGCCTATCGCGAATTGATGGAAGCCTACCATAGCGCCGAAGAGGCGCTGAAGCAGGGGGAGAGACTGCAGGACACTCCGGCGGCTCCGCACCCCGCGCCCCCGGTTGCGGCCTCTTCCTCCAAGCCGCGCCTCTCGCTCTGTATGATCGTCAAGAATGAGGAGCGCTTCCTGCGCAACTGCCTGGAGAGCGCTAAAGACGTCGTGGATGAGATGGTGATCGTGGACACCGGCTCGACGGACAGCACGCGGGAGATCGCACGCGAGTTCGGCGCCATTGTGATCGAACACGCCTGGAAAGATGATTTTTCCGAGGCGCGCAATGTCTCGCTGGACCACGCCACGGGTACCTGGGCGCTCTGGTTGGACGCCGACGAAGAGATCGCTCCCGAGAGCCGCGACAAGTTCCGGAGCGTCATCGAGAACGCCCCGCCGGAGATCGGCGGCTATATGGTGATGTTCCGCAACTGGCTCTCGTCCGCCACACGTACGGAAGGGGCGGAGATGGCGGTACACCACGCCTGCCGCCTGTTCCGGCGCATCCCCGGTGTCCGCTTCGAGGGTCGGATCCACGAACAGAACGTGCGTTCGCTGCAAAACCTGGGATATGGCTACGCCCATGCCGAGGGGCTGACGCTCGATCACTTCGGCTATGCCGGGGAGATCATGACGCTCCGTAACAAGCATGAGCGCTTCATTCGCATGCTGACACGCGAGGTCGAGGAGTGCCCGGTCGAAGCGTTCCGCCACTTCCACCTGTTCAACCTGGGCAATGCCTACTTCACTCAGGGCGATATGGAGAATGCGGCGCACTATCTGGGCCTGGCGGCGGAGAAGCCGGACACCACCGAAGAGTTCACGGTCACCCTGTTCGTAGAGCTGGCAACCTCCCTGCACCGTTTGGGCCGCTCCGCAGAGGGGTTGGCGGTCTGCGAGCGCGCGGATAGCCTGGGGATCGCGCAGGCCGGCATCGAGTTTGCCCGTGGCTACTGCCTGCTGCATCTGGAGCGCTATGCGGAGGCGGAGAGCGCCTTCTATGCCGCCCTGCGCTACGGCGAGGAGGATAACGGGATCTATGCCAAGACGGGAGATGCGGGGCTGACCGGCTACAAATCCTGGTATGGGTTGGCGCTGGCGCTGGTAGGACAGGAGCGCTACTTCGAGGCGCAGCAGGCGTGCGAGCAGGCGCTCTCGGATCATCCGAATTTTGTGGATGCCCGCTATCTGCTCAGCATCGTTCTGCTCCGGCAGGAGATGCCGCAGGAGGCGCGTGTCACACTCGAAGCGCTGCTGGAAATCAACCCGAGGCATGAAGATGGAGTACGGGATCTGACGAAGTTGCTGGTACAACAGGGAGATTGGGAGGCGGCGCTCCCCTACCTGCAGAGGGAAGCCAGGGAAAGACCGGCGGACTACGATGCCCAGGCGCTCCTCGCGACTGCCTACGAGCATCTGGGGAGCATGGCGGAGGCGCGAGATATCTATCAGCGGCTGCGCATGCTCTCGCCGCTCTCCCCCGAAATCTGCGTCAATCTGGGGCGCACCCTGGCGGAGACCGGGGCGGATGCCGAAGCGATCGACTGCTTTGTGAATGCCATTCAGTTGGATCCGCAGTATGGCAATGCCTACTTCAATGCCGGGGATGTGCTCTACCGCCTGGGCTACTACGACCGCGCAGCGGAGACCTACATCGCCGGACTGCAGGTCGAGCCGGATCGGGCGGCGGGCTTCTTTGTCCTGGGGAACTGCTACATCCATACGGCGGACTACGAGGCGGCGATCCTCTCCTATCAGCAGGCCCTGAAGCAGGATCCAGGCCTGGCCGAGGCGCGCAACAATCTGACCCTGGCCGAAGAGTTGGCCGCCAAGGCTGCCTGATTCCCAACGGGAACCATCCTTGCAAAACCAAATTCCGAGCCCTCTTACCTCGGTGAGAGGGCTCCGTATAGTGCCTTTCAAGCGAGAATACTCTGCACCACCTGCCCCTCTTCGGTAGGGCCGATGAGGCGATTGTTCAGCCCCTGATACTTGTACGCAAAACGGTGGGGATCGAGGCCCAACTGGTTCAGGAGGGTGGCCTGGAGGTCGCGGATGGTCACCTTGTCCTTCGCGATGTAGTAGCCTAGTTCATCGGTCTCGCCATAGGCCAAGCCGGGTTTGATGCCGCCACCCGCCATCCACATGGTGAAGGCGTAGGGGTGGTGGTCGCGCCCGATGTAGCCCTTTACCCGCTCGGTGCGGACATTGTTCTGCTGCATGGGGGTCCTTCCGAACTCCCCGCCCCATACCACCAGCGTACTCTCCAGCAGGCCGCGCTGCTTCAGGTCGGCGATCAGCCCGGCGACGGCGCGGTCTACCTGGCGGCACTTGATCGGCAGCCCCTCGTCAATGGATTCGCCCGGCGCGGTGCCATGGTGGTCCCAACCCCAGTCGTAGAGCTGCACAAAGCGGACGCCCCGCTCCACCAGACGGCGCGCCAGCAGGCAGTTGTTGGCGAAGGTCGCGTCGTCGCCCCGATAGTTGGCACGGGGGTCCTCCGCTCCCTCGATATTGGAGACATAGCCGGGCTTTGCGCCATAGAGGTCCAGAATATGCTGCGGCTCCTTTGAGATGTCCATCACGTCCGGCACGGAGATCTGCATCCGGTAGGCCAGTTCGTACTGGGCGATGCGGGTCAGAGTCTCCGCGTCGCCGACCTGGGCATGCTCCGCGCTGTTCAGGTCCCGCAGGGCGTCCAGGGTCTTGCGGCGCAGGTTGCGGTCCATGCCCGCCGGGTTGGAGAGGAAGAGAACGGGATCGCCGCCATCGGTGCGGCACTGCACGCCCTGGTAGACCGTCGGGAGGAACCCGCTGCCCCACACGCTCTTGCCCGCATCCGGGACCTTGCCCCCGGAGGTCAGCACCACAAAACCCGGCAGGTCCTGGTTCCGCGTGCCCAATCCATAGGTAGTCCATGCGCCGATGCTGGGGTAGCCGAAGCGGGGCTGCCCGGTATGGATATAGAGCTGCGCGGGGGCGTGGTTGAACTGGTCCGTAAACATGGAGCGGATAATGCAGATGTCGTCCGCTTTCGCGGCCAGGTGCGGCAGCAATTCGCTGATCCACTGCCCACTCTGTCCGTATTGCTGAAATTTGAACACCGGCCCCAGCATCTTGGGCACACCCCGAATAAAGGCGAAGCGCTTGCCCTTCAGGAACTCCTCCGGGCAGTCCTTGCCGTCGTACTTTGCCAACTCCGGCTTATACTCGAACATCTCCAACTGCGAGGGCGAGCCGGCCATATGCAGGTAGATGATCGCCTTCGCCCTCTGGGCGATCATGGGTGGTTTCGGCGCAAGTGGATCGTCGGATCTGTGTGGCTCGGCGTTCGGTTTCCAGCTCTGAGCATAGCCATCGCGCTCCAGCAGGGCGTTCAGGGCGATGGAGCCGAGCCCGAGGCCGAGCCCACCGAAGAATTGGCGTCGGGTCGCAGCCAACGCCTGCAGCAATTGCAATTCCTTCTCGTGCTTCATGGTTTCGTCAGAGCCTCATCCAGGTTGAGCAGCACATTGGCGAGCGTGGTATAGGCGGCCTGCTCCGCAATCGTCTCATTCTTCAGGGGCTGGGCATTGGCGGCGGTAAGCAGAGATTTCGCCGCTTCCGGCTTCGCCCGGAAGTCTGCCAGCGTCTCCTCATAGAGGCGCAGCAGGCGCACCGTCTCGGCTTCGGTCGGAGGCCGCACCAGCGCCCGCCGAAATCCAAAAAGGATCCGCTCCCTCGGGCCGGGCAACGGCTCTGCCAGCATCGCCTTGCCCAGCGCGCCTGCGGCCTCCACAAAGGCCGGATCGTTGAGCGTCACCAGCGCCTGCAGCGGCGTGTTGGTCCGCACCCTACGCACCACACAGAACTCCCCGCTCCCCGCATCGAAGGTCGTCATCGCAGGATACGGACTGGTCCGCCGCCAGAAGGTGTAGAGCGCGCGCCGATAGCGATCTTCGCCCGCGCTCGTCTGCCACCGCAGGCCGCTGTAGACCGTGCGCCAGATCCCATCCGGTTGGGGCGGCATCACTGGCGGGCCATGCATCTTCACTGATAACAATCCGGAGACCGCCAGCGCCTGGTCGCGGATGATCTCCGCAGGCAATCGGAAGTGGGGTCCACGGCTCAGCAGGAGGTTGCGCGGATCCGCCTGCACCTTCTCCGGCGTCTGCTGTGCTGCCTGACGATACGTCGCCGACGTCACCATCAACTGCAACAGGGATTTGGTGCTCCAGGCATCTTCTGCCATGAAGGTGCTTGCGAGCCAGTCCAGCAGTTCGGGGTGGGTAGGCGGCGTGCCCTGGGTGCCGAAGTCCTCCTCGGTCTCCACAATGCCGGTTCCGAAGAGGCGCGCCCAGAAGCGGTTGACGGCGACGCGGGCCGTGAGGGGATTGTCCTTGGAGACGATCCACTGCGCCATGCCCAGTCGGTTGGCCGGGACGCCGGCGGGCAGGGAGCCGAAGGCTTCGGGAACGGCGGGGGTGACGACATCACCGGGATCGAGGAAGTTGCCGCGTCGCTGGATGTGGGTGACCCGCTGCTTCTCCTTCGGCAGGTCCTGCATAATGGGAATACGGGGCGTCTGGCTCTCGATCCCGGCCCGCTCCTTCTCCGCCGCATTCAACTCTTTGTAGAGTGAAGCGGTCGGCTCCTGGGTCTGGCGGAAGCCTTCGTCCAGTCGCTTCTGCGCATCGGGGGTGCGCTTCTCCGGCGCGATGGCCGCCAGTTCCGAGAGGGGGCGCAGTTCCGCCTTCAGCAGCGCCGTGTTGGAGCCGCTGATGGAGAGGCGGAGGCAGCCGTGCTGCAGCCGAGTGTAGTTCTGCCTGATGGTAACGATCAGCTTGCCGCCTAGCCCGCTGAGGGGCGTTTTCAGGTCGAAGACCGCGACATGCGGCTGCGCGTTCTGGGGCGCCCAGGCCCAGCCCGTATCCGGATTGCCGTCTATCGCCGCGCTGACGGGCCAGCCACCCTGCTCGAAGTCCGCACGGGCGTTCTGGAGCGGGACAGGGACCCGCTGCGCCGGACCCTGCGCGACGTACTCCACCGTCAATTCCGAAGTGACCACGTTCTGGTCGCTCGGCTCACGGCCCGGCCCGCCATTGGGGAGCGAGGGGTCCTTCAGAGCCTCCAGGCGCAGTGCGTGGACCCGTGTATCGGGCAGCGAGAAGGTGAGGGTATAGACATCCCGATCTTTATGGGGGCCGGAGACCAGGAGCGCGCCGTCCGCGCGGGGCTTTATCACCGCGCCACTCTCGGTAGAGGCGCTCTCCAGGCGCAGGGGCGTCCAGAGGCTGCTTGTTGCCAGCGACCGCTCCCAGACGGCCTGCTGCTCCTTCTGGCCGGGACGCTCCTTCCAAAACGCCTCGCGCAGCCCCTTCAGCTTCGCATCCAGCGCGGCCAGGTTCTGCTTCTGCTCCTCACTGGGCATAGAGGCGGTCGGGTACTCATCGCCCCGATTGGCGTCCTCCGTCTGGTTGAACAGGGCATAAAACCGATAGTAGTCCTCATTGGTGATAGGGTCGTACTTATGGGAGTGGCACTTGGCGCATCCGATGGTCAGCCCCATCCAGACCTGGCCGGTGGTGTCCACGCGGTCCTTGATGGCGGCCACCCGGAACTCCTCGCCATCCACGCCGCCCTCGGTATTGGTCATGGTGTTGCGATG
>Ga0070734_10004800_pt1 | contig 12499 bp, 2 predicted proteins | sample Coa_R1_8_FD_66444 | JGI IMG/M metagenome (GOLD analysis project Ga0070734, IMG submission 66444) | Surface soil microbial communities from Centralia Pennsylvania, which are recovering from an underground coalmine fire - Coalmine... | ecosystem: Environmental > Terrestrial > Soil > Unclassified ...
TAAAGATTATGCATTTGCATTAGCAAGGCAGATGATGGCATTAGGAAAATTCCCTGATGATGGTATTGAAGGAGCAGTATATCTAAAGTCGGGAAGCAGCGTAATTGTATTTCAGAACACAGGGCCCTTAATCGTTTCATTGGCTAATAACATTAACCAAACTAAAACAGATGCGATCATTGCAGATAACGATGTAAATACTGTAAAAACAGATGCTGATACAATTAGCTCTGGAAATTCTGGTAGTATTCCAAGTGCAGATTATGCAGCCACCCTTAAACCTGATATTAATAATGCTGTTAATTCAACTGATACAGTAAAAACAGATGCAAGTAATGTAGCTTCCGAATTGCAATCGTTGCAAACATTGCTTAGCATATTTGATTCATCCGGAAAATTGATTGATGATCTTGCGGTTCCAATCCCCAACGAACCATGGACTCCGATCATCAGTAATATTTCTCTGGACTATAAGGCTTCTGCAACTATTGAAGACATTGATCTTATTCATCTTTATCCTTATGATGGAACATATCTGGAAAAAGAAATTCAGTTACAACCAACATTGCTGCCTTCATTCTGTGATGAAGGAACATTGTTTTTAGGATTGAAGAATTTAATTCCCGGCGAAAATGTCAATATACTTTTTCAATTAGCAGAAGCAACTTCTGATTCCGAAACAGATCCGCAAGATATATACTGGTATTTTCTTGCCAACAATTCTTGGCAACTTTTACGGAACGGGTTTGAAGTGCTGAATGACGGCACAGAAAATCTCACTACATCAGGCATTATAAAATTTTCTTTGCCTGGAAATATTTCTTCAGATAATACCATTATGCCAAATGGATTGTTCTGGATAAAAGCTGCAATACCAAAAAACAGCGGAGATGTGAGTGAAACAATTGGCATTTTCCCTCAAGCCATCAGCGTAACATTTACTAACAGCGATGCGAATGATAAATTAAGATTAGACACACCACTGTCTGCTGGTTCTATTTCGAAATTAGTAACTGCCGATGCAAACATTAAAGAAGTTGATCAGCCTTTTGATAGTTTTGGCGGCGCAGTTCCTGAAGTGCAGTCGCAATATTATGTGCGTGTGAGTGAACTGTTGCGCCACAAAGGAAGGGCAATTCAAAAATTTGATTATGAAAGATTAGTACTGCAGGCTTTTCCGCAGGTGTTCAAAGCAAAATGCATCAACCACAGTTTTGCGTTGAACGCACACCAGTATATTAACGATTTTCCTTTTGCACCTGGGTATGTTTTACTCGCAGTAATCCCTGATATGAATAAACTGAAAGCCGGTAATTCATTTCAACCAACAGTGCCGGTGAGTATTCTCGAGAAGATAGAGCAGTGCCTGCAACAACGTACATCTCCCTTTGTGCGCTTGCGTGCAATGAACCCGAGATATGAGCCAGTTGATTTTTCAATAAACGTAAAATTATTGCCTGGGAAAGACCCGGTTTTTTACAAAGCACAACTTGCAGAAGACATCCGGGAATTTATGGCGCCATGGGCGATTGGCGATTATTATAAACTCACTTTCGGGCAATGCGTGAACCGTTCAGATATCATCCGCTTTTTGGAAACAAGAGAGTATGTGGATTATATTCTTGCATTAAAGATGTTGAAAGAAGATGATTTGAACAATGCGTGCGACGAACCGCTTGAGATCTGTCCGGCAACTCCAAGATCAATTTTGATTGCGGGCGAAGTAGATGTGTGCATCGCAGAAAATGATTGCCCGAAATGGGGAAGAGATAATTGTGTTCATCAGCCTCAACCTGTTCATGATTATTGTAAAAAAGAAAAGGTAAAATAAAGAAGAGCATGGCAATCAATGGAACAAATAGTACAACGATAGATCCTGTCAATACAGGATTTCCCGCTTATCTCGATTTTGATACGTTGAGGCAAAATGCTATTGATTATCTCGGAACACTTACAGGAAAAATATGGACTGATTATAACCTGCACGACCCTGGTATTACAACTATCGAAATGCTTTGCTATGCATTGCTTGACCTGGGTTACAGAACTAATTTTCCTGCTGCAGATATTTTTACAAGGGATCCGTCTGATACTTCTACCGACAATAATTTTTTTACCCCTTCACAAATTCTCACATGCAATCCACTTACGGTTATTGATTACCGTAAGATGCTTATAGATATAGATGGCGTAAAAAATGCATGGCTTGAAGTTGCGCAGGATCAGAAAGATTTATGCAGGAGCAACAAGCAACAAAACGAATCGGACCCTGCTAAAAATAATTGCATTGATTTTCTTAACGGGCTCTATCATGTTTATATCGAACTGGAAAATCCGGGCGCAACAGAAAGCGAGCAAAATTCGATTTTGGACAATGTGAGAAAAGCATTGATGTCGCACAGAAATTTTTGCGAAGATTTTGTGGACATATACATTCTTTGTGCTACGAATATAGGAGTGTGTGCAGATATTGATTTAGATAGCGATGCAGATATTGAAACAGTATATAAAAATATTATTGAAGCGCTGCAGGAATTTTTTTCTCCTTCCCCGAAATTTTACACGCTACCGGAATTGTTAGGTAAACAAATTCCCATTGAAGATATTTTTGCAGGCAGGCCGTATAATGTAACAGAGAGCTACGGCTTTGTAATTACCTCAGAACTGCAGGCGATCGAACTGAAAAAAGAAATTCATCTTTCGGATGTTTACCAGGTTGTTTTTAACGTACCCGGAGTTAAAACCGTTCGCAGGCTCCGGTTGATGAACTGTTCAAATAAATCAGAAAAAATAAACTGGAAATTTAAGCTCGCGAAAAATTCAATTGCAAATCTTTCTGTGAGTTGTTCTGGTTTTCAGTTCACGCAAAACGGAAAATCAATTCAACAGGATTTATCCAAACTCAATCAGTATCTCGATCTTGGCGTATCATCATCCGCTAAAATTCTTTATAAATCACCATCACCATATTTGGATGCAGAAATTCCCAAAGGTGTTTACCGGAAAGGTATCGGCGATTATTATTCCATTCAAAATGAATTTCCCCAGGTATATGGAATTGGTGATGGCGGATTGCCGGCAAGTGTAACCAATCAAAGAAAAGCGCAGGCATTACAATTCAAAGCATACCTATTATTTTTCGATCAACTGCTTGCGGATTATTTATGCCAATTAAAAAATATACGCGGGTTATTTGCACTCAGGCCTTCGGGCAATAATGAACCGGAAGAAACTTATTTCTGGCAACAACTGACAACTGTTCCTGACTATCAAAAACTCATTGCTTCAGGTTCTTCCGGAAAAACATTAGGCATACCCGTTAGTAAGAAGAAACTACAGGATGCCTTACAGAAAACCCCGCTTAATATCACCAAAATAGCAGAGATAATTTCAACACCTTATGCTTTTGCTTCTGCAGCAGAAAGAAGTATTGCTATCAGCGAACTCGCCGAAGATGTTTCTAATGTCAGTTTTACTATCAAGACGCAGGAAGATTATAGTCTGAATACTTTACAGGTAGATGATAATTGCTGGGCATTTTTCATGTTTACTTCTTCCGATGAAATTGCTATTGCTTCAACGACCAATTTCCAGACAGAAAGCGATGCTTTACAAGCATTGAATTCATTGCAATACCTCGCAGGATTTACAAATAATTTCAGTAGCTATTTAAATGCTGATGGAGATTTTTCATTTAATATCCTTTCAAACGTTTCCGGATATACGGATTTCCTGCAGCGCATTGTTGAAGGCAAATCACTCTATCGTGAACGAAAGGCTACTTTTTTAGATCACTTATTATCCCGTTTTGCAGAGCAGTTTACAGACTATGCATTGTTGTCTTACAATTTTATGAAGCCGCTGGAATTGCAGGATGCCATCCTGCAAAAAAAACAAAATTTTTTGACAGGATACGATGTCTTGAGTAGCAGCCGCGGGATGGGATATAATTACAGCACCAACTACAGGAATGGAGAAATTGTTTCAGGGTTTGAAAAAAGAGTTGCAGCACTTGCCGGTTTCGATGACAGCTGTTACCAATCGCTTTGCAATTTTGTTGTAGATGAATTTGAAGAACAATTTATTGTTCAGGTAAAATTCGGTGATAAATTAATATTTACAACAACTGAAAAATTCTATTCCGTTGAACAAGCTGAAGCTGCTTCAAAATCAATCTTTACTTCTCTTCAAGCAAAAGAAAATTACGAAACGTACTTCGATAAAGAAAAATATGCGTATTCAGTAAAAGTAGTTTATAATCAAAACAAACATGCTTTCTTCGAAGGAATTGATGCTGACGAAAATAAAATGAATGAGGTTAAAAACGGGGTGATCCGCTTTTTTTCAACAAAGCCCTTTGATAGCGATGTGCATGTCAGCCAGAAAGTTTTCAGGATCATTATCAGGAAACCTTCTGTTGGTAATAAAGAAATTTTTTCTTCCAAACAATTTTATGCTGACTTTGAAAAGGCAAAAACAAAGTACAAGAGCATTGAGAAAAATATTACAAAGCCATCTTTCTGGGATGAGCATGGAACAGATCATCCGCAGTTTCAGAAAATTTTTCTTGACGGCACTGATCCTGAAAGATTTTGTTTCATCAATCTTAACGCGTTTAAGATCGATATCGATGATAATATTGTAGGCAAACCAGGCAAATTCAGTTTCGCACTACTTGATCATGCGAATAATTTCAAGCTCACTTCACTTAAAGAGTTTGATACTTACGAACAAGCTGAAGAAAATTGCAAGCAATTAATTGTTCAATTGAATGATGCAGGAAATAGCAGGGTTAAGCATGATAAAATAACCGATAAATATTTTTTAGAAATAGTTGTTAGCGACGAAACTGTTGCTGAATCTACTTCTTACAAGGATCAACACAAAGCAGAGCATATCCGCAAAGAAATTATTGAATTGGTAAACCGGGAATTATATTCCATTTCTATTGAAGAAAGAAACTATCGCTGGCAATTCGAATTTTATTTTGGGAAGGAAAACGGAAACCAATATTTGTTCAGGAGTATAGATGAGTTTGAAAACCCCGAAAATGCGATCAACAATGCAACAGATTTTTTTGGTAGTATCGAAAACGTATCATCGGTAATTAACGCAACAAAATTGCAGTTATCGCTTGAGAACAAAAATAAACAACAGGTACTGTTAACTTATATTCCTGATAATACTAATGAGGACCTGAAAAAAATACAGCAGGAAATTGATCAATTACTGATTTATAAAAAAGAAGTTATTGCATTAAGTAAGAGTGATGAGTTAAAAGAATACGAGAAGTTTGTAAATAACGACATACTAAACAGGGAACTGAAATATGTTTATCGTTTAGTCGATAAAGACCATTTGCATGCGGTGTATATAAAAAAAGATATTTCTCCCAATAGTAAAGATGCTGCAAATGAAAAAAGGAAACAATTATTCCAGGATGTTTCAATGTACGATTATCTTGACATTTGTTTAGGCGGTGACATTTTCAGAAAAAGAACAGACGAAAAAACAGGGCAAACATGGTATCATTACCAGGTAAAGTCAAGAAATATTCTATTTGCTGTTAAAGACCTTATCCTTTTTGAGAGCGTGCAGGGATATGCATCAGAAGATGAAGCACAGCAAGCGTTTGATGCCATATATCTTCAGATTTTTAAAAAAGCAATGGATGAAAAAAATTATGGGAATGAATCTTATATAAGTTTTAAAGAACAGTTTGTTTACATTATTGATCCTGTCAAAGAAATAAAAAGCATTGTTTTTATTCCCGACAAAACGAAAGAAATTATTGCGTGGTATAATGAAGATGTGATAAAAAAGGAACTTGCAAAAACTGCTAAGAAATACCCTGTAAGGTTTATTTCAAATAGCAAAGACGACGCTAAAGAATTTTCAGAAAGATTTCCATGTGAACCACCGGCATATAAACCTTCTGATAATTGTTGTACATCCGGTGCAACAATTGTTTACTATTATTTTTATGTACTCACAGATAATGATGGAAATGAGATATGGCAAAGCATTAATCATTTTGTAACTGCAGATGAAGCAAGAAGTAAATTCTATTTTTTCTTTTCCTTACTTTTTTATCCGGGAAATTATTTTGTAAAAGAAAGTTTGTGCCGATGTTTTGAAGAAGACATAAAAGACTGCTCATGTGGCTGGGGAATTTATATCAGGGAAGTGCTTGCAGAAAGTAAGGATAGGTTTGAATCAATAGATAAAGCATGGAATAAAGTAGAAGAATTTATTTGCGTTGCACAATCGAAGGATGCTTTTCATACTTACTTTAACCATCATTCCTGCGGGAATTCATTTTTTGTTTCTTGCGGCCCACAAATTCTTATTCATCCTTGTAAATATAAAATGTCCAAGTCGAGAGATGATGCAAAAGAAAAATTGAGCAAAGCAATAAATGATTTTTATAAGAATGGCAATCTGCCTTTTTTACCTGTTACTGCGTCTGGAATAATATATGATATTGACGGAAATGAGTTGGCAAAACTGACTGAATGGAAATTAAATGATGATGATAAACAAACATGCCGCGAATACCTGAAACTTGTTAATATAATTTTAGATGAGCCGGAATATGCACAAGATATAACTGGGTTCTCTTTAAAAAATAAAGAAAAGAAAATAGTCGCTCAATCCATCAACAATTTGTCCGGTTTTGAAGAATGGAAGAAAAAGCTTCGCGAATTTGCTTATTATTTTCCTGTCTCCGAAAATACAGACAACACATTTTGTGTTGAAATAAAATTACCCGGTTTCAATCATTTTGGCGATGATATTGCTGACGATGAACCTTGCGGTTGCGGCAAGCTTCCGGTAAAAAGACATGATGCATGTTATGTTACATGGAAAAGCCGCTGTTGTTTTACTTCATGTTGGGAAGCGCTTCAATATTATTTTAATAATGTTTCTATACTGAAGAACAGCAAAGATTACAAGCCTGTATTTTATTGCGATTGTAATGATGGTTTTGGAATTGAACTGATACCCGATAAAGATATCATTGCATTTAATCCACAATCATACCTTACCGATCAGATGGATTGTGCTGCTGTTTCCCGTGCAAAACAACTGATCAATGCTGAAGGCTTGCATGTGGTAGAACATATTTTGTTGCGCCCACGTTGTGAAACTGATTGCAGGGAATGTGATGGTTTTCCAAAAGGGTGCAATGACGAAATAGATTGTAATTTCAAATGGCAGGCAGGTGATAAAAATGATCCATGTAATAATCCCGAAGAAACAATTTGTTTTGTTCCGGGAATTGATCCCTATTCTTTTATTGCAACTATTGCATTGCCGTCATGGCCGCAACGTTTCCGTTCAGCAGAAGCAAAAAATATTATTGAGAATTTATTGCAACGTGAAGCGCCGGCGCATGTGCTTTTGCGGATACTGTGGCTAACACCACATGATCTTTGCAGGTTCGAGCATCATTTCCGTAAATGGAATTACTGGCTAACCTGGGATAAACATTGTCTCACTGACTATAATGTTTGCGAGTTTCCTAAGTTTTTATTCACCACTAAATTCAAGTGCTTAGATGATTGCACGGTTTGTTTGCCTTGCGAAAGACCCGTTGCTACTTCTTGTTTTAATGATCCCTGCGATCAACCCAAAACACCGGGATTGTATGAAATAGTAAATCAGATCAACCAGGTTTTTTGCTGGGATGTAATGGAATGTGCCCAAATAGAAAAACCAAAAGAGAAAACAAAAAAAAATTTGCCTGGATCAACGAATGAACCTTTAAAAAAAGAAGATAGTGAGATTGATGTTGATGAAGAAAATAAAATCGATGAACGATTTACAAGATACAGATCAAAAGTTAATGCACTGCTTACTGTAAAAAATGATTTGCCTTCACAAACACTTTCATTCCTGAATGCACCGCCTTCACTCGAAGCATATAAAGAAATTACAGCTGCGATCAGTACTAATGAAAAACCGGATGATGCCAATAAAATAAAACTAACAATAGCGCAACGGCGAAACCTCATTGAAGCTGCAACTTTTTATTATATCGATCACTTGGTTTTCAATAAACCTGCCGGCAATATTCCTGATGAAGTGAAAGCAATTGTAGGCATGCTGAAGAAAGCGAAGATTAATCCTGATTATGCAGCCTGGGAAGCAAAAGAGGTGCGTACAATAAAACCATCTTTTGATACAAAAATTATTTACCGGCTTTTAAAATAAAAGCTACAATGAATCATATCATCAAAAAACAAGTGTTTGACCTGTTGCTCGATTCAGAGAAAGAAGCATTCTACCTGCAGCATAAAGTGAGCAATTATAATCAACAAAAAATCCTGTCTGTATTGCAGAAAGTATTTGATGAGCTTTGCCCGAACGATAATTCATTTTATATTGATCACCTCGAAATTGATCTTGGAAAAATACCAATTACTAAAATCAAAACAGATCAATGGGCTGAGGTATTTGAAGAACAATTGCGGGAACAATTAAAAGATTTATCAATTTCAGAGGATTCGCAAATAATAGTTAGCACGCCAAACCCGAACAGTGTTTTTAAGCAGTGGTTGTTCACTATGCAAAACGGGTATCTGCCATGGAATGTTTCCGCTATCAGTGATCAATGGTATCAAAAAGTGCTTGAATCAATTGCATCAAATCACCAGGTTGCCCAGGAATTCAGAACCGCTGCAAAAAATAATTCACGGGTTATTGAACGAATAGTGTTTCAGCACCCGGTTCCTTTTTTGATCTCATTGCTTGAATCACTAACTGCAGAAAAGCAACACACGCTTGGAGAATTAACTGCAGAATTTTTTGTGATAACTGAATATTTTTTGAAGAAGCTGGATAAACAAATATTTCTTTCAAAAAGAAAAACAGAAGTGGAAATATGGAAAGAGGTTTTCTCTTTTGTTTTACTTTTATCTGAAAATAGTTCTGTCCGCATTTCTTCGGGCTTTATTATAGAACAATTGATCTCTGTTTTTTTTGTGCCTGAACAAACAAAAGAAATAGTAAAAACAAAGTGGCTGAATTCTTACCTGCCAATTACTCTTCCTTTTTTTGAGAAAATTTCAGACAGTAACAAAAAAAAACCAGGTATAAATAAAGAAAGTGATAGGCAGCAAAGTGAAATGAATAATAAAAACATTCTTTTGCCTGATAGTAGTTTCGATAAATTATTTTCTGTGACATCGGAAAAAGAAGAAAGATTTTTTTCTGCGGAAGATACTGATATCTTCAAAAGCAATCGAAATGAAAAAGACATCACAGATATTATCCGCGAAGAAATTTTTATAAAGAATGCCGGAGTTGTTTTGCTTCACCCTTTTCTTCATTCCTTTTTTAAAACGTTGGGATATATAAACGAAAAAAAATTTATCAATGCAGAATTGCATCAAAAAGCGTTGCACTTAATTTATTTTTTAGCGACAGGTGATGAACACGCAATGGAACATGACCTGCTCATCTCAAAAATATTATGCGCTTTTCCTTTAGATGAACCTGTCGATTACATTGTGCAATTCGCCAACGAAGAAAAAACAGAAGCAGAAAATTTATTGATGGCAACGGTTGCAAACTGGGATATCCTGAAAAGTACGTCCGTTGAAGGTTTGCGCGAAAGTTTCCTGCAAAGGCCTGGTAAATTATATGTGGAAAATAATGAACCGCATTTGCATATTGAGTCAAACAGTATTGATGTTTTGCTCGATCATCTTCCGTGGAACTTGAGCATTATTAAATTGCCATGGATGGAAAATATATTAAGAATACAATGGCGTTGAATATTTATCATACAACTGATGAAAGCAGCTGAATCAAAAACATCTTCGGCACAGCCAAAAACAACTTCTCCTTTTTTTAGTAAAGAAGGGGACAAAGGTTTTTTTTCAAAACCATCAGGTGAAAATTTTTTTAATAAATCAGGCAGTCAATCTTCTTTCATACAAACCAAATTAGCGATCGGCCAATCTAATGATAAATATGAGCACGAAGCAGATTCAATGGCCGACAAAGTGGTCCAGCGGCTGAGTGAACATAAAACAGAACCTTCACAGAACAATAATAACAATGTAATTCAGAAAAAAACTGCTGTACCATCATTTCATCCTGTAACTCCGGTTGTACAAGCAAAATGTGCAGAGTGCGAGCACGAAGAGAAATTGCAGAAAAAAGAAGATGAAGTAGAACCAACTGAACAAAAGATCCAGAAGAAACCCATTTTTGAAAGTAATGCCGAGCCACCGGATGATGAAAAAAATATTCAGCGAAAATGTGTGGCATGTGAAAGCGAAGAAAAACTTCAGCGGGAATCGGATACTGCAACCCATCAAAATGCATCACCGGATGTAGAAAGTAGTTTGCGTTCTTCAAAAGGATCAGGTTCCCCATTACCGCAAAACACACGCCAGCAAATGGAATCTTCATTTGGCGCAGATTTTTCGAATGTCCGGATTCATAATAATAACAGCGCAGCTCAGTTAAGTGATAATTTAAATGCACAGGCATTTACACATGGCAATGATATTTATTTTAATTCGGGAAAATATGATACCAATTCAGATGACGGAAAAAAATTGCTTGCACATGAACTCACACATACCGTGCAACAAGGTGCAAGTGTGCATAAAAAAGAAAAACAAACACATGAAGAAAATCTGATTCAAAAAGCACCTGCACCGGCGAGAGCTGTTCCTGCAAGTTCTGAAGTTGTGAATATTTCGCAAGGAACTTTCAATCCATCCGATACTGTAAAAAAAGAAATTGAAGACAATAAAAATAAAGCATTTGATGTGCGTATTAAAGCCGGTGCATTTGCATCGGAAGGAGCTATACGAGTAAGAAAGAATGGGGATAATTATGATTCTGCAAGTCCGGCATATTTGCCATTGACTAATATATGGCTGCAAAAAATAAATGCACTGGCTTTACGTGTTGATATCAAAAACAATGTTGTAAAAGGATTGGTGACTATTAAAAGCGGCGGCTCTGATGTATCTGCATGGATTGCTTCTCTGAAAAAAGTGGAAGATGAAATCGGAATGGGTTTTCATTTTAAAGGTATACCGAAGGCAAATAATATTGTAAACTCTTTCGAAAACGGAACACTCTCACTTGGCTTTAAAGATTTCACAATTACTATTGGCGGATTTTTTGATTTGAACCTGAATATGGCACTGGAGAATATGAATACGCCGGTGTTTGATGGTTCGGCAAAAATGACATTGAAAGGAGCAGAAGGAACTGTGAACGTAGATAATAAATCAAAAGGAAAATTAGGAGGCTCCGGAAGCCTTGCTATTACCGGGTTTAAAGGGTTCAGTGGATCGATCGAAGTGAAGTATGATCCTGAAACAGGGGCGTTGGATATTCATGGCAAAGCAGAATATAGCAATGATAAATTAACAGGTTCAATCGAATTAATTGCTACTGATGAAAAAGCTGCTAAAGATTTTTCAAAGAGTGCAATCACAGCCGCAGGCGGAAAAGAAAAAATTCAGGACGCAGCACCTCCTGCGCCTGTGCCAGCCCCATCAGGAAAAGGAAAACGTGCATTAGCAGGCGCGGGTCAGTTGCAGTTCAACCTTACAAAATGGTTTGCAGGAACAGTAAATGTTGTGGTTGATGCGGAAGGGCATGTAACTGTCATTGGAAAAATTGCGCCGCCTGCAGAAATAGAATTGTTCAAACAAAAAGACTGGGATAAAGAACTCATCAAGTTTGAAGCAAAAGCATATTATGGAATTCCTGTTGTTGGCGATTTAAATCTTTTTGCGAATATCAGTTTGCATGCTATTGCAAAATTAGGCCCTGCAAAAATTTACAATATCGAAATTCTCGGGACGTATTCAACAGACCCTGAAGTACAAAAAAATATTCAGATAGCTGGTTCCATCAATATATCTGCTTACGCAGGATTGCGGTTGCGTGCGGAAGGCGGAGCAGGAATAGAAATTTTGAGTCATGATCTTAAATTCGGTGTAGGCGTGCAAGCTGATATTGGTGCGCAAGCGTATGCTGATGCAAGGCCAACTATCGGTTGGAGAGAACCGGATCAATTCTATATCAGCGGAACACTTGAAATGGTTGCACAGCCTATGCTTGGTTTAGGCGGAGATTTCTTCATCGCAGTTGAAACACCATGGTGGTCGCCATTATCCGATCATAAGTGGACATGGCCTTTATTCTCGAAACAATGGCCACTCGGGCAACCTATCGGCATCAACGCTACATTGAAAGATTATGTATTGGGATCAGGAACAATTCCTGAGATTGAATTGAAGAAACCGGAATTCGATCCAGCGAAATTTATGACGAATATGGTGGATGATAAACTGCCAGATAAATCCGGCGGCGATGGGCCTTCGCAAGGAACATTTAAAGATGATGGCACTGCTACACGGGAAATTCCTGATAAGAAAAAGCCTGGTAAGAAAGATGATGGTAAATCATCTTCGAAAGATAAAAAAGAAGTGCCACCGGCAAAAGCTCCAAAATCAAA
>Ga0070734_10004801_pt1 | contig 12499 bp, 6 predicted proteins | sample Coa_R1_8_FD_66444 | JGI IMG/M metagenome (GOLD analysis project Ga0070734, IMG submission 66444) | Surface soil microbial communities from Centralia Pennsylvania, which are recovering from an underground coalmine fire - Coalmine... | ecosystem: Environmental > Terrestrial > Soil > Unclassified ...
ACTTGAGAGTTTTTTCGCCGGGGCGCAGGCCACACCCGAAACGGCTCTCGCGCGCAAGGAAAATGCCCGGCGCTTGCGGGAAGCAATTCAGAAACTGCCGCCGGAGTACCGGCTCATCCTCGTCCTTCACGATATGGAGGAGCTTTCGGACTCGGACATTGCAGAGATTACCGGGCTACGGCCCGGGACGATTCGCGTGCGGCTGCACCGGGCCCGCCTGTTTGTGCGAAAAGAGATGATCAAACGAGACTCTCCCGTCCCATCGGGCCGGAGCTCGAAGCAGCCCTCACTCGAGAATGCCCCGCCGCGCGACAGCCGCTGCAAAAAGCTGTTCGCCGAACTCTCCGATTACCTCGACGAAACTCTGGACGATTCGCTTTGCGCGGAGCTTGAAAAGCACATGGACGGCTGCGAGCCGTGCCAGGGTTTTCTGGCCAGCCTGGAGAAATCCATCGAGCGGTGCCGGACAGCACCGAAAGAAGCCGCCGATCCTGAAGTGGCTGCGAAGGTCCGCCAAAAGGTAATTGCCGAATACCAGAAGCTCATGTCCCGCATTCCGCGAGGGTCCGCCTCACAGCCATAGCGGGTGCTGGGCTGGAGGCCGCGGCATCTCCCCGACAGCCGTGCACGTTCCATTTGCAACCCTCTTCCGTACGAGATTGAACACCAGCTTTAGCCGCTGACCCACACATTCTTCGGGGTATCTGCAACGCCCCCAGCCGTGATCTCAATCACAGCACGCGGTGATGTATGCCGCTTTCAGGTCCGCCAAAGACCCTCAAACTTGCCTTGAGTTTCGGGTCGAAGGATCGCGCTGTAACAGATCTTGGTGGATTGCATTTCTTCAATGGGTGGCACGGAAACGCGAACGCACTGGAATCCAGCCGGCCACGTTTCCAGTGCAGAGAGGACACGAAAATGTCGAAGAACGTAGGTATAGCGGATCAAGCGATTCGCGTGATGCTCGGTGTCATTCTGCTGGCGATCGGGTTCCTGCACGTCGTTTCGGGCGTTTGGGCGATCGGCGCTTACGTCATCGGGGCCGTAGCGCTCGTGACGGGCGTGCTCCGCTTCTGCCCGGCGTGGTCGGTGGTCGGAATTAATACGTGCAGGGTCGCGCACAAGTAAGCCCACTGCGTAAAGACGCAATCAGGAGGGGAACATGCTCAGCGCAAAGGTTCAGCTCACTCAGCCGCTAACGTCGCAGCGGCAATTCGTGGCGACAACGGGCAGCGAACACCATGTACTGCTCGATGATCCGGCCGGCGGCACCGGCCCGAAGCCGATCGAACTCGTCGCCGTGGCCCTGGCGGGTTGCACGGCGTTCGACGTCATCACCATTCTTCGCCAGAAGTATCACCAGAAGGTAACCGGCTACGAGGTTCGTGTGGAAGCCGATCAGGCCGAGCGCCCGCCGCAGGTATTCACCGAAGTGCGCATCGTGCACGTGGTGACCGGACACGAAATCGATTCGAGTGCGTTGCAGGAAGCGATCCGGCTGTCCGAGGACAAATACTGCTCCGTGGGCGCGATGGTGAAACTGACAGCAAAAATTCACACCACGTACGAAATCATCGAAGAAAAGGCGGGCGTGCCGGAGGCGGCGCCCGTCGCTGCCTGACGTGGAGGCGCCGCGATGCAACGGGATCGCTTGCAAACCATCGATCACTTCTACCGCTCGTTGGCTGGGCTGGCATTCGTTCTATTCGCCCAGCTCTTTCAGGCAGGGGTTTTGCTTGGGCAGGAAGTCCCGCCGCCTTCACGCCTCAATCTGCAGCAGGCCGTGAAAATCGCGCTGGAAAAGAATCCGCAGCGCAAGGCAGCGCTGGCGGATCGGCAGGCCGCCTCCGCGGATGTGACGCAGGCGAAGTCCTTGCTGTATCCGCACATCTTGTTTTCGGAAACGGCTACCGCGGGGGACGATCCTGTATACGTCTTCGGGAGCCGGTTGCGCCAGGAGCGCTTTACGCAGCCGGATTTCGCGCTGAACGTATTGAATACTCCGCGGCCCTTGAGCAATTTCTCTTCGCGGTTTGGCGGCTCCTGGAATCTTTTCGATTCGCTGGCCAGCTGGCATGCAATCGATCGCGCGCAGAAAGCAAAAGACGCGGCGGAGCACGGACTCGAGCGCGCTGACCAAGAGATCGTTTTTCACGTCATCGGCGCTTATTACTCCGTGCTGCTCGCCGATAAGCAGCTCTCGGTGGCGCAAAAAGCCGTGGAGACGGCGGAAGCGATTCTCGAACGCAGCCGGAACCGCGTCGAAAGCGGCGTGGCGGTCGAGTCAGACTCCCTCAGCGCCCAGGTCCGCCTCGCTTCCCGAAGACAAGAACTCATTCGTGTGAAGAACAATGCCGCCATGGCCCGGGCAGAATGGGTCGCCACGATGGGCCTATCGAGCCGGGTTGTTTACGATCCGGGCGACGAATTGTCGGACAAGACGCTTCCCGTTGCTTCGATCGAGGAACTGGAGAAGCGGGCGCTCGAGCGGAGGCCGGACTTGCGGGAGATTCGGTCGGAGGAGCTTGCCCAGCAGAAGAGCGTGTCGATTGCAAAGGCGTCGTTCGGACCACGCGTTAACGCGTTCGCGGATTGGGAAGCCGACAATCCAAGCCTTTTCGGCGGCAGAGGAGGAAACAACTGGGTCGCTGGCATCGAGGTGCAGGTCGACCTCTTCCAGGGAGGTGCGAAGCGCGCGAATCTCTTACGGGCGCGGGCCCAGCTGGACAAGATTGCCGCCGCAAGAGAGTCCGCCGCCGATAACGCGCGCCTGGAAATCCGCAAAGTGTATTACGACGTCGACGCTACCCGGCAGCAGCTCGAAGTGGCGCGCGCGGTGATCGCCGAATCCCAGGAAAGCTTGCGGATCAACCAGGATCGTTACGATGCGGGACTGCTGACCGTCGCGGACTTGCTGGCCGCGGAAGACACGGCTCGGGGTACCCAGACCGAATATTGGGAAACGCTGTGCCACTACTACACGAGTTACGCCGCCCTCGAGCTTGCCAGCGGTACTCTCAATCCCCAATCCCCGGCGGTGATGCCGTGAACGCCAGAATCAAATCCCGGGCCATTTGGATCGCGCTGATTGCCGCTGCCGCGTCGGGCGCATTGGCGGGCTGCTCGGGCGAAAACCACGTCGCGAGCGTGGCGCCCGAAACCGTGAATGGCGTGGCGGTCTTTACTGTGCAGCCCACAACCGAGCCCAATTGGTTGGAGGCCCTGGGCACCGTTCGTTCGGCGCAGTCAGCCCAGATTGCCGCCCAGACTTCGGGCAGCATCACGGAAATTCATGCGCAGGAGGGTGACCGTGTGCAAAGCGGCCAGCTCCTGGCCGTGATTGATGATACGCAGCAGCGCGCCGCAGTGAGCCAGGCGGAAGCCGCTCTCACCGCCGCGCAAAAAGAGTCTGCCGCCGCCGAATCCAATTTTGCGCTGGCCGAAACAACCCAAAAGCGCTACCAGCAGCTTTTCGACAAGAAATCGATCAGCCCACAGGAATTCGATGAGTTCAAGGCGCGTTCGCAAGCCGCAGAAGCGCATCGCGACATGGCGCGTGCGGGCGAGGCGCAGGCCGGCAGCGCGCTCGCCCAGGCTCGCACTTCGCTCGGCTACGCGCAGGTGCGCGCACCGTTTGATGGCGTCATCATCGAAAAGAAAATCGATGCGGGCGCGCTCGCTTCGCCGGGTTTGGCGCTTTTCACGCTGGAGGACGCGCAGCACTACCGCCTGGAGGCCATGGTCGATGAGAGCGACCTTCGTCTAGTGCATGAGGGCCAGGCCATGACGGTCGTTCTCGATGCGCTCGGAAGTTCGGCGTTGCGCGGCAGGGTCGCACAGATCGTTCCGGCAGCGGACTCCGCCAGCCGCAGCTTTGTGGTGAAGATTGAGATTCCGCCTGATGCGCGCGTTCACTCGGGTCTTTTTGGCCGCGCGCAATTCCCGCGAGGGACGCGCACGGCACTCTTCGTTCCGCGAAGCTCGATCCTCGAGCGCGGACAATTGCGCGGCGTGTTTGCGATTGATGCGAACCGGATTGCGCAGTTGCGTTACGTCACGCTCGGCGGAGTGGCCGGCGATACGGTCGAAGTCCTCGCGGGTTTGCAGGCCGGGGAGAAATTGATTGCCGCGCCGGGCGACCGTGATTTCGGCGGCAAGCAAATCGGGTCGCAGCCGTGAGCAACATTTCTCCTCTCAAGCCGGAACATTCGCAACACGGTTTGCGCTTCGCGGGCCGCATTGCGCAGGTTTTCATCGAGTCCAAACTCACGCCGCTGGTGATTTTTGCCGCTCTCTTGCTCGGCATTTTCAGCATTCTCCAAACGCCGCGCGAGGAAGAGCCGCAAATTATTGTGCCCATGCTCGACGTGTTCGTGCAGATGCCGGGCGCATCCTCTCAGGAAGTGGCCGAGCGCGCCACTATTCCAATGGAGAAATTGCTGCGCGAACTTCCCGGCGTTGAATACATCTACTCCATCAGCCATCCCGGCCTGAGCACGCTGATCGTGCGTTTCTATGTGGGTACGAAGGAAGAAGACGCGATCGTCGAGACCTACAACAAGCTGTACTCGAATTTTGATCTGATCCCGCAGGGTGTTTCGCAACCACTGATCAAAGTGCGGTCTATCGACAACGTTCCAATTCTCGCGCTCACGCTTTGGGGAAAGAACTACGACGGCTATCAGCTGCGGCGCATTGCGGGCGAGCTGGAATATGCGTTGAAGCAACTGGACGACGTTTCGGAAACGGCGATCACGGGCGGGCAGGCGCGAAAACTCCGCGTGATCCTCAACACCGGCCGGCTCTCCGCTTATCGACTTACTCCCTCGGCTATCGTTTCGCAATTGGGCGCGGCGAACGCGCGGAGCCAGTCAGGGGGATTTGCCGCGGAAAATCGCGAATTTCAGGTGGAAAGCGGGAACTTCTTTTCGCGGCCCGACGATCTTCAGAAGGTCATCGTGGGCGTTCATGCAGGTCGGCCGGTGTATCTGCGAGATGTAGCCGAGTCGATCCAGGATGGCCCTGCCGAGCCGGACAGCTACGTGCTTTTCGCCTCCGCGAAGGCAACGACCGGCAGCGCGGCGAACCCGGAATATCCGGCGGTAACGGTTACGCTCGCCAAGCGCAAAGGCGCCAACGCCACGGTGATCGCGGAGGCCGCGCTGAAAAAGATCGACGCTCTGCGCGGCAACTTGCTGCCGTCCGACCTGAACGTGACCGTCACCCGCAATTACGGCGAAACGGCAAAAGCAAAATCGGACGAACTGCTCGAGCACCTCTTCATCGCCACGATTTCCGTGGCGCTGCTGATCGCGCTGGCGCTCGGGTGGCGAGAATCCGGCGTCGTGCTGCTGGCCATTCCGGTCACGCTCGCGCTGACGCTCGCGGTTTTCTATGTGTATGGCTACACGTTGAATCGCGTGACGCTCTTCGCACTGATTTTTTCCATCGGCATTTTGGTGGACGATGCCATTGTCGTGGTCGAGAACATCGTCCGTCACTTCCGCTTGCCGGAAAACCGCGGGCGCTCGCTTGCAGGCGTCGCGGTGGAGGCCGTGGATGAGGTTGGCAACCCCACAATCCTGGCGACCTTCGCTGTCATCGCGGCGATTTTACCGATGGCGATGGTTCGCGGACTCATGGGGCCGTACATGCGCCCGATTCCGGTTGGCGCATCTTCGGCGATGCTGTTCTCTCTGCTGGTCGCGTTCGCCGTTTCGCCATGGGCGGCGCTCCGGCTGCTGCGCCATTATGGTCATCGTGCCGAAGCCGCTCACGAATCCGAAGGGTGGACCACTCGCTTTTACCGCAAGCTGATGAATCCGCTCCTGCGTAACTCCGGCTGGCGCTGGCTCTTTCTCGGGGGAGTAGTGGTGCTGCTGCTCGCGGCAGTGGCTTTCATCCCGCTCAAGTGGGTGCAGGTCAAGATGTTGCCGTTCGACAACAAAAGCGAATTCCAGGTAATTATCGACATGCCCGACGGCACGCCGCTCGAGCAGACGGCGCGAGTGGCCCAAGCGCTCGGAGGTTATCTGGGCGCTCAACCTGAGGTCGTCAACTACCAAATCTACGCGGGCACATCGGGCCCTTACAATTTCAACGGCCTGGTGAGGCACTACTTCCTGCGCCGGCAGCCAAATCAGGCTGATATCCAGGTGAATCTGCTCCCGATACACGATCGAAAGGCGCAGAGCCACGACATTGCGCGGCGCATGCGGCCCGAGCTCGTCAAGATCGGCGCGCCTTGGGGCGCGCGGATCAAAGTGGCGGAAGTTCCGCCGGGGCCGCCCGTGCTCGAGACGCTTGTCGCCGAGATATACGGGCCGGATTACAAAGGCCAAACGGAACTGGCTGCAAAGATCAAAACAATCTTCCAGGAGACGCCCGGGGTCGTGGACGTGGACTGGTATGTGGAAGATCCCCAGACGAAATACGATTTAAGGACCGATCTGGACAAAGCCGCGCTGCAGGGCGTGTCCGCGGCGGAAGTTTCGCGCACCGTTCAAATTGGATTGAGCGGGGCTTCGGCAGGCCTGCTGCACGATCCCTCCGCGCGGGAGGATGTACCCATCGAGGTGCGGCTATCGCGGGCGGACCGTTCCGGCATCGACGAGCTTCGCAGTTTGAAATTGCCGGGGCCGTCCGGCGCGCAGGTTTCCTTGCGCGAGATCACAGAGGTTCAGGAGAAGCCGATCGACCAGAGCGTTTACCGCAAAAATCTCCGGCCGGTAGTTTATGTAACCGGAGACGTCGCCGGAGTAGTGGAAAGCCCGGTGTACGCTATTTTCAACCTGAGGGACGCAATCGAGAAAATTCAACTCCCTGACGGCTACCACGTGAAGCAGTACAGCGGAACATCGCTGCCCGATCGCAGCGATCGCTACGCGATGAAATGGGACGGCGAGTGGCATATCACCGTGGAGGTTTTTCGCGATCTTGGCCTGGCTTTTGCCGCCGTGCTGGTGCTCATTTACGTGCTGGTGGTGGGGTGGTTCAAATCGTTCAAGACGCCTCTGGTGATCATGGCGCCGATTCCCTTGACGCTCGTCGGCATTCTGCCGGCGCACGCGGCGATGGGCGCGTTTTTCACGGCCACTTCGATGATCGGATTTATCGCGGGCGCCGGGATCATCGTGCGCAACTCGATCATCCTGGTCGATTTTATCGAGCTGCGCCGCAGGAACGGCATGGTTCTGGAAGAAGCCGTGGTCGATGCCGGTGCGGTGCGATTCCGGCCGATGCTGCTGACGGCGGCCGCGGTCGTCGTCGGCGCAAGTGTCATTTTGTTCGATCCGATTTTTCAGGGCCTGGCCATTTCGCTGATGGCCGGCGAAGTGGCGTCAACCGTGCTTTCGCGCATCACCGTTCCGGTTCTTTATTACATGAGTGAGCGCGGGGAGCACGCGTAGCCAAGGGAAATGAGCATGCAGGAGCATTTGATTCGTGGGAGGTGAGCCATGACTGTGGAGCAATATCTGCGGATGATCGCCGGGGCATTTGTAATGCTTTCCCTGGCGCTGGGCTATTGGGTAAGTCCCTATTGGTTCTTGTTCACCGGGTTCGTGGGGCTGAATCTTTTCCAGTCCGCTTTTTCGAACTGGTGCCCGATGATGAGCATCCTTCGAAAGGCCGGCGTCAAACCTTGCTCGGAGAGCGTCTCGAAGCAGGCCTCCGCGCCTATACACGTCTAAGCGGGCGGTGGGGGGCTATCCTGAGGCTCCGCGTCGACTTGCAGAAGTTCACCGGCATTTCCTGCGCCGGCTTGAGGACCGCTCTTGTCAACAATATCGAGCAGGCGAGTTATAAACTCGTTCAGCGTTGGCATGGCCATAAGCAGCTCGATCGGGAGTCTCACTCCCAGAGAGTCCTCGAGAGAGTGCCGCAGTTCGAGACCCATGAGCGAATCGAGTCCCAGGTTGCTGAGGGATTCCTCGGGATCGAACTCCGGGGCTTCCAGCGACATGACCGCGGCCAGACTGCGCTGGACGAAATCGAGCAGCAGGGCGTGGCGGCGGGCCGCGGGGGCAGCGAGGAGTTCCTGCGCGGAGAAATGCGGGCCCGATTGGCGCGCCGTTTTACCCGCGGCCGGCTTGGCCTTTTCCTTCAGCAGATCCCCAATCAGCGGCGGTGGCGTGTTGCCGTTGAGCGAGCGCGCGAGCAGCGCCCAATCGAGTGACATGGCCACTGCCTGAGGCGAACCGCTCTTTTCGAACAGGCGATCGAGCGCGGCGAGGGCCTGTTCCGGCGCGAGCGGAGTCATTACGCGAGATGCGGCGCCGCGGGCGGTTGCGGTGCGGGCAGCCATGCCGATTTCCGCCCAGGGCCCCCAGTTGATGGAGAGGCACGGCAACCCGCGCGAGCGGCGGTCGTGCGCGAGGCCGTCCAGGAACGCGTTGGCGGCGGAGTAATTGGCCTGGCCGGGCGAACCGAGCACGCTGGCCACCGATGAAAATAAGATGAAGAAATCGAGAGGCAGACCCGCGGTCTGCGTGTGGAGATTCCATGCCCCTGAAACTTTGGGCGCGAGGACGCGCTGGAAACTCTCGGGACTGAGGTTTACGAGCAGCCGGTCATCGAGCACGCCGGCTGCGTGAATTACGCCGCGCAGCGGCGGCATGCTTGCTCGAATTTCTTCCAACGCGCGCGCCAGGTCTTTCTCGTTCGAAACGTCCGCCTGGATGACTTTGAATTTCGCTCCCGCAGCGGCCAGTTCCGGGACGATCGCGACGGTTGCGGCGGAGGCGCCGCTGCGGCTGAGAAGCGCGATGTTGCGCGCGCCCTTTTCAACGAGCCAACGCGCAACGGCGAGGCCGAGCCCGCCGGTGCCGCCGGTAATGAGGTAGGTGGCATCGGCCCGCGGGGTGAGCCTGCGGTCCGAGCGCGTTTCGGCATCGGCACCGCGGAACGAGAGCACAACTTTGCCGATATTTTTGCGGCGGGCCATGTAGCGGAACGCGTTAGCGGCGTCCTCGATGCGGAAAATATTGTGCGGCAGCGGTTTCAGCGCGCCCTTTTCGAACATGCCCATCAATTCGAGCAGCAGCGAACGGACCAGCTCGGGCTTTTCGCGGCAGACGCGCTCGAGGTCGAGGGCGAAGTAGGAGAGGTTGTTGCGGAACGGGAACAGGCCCAGCGGCTTGTTCTGGTAGATGTCCGTCTTGCCGATTTCGACGAAGCGCCCGTACGCAGCGAGGATCGACAGGCTGCGCGTGATGTATTCGCCGGGGAGCGAGTTGAGAACGACGTCCACCCCGCAGCCGTCTGTTTTCTTAATGATTTCGTCGGCGAAGGCCAGCGAGCGCGAATCGAAAATGTGCGGCACGCGCAGCGATTTCAGGTGCGCGCGCTTTTCGGGAGAGCCGGCGGTGGCGAAAATTTCCGCGCCGGCCTGCTGAGCAAGTTGCACCGCGGCGAGGCCCACGCCTCCGGCTGCGGCGTGGATCAGCACGCGTTCGCCCTTGGAGAGCCTTGCGAGTTGATGCAGCGAGTAGTACGCGGTGAGGAACGCGATCGGAATCGTGGCCGCCTGGCCAAAGCTGAGCGCCGCGGGCTTGGGAATCACGGCGCGCGCGTCGGCCATGACGAATGCGCCGAAGCTGCCGGAGGCGAGCGCCATGACCTCATCCCCTACGCGCAGATCCTGGACGTCCTCGCCCACAGCGGTGATCGTGCCCGCGCACTCCGCGCCAAAGGGAATCGGGCCGCCCGGATAGACGCCAGCGGCATTCATCACGTCCCGGAAATTCAGGCCCGCGGCGTTCACGCGAATTTCTACTTCCCCGGGGCTCGGCGGCCTGCGTGAGGCCCCGCGCAGGAGGAGATTGTCGAGACTGCCGGGGCGCGAGATGTCCAGATGGAATGACTCGGCGTCCGGAAATTCCATCAGGACGTTGGAGAAAAACTTCTGCGGACGCGGGATGAGGCGCGCGACGTAGCGCGTTCCGTTGCGGAAGGCAATTTCGCGGTCTGCTCCCGGCCGAAGGAGCTCGTCCGCGAGCATGGAAATGTCTTCGGGTCCGTGCTCCGGATCAAGGTCGATGCGGGTGCAGGCGATCTCCGGATGCTCGAGGTCAAGCGATTTCGCCAGGCCCCACAGAGGCGTCTGCGCCAGCGAAATTCGCCTCGCCGTGTTCCCCGCCGGCTGAGCGCCTCGCGTGACGATCCACAAGCGCCGCTTCGCAGCTTTGTTTTCCCCGCGAATCAAGGATTGCGCGAGCTGCAAAAGATCGATCCACCGGCGTTCCGCTTGTGAAAACGCGCCCGGAGTCGAGTCGAGCTCGCCGAGATCCAGGTTCGCGAGATACACGACGTTGTCGCCGCCTGCGTGGGACGCGATGCTCTGGAAATCCGCGGTGCTCAGGATGGAACACTTTTCTCCCTGCGACTCAAGCTGCGCCGCGAGCGCGCGCCCCACTCCAAATCGATCGGCCACGAGGAACCACGAAGGGTGGTGAGAGGGAACGGAGTTCCTTGCCGGCGCCAGGTTTTTACCCTGCCACGCAACTTCGTACAGCAGGTCCGCGGGATTGTCACGCGCCTCGCGGCTGGCTTCTCCGGAAACCAGCTTGACCCGGAATCCGCGGATTTCACAGACGACCGAGCCGGCTTGGTCCAGCAGGCGAATGTCGCCTTCCAGAAAGTCGGAGCCGGCGCCGTTTTCCGGGCGAATCACAACGTGACTGTAGAGCCGCGGCTCCGGCCGCGAACGGAAGCGGACGCTGGAGACCCCGACCGGCAGGTACGTGAGTTTCCGCGCGGGCCCGTGAACGCCTGTTTCGAACAAATTGCCCGGTAGCGCGCCCGCCATCACCTGCAGGCACGAATCGAGGAGCGCGGGATGAATGAAGGTGTCGTTGGATGCGGCGTGCCCGATCGATTGAGCAGCGGGGGGAAGCAGGATTTCTCCAAACGCTTCGCGCTCGCCGCACCACAGCTCTCGAACCCCCTGAAAACCGGGACCGTATTCGAGTCCGGCTGCCTTCAACGAGGCGTATACAGCTTCGGGTGCAACGGTTCGCGGGCACCGCGCTCGGATTTCGTCGAGGCTGAACTGCTCCTCGGCGCAGCGCGCGGCTTCAAAAGCCTCGACCCGCAGATCACCGGATGCGTGCAGTGTCCAGCCGGCGCTTTCGCCGGTGCCGTTCGAATGGGCATTCGAACTGTAAATCTGAAACGAAGCGCTGCCGCCGGACCCGGGCGCCGCAACGAGTTGCATGGCGCGTGAACCCGCCGCGGGAAGAAGGAGCGCTTCTTGAAATGCGACGCTGGAGAGGACGGTGGAACCGGCGCCCAGCAGCTCGGCCGCGGCCGCGCGCGCCATTTCCAGGTATGCGGCGGCAGGGAAAACCGCGGAGCCTTGGATGCGGTGATCGTTCAGCCAGCGCAAGGAATCAATGTCGATCTTGCTTTGGAACTGCGGCATGGGCAGCGCGGAATTCACGCGCTCGCCGAGAAGGGGATGCGCCGGCTTCGCTGACTTCTTCGCGCCCGGCTCGACGTAGGGATCGACCCAGCAGCGCTCGCGCTCGAAGGGATACGCCGGCAGAGGCAGCTTGCGCGGCTGGTATGGCTCGTCGAACGCATTCCAGTCGACGCCCGCACCTTGGACGTAGAGGGACGCGAGGCTCGCCAGCATAGTGCGCCACGCCCCAGGGTTCGCAGCGAGCGAGCGCAGCAAGGCGAGTTTTGTGCCCGATTCACGGAAGTGGGGGCAAGCTTGGGCGCTTCCGGGCGAGCCAACTTCCAAGAAATGTTCGAAACCGCGCGCGGCGAGCGTTTCGATTGGTTCGTCAAGGCGCGCGCCACGCTCCATTTGCAAGCGCCAGTAGGCGGCGTCCGGAACTTCTCCTGGCGAGAGGAGCTGACCAGTGAGACTCGAAACGAACGGGACGCGAGGCGGTTCGAAACGGATCGTTGACGTGTTACGTTCGAAACGATCTAGCAGCCGGTCCATCTCGCCGTTCTGTTTCGCGGGCTGAAGAACACGTTCGCGCTCGGCGGCAAGCTTCAGGCCGCCTTCGCAGCTCATCACTCCAGCAACAACAGCCGCTGCATATTCTCCAGCGCCCGCACCCAGCACGGCATCCGGCTGAATGCCCCAGGATTTCCATAACTCGGCCAGCGCAAACGCGATCGCGAAGAGGGTCACGCCGCGGCGCTCCGGGCCGGCGTTGCTTGCCGATCCAGAGGCAAGCAGCGGCGCGCCGCCGCGCGGGTCGAGCGCGCGCGAGCAGCGGTCGATGGCGGCGCGGAACACCGGCTGCGAAGCGTACAGCTCCGATGCGACGCCCAAGTTGGATTCGATTTCCGCTCCGAATAGAAACGCGACGCGCGGACCGTCTTTTTTTGCCGAGTGAGCGGTAAAAATCTCTGCCCCGCAGCGAGTTTGCAATTGGCCCTCTGCAACAGCGGCGAGTGCTCCTTGCAATTGCTCCCGGGTTTCGGCGACCACAGCCACGCGGCGCGCGAACTGCGAACGGCCGGCATTCGCGCTGAAGCA
>Ga0070734_10004802_pt1 | contig 12492 bp, 8 predicted proteins | sample Coa_R1_8_FD_66444 | JGI IMG/M metagenome (GOLD analysis project Ga0070734, IMG submission 66444) | Surface soil microbial communities from Centralia Pennsylvania, which are recovering from an underground coalmine fire - Coalmine... | ecosystem: Environmental > Terrestrial > Soil > Unclassified ...
CAGGTTCTGGAACGCGACCACGAGCCTAGCGATGTGGTGCGGGCGGTCCCAATGGTGAAACAGCGGATTGCCCAGGTGTCGCTCGATTTGATTTTCGGCGTTCCGGGACAAACGCTGACCGATTGGCGTGCCGATCTTCGCCAGGCTCTGATTCTGGAACCGGATCACATTTCGACCTATGGACTGACGTATGAAAAGGGGACCCGGCTGTGGAAGCAGCAGCAGCGCGGCGAAGTGCGCCAATTGGAAGAGGAGCAAGAGCTGACGCTTTATGCGGAGGGGATCGACACGTTAGAAGCCGCCGGTTTCGAACACTATGAGATTTCTAATTTTGCTCGTCTGGGCCGCCGTTGCCGTCACAATCAAGTCTACTGGGCCAACGAAGCCTATTTCGGCTTCGGCATGGGGGCGGCGCGGTACGTGAAGGGACGGCGTGAGCTGAACAGCCGGGATCTGCAAACGTATTTGCGGCGCGTCCTTGCGGGGGAGTCGGCGACATTTCAATCGGAGGAACTCGAACCCGAGGCACGGGCGCGCGAAACGCTGGCCCTGCAACTCCGCCGTTGCGACGGCGTCCACCGAGCGCGCTTTGTGCAGCAGACCGGCTATAACGTAGATGCCCTGGCCGGTGCTGCGCTGGCGAGCCATGTGGAAACCGGCTTGCTACTGGACGATGGCATCTCGGTACGCTTCAGCCGGCAAGGAAAATACGTGGCCGATGCGGTGATCCAAACATTGCTATAGTCCTGGAGCCGTGTACAAGCACGAAAGCAACGTGTCGGGAACTCTTAAATCAAAGTTCCCGACACGTTGCTTTCGTGCTTATACACGATCCGGCTGAACGTGTCCGTTTTCTTTTAGCGACGGTTCTGCGAACCGCGGCTAACAAACACCGTGAACCGGACAGTGCATCTAGTAACGCAGCTCCAGGCCAATGTTCACGCCCTGCGCCCAAAAATCGGAGCTACGGAAGACCGGAGCGGGTCGGGCCGGACCGGCGAGCGTGCCCGGACCGACCTGTGAGGGAAGCTGTGTGACATTCACGCTTCGGTCAATTTGATTGCCGGCGCGGAGGACCGCGCTGTTATACAGGAACGAGTAACCCACGACCGCCCGCAGGCAGCGCGTGAGCTGAAAGCCGATGTTGAAGCCCGCTTCCGGCACGACGCTGAAGCGGTCTCGGCTGTAGTGCCCGATATTCGACGGCAGCGCATACAAGCCACCTGGCTGCACGCTCATCGGAAGTCCCGGCACGGCGAACTGAGTGAAGCCGTTGACGTTGAGTTCCTGGTGCGTGTTTCCCAGGGCCACCTTGCCGAGAAGGTCCAGGGACCATCGGCCACAATGGAAGCCGACATCGAACCCAGTTTGGCCGCCGACAAAGAAGTTGTGGGTGCCGAAGCGATCCTGGACAACAATCGCCGAACCCGCCGACGGACCGGCGCCGGCCGGCACTGTCAGCCCTTCGGCGATGCTGAGGTTGTCTTCCAGCTGGAGGAAGCGAACGCCAAACAGCCAGTCGACGTCCCAGAAGCAACCGCGCCACCAATTGGTACGGAGATTCAGCTCCGTTCCCCAGAGCTGATTGGCCGACGAGATCGCGACATTTCCCGCCAACACGCCTGGAAAAGCCACCAGCTCCGATGCCTCGGCCCCCGTCAGCACGTTGAAAAACGGACGGGCCAGGATGGGTGAGCCCGCCGACCCCGCTCGGAACGTCATCGACCGTTCACCCAGGAAAAACGTCGTGCTTTCCAGGCCGATGATGTGCTCATTGTCGAACCAGAAGCCGAGCGTGAAGCGGCCACCGGAACGTTCCGGGTTGCCGTCGCCCTGGAATAGCACCGCCGTGCCTGGCGCTCCAAGGACACCGGCAAGATCTCGGGTTGTGCCCAGCGGACTCGTGGTCACCAGGGGTGGGATGGGGCTTTCCTTCATCCACCACAGCAGGTATTCCCCGCGGAACCAAATACAATAAGGATCTTGGCGGACGTTCGCCCACCGCCGGAAGAGCCCCCAGCAAACCGGCTCGCTGCAATCCTCGCCGCAGATTCCTCCCTCATCACAACTGGAGACCGGCGCAGAGACGGAGTGCTCCACAACCCCGGGCTGCTTCGGCGCGCCAATGGATTCCGGGACGGGCATCAACCGGCCAGGCTCCGTGGGTTCCGCGCGGGCTTTGGGCTTATCTTGTTGGAGCGGCGATTCGGGCAAAGGAGCATCATCTGCCGCCGGGCCTGCGGGTAATGGCTGGGGCGACTCGGAGCCCCTGGCCCGTACCAGGGGCCGCGGCAGGCCAATCAGAGGCTCCGTAAAGCCGGCCGGCAAAAGCTGCGGATCGGTCCCATTCGAAATGGGAAGCGGTTGGGGCGGCAGACTGGAGATCGCAATGGGCCGACCCAGGGTCACGGAAGGTGTTTCCTGGGCGTGGGCTGAGCTGATCCAGGTGCCAAGGAGAAGTCCGAGGCTTCCTGCCAAGATTTTACGCATAGTGAAATTCCCCGTCGCGCAAGTTGCTGTAAAAGAGGCAATCCCGCGGTTCGCGACTTGGCGCCCGTGCACTACCTGCTATCGGCACGGCTGCGCCGGGGGAAACAGACGTTTGCCGGCCCAGAAGATGCTTGCCTCGCTTCACCGCGTGATACGACCCACGCAACCGGCGCGGCCGTAAAGCTTTACCAGGCACGCGGCACGCCCAGCAGACCCGGTGCCAGGTCGGGGTTGGACCCGAAGTGCAAATGAGCATAGCCGGCCAGAAGGTTGCCCAAGAGAAAGCCATCGGGCTTGGCAGGACTGCGTCTGTGGTCCAGCTCGGCGGCGTAAACCACCGGTTCGAGGATCTCCGGACAGGAATAATGAAACTCATGTCCGCGTGCCCGCATGCCAGCGGGGCCGAACGGCGTCGGTCGGGTCGTCCGCCAATCGACATAGCCAAGTGCCGCCAGCCGTTTCTGCATCCGCGTCCGCACGGGCAGGAGATCAAGCATCGGAAACACCTTGCCGGAGGCATCGACCAGTTCTCGGCTGGCATACATGAGGCCGCCGCATTCGGCGTAGATCGTTCCACCCTGCTGCTGAAACCGCCGAATGGCGCGGCGGAGCGGCTCATTCTCGGCAAGATTTCGCGCCCGCAGCTCCGGGTAGCCTCCACCAAGGTAGAGCACATCCGTACCCTCCGGCAACGCGGTGTCGGCCAAGGGCGAAAAGGGGACAATCTCGCCTCCCGCTGCCTGCAACAATTCCAAATTCTCCGGATAATAGAAGCAGAAGGCGGCATCGCGCGCAACTGCCACCCGACGGCAGGGCCTGAGCAGAGCGGGGGGCGTGGCCGCGGCATTCCCGGGCACGGGCGGCACCTCCGCGATAGCCAATAGGCGGTCGAGATCCACGGTTTCGGAAAACCCGCGGCCCAGCTGCGCCACACCAGCTTCCGAGAGAGTGCTGTCTTCCGCTGTAACGAGGCCCAGGTGGCGCTCGGGAATTTGCCATTCCGCGTTGCGGGGCAGCCAGCCGAGGGGAAGCACGTCCGTATGGCGACGGATGGCAGGCTCGAGATACTCGTAATGCCGGGGTCCCGCCACGCGGTTGCAAATGACGCCGGCAACGCGCACGGCGGGATCGAATTCCCGAAAGCCCTTGACGATTGCCGCCACGGAACCGGCTACGGCCACGGCATCGACAATGAGGATAACCGGCGTATCGAGTAATCGAGCCACATCCGCCGTACTGCCGCGGCGGTCATCCGGTCCCCGGCCATCGAAAAGACCCATGACCCCTTCGATCACGGCGATGTCCGCACCCTGGACGGCAGCCACAAACGTGGCCGCAACGCGAGCTTCCGAGAGCATCCAGGTGTCCAGATTGCGCGATTGCCGGCCGCAGACGGCAGTATGGTGTCCTGGATCAATGAAATCCGGCCCGACTTTGAACGGCTGAACCGTGAAGCCGCGCTGGCGCAGGGCCGCCATCAGCGCCAGCGCCACGGTAGTTTTGCCCACGCCGCTATGAGTGCCGGCAATGATCAGGCGGCGTGTTACCATGCGCTGGATAGACACCTTTCGCCGATCATGATGGTTTGTCCATCAATGACATCCTGCGGAGGCTCAGGAAACTGGCTCCCAGGGCCTCCTTTCGCCCCCCGCGGTCTTCTCAATCTATCCGGTTTGCCCCTCCGATACCAGCGGCACAATTCCTCTGAACTTGCGAAACAGCTTGCCCTATGGCTTTAATCGAGGTAGGATATTTTTGAGGGATTCCGATAAAAGTATCGGCAGGGAGGGAAGGCATTGTGGCCGTGATGGGTGAGCAGGTGAGGGAGTGTGGAGCAATGGAACAGACAAGCGTGTGTACTAGCCCCGGGATCCAGAAATCCAGCGTCTACGATGAGTGTGAAAAGGAAATTCAGCGCTACAAATGGATTGAAAGCGAAAAAGCGGGACGCGACTTGGGCGAGGCGGCCATTCGCCGCTGGGTCAAAGAACACTGGTGGGGCTATCTGAGAGCCCGCTGGCTGGAGCATCTTCAAGGTCGGGCGTTCTGGGTAGAACTCGACCGGGGAGACTTCGGTTTACTGCAACGCACCTTTCACGACAACGTTCTCCTCCTCGACCGCATTCTCGATCGTATCAAAGCCGGCCAAGAAAACCTCGATATCATCTGTTGGGCGCACGATTGGGGTATTGATCCCAAGCCGCTCATCCAAATCCTCGAAACCCTCGACATCAACAGCCGTCGCCTCGCTCACCGCTTCGATCCTCAGCCTTGAGCCCATCCCGCTTCCATCCTGACAGCGACGGGCCGTCAACGTAGCCTCCATTTCCTGTGCTCGAGGCGTCGTCCACAGTGTTGGGACTGTGATCCGGCCATTCCCATTTCGACTCCTGCTCCAGTTTGCGATTGACCACCGCCTCTGCCGAGTCGTATATTCGGTGGAATACTCCATCTGGCTGAGATACGCAATTTTGTGGCGGAGAACGGCCAAACTGCGGAGTAGGCAGGTGCCTGGTTCCCGTGAATGTGGGAGTAGACTTCGTGTCGAAAAAACAAGATGAGGAAGATCGCCGCGTCGTGGCTCTGTTCGGCCTGGGCCTGGATAATGAGGATGGGCACCAACGCTTTACCCGAAGCGATCATTTCCTTCTGATCGGTGGTTCGGCCGAAACGCATGAACGGATGCAGGACACGGCCATCAAGTTCAGCGAAGCCCTCCGCCGCCGTGGCAAAGAGCTTCACGAGGCACCGCTTCGAGAGGTCCTCGAAATCTTCGAAGAAATCGACGACTGAGGATGGGCCGCGAAGCAATGGCGCGCTTCCCATTTCGAATGAAACCTCGAGCGGACGCTTCGGGTACTTGTCTTTGATTCGGTGAAGATGGTAGGCAGCCGTGTCTGTCGAAGAAGCGGGGCTGGTGCGGCGCTGTCTCCGAGGCGACGCGGAGGCGGTGCGGAGTCTGGTCGACCGGTTCCAGGCCGAAGTGTTCGGCGTATGTCTGCGGCTATTGAGCCATCGCCACGATGCCGAAGACGTAACCCAAGAAGTGTTCCTGCGCGTCTTCCGTAGCTTGCGGCGCTGGGATGCTGCCCGGCCGCTGCGGCCGTGGATTATGGCCATTGCGATGAACCGCTGCCGCACGTGGATGGCCCAGCGGGCACGCCGGCCTGAAGTGGTCGATTATCTTCAGGACATTGTCCCGGCCTCTCCAGCGGATGATTCCGCCGAGCTTCTCCGCGAAATCCACGATGCTCTTCGCGAGCTTCGGCCTGACTACCGCCGGGTCTTCCTGTTGTTCCATGAGCAGGGGCAACCGTACGAAGACATCGCCGTGGCCATGAATCGTCCCGTGGGCACCATCAAGACCTGGCTCCATCGGGCACGCCTGGAGATCCTGGGGCGGCTGCGCCGGCGGGGAATGGTCTCTGAGGTGGGACATGGACTGCGTTGAGAGTCAAGACTTGCTGCAACGCTGGCTCGATGGGGAGCCGGCTGCCCTGGATCGGGCCGACTGGACGGCGCACCTTTCCGGCTGTTCGGAGTGCCGTGAGTGGTACGCGGCGACTCGGTGTCTGCGCGATGGTTTGGCCCTCCTTTCGCCGCCGCAGCCGCCCGCCGACTTGGGGGACCGTATTTGCCGGCACATCCTTACCGAGCGCATCCGCACCACCCGCACGCGCCGCATGCTCTTTGCCTCTGCCATAGCCGCGGGTCTCTTGCTGGCATGGTGCTCCGCTTACTTCGGGTTGCGGACGGCTTCCTCGACAAACCCGTCTGCGGAGCTGGCGCGCCTGGAGCCAGAGCGGCCCGTGCTTTCCTTGCACGACCAGATCGAGGAGGCCAGCTCGGCCGTGGTTGCGCTGACTCGGCGGACCGCCGATGAAACGATGCGCGAGACCCGGTTGCTCTTGCCGGTGGATATCCCGCAAGCATCGGTAGCCGGTCCTCCCCAGCTGGGACATGCCCTGGAACCATCGGCCCAATCGCTCCGGGAAATCCAGCAGAGCATGGCCGCGGGTCTCGAGCCGGTGGCGACCTCCGCGCGCCGAGCCGTCGGCCTCTTCTTGAGCAATCGGCAGTGGGCCGTGACCCGGCAGTAGAGGGCTGAGGACAAAGGCCATGAAGTCCGTCGAAGGATGCATACCCCGAGCCGATCCTTCTCCAAGGCGGCTTGCCGCCGGCGCTTGCTCCCTACTCTCCGTTGTGCTTGCGGTGGCTTGCTGGATGCCGGTCGCACAGGCAGCCAGCCCACGAGAGGAACTGTTGCATCTCGTTCCGGAGGATGTCGGTTTCTGCCTGGTTCTGGAAAATCTGAGCACGCATGGAAAAGCGCTGGCCAACTCCCCATTCGTGGATCAGTTCCGATCATCGCCGTTGGGCGCGACGATTCGGAACGCCCCCGAGACGGAGAAGCTAACCGCGCTGGATCAATTCCTCCAAAAATATCTGGACCTCACCGCAGCCCAGCTGTGCGACGAAATCCTGGGCGACGCATTAGTCGTGGCTTACCGTCCGGGGCCGCCGGGCAAGCCCGAAGAGGAGGAGGGGCTATTTCTCCTGCGGGCGCGGGATGCGCGCTTGCTGGCACGCCTGGTCGAGCGGATCCAGAGTCTCCAAAAGGAATCCGGTGACCTTCAGGACTTGGAAGAACGCACCTACCGCGGGGAAAAATACTTCCGTCGCCTGGAAGGAAAAGGGACGACCTTTTATTGCCTGCACGGCCCGTTGTTTGCTTTTGCCTCGCGCGAAGGAATCCTCCGGCAGCTCATCGATCGGCTGCGCGAAGCGAACGACGCCGAATCTCCCGTGGCCCGGCAATTCCGGTTATTGGGAGTCGGCAAGTCCTTGGCGGCCCTGTGGATCAACCCGAGGGCCTTTGATGCGGCCCTTCAGCAGAACGCCGCCGCGGCCGTGGGGGTCCAGGCCGTTGCGCTCCGGACGCTGTTGGTTTACTGGAAAGCACTCGAAGGGATCGCCCTTTCGGTGGCCCTTGAAAAGGACTTGGCCGTGTCCGTGGCGGTTCGGGCCAGCGTGGAGCAGATGCCCCCGTCCGCCCGGCAGTTGCTGCGCACCGCCGAACAACCGTCGGAGGTATGGCAACGGTTTCCCGAGGATGCCTTGCTGACCGCCGCCGGCCGCCTGGATATCCCGGCCTTGGTGGAGATGGTGGCCGAGTTCTTCGCACCCGACGCCCAGAAATCGCTCCGCGCCATTGTCGAAGGCACGGTGGAAGCGGTCCTCGGACGGAATATGGTTCAGCATATTCTCCCCAATCTCGGCCCGGATTGGGGAATTTGTTTGTTTGCTCCCCCGGCCGGCGGTCGGGGATGGATGCCGCAAGTCCTCGGAGCTCTTCGGGTTCGCCCAGGATCCATGAGTGCTCCGGTTGATTTGGCGGTATTGAACGCGCTGAATGCACTGGCAACGCTTGCCGTCTTCCACCACAATGGGGGCCAGCCGGGCCCCTTGAGCCTCAAATCGCTGCTGCAAGATCGGATTGAGGTGAAGTATCTCGTCAACGATGAGCAGTTTCCGCAGGGATTGCAGCCGGCGTTCGCCCTGAACGGGGGCTACCTGATCGTGGCCAGCTCGCCCGATGCCATTCGGCGCTTCCGTACGATTCCCGCGCAGACGGCTACCGAGCCGGCGGCCGATGTTCTTTTGTTGACCCTGTCGTTGCGCGGCTGGTGCCAATTTCTGCGCGAGCGGCGGGAGCCAATTCTTGAATACGCCGCCGCCAAGAACCAGGTTTCGAAGGAAGAAGCGGGCCGGCGGATGGACCATCTCCTTGTGGTCCTGCAACTGCTTGACCGCGTGGAATTGACGCAGCGATCAGGGCCGGATCGAGTCACGCTGACCCTGCGCGTGCAGACGGCCAAGCCCTTGCGGTAGTGCAAAACCACGGCATCGTTCGCTCGAGGCCTTTACTTGCGCTTCCCCATTTCTCCGGTGAGCCGGGTGTTGAATCGTCGCCGGTAGTCTTCATGGAGGGGATCCCGCGGGTAGTGTTCCTCCGGGCCGTATGGGTACGGACTCATGGCATGGAAGGGGAGCGGCTCAACGGTCGCGCCGGTGGCGGTGAAGGGTCCGCAGTCTTTGCAATAACCCCACGTTCGCAGCACATAACTCCGCGTCCAGCCGGAGGCAAGCCCAGGCAGATTCCGGGCATCGAACCGGACCGTCACCTCATCGCCCGGGCCAAAGATCACGAAGCGATCATCGCGCTCCCGGAGCAATTCCGTGACGTCACCGAACCGTGTCAGTCGGCCGGCCAGTTGGGAGAACGGGACCGATTCCAATCGATCGGAATCATAGAGATTTGGCTGCCGGCCATCGGGAGAGTACTCCTGGAGAAATCCGCGCGCCGCCAGGCTCGCGGATTGAACTTCCAACGGCGTCACCCGAACGACCGATTCCCTTGGCGTGCTCCGTGGACCGCCCGGTGTATGAGCCGGAATTCTCTGCACGAGGGGTGCGACAAACGCTTGATCCCAGTAAACCTCCATGTTGGTCCGTAGCCGCAGCACACACCGTGGGCCGGCCGCCTTGCCCGTCAAATCGACGGTCATCATGCGCGGCAGCCCCGCCGGAAAACCCACATCTGCATTCAGCGTTTGCCATGTTCCATCGGCTCCGCGCCGTTCCAGGACCGGTGCTTGCAAAGTGACCCCGGCCTGGGTCGCCGCCCAAATCGATTCCGGATAGGGATATTCCGTCCAGCCGGCCAGGCAGAGAAACAACGGACGCGTTGCGTCGAATTTCGCCAAGCGGTCGCCGAAATCCAGTTCCACCCAGTGCTCTTCCGCGTAACCGAGCCAGGATCGCTGGGCGAATTCTGCAACCGTTTGGCGATCCCGGGCATGCAGAATCTGGGTTACATCCCGGCCGCGCTGATCGGTCGCCCGCACCGGGAATACTTGCCGCCGGAAGGCAAGCAAATCCTGGCTTGGCAATGTGCCAGCGGTGGCAAAACGCTCGTCTGGATAAACGTGCACATCCTGCGGATGATCGAGCACCAACAATTGCAGCCGATCCAGATATGTCACTTCATCCATCGGTTCGGCAATCTTCAACGTAAACGAGCCCTCTGAAGGAACTAGCTCGTCGGCTTCGATCTTGACCGATTCCTCCGGCCGCGGCGGGCGGTGGCCGCCACCCGGCTGTGCCTCGCCCATGGACCCGGCGCCGAGAAAATCGGCCACGAAACCGAACCGTCGACCGTTCCAGGCAAACAGGACGGGGCAAGATCCGGTCCGCCGATTGGTCTCGTCGATGCGGGTCAATTGGTTGGTCGGAAGGTTATACTCGGCTTGCCAGGTGTTGTCCGGCCAGCGCAGGCGGAGCACGTCGGCCTGGGTATGCGGGCCCAATCCCAAGAGCAGCGGCTGATGCGATTGTCCGAGCCCGGCCGACCGCGTGGTGTTCTCCGCCGCGGTCCAGACCTCGTACGCCTGGGCAATCGCCCAGGTGCCGAAGCCGTCCGCATTGCAGCGGAGTTTGTTCCCGCTGCCGTCGGTTCCGCGGTGCCCGGAAAGTTGCAGCCTCAAGCCGTGATTGCCATTGCCCTTGTTGATATGAAGCTGCAAACCGGCCGTTTCCGACCAGGTCAAAAGGTCGGAGAAACCGCCTCCCTCCATATCCACGACGAGGAGGCCAATTAGGTCCTTCGGCCCAGCCCCACCAGTTCCGAACGCTTCCGGTGCCAGCTCCAGCCGGCCGCCGACGTTGTGTAGCAGGACGGGCTGATGATCTTCGGAGAGGCCAACGACGTCCGTCCAGCCGTCCAGGTCCACATCAATCCCGTGCGCCTGCAAGAGCGGCGGAGACTGAACCATGCCGGGTTGGAACCACCGGCCAGGGTCCGCGGGTGCCGAGACCGAGCGATTGAGCAGCAGCAGCGGGCTCTGGCCCGGGCCAACAATGAATAAATCGGAACGCTGGTCGTGATCCGCATCGAGCACCAACCCGCCGTTCCATGTTCCAGGGGGAATTTGCGCCACCTCCGCGCGATGGAAGCGGAGCAGGCGATCATTCACGACCATGCTGCCCGGCCGGTGATCTGCAAGCACCAACAGATCCAGATCGCGATCGAGATCAAAATCGGCCACCACCAGGCCGACCGCGGATGGCGTCGGTCCCACGAATGCGTCCGGTTCTTTCAGGCGCGTGAATTTCGTGGTGAGGGCTGGCGACGGAGCCTTGGAAGCGGTACCGCCCGTCGGCTGTTGGGAGGATTTCCCGACAACCGGGGGTGCCTCACCGACATTAAGGAAGACAGCCAACCCAGCCTCACCAACCGGTGACTTTCCCTTGAGGGCAGCCAGCGCAGCATCCAGGGTGGCAAATTGGGCAATCACCAGATCGAGGTCGCCGTCCTGATCCAAGTCCACGAAGGCGGCCCCGAGGCACACGGTCTTCAGCGCATCCAGTCCCGCCTTGGCCGTGACGTCTTCGAACTTGCCTTGACCGGTGTTGCGGTATAACCGTTGCCCGCCGATGCCCGTGATGCAGAGATCGGGATAGCCGTCGTTATCGAAGTCGGCCACGCAGCAACCGATGCTGGGCTGCGGGCTGACGAGCCCGGCCTCGGCGGTGGCATCGGTGAAATGGCCGTTGCCGTCGTTTCGCAAGAGCAGGTCGCGCACCTGTCCGTTTTCGACCACCGCGGCCAGAAGGAGAAGGTCGGGCTTGTCGTCACGGTTGTAGTCGAGTCCCACCAAGATGCCGCCAAACCGATGGCGAAGTTGCCGCCGAAGGTCCGCCGCCGGACCCGTGCCAAAATCGGCCGCGGTCGCCCAGCGTGCGCCCGCCGCCAATTGGATGTTCCATGTTTCGGAGCGGACAAATGCCGGAAGGGGACCCGTGTGCGGATTCCTGGTATTTTCCTCCACCCGGCCAATGACTTCCGCGTATTTGCCCATCTCGGTGTACTTGATCTGCGTGACATCGAGCCACTCGGCACTCTGCAAGGCGTTGAATTCGCTGAGTAGCTTTTCGGCACGGGCGCGGTCGTGTGGCCGCAGGTTCATGGCCAGCCCATACAGGGCTCCCCCCAGGTGAGGCTTCAATTGCAGGGCGCGCTCGTAACAGCGGTTTTGTTCGTCGGAACCATCCGGAAGAGCCTTTCCATACCAGTACCAGGCGGCGGCGTCGTTGGGATCCCGTTGGATGACCGCTTTGAAATGAGCCGCGGCGGCTACCATTTCTTCCGGCTTCCCCTCATGCATCAAGAGAATTCCCAGGCAGAAATGAGCATAGGGGTTTTCGGGGTCCAGCTGCAGAATTGCTTCGAAAAGCGACCGGGATCGGTCCAGCGACCCCGCCGTATCGGTATTGTTCAGAAGAGCAATGCCGAGATTGATGCGTCCGGGTAGCCAATCAGGAGCCAGCCTTACCGCCTCTTCAAAAGCCGTTACTGCCTCAGGCCATTGGAAGCGCTCCGCAAACCGGATGCCCCGGTTATTCAGATGCGCCGCTTCCGCCAGATCGGCCTGGACAGGAACCGGTGGCCTGGTCCATCTCCACCAGCCCACCACGCCGATGGCGATGACCAAAACGATGACCAGCAAAGGCAAGCCCCAGGCTCGGCCGTTCTTCCTCGACAGCGGATCCAGAATCGCCATGAACCAACCCTCGCATCAGCGCAACCGCCGCCGGGCGGCTGCGATCGCCTGTTCCGTTCCCTCGACATGAATCGTCGCCGTCTGCTCCGACAAGCTGCCAGGATAAATCGATCGTCCGTAGGACGTATAGGCTTCCATTCGCAAATGGGCCAACATGTGATGGCCACGGCGGCGTTGCCGCTCCGCCCGCACTGCCGCCAGATCGATGGGGCCGACGACAATTTTTTCACCCGGTCCCGCATCGGCCTGGGCCAGGATGCGGCCGTCGTAATCGACCACCATGCTGCCGCCCGGCCAGCTGAAGGGCGGGTAGTGCTCCGCCCGCGCCCCCTGGTTGGCGGCGACGACGTAGGCGACGTTCTCGACCGCCCGGCAGCGG
>Ga0070734_10004803_pt1 | contig 12483 bp, 11 predicted proteins | sample Coa_R1_8_FD_66444 | JGI IMG/M metagenome (GOLD analysis project Ga0070734, IMG submission 66444) | Surface soil microbial communities from Centralia Pennsylvania, which are recovering from an underground coalmine fire - Coalmine... | ecosystem: Environmental > Terrestrial > Soil > Unclassified ...
TGGGCGGCACGATCGGGCAGAGCTATGGCTTTACGGTCAATAGCTACGGCCTGGGCGCCTATTCCTGGAATATCGGCGCCAGCGGGGCGGCCTTCGGCACACCGAATTACACCGTGCTCGATGTGTTCCAGATTCTGCTGGCGGCCAATAACAATGCCGTGGGCGGCGAACCGTGGAATGGCAATAGCTTGTTGCGCAACGAAGCCTCGACGGTCTATCAGGGAATCAACGCCGCTTAACGCTCCAACGCCAACGGGTATGCCAAGGCGCGTGGCGGGAGAGGAAGCTGCGATCATCCTGCCTTGATGTCTGTCTTCTTCTCGCGCCACCCACCACCCGCCACGATGCCCCTACCCCGCCGTTACAATTTCCCTCCCGAGTAACAGCTGCACACCCGGTTCCGCCGCGCTGCCATTTGCATCATGATTTTCTTGTTACCAGAGCGAGAAGTCTTTATAATGATCGTGCTTTCCGAGCCGCGGGATACGTGAGGCATTCTTGGATGAACTTTTCTCGCTGGGGGGCGATGCATCCGCATGAGCGAACTCCACCACGAATGCGGGATCGCCGCCATCTACCATTTTCCCCACTCGGATGCGTCTCGGCTTGCTCCCCAGGCCGATCCCGAGCAGGTCTCCCGCCTTATGCCGCGGATGCTCCTCGATCTTCAAAACCGGGGCCAGCTGGCGGCAGGGTTTACGACCTTTAATCCGACCCGGCAACGGCTGCTGGATACGTACAAGCAGATTGGCGCCGTCGTCGAAGCCTTTCGGCTCAGCCACCAGGCGAAATACGACAGCATCATGCGACAATACGCCGGCCGGGCGGCCATCGGCCATGTGCGCTATGCCACCTGCGGCGCCAACGACTTGAGCTATGCTCAGCCCTTCGAACGGCATCATGGCTGCAAATGGAAATGGTTCGGTCTGGCCTTCAATGGGCAGCTGGCCAACTTTGCAGAGCTGCGCACCCGGCTGCTCGAATTGACCGACTATCACCTCACCCGTGAAACCGATACCGAAATCATCATGCACTATCTCAGCCATGAGCTGAGAGGAGACGAGCGGCCGGACCTGGTTGAGGTCTTCAGCAACTTGAGCCGAAAATTCGATGGCGCGTACAACATCGTGTTTCTCAACGCCATGGGCGATATGGTAATTGTTCGGGACCCGAAGGGATTTCGACCGCTTTGTTATGCCCAGGAAGGGCCTCTCTTCGCCGCCGCCAGCGAAAGCGTGCCGCTGCTCAACCTTGGCTTCCGCGATATCCGTTCGCTGGAGCCGGGGGAAATGATCGTCATCCAGGATAATCAAATCCGGTTCGAGCGCTTCGCCCCCGCACAGCGGCTGGCCCATTGCTTCTTCGAGTGGATTTATTTCGCCAACGTGGCCAGCACCCTCGATGAGCGGAGCGTATACCTGACGCGGGCCGCTCTGGGGAAAGAGCTGGCACGCCAAGAGCAGCTCCTGGGCCGCGTTCCCGTGGATAGCGACACCATCGTCGTGCCCGTGCCGGACACCGGTAAGGCGGCCGCCGACGCGATGGCCCACGAGCTCGGCGTGCCCTCCGTCGAGGGATTGATGCGCAACCGGTACATCGGCCGGACATTCATCGAAGGAGTCCGCCGTGCCGATCGCGCCCGGGTCAAGTACACGCCGTTGCGCGAAGTCCTCGAAGGGAAACGGGTCCTTCTCGTCGAGGACACGATTGTCCGCAGTACCACCATGAAGTCGCTGCTTCACGAGCTCCGGGAGCGGGGACGCGCGCGGGAAATTCATGTGCGGGTTGCTTGCCCGCCCATCATCGCGCCGTGTTTTTACGGCATCGACATGTCTACCGTGAAAGAGCTATTTGCCCCGCGGTTCCTGCGCGGACCGCGGCCGACTTCGGAAGAGCTCCAAGCCATGGCGAGCGAGCTGGGCGCCGACAGTCTGTATTATCTCCCCCTGGAGGCCGTGGCGCGCTGCATCGGTTTGGACGCCTCGCAATTGTGCCGTGGCTGCCTGACCGGCGAATACCCCACGCCGACGGGCGAACAACTTTATCAGTTAGCCATCCGCAATAGCCAGGGCGCCAGCAATGGTCGGACCTATGAAATGGTGACGGCTGCATCGGTCACGCGAAAACAATAGACCATTGGCATGAAGGACTCCTGGCAATCCTATCTTCAACTCGGCGTCGTCCATTTCATGGCTTTCCCCGAATGCCTGACCGGGGAGGGACCCCAGTTGGACACGCTGGCCGCCATTTGCCATGATCCGTTCTTCGATGCCGTGGACGTTGGCCCGATCGTGGACGACCTGCAGCGGGCCGAATGTGCTGCCCTTCTGCGCGATTGCCAGATGCACGTGACCTTTGCCTGCCAACCGCTCCAGCTGCTCCATGGCCATGACCTCAACGCGGCGGACAAGAGTCAGCGTAAAGCCGCCATTGAAGCGGTTCTCGGCTGTTTCGAGCAGGCGCAGCAACTGGGCGCCTCTCGCATTGCCGTGATGAGCGGCCGTAACGTCGCAGCAGCAGAACGGCCGGCGGCCCTGGATTGTCTGATTCAGTCGCTTTGCACGCTTTGCCATGCCGCACGGAATCGCGTCGGCCTGCCGATGGTGTTGGAGATTTTCGACCATGATCTCGACAAGAAGGCCCTGGTGGGACCGTGCGCAACCGCGGCGGCGATTGCACGGGAAGTGCGCCGCGAGTTTTCTGATTTTGGCCTCTTGCACGACCTGAGCCATATCTATCTCTGTCACGAAGAGCCGGCCCAGCACTTTCCGCTCATCCGCGAGCACCTGGTGGCCATGCACATGGGCAACAGCGTCTCGGACTCGGGACATGCTCTGTTCGGTGATACGCATCCTCTCTTCGGGATGCCCGGCAGCGACAGCAGTGCCGCGGAGCTGCGGGAATTTCTCCGGGTGTTATTCGACATCGGCTTTCTGCGGCCGGGACGGCGTCCGGTGTGCGGCTTCGAGATCAGACCGCCGGCCGGCGTGTCCCCGCAAACCGCGATTGTCAACATGAAGCGAACCTGGCAGCAGGCCTGGTGGACGCTCTGATCCGCCAACCGTTTGAGGGTAGCCGCTTTCGTTTAAACCGATCTGAGCATTCATTCCATCCGATCAGCCATCGCGATCCGATAACTTCAGATCATCCAACAGGCTTTGGCGGACTTCTTCGCCCAGCGGTGCGCTATTGTGCTGGTAATGAGCCCAGTGACTTGCGAACCGTGCCGGAATGCGCGGATTTGCCAAGAGATTCCGAGCGTCCTTCTCCAGGGTGAACTCCACCCAGTGGGCAGTGCCGATGGCGCGATCCTCGGGCCGGCACGTGACCAGGCGCGCGGGGACAGGATGATCGCCAAGTTCGAACACAAACTCGTGGCCACGCGCCTCTCTCCAGGCCTCCGATTCCCCGGCCAGAAGCAGAGCCGCTTTGAGCTGATTGCGTCCCGGTAAGAGCCAGTTGTAGACGTCGAGTTCTTGCTGGACGCGCGCCGGCTCACTCAGCCGGCTGATCCGAAGAATTTCTTGCACGCGGAACCAGAGCGTCTGTCGGTTCTCGAAAAGGAGGGTGAGCTGGGGTCCGATGCGGACCCGGCGATAATGGTCCTGATAGCGCCCCAGCGCTGCAAAGAATTCGTGCCGCCGTGCAGCGTATTCTTCGAGGGGCAGCAGGTCGTCCAGGGTTAAGGGAGGCATGCACCGTCCTTGGGCTGCCTGACCGGGTGGGGAACGGAGCGGGCCGGCTGCGGTGCTCCCCCCGCGGCGAGAAGTCCTATTTTTTGGCCCGAAACAGCGTCGAGCTGGTCACGGCAGGGCGAGCAGCTGGGGCCGGGGTGGCAACCGCCGGGCGCGACTCGACTTCAGGCGGCAGCACCAAGGCCGTGTACAGCCAGCCCGCCGCCAGCGCCCCGGCGATGCTTCCGACCCAGTACGGAGCGTGGTATTGGAAGGCGTCCGCATGCTGGGTCCAATCCCACAACGCTGGACCAAGCCAACGCGCCGGGTTGAGCGCAGCACCTGTCAGGGGGAAGCCGAAGATCGTACAGCCAACCAGGGCCAACCCGATCCACAGGCAAGCCAACCGGTTCGCCCAATTGCCCGACCAGCGCGGGGCCCGGGGGTCGAGTTGCGTACCGTAGACGATGAGGACCAGAACCAGCGTGAGGATCAATTCGATGGCAATGCCCTTGAGAGCGATGGCCAGCGAGCTGCTCCCGGCCGCGCCCAGGTATTCCAGGTTCAGGAACGGTGCTCCCAGGTGGCTGGCCATGCGCGCCGGCTCCCCGGCCGGCAGCACCAGCCAAAGAATCGCGCCGGCAACGATGGAACCCAGAACCTGCGCGAGGACCAAGAACGAAGCCTGAACACCTTCCAGCCGGCGGAACACCCAGAGCGTGATGGTAATGGCGGGATTCAAATACCCTCCCGAAATGGGCACGGTCACCGCCAAGGCTACGGCGTACATGAACCCCGAGGCGAGGGCTACCTCGAGTACCCCAGGCTGCCACCAGACGCTGCCCGGCTGCCAGCCCCCCAGGCTCGCGATACACTGGCTGCCCGCACTGATGAGGACAAAGAGAAAGGTACCAATCATCTCGGCCATGTAGGCCCGCAGGTTCTTTTCTTCCATGGAAGTTCCTTGAATGGCAAACTGCCGCCTGGGCCGTGTGGCTCGGCGCCTCCTGGCGGTCGGTAGACCGGCTATCTAAGCGAGAAAGACCAAATCTGTCAAGGTGTTATGAAAAGCTGACCCTACTTCTTCTGCTGCTCCGCGGCAAGCTCGACGAGTGCCTGGGCGGCCCCGACCAACCGTTCCCAGTTCTTTTCAACATACTCCGGCGGGCCCCCTTTGTTGGCGACATGCTCGGCGACCGTCGGCGTGGCCACCATGTCGATGGCGTCCCACGGACACCAGCGCTCGCACAGGGAGCAACCGATGCATCGTTCCAAATCGATGTCGCAAAAAGTTTGGAGACCTGGCTGATCTTCGCCCGGAACTTTGTAAATGCAGTCCACCGGGCACACCTCGATGCACGCTTCGCACCCGGTGCAGTTATCCGCTCGGATGACCGCTAATTCCTTGGGCAGCTTCTTTCGCGCTTTTCCCGCCCCTTTGGCCATGGTGGTTCCTCATTTGGCAAGCCGCGGTCGTTTGATCCTCCTTCGAGCATCCGCAAGCCGCTGGCTAGAGCGAAAATTATTTTATCGGAAAAGATCGCTGCCGGAAATGGAAAGCGAAAGGCTCATTGCTAAATCCGCAAGAAACTGAAAAAAACCATTGACAATCGTCATCTTGGCGATCAAACTACTCTCGAATTCGACGGATGAGATTGTCTGAGCGTATCCAGGTTGCTTCCCGACTCTCCAGGGGCGCGATCATGCACGTCCGCACAGGGGTCCTTGGCCAGGGGGTGCTCGGAGCTGCTCTGCTTTTTCCTCTGCTGACGGGCTGCCGTCAACAGGAAGAACCTCGACAACCCCCGCTGGTCGAAGTCCGCATCCGCCAACTCAACTCGCTCTACAACGCCTTTGGCGCAATTCACCACAAGAAGCCGGCCAACATGGAAGAACTGAAGGCCTGGGCCAAGAAGTTGAGCAAAACCAAGCTTGCCGAACTACGGGTCGACGACGTCGACGAAGTCCTGATTTCTCCCCGTGATCATCAGCCCTACGTTGTGGTGAACGGGGGACCCGCCGGTCCGTGGATGGTCGTCCTTCACGAAAAAACGGGACAGGACGGCAAGCGCTATGTCATGACCGCAATGGGAAGCGCTCTCGAACTCGACGATGCCGCAATGAAGCTGGTCGTGAAATGAATGCGGGTTTCCGACATCCAAAAAAACGCGTGCATTTTTCATATCGTTGTTGTCCGCACCCGAGGAGGTGGTTATGCGTGCGAAATGGTTTCGGGTCAACCTGGCGTTCACGTTGATCGAGCTGCTGGTCGTCATCGCGATCATTGCGGTGCTGATTGGCCTGCTCCTGCCGGCCGTCCAAAAAGTCCGAGAATCCGCCAACCGCATGAAATGTGCCAATAATCTCAAACAGATCGGCGTGGCCCTGCACAATTTCCATGATTCGCAGGCCCGGTTCCCGACCAGCGGCGCCTACTGGCAATTTGGGATTTCCTACACCACCAAGGATGGCTCAACACCCCACGGCGTTTCGCTGCAAACGGCCAGCTGGTGCTACCAGATTCTTCCCTATATCGAACAAGGCAACGTGTATCAGCTGAATGACATGATCCCCGGAGGCAATGGCAATCTTTGGGGGACCGATGGATCGATGCCGTCCCCGCCATTTCCCAAGAATAGTGGCTACATGGTCGATGCGAACCATCCGCTGCCCACCGGCCGGGTCCGCCAGAGCCCAATTCCCACGTATTATTGCCCGTCCCGAAGGGAGGTCAGCCTTTACTGGAACGGCGGCAACCAACATAAGACCAGTCTCAGCGATTATGGCTCAGCGGTTCCCGGCCGATATCCCCTGCGCACCAATGAGACGCCGGATCAGACCTTCTGGGGAGACAATGGGAAGTACTGGGGTGTCATCATCCCCATCCTCACCACGCGATACGATCAGGGTGGAAAATACCGCGACCAACCGGTCAAAATCGGCGACGTTTCCGATGGAACGTCGAATACCATGGTGATCGCCGACAAATGGGTACCGTCTAATTCGTATGGCGGCGATCACTGGGCGGACGATGCGGGCCCGGCGACCGGGTATGATCCGGACCAGGCCCGCTCGACGGTGAATACTCCGAGTTTTTGCCCCAACCCGACCCGCGATATCCCGTTGCCACAAACCGATGCGCGCTGGTCCAACTGCGGATATGTGTTCGGTGGGGCTCATCCGGCGGGAATCAATGCGGTCTTTGCCGATGGTTCGGTGCACCATATCAAGTATGAAATCAACGCCCAGGTCTTCAACATGCTGGGGCATCGGGCGGACGGCGGGACGTTTTCGCTGGATGACATCAACTAATTCATACCGTGCCGTGGCGGTTCCCCGAACCGCCACGGTACACCAAGCTCATTGCCGAGCACCTTCCGCTCGGCGACGATGGTACGCGGCTCGTTGGCCGTCTCCCGACTTTTCGTAGTATTCGGCCAACAACTGATGCGTCGGCGCATGGCTTGATTCCAAGAGCAGCGCACTGTCGAGCCAGTTCAGCGCTTCCGCCTTGCGCCCTAAGCTCAGAGCCACGGCACCGGCTTGCTGACGCAAGGTCGGATTGCGCGCATCGGTAAGGATTTGTTTCTTGATTTCGTTGAGGCGATCAAATTGCCGGCGGTCGGTTTGCAGCTTTTGTTCATACTTCTTCGCCTCATCGGCCCGGCCCAAGCGCTGAAGAACCAGCACCTGGTAATAGGTGATGTCGGGCTCGTGGGGTGCCAGTGCTTCGGCCCGTGTTAACCAGCGAAGGGCTTCGCCCGGTTGATCGACGGCCAGCTCTACCTTCGCCCGCACAAAATCCCCGGCGGCAACCTCCTGGGTGCGCGAGAACAATTGATCCAGGGTCGCCCGTGCGGCATCAAATTGTCCGAGGGAAAACTGGCAGTTGGCTCGACCGACCTGGGCACCCGGTTCGTCGGGATGGTGCTGGAGATAGGCCTCGAAGTGCGTCAACGCCTCCGCAAACCCGGCGTTCACCATCAACGCCTCGGCCAGCTCGCGGTGGGCCTCGGCATGGTCCGGCTTTCGCTCGAGGACGTACCGGTATTCGCTGATGGCTCGGTCGGTGGAATGGCCAAGCTGAAACACGCGGCCACGAAAAAGATGGGGCTGCCAATGGTCGGGATAACGCTCGATCCATGTGCGGGTCAGCTCCAGCAGAGGGACCAGAAGCTGTGCCGCCAGGTAGCCCCGCGCCATCGCCTCGCAAACGATTTCGTCCTCGGGAGGGTGTGCGGCAAGGTAATCCAACAGCTTCCGTTCCACGGGCAGAACGTGTCCTTGCTGGGCTTGCATGAGGTCCCGTTCCAGGTCCAGGGCATCCTTGTTCCATCCCAAGACCTGGGCCCTCCTCCAATGCGCCTGCCAACCGGGAGCATCGTCCGCCCGGCGGCACGTCCGTGCCATCAAGAAGTGAGTCTCCGCATGAATCGGCCAAAGCTCCAAGCATCGAGCCAGGTGGGTCTTGGCCAGGGCCAAGTCATCGGCCTCGAGTGCCTGCATGGCTTGTTGCCGATGCATTTCCGCGCCCTCGTGCGGCACTTGCGTGGAGGTCAGCCAATGGACCACCGCATAGGTGCAGAGACCACTCAGGATAAAAACAACGACCAGCGCAGCCACAAACCAGCGCGAGGAAGCGCGCTTGGGGATTTTCGTTGTCGTCGGACAGGACATGGGTCAGACCTCATTGAGAGACCGATCTGCTCATTAGATAAGTCGGCCACGATCGTTGCAAGTAATCTTGAAATCACCGCACCGATTTGGGAGAACAACCCTGGCTTCTCATTTTCATAAACCCGAGTACGATCTCCGCCTTCTGGGGCTGACCGCGTGACGGTATGTTAAGATCGACCTGGCACAAGGGCGTCATTCTCGGATTGCCGCTGATGGCGCTGGCGCTTGCAGGAACGTGGTACTTCGTTTCGACGAGCCGGGCCAGCTCGTTGCTGGAACGCGGACGGAGGGCGTTGGCTCAAAGCAACTGGACACAAGCGGATCGCTTCGCCGACCTGCTCGACCGCGGGGGGCATGGCGATTATGCTCACCTCTTGCGCGGTGAAAGCTGGTTGTGCAGGGCCCGGCTCGCGGGTGATGCGGCCGGGCATTGGCTCTCGACGGGGGGGGACTCCTATCAGCTCGCCCTCGGCGAATTGGCTCAGGTTCGCAATGAAGGACGCCTGGCGACGGATGCGGCCGTGCTCGGCGCGGAATCGCTGGTCCATCTCGGCGAACGGCGGTTCGCGGCTCAAGTGCTCGACACCGTTCTCCAACGAAACCCGGATCACACCGAAGCGCATCGGTGGTTGGCCGCCATTTATATTGATCTGAACAGCCCGGCGCTGGCGATTGCCCATCTGCGCGAATGGGCGAGGCTCGATCCGCACAACGGCCGGCCCCATCGCTGGATCGGCTGGTTTCTCGCCAAGGACTTTGGCAAGTTTGACGAAGCCATCGAAGCGTATGGGGAGGCGAGTCGCCGTGAGCTGGAACCCGACCTCCGGGCCCAGGTCGTCAAGGAGCTGGCGGAGACCTTGATCAACGGGCCGGCGGAATACCAAGCCGCGCTCGAAACCTTGGATCAGTACCCCGGTGAGCGCGATCAAGCGGAAGTGCTAACCTTGCGGGCCCAATGTCTGTCGAGTTTAGGGCGACCATCCGAAGCGATCCAGGCGCTCGAGGCCGCTCTCCGGGCCCAGCCGGAGCTTCCCCAGGGGCTGCAATTACGTGCCAAGATGTTTCTGTCCGATGGTGAGGCAAAGGCGGCAGTCCCCCTGCTCGAGGCGGCCGTGCGGATCGACGCCCACGATCACATCAGCCGCCAATTGTTGATGCAAGCCTACAAACAGCTGGGCGATGACGCACGCTCGGAGCAACAGCGGCAGCTCCTGGAAGAAGCCCGCATCTACAAGGACCGTCTTACCAAGCTCCACGACCGTGCCCTGCGGGACCCCTGGGACGCCGGCGTTCGGAACCAGCTCGCGGATCTGTGCTCGAAACTCAATCGCAAGGCCGAAGCGCAAATGTGGCGGGAAGCCGCCGCAGCCTGTGCCGCCAACCAATCCGATTCTTCCTTCGGGCCATCCTTTTCGTTGCAAGAGAGGAATTGATTCCATGTCTGGACAACCACAACCTCCCAACGACCATCCCAGATGGTGTCCTCGAATCGTCTCGATGTCTCTGGGTCTCGTGTTCTGTTTCTCGCTGGGCGTTGCCGCCGGCTGTGCCAAGAAGACGGTGACGGCCGCGGCGGCCGCCATTCCGCCCTGGATCGAATGTGTCGCCTTCAGCCCGGACGGCAAAACCTTGGCCGCGGCCGCGGACCAGGACGTGAAGCTTTGGGACGTGGCGACCGGCAAGGAAAAGCTTTCCTTTCATGGCCATTCCAGCGCGATCACGGTGGTTGCCTTCATTCCCGGCAGTGACAAGCTGATCACCGGCAGCCACGATCACACGCTGATTGTCTGGGATAGCGCAACCGGGAAGCAAGAGCGCACCTTTCAAGGTCACAAGACCCCGATCACGTCGGTCAGCTTCTCCGCCGACGGCAAGACGATGGCCACCGCGGCCTCGCATGCCAGTCCGTTCATCACTTCCTACGAGGTCAAGTTGTGGAATGCCGCCACCGGCGACTGCTTGGCCGACCTTCCCAACAGTCCGGCTTTCGTCAGCAGTGTGGCGCTGAGCCCGGACGGCAAAACCGTGGCGGCCGGCTTCTGGGACGAAACCGTGCGAATCTGGGACGTGGCGAAACGGTCCCTCGTCACCACGTTGAAAGGGCACGCGGAAACCGTCAGTTCAGTGGCCTTTTCTCCCGATGGCAAGTTGCTCGCCTCTGGGAGTTGGGAACGAACCATCAAGCTCTGGGACACGGAAACGTGGAAAGAGCTCGCGACTCTCCAGGGCCATGACGACCGGATTCTCGTGGTCAAGTTTTCGCCCAGTGGCAAGCTGCTGGCTTCCGCCGGCGATGATCACACGATCCGAATCTGGGATGTGTCGAGCCGGCAGCTGCGCTCAATCCTGGCGGGACACAAAGGAATCGTCAAGGACGTCGCCTTCGGCACGACGGACAGCCTGTTGGCGTCGGGCGGTCAAGATGGTACGGTAAGGTTGTGGGATGCCGAGAAGGGGGAAGAGCGAATGACCTTGCGTTGAGGGATTCCATTCTCAATTTCCTTTCGGGAGAATGTCTTTTGAACCCCGCGGTCCAGCGCGCCTTACAGAGGGCGGTTGACGGTGAGCGGTTGACGCCGGAAGAAGGCTGCACCTTGTTCGAGTGCCGCGATCTGATGGCCCTGGGCCGAGCTGCCGATGCCGTGTGCCGCCGTCTCCACCCGGAGCCTTACCGGACCTACAACATCGACCGGAACATCAACTATACCAACGTCTGCGCTGCCATCTGCGATTTCTGCGCGTTTTACCGCAAGAGCCATGATGACGATGCCTACGTGCTGCCGCGGGACGTCCTTTATCAGAAAATCGAGGAAACGGTTGCGTTGGGCGGCGATCAGATCCTGATGCAGGGTGGCCTGCACCCCAGTCTGAAGCTGGAATGGTACGAGGAATTGCTGCGGGATTTGAAAGCTCGGTTCCCGCTGGTGAATTTGCACGCCTTCAGTCCGCCGGAGTTGTGGCATTTTCACAAGCTCAACAAGCTCCCTTTGCGCGAGGTGTTGCGGCGGCTGAAAGACGCCGGGATGGGAAGTCTGCCGGGCGGCGGCGGTGAGATCCTGGTCGATCGTGTTCGCAAGGCGATGACGGTCAACAAGTGCCTGACCGATGAATGGCTGGAGGTGCACCGCGTTTGGCACGAGCTGGGCGGCCGATCGAGCTGCACGATGATGTTTGGCCACATCGAAACGCTGGCCGAACGCATCGAAACCCTGGAGCGGTTGCGGCAGTTACAAGACGAAACCGGCGGATTCACGGCTTTCATCTGCTGGACCTTCCAACCGGAGCACACCGAGATGGCTCAGGTGCCGCCGGCCGGGGCCTACGAGTACTTGAAGACCCAGGCCATCGCCCGCCTGTATCTGGACAATATTGCCAACATTCAATCGTCCTGGGTCACGCAGGGACCGAAAGTCGGGCAGTTGGCGCTGTTCTTCGGCGCCAACGACATGGGGAGCCTGATGATTGAAGAAAACGTCGTTGCCTCCGCCGGAACGGTGTATTACCTGACCCTGGAACAAATCAAGAGTGCGATCCGGGAGGCGGGCTACATTCCCCGCCAGCGAAATGTGTTTTACGAATACGTAGACTCTCCCGAGGCTCTGGCCTCGTAAGCCGACCGTGCATAATGCCGGCTCAGCCAATACAAGATCGTCTTCACCTCAAACGGTTTTAACTCCGGTCGGAGCGAGAGCAGACGGCAGGAAATCCCCGCGAGATGGGGCGCCGCCCAGCTGGTTGCCGGCTCGTCGGCAAAGGAGCCGAGCTGGCCGCAGCCGTGAGCTTGAAACTCGATCTGCTCGCGCAACTGGTAAGCGAATTCGAGCGGATCGCGGAACGTCTGCTTATCCACGGAAATCAAGGGCGGCGCGAAGACGGCAGGATAACTGCGGGTCAGCGGGTGTTCGTTGTGGGCCGCCGCGAAAATGTGTACATCCTTGTAATAGCCTTCCTCGATCGCCCGCAAGAATTGATAGCGGCGCTGCACCTGCTGCAAGCGGTGCTCTGGCACACCCAGCGAAAGATTGATGACCTTGCACCGCCATACGTTGATGGCCCAGTGCAGGGCGCGGATGATCACGTCGACTTCGCAGCTTCCCTGCGGCCCGAACACGTCGGCGGAATAGAGCTGCAC
>Ga0070734_10004804_pt1 | contig 12481 bp, 10 predicted proteins | sample Coa_R1_8_FD_66444 | JGI IMG/M metagenome (GOLD analysis project Ga0070734, IMG submission 66444) | Surface soil microbial communities from Centralia Pennsylvania, which are recovering from an underground coalmine fire - Coalmine... | ecosystem: Environmental > Terrestrial > Soil > Unclassified ...
CTGCTCGACGGGAGAGGAACCCTATACGCTCGCCATGACGCTCGATCAGGCATTGGATCGCCAGGGCAACTGGGATTGGAGGCAACTCGCTTCCGACATCGATACCGGTGTCCTTGCCCACGCCGAACGCGGCGTATACGAGCGTGAACGCATTACGCCCGTTCCCAAGGCGCTCTTACACCGCTACTTTCTCAGCGGCACGGGGGAACAGGCCGACTTTGTGCGGGTTAAGCAGGAACTGCGCGATCACATCGCGTTTCGGCAAATCAATCTGCTGGACAATAGCTGGCCGTTCAGTCCGGGGTTCCAGTTCGATATCATCTTCTGCCGGAACGTGGTCATCTACTTCGATAAGCCGACCCAGAAGCGCCTCTTTGCACGCTATCAGGACCTTCTCAAGCCGGGGGGTTATCTCTTTATCGGGCATTCGGAATCTCTGCTGGGGATCTCCGAAGCTTTCGACTCCCTGGGGCATACCATTTATCGCTTACCGGAACGCCCCGTAGAAAGGGCCAAAGCTGCGTGAAATCCGCATTATGGGAGGGGCTGCCGCTCTCTTCGATCCACATCGGAGGCGTGTACGCAAGCAGCCGCCCTTCCGTTGTCCGTACGGTCCTCGGCTCCTGCGTCGCCGTCTGTCTGCGCGATCCGGTGTCCCATGTGGGCGGTATGAACCATTTCATGCTTCCAACGGGAGGCGCCAATGAGGCTGCCAGCGCCCGCTATGGGATTCATGCCATGGAGTTGCTGATCAACGCGTGTATGCGTGAGGGCGCTGACCGCAGGCAACTGGAAGCGAAGGTCTTCGGCGGGGGGCATGTGCTTCGCATCCGAGAGTGCGATGGCAACGTACCGCAGAGCAATATCCAGTTTGCGCTGCGCTTTCTGGAGACCGAGCGTATTCCCATCGTCTCTCGTGACCTGGGAGGCTATGAGCCAAGGGAGGTCTACTTCTTTACGGAGACCGGCCGCGTTTTGCTCAAAAGGATCAAACCGTCTCTGTCGCATGCGAAAGAGGATCTGGTCGCGCTAGAACGCGCCGAACGCGCCTCGCTCAGCAAACCCGCTCCGGTTCCCGCGCCTGATGATGATAGCAACATCACGCTCTTCTAAAACGATGTCTTTACCCATTCGCCGCAGAGCGAATGGGCTCTCCCCTCTCCAGAGAACGGAGAGGGGATACTCTTTACGAACTTGGGAGACGCTCCGATGTCCAATTCGAAAATCCGTGTCCTCATTGTCGATGATAGCGCCGCTATACGCCAACTCCTCACTCAGATACTCAGTTCCGATCCTGCCATCGAGGTCGTCGGGGCAGCTTCGGACCCCTACTTCGCCCGTGAAAAGATCATCAGCCTCAAGCCGGATGTGCTGACGCTGGATGTGGAGATGCCCCGCATGGATGGCATCACCTTTCTGGAAAAACTGATGCGAGGCCATCCCATGCCCGTTGTGATGGTCTCCTCCCTCACGCAGGCCGGATACGATGTCACCCTCCGTGCTCTGGAACTGGGCGCTGTGGATTTCTTTGCCAAGCCCACGCTGGATACGCTCTCCGGGGTGGCTGAAGGCGCGAAACTGATCATCGAGAAGGTGAAAGCTGCAGCCCGCGCGAAGGTTCGGCCTGGCTCTCCAGGAGCCGCACGTTCGGTCGCCGCTCGCCCTATCACCACGGCAGCCTATCGTATGACGCATCAGCTCATCGCAATCGGCGCATCCACCGGCGGCACGGAGGCGATCCGTGAGGTATTGACGGCGCTCCCAGCCGCTACGCCCGGGATCGTCATTGTACAGCACATGCCGCCCGGTTTCACCGCCAGCTTTGCGCATCGGCTCGACTCGCTCTGCGCCATTCGCGTGAAAGAGGCCCAGGATGGCGACCGAGTGCTCCCCGGCCATGCCCTGCTCGCGCCTGGAAATTACCACATGTCGCTCACCCGGAGCGGCGCGGAGTATGTAGTGCGTATCGGTTCCGGTCCGCCGGTCAACCGACACCGCCCTTCCGTTGATGTCCTGTTCGATTCCTGCGCTGAGCAGGCGGGCCGCAACGCCGTGGCCACCATCCTGACCGGCATGGGCGACGATGGGGCGAGAGGCTTACGCAAAATGCGAGACGCAGGGGCGCGCACCATCGCACAGGATGAAGCCAGTTGCGTCGTCTTCGGAATGCCGAAAGAGGCCATCGCGCGTGGAGGCGCAGAGTTCGTTCTTCCACTGCAGCGGATCGCCAAGGAGCTGGTTGCCCTCGCCGCCTCCGTCAAAGCCGCCTAGCTCTCTTGTTTCCACCGCGACGTGGAAACATCCTGAGGGGTTCGGATGCGTTCTCCTTCCCCTACCCCTCCTGCCCCTACCCCAAAATGCCTCCGCATCCCGCGCCCTTTTATCAACTTTTCATCTTTAGGTGTCATAATGGGATCTGGATGATATGATATAATAATGCAATGCCCCTCCTAGCAGGAACTGAGGAACGCCCCCCACTGATTCCTGTTTCGCAGAATACATATCCGATTTCACCACGTTTCGAAGGGAGTTCGTTTCCATGACTTTAGCACGTTTTGGCCGACGCCTGGCGCTTGGCGTCGGGTTGGTAGGCGTAGTGGGCGCCGCCTTCTGCGGATGCGGCGGCGGGGGTGGAAGTTCCAACAACAATACTGGGGGCAATCGCGGCGCCTTCATCGCACCGGGCACGACGCCCTTTGTCAATACCAACATCGGCAGCCGCGCCGCCTGCCAGGCCAACGCCCATGTCAACGGCAGAGCCAGATGGACCGTGCTCGTCTATCTCAACTCCGCCAGCAACCTCCAGCCCGACAGCCTTATCAATGTCGCGCAGATGGCCTCCGTCGGCTCCAATGCCAACCTCAACATCATCGTCCAGTGGAAACAGACCGCGACCTCCAACTACTTCAGCGCGGTCAGCGTCTCCACCACACCCTCCTTTATCGGCACCCGGCGCTATAAAATCTCCAAGCACAGCCAGTCGGACCTTAACCGCATCGCGCCTCCGGGCATCGACACCAACCCCAACCTGATCGGTGACACCACGGTCCTCGATGCCGACCGCCTGCCCGACCCGCCCACCAATACCATCAATGACGGCAGCCAGAAGACCTCGGACATGGGCGACTATCGTACCCTGGCCGACTTCGTGCAGTGGGGAACCAAGAACTATCCCGCCGACTACATGGCTCTCGTCATCTGGGATCATGGCTCGGGCGCGCTCCCGGTCATCAACCGCTCCGCCCACAGCTCCACGGTTTCTCGAACCTTCCGCAGCATCAGCGGCGCGAAAACGCCCGCACGGGCCGTCTCTCAGGATGTGCAGACCGGCAGCCAGATTGCCACTCAGGAGATCCCCCTGGCCCTGGCCAATCCGGCCCAACCGATCGATGCGCTGATCGTGGACTGCTCGTTGCAGGGCACCGCGGAGATGGCGTATGATGCGCGCCACTCGGCGCGGGTCTATGTCGGCTCGGAGGAGAGCCCTCCGGGCACCGGCTATCCTTACGATACCTGGTTGAATTTCCTGCAGAATAACACGGCCACCACGTGCGATTGCGGCCAGGAGCTGATCAATGCCACCATCGCCCTGTACCCCGACCAATCCAATATCACCCAATCCATGACGGATCTCTCCAAAATGGACGCGGTCGCAACGGCAATCAACGCCTTCGGAGGCAGCCTGCACACCTACGCGCCTACGCTGATAACTCAGATCCAGACGGCGCGCCAGTCGGCGCAGTATTTCGACTTTCCGGAGTATAAAGACCTCTATAGCTTCGCCGACCTGATCCGTACCACCACCGGCGTACCCACCGACCTGGCGACAGCGGCGGGAAATGTAGAGACGAGCCTGTTGGGAACCAATGGCGCCATTCTGGCCGCTTCGCACGGAGCGGCCCAGGATACCACGGGCTTTAGCGAGGCGCAGGCGAGCGGGCTGAGCATCTTCCTGCCGGGACCGCAGACGCAGAGCAGCGTAGACAACACCGTAGGGTTCGACCCGGCCTGGAACCAACTGGGATTGGGCAAGGCAGCGCCCAACTGGGCTGCATTCCTCCAGGCCGAAGTACAGTAACATCGCGGCTCATCGCATCTCTCCCAAATCGGGTGTCTTGCCATCAAGGCCGGGGAATTCCTGCAGGAATTCCCCGGCCCTGGTTTGCTACGGTCTCATGTTTCGGCTATTTTCACGCGTTGGTTTGCTCGTAACTCTACGTGTTTCCCCCGAAAGTTCTCTGCTCTCCCCGGCCGCTCCCGAGTTTTTTCAGCCAACCGCTTGACCATTTTGGCGTAGAGCCTTATAATGGACGTATTGTCAGAATTGCGTTTGATCTGCGCGCCCGGCGCGGAACGAATTGGAGGGGCACACCATGTCCGAGTTGCTGTTTTCATCTCCCACCACTTCTCACCCCCTGATTGGCACAATTCGCGCCTGCCCGTTCGACCTGGCGGCGCGCGCCGAACTCGCCATTGACGGCTGCACCCGTCTCTCCAACCCTGCGCTCGGCGGGCAGCCCTACACCTATGCTGAATTCCACACGGACCCCCCTGTCGCCCTCCATGCGCCCTGGGACTATGCCGATAGTGCAGGCAGCCTGCTGGAAGGATTGACACTGGCCCGGATCATCGACGGTTCCACTCCCGATCACCGCGATGAAGCGCTCGCGCAGGTGCTGGCAGGCTGCCAGCGGGAGGATGGCTTGATCGCTCTGCCTCCCACCCCATGGACCGGGGCGGAACCGATGGTCGAACTGGACTGGTCCCAGCGGGGCGCCCTGCTGGCATGGACGACGCGATACCTGGCACTGGAAGATAACACCGCCATCCAGCGTGCGGAGAACCTGGTGCAGGGGCTCTATAAAGCCGCCGTGTGGGAGGGCGATACCTGCTGGTTCCCGGAAGCGATCCTCCCGGCACGAGGCTGGATCAACCGCCTCCCACCTATCGGCAAGATGCACGATACGCTATTGGGCGCCCAGGTGGTCTTTCCTCTGGCGCGGGTGGCGGAGATTACCGGTAACCCGAAGGCGCACCAACTCGCCTTTGGGCTCATCCGCTTCTTAAAGGAGCGCTCGGGCGCGTTCACCCCGGAAGGGGCTCTCACGGAAAACGCCGGGCGCTACCTCCACAGCAACACGACCTTTATCCTCGGCGTCTTGAAGTATGGCCTGGTTTCCGGACGGGGTGAACTGGTGGATTGGGCGCGTTCGGCGTTCAACTCGGTGCGCGACCTGGGCACCGAGTTCGGCTTCTTCCCGCACCGCCTGGTCGGGCCGGACCGCTGGCGTGGCGATATCTGCGCTACGGCAGATATGATCGAGATCGCGCTGATGTTGGGGATGCATGTCGACCCGTCGTTCTTCGCCTATGCGGAACGATTCGGACGCAATCATCTGATAGCAGCGCAGCTTCTGGATTTCGATTGGGTCGAACAGGGGGTGAATGCGCCGTTCTGCCAGGAGATGTGGTGTGCCCAGTATCCGACGGAGGGCATTACCACAGAAGATGTCTGCTATCGCTCCCTGGGCGGCTTCGCCGGCTGGAGTCGCTTCAACGATGCCTTCGACCCCTCCAATCCGCGCATTATGCAGCGCTGTACCGGGGCCGGGATGCGCGCGCTCTACGCGCTCTGGCACTATACCGCAACCCGCCCGGAAGGGGCGGTACGTGTCAACCTCCACTTCTCCCGCGATACCCGTTGGGCGACCATCACCAGCCGGGTTCCTCAGGAGGGCTGCATCGAGGTGATGATGAAGACACGGGGCGTCCTGGCGGTGCGAATGCCCTCGGAGGTGACGGCCAAACAGATCACGGTGATTGTCAACGACAATCCCCGACCGGAGAGCCTACGGCAGGGCTATGTCTGGCTGGAGGCATTGCATCCCGGCGACATGGTCCTGGTGAAGTGGCAGATGTCCCAGCGCAATACGACCTACACGATGGATACTGAGACGCTCAGCGGCCTGTGGATCGGCGACACCCTCATCTATATGTCGCCGCCGGGTTCCCTCTCGCCTCTCTACAATCGTGACCCGGAGCCGCCTGTCGCGCCCGCAGTAATGGCGCATGGCCCTGCCAGGGAGATTGACACACTCTAAACGGCAGGAATGCACCCCATGAAATCGCAATTGCTTGTCGCTCTTCTCTGGCTGCTCTTTCTCTGGGCGGCAACGGAACGCCGCGCAGGCGTTCATGAGGCCGAGCCTCCCCCGCCTATACCGAAGGTTGCTGCGAAAACAACCCAAGACAACCTCTCCGCTCCGCTCCCTTCGGTGCGGATCCCGAAAGGCACGCTCCCTCCCAACGAGGTGGGCGTTGTCCCCATATTCGAGTATCACGAAATCTCTCGTACCGAAAAGTGGATGAGCCGGAGCATCCCTCATTTTCGCCACGACCTGGAACGCCTCTATACGGAGGGGTATCGCCCTATCAGCATGAAGGAGTATCTGGACAACCGAATTGATCTGCCGCAAGGCCTCTCTCCTGTCATCCTGACCTTTGACGATGCCCGACAGAGCCAGTTCTCCTATCTCTCCAATGGCAAGCTCGACCCGAACTGCGCGGTCGCCATCCTGCAGCAGTTCCATGAACGCCACCCGGACTTTGCGTTGCGCGCCATGTTTTTTGTTTTGCCCGATGCGGCTTTCGAACAGCGGGGATGGGTCGGGCAAAAGCTTCAGGCGCTGCTGGACATGGGGTTTGAGCTTGGCAACCATACGGTAACACACCGCAACATGACCCGCATGTCCGATGCGGAGGTTCAGAAAGAGATTTTTCTCTGCAAAGCCAAGATCGAGAAACTCGCTCCCAAGGCCGTCGTGGATACACTGGCGTTCCCCGGAGGCAATGCTCCGCGGCATCTGTCCCTGGTATTGGCAGGAAAATACCAGGGACAATCCTACACCAACCGCGCAGGGTTCCTGGCCTACGGCGGCCCTGCACCCTCTCCAGTCTCCGTAGACCTGGACCGGCGTCGGATTCTGCGCCTCGTCGCGACAGGCGACCCCGGCGGCACTTCCGACTGGCTGAACTGGCTGAAACGACATCCGGAACTCCGCTATGTCAGCGATGGCGATCCCAATATCATCACCGTCCCGAAGGCCAAGATGAAGTACGTAGACCGCGCCAAACTGAACGGCGCCGCCCTCCGCACCTATTGACCCCCTCACTCCCCCGCCCCTCTCCCCTAGGGGAGAAGGGAGCAAAACTGCAATCTGTCACCTTGAAGTTACGCTTTGATTCAACGAGAAGCGCCTACAATGTGTCTCCCTTCTCCCCTAGGGGAGAGGGGGTGTTCTCTGCCGCGCCGCGAAATTCGCGGGGGAATAGCGAATTTGGGCTGCACCGAAGGTGCGACCTCTTCGGAGGCAAGCGGTAGAGCGGGCAGGGAGTGAGGGGGGCTCTTTATCGTTCGTACCGATTGCAACGAAAGAGAACGAGCGGAGAGCGATTCCGTATCGGTACGCATTCGGAAGAGATAGGAGATCAGCAAAGTGAACGAAAAGGAAGCACTGGAGATAGATGGGGCCTATGGCGAGGGGGGTGGACAGATCATCCGCACCAGCATGTCGCTGGCTGCTATTACCGGGCGAGCGATTGAACTGAAGCATATCCGGGCGCGTCGCAGCAGGCCGGGCTTGCAGGCGCAGCATCTCACGGCGGTGCGCGCGATGGCGGCGTTCTGCCATGGGATCTTACAGGGCGACACATTGGATTCCCAACAACTCCGCTTCGATCCCGGTACGGTGGAGTATGGTCCGGCGTCGGACTTTACCTTCGATGTGGCGGAGGCGCGGGGCGGCGCCTCGGCGGGAGCGACCGGCCTGGTGGCGCAGACTCTGTTTGTGCCGATGTTTCTGCTGGAATACGTGACGCCCCGAGTGACCATTCTGGGGGGAACGCATGTGCCTATGTCGCCGACGGCAGACTATCTACAGCATGTCTATGTGCCCGCCCTCTGTAAGATGGGATTATTGGGCTCCTTCAACTCGGATCGGGCAGGCTTCTTCCCACGAGGAGGCGGTGCGATCCGGATTATCGCCGACAGCGGCGTCCCGACCACACCCATAGATTGGACCGAACGTGGACGGATGCAATCTCTACGGGTCACGATTGTCACGTCGCAACTGCCGGAGCATGTGGCGGCGCGAGGAGAAGAAACGGTTCTGAAAGAGCTGAAGGGTTATGGAGTTCCGGTCACGGTCGAGAAGCGAGACCTGCCCTCGCATGGAGCGGGCGCGGCGGTCGTGATAACAGCGGCATGTGAGCGGGGAATGAGCGGATTTACAAGCCTGGGCGAGCGCGGCAAACCGATGGAGCGTGTGGCGCTCGAAGCAGTTCGAGATTTCAAGAAGTGGTTTGCCTCCGGTGCACCGGTGGATGAGCATCTCGCCGACCAACTGGTCCTGCCCTGCGCCCTCATGCCCTACGAGAGCCGTTGGACCACCCCCGTCATCACAGATCACTTACGTACCGTGCTATGGACCGCGCAACAGTTTCTGCCCATAGAGTATACGCTCGAAGAGCGGGGCGACGGCTCCGGACTGGTGACACTCCGTGGGGTGGAGGGGACGACCCTGCACAAGTCCGCCTGAAGGGTCCGCAAAATTTGCCCGAAAGGGCGACTCTCCCTTGACGCCGGGGCCTGGGTGTGGTATCTTAACGGCAGTGCGAACACTCGCAAGCGCGTGCGTTCGCACTCTCTTTTTTGCGCCCACGCCCGACAATACAGTGCCAACAGTAGAGTACAAACCACGATAAGAGGAAACGTATGGAGCAAGACGAGCTGAGGATCACTATCAGTACCCGAAAAAAGAAAGAAGAAGAGTTGCATCACCTGCGCGCCGTCAAGCGACCGGAGATCACCGAAGCGATCCGGCGTGCCCGTGAGTATGGCGACCTCTCGGAAAACTTCGAGTATCATGCAGCGCGGCAAGCCATGGCGATTCTGAATGGGCAGATCGCCGATCTGGAGGCCATCCTGGAGCGCGCCACGGTCGTGGAGGATGATGCGATCAGCAAGGATGTCGTCGGGCTTGGCACAACCGTCATGTTGCTGGATAAAGATACGGACGATGAGTGGGAGTGCACGATTGTAGACGATGCCTCCTCCGATCCCATCAATGACCAAATATCCTTCTCCTCGCCTGTCGGCAAGGCGCTGATAGGCAAGCGCGTGGGCGAAGTGATCGAGGTCGCCGTTCCCGATGGGAAGGCGCACTACGAGATTGTCGGACTGCGGAGCGAATAGGCCTAGCGCCGGTTCAAAACCTTTTCAGAGACCTCGTGTCGACATAGGAAAAGCGGGCCGAAGGATCTCCTTCGGCCCGCCTGCGTAGATACACCGATCGCCTCTCCGTCAGACGCCGACCAGCGTTTTTCGCCCCGGAGTAGAGATGGACCGTACTTTGGCCTGGCGGGATGTCCTGGTTACCGGTCTCTCTTCATGGATGACGCGCACCGACTTCCTGACGGCCTTCGGCTGACGCGTTGCCCGGCGAGAGGCAATAGCCTGCGCCTGCTGCACCTGCCGCCCCAATCGGACTGCTTCCTGGAGCGCACCGCGGGTATGCGTGCCTAACTCCAGATCCGCCGCCTGCTCCAGCGTCCAGAACTGCGTTCCTGCCGGACAGGTCTCGACGACCCAGAGACGATGCTCCAGATCCTCGATCAGGGCGATGACCATCCCTGGCGGAATGCGCCAGGTCTGGTGGGTGCGTGCGATAATGGGTTTCGGCGAAATCAGGCTCATATCAAACGGCTTTCATAGATCGGTTGAAAAAGAAGAGTGCGTGCGGGCTAATTACCCCGCCGGGGCGTCCGTCGGAACTCCGATCCAGACCGTTCCCACGGACGCTACCATAAAAAAATGTTACTATGTCATCGGCAGCTATGCCGTTCTTCATTAGATTAAACGACCAAGATCGGAATCCGGTTCCATAAAAAGCCCCCCTCGACTGTGAAATATGTCACAACCTAACCGCTCTTTTACCGGTTTTCGCGCCAAAAAGCCGGAGGAGCGCGCTCCTCCGGCCCATTGCGTGCCTTCGCACAACAATCTCCCGTCAGGCTTCCACGGGAACGCTTGTCGCCTCCTCTACCACCGCCGTAGTCTCCGGATTCCGGAACGTCGCCATATAGGCGAACGCGCAGATGAGCGTGGTGACCGTCGGCAAGATGAATACCGGAGCCCAGGTGGTGACGCCATCGTGGGTGAAGTACTGCTGCACCTGTCCGCTAAACAGACTGCCCAGAACATTGCCAAGGCCGAGCGTGGCAAAAGTGAGTAAGCTCTGGGCGCTACCCCGCACATCCTTCGGCGCGACGCGGTCAATATAGAGCTGCTGTACCACCATCACAAAGGCATACCCGAAACCGTGCAGCCCCAGCGACAGTACTACCAACAGAATGGGCTTGCCCACAGCAAAGATCAGATAGCGCAATGGCCAGGCGAAACTTCCCAGCAACAGACACCAGCGCATCCCTTTCGAGGGTAGCCAGAGAGGGAGTAGAACCGCCAGCGCCCCGACCTCGGCGATCTGGCTGATACTTTTGACGATGGGAACATAGATATGCGGTACCGAAAGGCTCTCCAGATACTGTCCCGACAGCCCGTAAAAGAACATGAATTCTGTGGCAGCGAAGAACGAGATCGCCATAAAGACTCCGAAACCGGGCACCGTTCGAAAGAGGGAAAACGCCTTACGAAATGCCAGAGGATCGGTGCGCTGTTTAGAGGGGGGCGTATTGGGAAGGGTGAAGGAGAAGATCGCCATAACCACGCCCAAAACGGCGGTCAATGTCATTTCAGGGATCGCCCCCGTGACCGCCTTGGGATCCGCATGGGTTATGGTCATAAAACCGACCAGGATGAACGCGGCGACGATCCAACCAATAGTTCCCGCTGTCCGGATAATGGAGAAACTCCGCTCGCGTATCGCCTCATCTCCTCCCATACGATCGATATGATGGAAGGCGATGGAGTTGGTGATCCCCAGGCTTGGTGCGAAACACAAGGCCCAGATAAGCATCCAGAGGATCAACCCGGACGCCGTGGTCTGCTGCGACATCATATACGCGGCTCCGGCTGCCAGCAGGTGAGAAACCCCTAAAAAGACCTGACTGGGCATCAGGCGGTCCACGAGTTGCCCGCCGATAAAGGGGGTGATCATACAGCCGAGCCAGAGCGCGCTATAGACCGTGCCGACATTGGCCGGTTCGATATGTCGGTTGATGAGGGTGGCGCTCAAGATCGGCATCCAGGCTCCCCATACAGCATACTCCAGGAACATCATTACGGCGAGCTGTATGCGGGTTTGCAAGGGCGATGACATAGTAAAGCCTCCGGTAAGAAGAGGGCCTGGCGCGTCGCTGCGGATGGGAGAGGAGCCGGATGCAGGTCGTAGCGGACTGCGCGGGGCGTCGTTGTGGGACTATTCGCTATTCTCTGCTCACTTTCCTGCATCATCATGATTTATGCCGCATGGTACAATAGAGAAAAGGAAGGATAACGAAAGACCATGCCGCCCACTGGTTCCATACTCGACGCCACGTTCCTGAAAAAATTGGAGCGCCTCTCGCTGGCGACCAAGCGCCCCTTCGCCGGGCAGATGAAGGGCGAAAAACGGTCCGTCAAGCGCGGGACCAGCATCGAGTTCGCCGACTATCGTGAGTACGCTCTCGGCGACGACCTCCGCTATGTGGACTGGAACACGGCGGCGCGCCTGGGGAAGATGTTCCTCAAGCTCTTCGTCGAGGAGGAGGATCTCTACCTGGCTCTGCTCCTGGACACCAGCAAGAGCATGGACTTCGGCGACCCCAAGAAGATCCACTATGCTATTCGCCTCGCCGCCGCCCTGGGCTACATCGGCCTCTCCAACTACGACCGCGTCAGCATCCAGACCTACGCCGCCACCCTTGGCAGCCCCATGCCCACCCAGCGGGGCCGGGGGGGCGTCCTGCCCTTCTTCGGCTACCTGGAGAAGATCAAGCCCGAAGGCACAACCTCCTTCGCCGTCTCCCTGCGCCGCTTCGCCGCCACCGTCCGCAACCGAGGCGTCGCCATCGTCCTCTCCGACTTTTTCGATCCGGACTGGCAGGAGGGCATGAAATCGCTGCTGGCGCGCGGCTTTCAGGTCGCTGCGCTGCATGTCCTCGCAGAGGATGAGATCAAACCAACTCTGTTGGGCGACCTGCGCATCATCGACAGCGAAAATGGGGAATCGAAGGAGATGAGCGTCAACCCGCAGTTGCTGACCCGCTACCAGCAGACCTTCGACGCCTTCTGCGCCGACATCGAAGCCTTCTGCCACCGTTATGGCATCGACTACCTGCGTACATCCACTGCAATGCCCTTCGAGGAGTTGGTGCTGAAGTACATGCGACAGGGTGGACTTGTCAAGTAGGCCGAGTAATCGCTTTCAAAGCGCGGAGCCAGGCATCCTTCTCCGATCCCCAGGGTTCGCCCCGAAAGCGATAG